>ERZ836760.12-NODE-12-length-317215-cov-7.173342_pt1 | contig 317215 bp, 287 predicted proteins | sample MGYA00519941_ERZ836760 | MGnify/ENA primary metagenome ERZ836760 (study PRJEB31850, sample SAMEA3708807) | human gut metagenome | biome: human gut; feature: human-associated habitat; material: faeces | place: China | collected 2014 ... | reverse complement strand
GTTACTTGTCTTATCGACGCTTTGTTATTTGTCTCATAGTCGCTGAGGCGTAACATAGGCGACAGTATACAGGCGAAGAAGCCTTTTGAATTGATATACTCACGGTAACGGGCGCGCACTTTCCGCATCCGTGGGTTGGGGTTGCGCGCTAATTTTTTCAAAGGAACGTCATCATGTTTACGATTATCAAAAACGCCAACGTTTTTACGCCGGCTCCCATCGGTAAAAAAGACATCTTGATTTGCGGCGAAACCATTGCCGCGATTGAAGATAGCCTTGACGGCATCCGTCTGCCGGGAGAAGTTCAAGTTATCGATGTCGAAGGTGCTACGGTCACGCCGGGCTTTTTCGATCAGCATGTTCACTTGACCGGTGGCGGCGGCGAGGGCGGTTTTGCAACCCGCGTTCCTCCTGTCATGCCTTCTCAGCTCTTGCGCGCAGGTATCACGACCGTTTGCGGCGTGATGGGCACGGAAGGAACAACCAAATTCCCCGAAGAACTTTACGCCAAGGTGATGGGCTTGCGCCAAGAAGGCATGACGGCTTACATGCATACGGGCTCTTATCAATTCCCTTCTCCCACCATCACAGGCAATCCTCGCAAGGACATCATCTGCATTGAACCGGTTCTCGGTGTGAAACTCGCTTTGGCCGACCACCGTTGCTCCTTCCCCAATGACGATGAAATGCTCAAGCTTGTCGCCGACGTTCGCATGGGCGGTATGCTTTCGGGTAAAAAAGGTGTGTTGCACGTTCACTTGGGTGACTACGGCGGCGCTTACGAACAATTTGAACGCATCATCGCCCATGGCCTGCCTCGTCACCACTTCTCGCCGACTCATACGGGCCGCGAACCCAAGTTATTCGAACAAGCTATCGAATTCGCCAAGAAGGGCGGCGTTATCGATATCACCTCGGGCGGCGGCAACTACTACCCGTTTGTCGAATGTGTTGAACGCGCCTTGAAGGCCGGCGTGGATCGCTCCCGCATCACAATGAGTTCTGACGGCAACGGATCTATGCCTAAATTTGAAAATGGCATCATGGTGGCTATTGTTGCCGCTCCTGTTAACGCCAATCATCAAATGCTCAAAGAAATGGTTGCCGCAGGAATCGATTTTGAAACGGCATTGATGATGACGACATCTAACGTCGCCGATTCTTTGGGTGTGAAGGAAGCTCGGTTGGCCGTCGGTATGAAAGCCAACCTCTGCGTGCTCACTGAGTCGCTCGATATCGACACGGTCATTGCCCGTGGCACCACCTGGGTTAAAGGTGGCAAGAGTGTGAAATTAGCTAACTTTGAAGCTTAATATATAAAAAGGGTGATTCATATCTGAATCACCCTTTTTTCTAAATTCATCCATTACGAGCGTCTGATTCGCTCATTGATTTCCTGCTCCCTGCGATCGCGTTCTTGTTCAATACGCTCAGCGCGCAAGCAAGCCGCCGCGGTAAAGAGAACGTCTGATGAAGAATTCAGGGCGGTTTCGGCCGAATCTTGTAATACACCGATAATAAAACCGACAGCCACCACCTGCATCGCCAAGGCATTGTCAATACCGAATAAGCCGCACGCCAGAGGAATCAGCATTAAGGAGCCTCCCGGTACGCCCGAAGCTCCACACGCGCAGACTGAAGCGACAACACTGAGCAAAATTGCCGTCCCGAAACTGGTCTCAATATTGAGGCTATTGGCTGCCGCAAGTGTTAAGACCGTGATGGTGATCGCGGCACCGGCCATATTAATCGTGGCGCCCAACGGGATAGTGATTGAATACGTTCCGCTATCCAGATTCAGACGTCGGCACATGCCCATGTTCACCGGAATGTTGGCAGCCGATGAACGGGTAAAAAAGGCCGTTACGCCACTTTCCCTTAACGTCGCCAATGTCAGAGGATACGGATTGCGACGAATGTAAAGCCAGACAAGAAACGGATTAAGAACCAAGGCAACAAAAAACATGCTGCCAATCAAAACGAAAAGCACTTGGACATAGCCGGCCAGTGTCTCAATACCGGTGCTTGCTACCGTGTTAGCGACTAAACCAAAAATACCGATCGGAGCAAAGCGGATAACAACACGGACAACAAATTCCACTCCACGTGACAAATCCGCCATGAATTCCCGAGATGAGTCGGAGGCGTGTCTCATGGCCACACCAAGACCCGCAGCCCAAGCCAAAATCGCCATATAGTTGCCGTTACTTAAGGCGTGCACCGGGTTATCCACAACGCTCAAAAGCAAATTGTGAATCACATCAATCAAACCACCCGGCGTGGCGGTATTGGCTTCGGTTCCTGTTAAGTGAATAGTGGTCGGGAACATGAAACTGACGCTGACGGCAATCAATGCCGCCCCAAATGTTCCCAAAAGATAAAGAATCAAAACCGGCTTGATATGCGCCTTTGTCTCAATGTCCTGATTGGCGATAGCAGACATCACCAACACAAAAACCAAAAGTGGCGCAACCGCTTTCAAGGCGGAAATGAAAAGAGAACCTAAAAAAGCGACAGACTTAGCCGCCCCGGGGGCAAGATAAGCCAACGCGATACCAAGAACCAAACCAATCAAAATCTGCTTAACAAGCGAAGCCTGCAGGAAGGGCATCGCGAAGCGCTTTAACGAATGACGGGCCATAAGACATCCAGCCTACTAATCAAAACGGAGTGACTACGATAACAGCTTTAATGTAAACAATGTCAAAACCATCAAACGATTTTGTTCAATTATCAGGGCTTTTACCTAGCTTTTGACAACAAAAACCCTGACTAATCTTCTCATTGACCAGTCAGGGAAACGTTGCTTACGATGATTGTCTATTTGGAATCCGGCACCATTTCAATGGCGCCACAGGGGCACTCGTTGGCGCAAATTCCGCAACCTTTACAGTAGTCATACTTAATTTCAAAGCGTTTTCCCACTCCCAACTTAATGATGGCGTTATCAGGGCAGACACCGTAGCAAGTATCGCATTCAAAGCAGTTGCCACAGGACATGCAGCGTCTGGCTTCAAATAGAGCGTTTTCTTCCGTGAGCCCATGGACCACTTCATCGAAAGTGCTTGTGCGCCGTGCCAGATCCAACATGGGACGAACCGTTTTGGGCGCATCGGCGTAATACCATGTGTTGAGTTTTTCAAAGGTGGCCGCCGGACCCCGATGAGGTGCCTGGTACTTTTCTCCTTTTAACCATGCGTTAATAGCTCTAGCCGCGAGCTTCCCATGACCAATGGCAACCGTCACATTTCGTTCTCCCGGCACCATGTCGCCGCCGGCAAAAATTCCGTCAATAGAAGTCATCATCGCGCTGTCAACGATGACCGATCCCCTCTCTGTTGCCAAGTCTAGTTTATTCAAACAACTGAGATCGGTTTCCTGTCCCAGAGCCAAAACCAGAGAATCAGCGGAAATTGTTTCAAACTCACCTGTCGGTTGAGGGTCACCATTTTCGTCTAAACGCATTTTCTCAATTTTGATTTCTTTTTCACCCGCTTGCGCAACCGTGGATAACCACTTCATGGCTACCCCTTCCTCCTTGGCCTCCTCGATTTCAAAGCGATGTGCGGGCGCTTTCTCTTGGGTTCGACGATAAACCATAAGGGGTTCTGCTCCCAGACGCTTAACCGTGCGCGCCACGTCCACTGCGGTATTGCCCCCGCCATAGACAACCACCCGGCGACCGATCATAGGCTGTGCATTACCTTCCATGCTGCGTAGCAAAGTAACAGCGTCCATAACATGACTGGCGTCACCGGCGGGAATGTAAGCCCGTTTGGCTAAGTGAGCCCCCAAGCCCAGGAAAACAGCGTCAAATTGTCCCTCTGACTTCTCAGCCAAAACATCCGTTACAGTGTGGTTATATTTAAACGTCACTCCCAAACGGACCAGCTTTTCAATTTCTCGGTCCAAAATTTCCCGAGGAAGGCGATAACGGGGGATGCCGTAGCGCATCATGCCGCCGGCTTGGGCGGTGGACTCAAGCACCGTAACCGAGTGCCCCATGCGTCTGAGGTGGTAGGCGCAGGAAAGACCGGCGGGCCCTGCACCGATAATTAAAACTTTTTTCCCACTCTCACTCTCAGGCTTCGGATAGTCCCAGCCTTTTTGGTTGGCGTAGTCTCCCAAGAAACGTTCAACAGAGTTGATACCGACACTCTCATCGAGTTTTCCTCGATTGCAAGCCAACTCACACGTGTGATAGCAAACTCGCCCCATCAGCGCGGGGAATGGATTGTCTCGAATGATCGTCTCCCACGCCCCTCGGTAATCACCACTTTCGGCCTTAAAGAGCCAACCCTGAATATTCTCTCCCGCGGGGCAGCGCTCATTGCATGGAGGCAAATGATCCACATAGACCGGCTTTAAAGTGCGCCAAGATCCGGTGTGATTTTCTAGTGAAGAGCCGACATCTAAAGTAATTGCAAAGGGTTTTGTCATGACTCTTTCTCCCTATACAAGCTCTGCCCGTTCGTCGGCCTCAATAGAGGTCGGAATTTTTTCGGGTTCTTCATCGGACAAAAGTCCAAATTTTTCAATGTTTCGATCGGCAATCATTTGCAACCGATGAATGACTTCCGGATTGGCCTTTTTACCAAATAGATGCGCGTAGCGCTTCTGCCCCTTGAGATAGTCTTCGACTGGATGTAATTGGCGAATTTTGGCCACATTTTTCACCATCCCATACTCCGCTTCAAACACGGGGAAAAGACCTGTTAGCGTTGCCAGTCGAGCCATCTCTACACTCTTAGAAGAGTGAAAGCCCCATCCCAACGGGCAGGGCACCAGAATATGCAGGTAACGCGCGCCGTGAAAACTCATAGCTCTAAAGACCTTTCGCTCCAAATCGTGCAAATCGGCAATCGTCGCTGTCGCCACATAGGGAATACCGTGAGCCATGGCAATTTGAGGCACATTTTTACCCTGCCCGAAAGCGTTACCGTCATAGCCTGCGGTTGGCATTGTCGTGGCTGTGCGTGCAGCGGGCGGTGTAGCCGAAGAGCGCTGTATACCCGTATTCATATAAGCTTCATTGTCATAGCAGATATAGAGCACATCATCATTGCGCTCAAACATTCCTGACAAACACCCAAAGCCGATATCGGTGGTCCCTCCATCGCCGCCTTGAGCAATTACCCGCACCGGTTTCTTGCCACTTTTTTGTCCTAAAACCTTAAAAGCCGCGGCCATTCCGGTGGCCACAGCGGCCGTATTGCCAAAAAGCGAGTGAAACCATGGAATCTGCCATGAGCTTTCCGGATAAGGGGTGGAAAACACCTCCAGGCATCCGGTCGCGTTGCAGGCGGCCAGTTGCCCACCTGTTGCCGCAATGGCAGCGTCAATCGCATAACGCGCCCCGAGCGCTTCCCCGCAGCCTTGGCAGGCACGGTGACCAGATGTCAGGGAATTGTGGCGCTTTTCACTAGACTGAACCGTTCTGAGTTCTTTATCCAGCAAACGATTGCCTACAGTAAAAGTGCCTGTCTGGTAAAAACGAATGGGATTGTCTTGCATCTTTTACTCCTGAATCGTTTCTCGGGTTGCGACATCATGCATGACAGATTCGGGTAAAGGGCCGCAACGCCGAGAGGCCTGTTCGCGCTCAAGTTGTCTACGAACCAAATCTTCATCCAAATCCATGAAGGTGGTGTCGGACAATGTTCCCTCATTGGCTGCCCGCAAAATATCCTTTATGCTCTTTTTTGTGATGGCCCGGCCTCCCAAGCCCCCGATCACGCTCTTGATCGCCACTTCTGAGCAACGCATCGCATTGACAACATCTAACAACACGACTCCTCCCGATCCTGCCCCTATCGCGCGATCCAACACAATGGCTACCCGCGCGCCTTGCAGAGCCTCTCGAACCGCCTGCATCGGGAAAGGTCTGAAGCAACGAAGAGAAACCACGCCGACTTTCAATCCTTCGGCTCTTAATTCGTCCACCGCGTCCTCAATCGTTCCCACGCTGGAACCCATGGCCAAAATCCTAACCGCCGCATCCTCGCAACGGTATGTCTTCAATAGGCCGCCGGAGTCCCGTCCGAACCGCTCTTTAAACAACTGGGCGCTCTCTTCAATACAACTTAAGGCACTGATGTGTTTAGCATGGGCAAGATAGCGAACTTCCGTAAAAGCTTCCGGTCCGACCATGGCACCGATTGTGACCGGATCGCTTGGATCGAGCACCTGTCTTGGCGTATATGGTGGCAAATAAGCATCAACCGCTTGTTGTTCCGGAATATCCACTCGGTCAACCGCATGAGTGAGCACAAACCCATCCATACAAACCATGACCGGAAGACTCATGATTTCGGCTATTTTGAAGGCCTGAATATGCACATCAACCGCTTGCTGATTGTCTTCGACAAAAAGCTGGATCCAGCCGCTGTCACGCTGTGACAAGGAGTCGGAATGGTCATTCCAAATGTTGATTGGAGCGCCAATTGCACGGTTGGCCACCGTCATCACGATGGGCAATCCCAGCCCCGCCGCGTTGTATATAGCTTCCACCATGAAAAGCAAACCCTGCGAAGCCGTGGCCGTATAGGCTCTCGCCCCGGCCACCGACGCGCCGATTGATGTGCTCATCGCGGCGAATTCACTTTCAACATTAATAAATTCACAGGGATTGATCTTTCCTTGGCGAACCAAGTTTCCCAAACTTTCCACAATATGCGTCTGAGGTGAAATCGGATAGGCGCAAATAACTTCAGGACGACAAAGAGCCACTCCAAGGGCCACCGCCTGACTACCTTCGATCTGTTTTAACATACGCGCTCCCGTTATCTAAACCTTTTCGGTGAGGTATTCATAGGCTAACCGAGCCACCTCGGCGTTAGCTTCAGCCACTTTCCCACTAAATCGTTCAGCGTAGGCGGCCTGAACACTCTCAAGTTTCAGCTGCCCGGTCATGGCGGCATATCCCGAGAGCATCGCAGCCCCTGGCAAAGGCCGCCCTATTTTTTGCATCGCAAATCTCGTGGCCGGAACCGTTCTAACATGCCCCTCGGGCATCGTCTGAGCGATTTTGTCCAACCCCAACTCTTTGAGTGAATGCTCACTATTGATGAGAACATAACCTTGAGGGTAAAGACCGGCAAAAACATCGACTTGTTCCAAAAGTGTTGGATCCTGCACCAAAACAACATCGGGCTCTTGAATGGGCTCATGCAACCGAATAGCTTTTTCATCGACACGGGCGAAAGCCACTACCGGCGCGCCCGTCCTTTCCGATCCGAAGCTAGGGAACGCCTGAGCAAAATGACCTTCCATAAACGCGGCCACAGAAAGCATTTCCGCGGCAGTCACCACTCCCTGACCCCCTCTTCCATGCAAACGAATTTGATACACTGTTCAGACCTCCTTTACAGAAAGGTTTCTGCAGCCATGTTTGAGGCTGCTGAGTTTTCCAATCAAGCGAAACATTAAATTTCTTTTTTCCTACTTTAGCAAAGGTTTTACGATTTAGAATATCCAAATGGATAGGAAGATTTTTTCTAAAGCTTTTCTTTTTCCTGTTGTTGGAGTCGGTCATGCATTTATTGCGGCGTTTATCGTTGTGTGCTCTTCCTTTATTGTTGAGCGCTTGTGCCTCATTTCAGACAACCTCTGTCAATCCTCCTGAAGGTTCCAGAGAGGTGTTACGGTTGGAGGCCTCGGGAGAGCAGGTTTTCCGTTGCGTGCATGATATGAAGGGATGGTTTTGGCGCTTCGAAACCCCAAACGCCTATCTGTTTAATCCGATCAACGGCCAGGCCGTAGCCAAACACGGCTACCGCTTTTCATTCGTTCATAACGATGGCTCCAGAATTGCCTCCTCCCGTATAACCAGTATTAAGGAGGGAGACGGTAAAAATCTTCCCGACGCTCTCTTCACGGTCACCTCTCCTGCCAATAGCGGAGCATTCTTAGGCGTGCGCTACATTCAGCGATTAAATGCCAAGGGGGGCATCCCTCAAGTCAAATGCACGCCGGCGCGCGAAGGCAGGCTTAACAAAATCCCCTTTGAGGCTGAATTTATCTTCTGGCAATAACGCAAGTACTGAGAAATACTCAGAAAAAATACCCAAAGGACTGGAGGAACAAGGAAAATCCGTGTAAAATTAGGGGCTTGTTTTTCCCAGTTTTTTAGGGGATTTTTTCATGTCGACAGTTGGTGATTACCTGCAAAACCTGCCGCCTGATCGCCGAGTAGCGATGGCCAAAATCTGTAGCCTTATTCGCCGTTCGGCACGGGGTGTAAGGGAAAGCATGCGCCATGCCTTGGCCTTTTATGAACTTCAGGGGCCGCTTTTTGCGCTGGAATCCGGTGAGAAATCCATGACGTTATATGTCGCCGAAGAGTCCGTGATTGAAGCCTTCAAGGACAAACTTCAGGTGGACATGGAACACCGCAGCATTTTGTTTAACGATTTGAATCGTATTCCGCTCGATAACATTGAAAAGATTGTTCGAGACTCGGTGACCGCCCGCCGCAGCCGTGTGGCTCAGGGTGAAGTGCCGACTCAGGCTCAGATGCTCGCCATCTGGGGGGTAACTGAAGAGGATGCTAAAGCTCCGCCGCCCGTTGTGCGCATCTCTATGAAGAGCCGCGAGGAAGATGTCATCGAAATCATTGATGATACGAAAAAGGCGAAAAAATAAGCCTTCTGATCTCAGAGCAACGATAAGCGAGTCTTTACGGCTCGCTTTTTTCAATCGTCCTCATAGCTTTTATTGAAAGACTCTATCCAAATTTTGTATCAGTCAGTATCCTTACGTCTGATTATGTCTGATTCGAAAAACAACGCTTCCCGTAATGACCGACAATTGACCGTTAAAGTCGCTGTAACTTTAGCGTGCAAAATTGCCGTAATTGCTTGTTTAGGCTATCTTTTTTTCGGTTCAGACAAACGGGTAGAGACCGACCCGCAGTCTGTCGGACAGGCGCTTTTGGCCGACACCGCTCCGGTCTCCTCTGTGGCAGAAAAGAATAAATCCCGCTAACTGCCGCAGTTAATCTCTTCAAAAGGTTCTTTTTATGATTTCGACCGAATTAGTTGATCTTTCACGGTGGCAGTTTGCACTGACCTCCATGTATCACTTCATTTTCGTGCCGCTCACGCTTGGGCTTTCGTTCATGCTGGTCGTCATGGAAGCCTGTTACGTGGTAACCGGAAAAGAAGTCTACAAAGACATGACAAAATTCTGGGGCAAACTTTTTGGCGTCAATTTTGCGCTGGGGGTTGCTACCGGTATCACGATGGAATTCCAATTTGGCACAAACTGGGCCTACTACTCGCACTATGTCGGCGACATTTTCGGCGCCCCGCTTGCCATTGAAGGCCTTATGGCTTTCTTCTTGGAATCAACCTTCATCGGACTCTTTTTCTTTGGCTGGAAGCGTCTTAAAAAATCCACTCACCTTATCGTGACGATTTTCATGGCCTTGGGCTCCAACCTTTCGGCCTTGTGGATTTTGATCGCCAATGCCTGGATGCAATATCCGGTCGGCTCGGACTTTAATTTTGAAACCATGCGCATGGAAATGACCAATTTCTTTGACGTGATTTTAAGTCCCTGGGCCCAGGCTAAATTTGGTCACACGATTGCCGCGGGTTACGTCACCGGCGCGCTTTTTGTTTTAGCCGTGTCGGCTTGGTACATGCTCAAAGGCCGTGATTTGGAATTTGCTAAACGTTCTTTCCGAGTCGCCGCTGCTTTTGGTTTGATCGTCTCGATTTTCACCATTCACTTAGGTGATGAATCAGGTTACCTTGTCGCTAAAGATCAACCGGCCAAGATGGCTGCGATGGAAGCCGCCTGGGAAACGGTTCCCGCCCCGGCTCCGATGACGATTTTCGGTCTTCCTGACGAAGAAAACCAAGTCACTCGAGCCAATGTTGAAATCCCCTGGCTCTTTGGCATCATCGCTACGCGCTCCCTTGATACGCCGATTCCCGGCATTAAGGATTTGATTGAACAAAATACCCAACGCATCCAAAACGGTATTGTGGCCATGCAAACGCTGACGGCTTTGCGAAAAGACCCTGATAACGCCGCCTTGCGTGAACAATTTAGTGCCGTTAAAGACGATTTGGGCTACGGAATGCTTTTGCGCAAATACACGGAAGATCCGTCTCGCGCTACGCCTGAAATGATCGCTCAAGCCGCGCAAGACACCATTCCCGGTGTCAACATCATGTTCTGGAGCTTCAGAGCTATGGTGGGCTGCGGTATTGCGCTTTTATTAGTCTTTGCCTTCGGTCTTTACTATTCAGCTAAGGATTTGATCACCTCTCGCCGTTGGCTTTTAAAGGCAAGCTTTTTAGCTCTGCCCTTACCCTGGATTGCCTGTGAATTGGGTTGGATGGTGGCTGAATACGGCCGTCAACCGTGGAGTATTTATGAAATTCTCCCCGTGCATCTTTCCACTTCCACATTGTCTGTCGGAAGTGTCATGGGCTCGCTTATCGGTTTTGTCCTTCTGTATTCCGCCCTTTTGGTTGTGGAAATGTGGCTCATGATCAAACTGATTAAGACCGGGCCGAGTTTCTTAGGTACCGGCCGTTATTTCTTCGAACGCAACCGTTTAAATGACAAGGAGTAATGCATCATGATCGATTATGAAATCCTGAAACTTGTCTGGTGGCTTTTCGTTGGTGTCCTTTTGGTTGGCTTTGCCGTTATGGACGGCCAAGACATGGGGGTGGGGTCGCTTTTGCCCTTCTTGGGTAAAAACGACACCGAACGCCGCGTGATGATTAATACGGTTGCTCCCCACTGGGACGGTAACCAAGTCTGGCTTTTAACGGGAGGCGGCGCCATCTTCGCCGCTTGGCCTCTCGTTTACGCCACGGCCTTCTCCGGACTTTACTGGGCGCTCTTTATTGTGCTTGCCGCCCTTATTTTGCGCCCGGTAGCCTTTGACTACAGAAGTCGGGTACCCGCTGAAAAATGGCGCACCTCTTGGGATTGGGCCTTGTTTATCGGCAGTTTCGTGCCTCCCATCATTTTTGGCGTGGCCTTTGGCAACATGCTCCAAGGGGTGCCGTTTCATTTCGATGAAACATTGCGCTCGACTTACACCGGAAGCTTTTGGGCCCTTTTGAATCCCTTTGCCCTTTTGTGCGGCGTGGTTTCCATTGCCATGATCATTTTCCATGGCGCCAACTATTTGATCCTTCGCACAACCGGACAACTGCAAGCTCGTGCCCGTAAAGTCGGCTTGATGGCCGGAACGGCAACAGCGGTGTTGTTTGCTTTAGGCGGCATCTGGGTTTACTTCGGCATTCAAGGTTATGTCGCAACCGACATTAATCCCGCGGGCGTTGCCAATCCCCTCTTAAAGAGCGTACAAGTAAGCGATGGCGCATGGTTTACGAATTTCTTCAATTATCCCGTACTCTTTGTCGTTCCTGTCTTGGGCATTGCGGCTGCGTTAATTGGGGTTTTGTGTGAATACGTCTGGCGTCCGCTTTCAGCGGTTTTGGCTAGCGCCGTGAGCATTCTTTGCATTGTGCTCACGCCCTTGATCGCCATGTTCCCGTTTATTTTGCCGTCTTCTAGCCACCCGGTCTCTTCACTCACCATGTGGGATTGCACGAGCTCTCAGCTCACTTTGCAGGTGATGTTTATCGTGACGCTTATTTTCCTGCCGATCGTTTTAATTTACACGGGATGGGCTTACAAAGTGATGAGCGGAAAATTGACGGCTCAATACATTAAAGAAAACGACAAGTCGCTTTATTAAGGAGTAACTCTATGTTCTACATTTATTGGTTTGTCGGGTTGCTTTTAGCGATTGTCTTCGCCGTTTTGATGGCAGCCATGTATGAACTCAAAAGTGACGACGCTTCGCAAGAAAAATAATGGCTAAGGGCGTTGTTATTATCACTCGCTTTATTTCCATCGTGGCGGCTTTAGCCGTCACGGTGGCTGTCGTTTGTTTTCCAAGACTCGTAGCGATTGATATGCATGCCGTACCGCACGGCTGGTTGGTATGCCTTTTATTGGGAATGAGCTTTGCTTACGTTCACGGTTTTGGCTTTATTCCTGAGAATAAAACCCTCAAAATTCTTTTCTCTCCACTTGTCGCCTGGCCCCTGATAATCGTCGGAGCCACGATGATCGCGCTCTAATTTCAATCCCGCTTCAAAAGCCAATGCATTTGCACTTGAGCGGTATGAACACTATCGGATAACCAAACGACTCCGTCCTGAACCGTTACGGTCAAATGCATCGTGCGACTCATAAGCGGTAGCATTTGAGCAACTTCCGCATCTTTGAGCATAGCCACCGAGAGCTTATCGACTTTGCGCATGTCAGCGCAATGCTGCTTCCACCAAGGCTCGATTCTGTCTTCACCGTAGGCAATGACGATTTCTTCATCACTGCGACCAGCCGCTTTTCGAATCTGTTTGATATCGGGCACACCCACGTCAATCCAACGGACGATGGCTCCCGTATCATCAATTTCCCAAAGGGCGGGCTCTCCTTCTGTTGAAAGCCCACGACCGAATTCTAAGCGCATGTCTGTTTCGCCAACGTATAAGCAAAAAGCTAACATGCGGATAACCAGACGCTCTTCGGTTTCAGACGGATGGCGCGCAAGTGTACAGAGGTGCGAGCCGTAATAACCGCGGTCCACATCTGAAATATCAATATTGGCTTTATAAATCGTTGCCCCGAGCGCCATGCTTTTACCTCTTAATCAAACGCGCCTTATGTTATTACGCACCCAAAAGAAAAGCCAGTCTCCCACGTCATGAGAAACCGGCTTTCTAGGTGTTTTAATCTAAATCAGATTAGAAACGGTATTGCATTTGAACGCCAAGGAGGTAGGCATCCAAAGAATCGTATTCTCCAACCTTCTTACCGTTGACATCATCGTAAAGATCAGAATCACCAACACCCATCAAGTAGGTAGCACCTACGTCAAATTGGAGGTCTTGCGTCGGGTACCAAGAAGCACCCAAAGAGAACCAAACACGATCGGTGTCCGGAATCACTGCCATACGAGTGGATTGATCGTCAATCGGGCTCGTTTCATAGGCTAAACCACCACGAATCGTGAAGGCATCATTAATACGATAGTCTGCTCCAACAGAGAATAGCCAAGTGTCCTGCCACTTATTTTCAATACTGACTTCTTTAAGCTTACCGGATAATCCTGCAACAGCTGCTCCAAGTGATGGACTATTCCCAGCAATAGCGCCAATACCGGAAGGAATATCGTTTTCAAGCGTCAGGTCATCAAAATTAGACCAATTGGCCCAGCGAATTAAACCTGACAAACGCAATTTTTCGGTTGTTTCCCATGTTGCAGTCAACATAACCGTATCAGGAGTCTTAAGCGTTGCAGATGTTCCTACTGTTTGACCATCAAGCAAACGAGCTATTAATCCAGCACTTTCCCCCAACTGATTCCCAAACATTCCATTAAGCACATTCGCATTAACATTCGATAACTTAACGTCACCATCTGCTTCATGTTTGATCGCAGAACGATAAGACAAACCGAAACGAAGCTTATCCGATGGACTCAACATAATACCCAAGTTATAACCCCAATCCCAACTATCAGCTTCTACCTTACCATGAAGTAACGATGCGCCTGATTGTCCAATATTCATACCTAATTTGGCCTTAGCGTATTGAACAGAAACACCTGCACCAACACTAATGAAATCGCTCACCTTATAAGCAATATTGGGATTCATATCGAAAGTGTAAATCTTGGCAGAAGTACCTCGATTACCGTATTTCCAATTGCGATCATATTCTGTTCCCATTCCGAAAGGCACCGTCATGGCAAAGCCTAACCAAACCTTGTCATTGACTTGATGGGTAACATAACCAGCAGGAATCATTTGACCTTTCAAACGACCATTCTCGTCAGCATCACCACTATCACTATTGAAGTCAGCATTCAAAGCAATCCAAGTCGTACCGGCTTGGAAACGCGTACCTTCCAACAAGGTCATACCAGCGGGGTTGTAGTGAACGGCAGACAAGTCGTCACCGACGATACCGGCACCAGCGTAAGCACGGCCGAGGCCCAAAGAGGATTGTTCCGTTAATTGGAAACCGGCAGCCAAGGCCGTAGAAGTTGCAGCGGCCACACCAGTCAGCACCAACGCAGCAGCACTCTTTTTCATGAAAGACATCAATTCTCTCCAGAATGGGAAAAATTAAAAACAAAAGCGTAAAGGTTTAGGAACAAGCAAGAACAAAACCTTTACGCTTCCGAAACGACTGAATTTTGCGGATTTTTTGTGTCTAAATTTTACTATTTTTATTAGTAATAACCCTAATACTACCCAAAACGGTTTAATCTGCACAAAATGGAAAAAACCTTTAATAATCAGAGAATACCGGTCGATATTGGCGCAGTCGCAACCAACCCACCACAATGCGGTAAGCCACCCAAATTCCCAACACCACAAAACCAATCAACCAGATAAAGGGACCGATCACAAAGGGCGTCAACAACACGCCGACAATAGCCACCAAAACCGTCCAAATCATGCCATACCAAAAAGTGCGAATTTGCCAGGAAAAGTGCGATTGAAGAAAAGTCCCCCTGGCATCAGGCGCCATGATGTAATTGAGAATAACCGCCGCAATAGAGGGCCAGCCGAATAAAAAGGCTGAAATAATCGTCGCGCCCGTCATTAAGCCGATCACGATACTTAACCCGTGCAAAATGTAGACGAGCTGCGTGACAAACAACAAATTCTTCTTCGGCGACTCATTGTTATAGGGTGTCAAATCTGACATCTTCGTTTTTCCTTCTTTAACTCACACTTCACCAGATAAAAATTAGCATACATCTTCAAAGGATTACAGAAGTTTTAAATTCTCTTTCATTTTGATAGGCTGTAAACTTGTATTGTTATCGATACATTACATAACGCTACATAACATTACATTTCAACTTTCATGTTTCAACAGCTAGGAGAGAACTGTGAGACTTCTATTGGTAGAAGACGACCCGATGATCGGAGAAAGCGTTGTCGATGGCCTCACCGATGAGGGTTATGCTGTGGATTGGGTGCAAGATGGTCATTCCGCTCTTTTGGCTCTCCGCACAACGGAATTCTCTCTTGTCATCTTGGACCTAGGCCTGCCCGGTAAAGATGGCATCAAAGTACTCGAAGAAATGCGAGCCGACCGCAATCTCACTCCGGTTCTTGTGACAACCGCACGCGATACGGTTGAAGACCGCATCAAGGGGTTAGATGCCGGTGCCGATGACTATCTCATCAAACCCTTTGATTTAGATGAATTATTTGCCCGAGTAAGAGCCCTTCTTCGCCGCTCCGCGGGTCGCGCAGAACCCATGATTGAGCGCGGACGCCTGCAAATTAAACCTGCCACGCATGAAGTCATTTTCAATGGCGAGTCTATTTTGCTCTCCAGTAAAGAATTCGCTCTCCTTTTAGCGCTCGCAGAGCGCCCGGGACTGGTTCTGTCTCGCTCTCAATTGGAGGAAAAACTCTACAACTGGGACTCTTCCATCGGCAGCAACGCCATTGAAGTGCACATCCACCACCTTCGCAAGAAGCTAAGCGAAGATGCTATTAAAACCGTGCGCGGTGTGGGCTACATTCTGGAAACCTAAACCATCATGTATTCCATTCGCGACAGACTATTGTGGACGTTTTGTATCGCGCTGCTCTTAGCAGGGGTAGCGGCGACCTACATGACGTTTATCTCTGCCCGCGGTGAAGTAGACCGTTTTCTAGACACTGAACTGCAACAAATTGCCCTGTCCTTAAGTGCACACACCGACGGGACACTGCCCGATGTCAAGCCATCCGGCTCCGACGAGCAACATATTGTCATTCAGCTTTTAGACACCGTTTCCGGGCAGACACACCTATCCAGTGGTCTTCCCTCTCCTTTTCCGGTAACCGATATCGAAGGATTTGCCAACATTCGTCATGAAGGACAAACTTGGCGAATTTTTGCTTTAAAGACTGTTCACAATATTTCCATCATCACGGCTCAGCCTGTGGATGTCCGAGTGAAATTGGCCTTTACGTCCGCGCTTCACATTTTGCAGCCTTTGGTTTTATTGTTGCCCTTTTTAGTCGTCGCGGTGTGGCTGTTGGTTGGACAAGGCTTAGCAAGCCTTAATCGAACCGCCAAAATTGTTTCCACCCGCTCATCCACATCACTAGAGCCGTTGCCAGTTAAAGGTCTTCCGGTTGAGGTTAAGCAATTGGTTTTAGCCTTAAATGATTTATTGGCCAAATTAGAGCAAAGTCTTGAAGCGCAAAAGCGATTTGCTTCTGACGCCGCACACGAGCTCAGAACCCCGTTGACCGCACTCAAACTGCAAGTTCAATTGGCCGAACGCGCTAAAACGGAAGAAAGTCGTCAAAAGGCCTTTGGACGACTTCATGCGGGTATTGACCGGGCAACCGGTCTTGTGCAACAACTTTTGGTTATTGCAAGACTTGACCCCGATGCCCACAAAAAGCCCTTTATTTCAGTCAAACTTGACGAAGTGATCGGTGCTGTTGCCGATGAACTCACGGTGTTGGCTCAACAGAAAAATATTACGCTTGAAACCGCTACCGAAACGGTTGTCGTGGCCGGCATGGAAGATGCGCTCAAGCTTCTGATTACCAACCTTACCGATAATGCGATTCGCTATACGCAACCCGATGGACGCATCCGACTCTCTGCTAAGCGCGAGCAAGGCGATGCCGTCATTGAAGTAGGTGACAATGGTCCTGGTATTGCTCCAGAGGAACGTGAGCGCGTTTTTGATCGCTTTTACCGCGCATTGGGAACCAAGGCCCAAGGGCATGGATTGGGATTGGCTATCGTCAAGCGTATTGTGGAAATTCATCACGGATCGATCGTCATTGATGACGGATTGGATGGAAAAGGAACCACAATGCGTATTCGCTTGCCCTTGTTAACTCAATAATTTCTAGTCTTTGTTACAAATAAAGCTTGATCGAAACAACCCGACAAACAAAATCAACGTGTTTTTTATTATCGTTTCAGTGTTTGGCAAATTACGTATTGCACTGACAAAAAGAATTTATTTCGGAGTACTTTGATATGGTTAAAAAGAGTGTTTTGAAATCGGCCGCCCTGACGGTTGCTTTAGCCGCGGCTTTCTCCTTTATGCCGGCGGCTCAAGCCGAAGTGCCGTTTTTCTCTTCAAATGACTCAGGCGCACAAGCCATGTTGCCTGACTTCACCAAGCTTGTTGAAGAAAACGGCAAAGGTGTCGTGAATATCTCAACGATTCGAAATGCCCGTACACAGACCGTGCAGTCTCCCTTCCCCGGCATGGATGACCGCACGGCTGAATTATTCCGCCGCTTTGGCTTCCCCATCATTCCGTTCGGTCCTCAAGAGCAACGCGTACCTGAACAACGCGGAACGGGTTCTGGCTTCATTATTTCTTCTGACGGTATCATTCTCACGAATGCTCACGTGGTCGAAGGGGCCGATGAGATCCGCATTCGTCTGACCGACAATCGTGAATTCTCTGGCAAAGTTTTAGGTCTGGATAAAAAGACCGATATCGCCGTGGTAAAGATTGAAGCCAAGGATTTGCCTGTACTTAAAATCGGTTCCTCCGAACAACTGAAAGTGGGCGAATGGGTGGCTGCCATCGGTTCTCCTTTCGGCCTCGACAATACGGTCACAGCCGGTATTGTTTCGGCTAAAAGTCGCGCCTTACCCTCCGAAGAGTATGTTCCTTTCATTCAAACCGACGTTGCCGTCAACCCCGGCAATTCCGGCGGCCCCCTCTTTAACATGAAGGGTGAAGTGGTGGGCATCAACTCCCAGATTTTCTCCACTTCGGGCGGCTTCATGGGCCTATCCTTCTCCATCCCGATTGACTTGGCTATCCAGATTAAGGATCAGTTGATCGAAAACGGTCGGGTTATTCGCGGTCGAATCGGTGTCGGCATCCAAGCAGTTACCCAAGATTTGGCTGAAGCCTTCGGCATGAAGACGCCGCGTGGCGCCGTGATCACCCAACTTGAAAAGGGACAGCCCGGTGAAAAAGCCGGTCTTAAGGTTGGCGACATTGTCGTGGCTTTAAACGGTCAAGCCATCAACAGCGCCAACGACTTGCCCGTTAAGATTTCTGCCATGAAACCCGGCACAAAGGTAAAACTCACCGTTTTGCGTGACGGCAAGGAAAAAGACGTCACCGTAACCGTGGCTGAAAATCCCGAAGATAGCGCCGCTCCGACCGAAGCGAAACAAGCCCAAGGTAAGCTCGGTGTGTCGGTTCGTGCATTAAATGACGAAGAATTAAAGGAATTGGATCTTACCAATGGACTGTTAGTCACGGAAGTTCGCGCTGCTGCCGCTCGCGCGGGCCTCATGCCTCGCGACATCATTCTGAGCGCCAACGGTAAGACGGTCAAAACGGTGGGCGATTTGCGTCGTGCGGTTTCGGGCGCTGAAAAAGTGGCCTTGTTGGTACAACGTCAACAATCCCGCATCTTTATCGCCGTTGACTTAAAGTAGTTTTCCATTCGTGAACTAAAACAGCCGGCTTTGGAAAATGAAGACCGGCTGTTCTTTTTAAAAGAAGGCTTTTAACCCTGCTTGGCTTCAAGCTCTTTGAGCCTTTGTTTAAGTTTCTCCCGGGGCATATAAATACGCTCGGCAAGAACTTCGCAGATCGCATCAAAATCCATATCCGGATTTCTCAGGTATCTCAAGCCAATTCCCTCAAAGGTTGCCATTCCCATATCCACCAAGGCCCAATCTTTTGCATTGTTACCGTTTGGATTGGGAAGTTCTTTAAGGTGTCTTCGTGCCTTGACATCCGCCTCTCGAAGAACTTTTTCGAGTTCGGGATTGTGACTGGCCTCGGCCAACAGCTCTAAAGAAAGCGCCACTCTTTCTTTTTTCAAGATACCTGACAAGATACGTCTGACTTGCTCAAGCGTCTTTTCATAACTGTCTTGGCTTTCCTGAAGGGCACAGGAATTTTTATAAAAATCCTCCATCCCTCGGGAAATCACCTCTTCGATAATGGCGGTCTTACTCGGGAAATAGTTATAGATATGGCCGGCACTCATCCCGAATTCTCGAGCGATATCGGCCATCCCCGTTGCATGAAAGCCTCGAGTGATAAAGCACTTGTGCGCCGCCCGGATAATTTCCTCACGGCGCTGCTGAGCTAAATTTTTCGCCATGGTTTAAGCCTCACTTTTGGCTTGAACCGAAGAGTCACTCTTTTGATCGGCAGATTTTTCAATATCAACCGCACCGCCGCCCAAGGCTTTGTAAAGCGTTACCAAGCTCATGGCACGGGCCTGTTGAGCAACAGCCAATTGCGTTTGCGCGCTCACGTATTGCCGTTGCGAGTCCAAAACCGTCAGGAAGCTCTCTGAGCCATGACGATAGCGGGCTTGGGCAAGCTCATAGGCCTTCTTCGTGGCATCCGCATAGTCTTGCGTGGCTTTAAGTTCACGCTCAATAGTACCTTCTGTCGCTAACGCATCGGCCACTTCACGGAATGCCGTTTGAATGGCTTTTTCGTAATCGGCTACTGCGATATCTCGTTCCGTTTCAGAGACACGAAGCGTCGCCCAGTTAGCGCCACCCGTGAAAATCGGAAGCGAAATCGAGGGAGCAAAACTCCAGAGACGCGTGCCACCCGAGAAGAGATCATCCAATTCCGTAGAACCAGTGCCGCCCGAAGCCACAAGCGTGATTCTCGGGAAGAAATTTGCACGGGCAGCGCCAATATCAGCATTGGCTGCAAGCAATGTGTATTCGGCCTGAGCAATGTCAGGACGGTTTAACAGCACTTCGGAAGGTACCCCTTGAGGCAAAACCCCGGCCAGTGTTACCACTTCCACCTTGTTGGGCAATAAGTCTTCGGGAACATTCGTACCAACCAAAAGCGCCAAAGCATTCATGTCTTGAGCCACCGCACGCTGTGAAGAGGCGTAAGAAGCTTGAGCGCTTGCGTACATTTGCTTGGCTTGATTGAGTTCAAGCAAATTGATGGCGCCGGCTTTATAGCTTGCTTCAGAAAGCTTGTAGGACTTCTCTTGGCTATCCAATGTTTCTTTGGCAAAAGCCAAAAGTGAGCGGTCCGCCCCCAACTGCAACCACAGATTGGCCGTTTCGGCGATGAGCGTCACACGGGCGCTCTTTCTGGCTTCTTCGGTCGCGAAGTATTGGTTTAAAGCCTCATCGCTTAAGCTGCGGATACGACCGAAAAGATCCAACTCATAAGAAGCCATGGCTAAATTGGCTGAGTAAACATGGCTGACCGTATCTTGACCGGTCGCGCTCAGCGTTCTCGGCGTACCAGAATGCTCTCCGGAACCAACCCCCGAAATGCTCGGCAAAAATTCCGAACGTTGGATGTTGTATGCATAACGCATCTTTTGAACATTGAGCATGGCGACACGATAGTCACGATTGTTCTCTAACGTAAGCTCAATGACCTTGCGTAAACGCTCGTCGGTAAAGAACTCATGCCAATCGGGCAAAGCCTGCTGATTGATCTTTGCATCGGCATAGGCTTCGCCGGTAGGCCAGGCGTTCAGAATCGGCGCCTGTGGTCTTTCATAGCTGGGAGCCATCGACATGCAACCGGTCAATGCCAAAGCCGCCACCAACGGTAAAAACTTAAAAGTCTTTCGCATGCTTATTCTCCCTTTTTATCGGCTTGCTGCTTTTCCTGCACTTGAGCATCAGATTTTGCAGGAACACTGTCTTCTTTTTTCTCAGACTCTTCGTCACGATCATAGAACGTGAGCTCTCCGTCCTTTAAGGCCTTGGCTTCGAAAGCCGTTTCAGCCGCCGCTGCCTTCAAGTCAACGTTACGTTCATTGGCACTGCCTGAGACACGCATAATCATAACGTAGAAAAGTGGCACAAAGAGCACACACAAAAGCGTACCGGTAATCATGCCACCCAACACACCCCAACCAATGGCGTTCTGAGCACCGGAACCGGCTCCATGAGACATAGCCAAGGGCAACACACCAAGACCGAAGGCCAAAGACGTCATCACGATCGGACGAAGACGCAGACGGACCGCGTCAATAGCCGCATGCACAATATCTTCACCGCTGTCGTGCAAGTCCTTAGCAAATTCCACAATCAAAATAGCGTTCTTACTGACCAAGCCGATTGTTGTAATCAAGCCGACCTGGAAGTAAATGTCGTTATTCAAACCTCTTAGGCCCGTCAGCGCCAAAGCACCGATCACGCCCATCGGAATGACCAAAATCACGGCAATCGGAATGGACCAGCTTTCATACAAAGCGGCCAAGCACAAGAACACCACCAAAATGGACAAGGCGTACAAGGGCGCTGCCTGACCACCTGCTTCACGTTCCTGGTAGGAAACACCCGTGTAAGCAACGCTATAGCCAGCAGGGAGTTTCTCAGCGATTTCTGCCACAGCCGCCAAGGCGTCACCTGAGCTAAAGCCCGTTCGCGGATTACCTTGAATGTTCACGGCAGACAAACCGTTGAAACGCTCCAAGCGAGGAGAGCCGTACTTCCACGATGTCGTTGAGAAAGCGGAGAAAGGCACCATCTCACCGGCACTGTTTTTCACGTACCACTTGCCTAAATCTTCCGGTTTTTGTCTAAATTGGCTATCGCCTTGGACATAAACTTTCTTCACACGACCGCGATCAAGGAAGTCATTGACATACGTACTACCCCAAGCCGTTGCCAGTGTTGAATTGATGGAATTAATGGACACACCCAACGCGCGGGCTTTTTCCACATCAATATCCAAGTGCAGCTGCGGCGTATCTTCCATACCGTTCGGACGAACAGCGGTCAGATGCGGGTGAGCATTACCCAAGCCAATGAACTGGTTGCGTACCGCCATCAATTCATCGTGGGTTTGACCGGCGCTCGCTTGTAAATAGATGTCAAAGCCATCGGCAATACCCAATTCAGGCACAGCGGGCGGCGGGAACGCGTAGGCATTCGCATCCTTATATTGAGAGAACTCTGCCATAGCGCGAGCCGTGATGGAGTTAACGTCCTGACCATCGCCCTCACGTTCACCCCAATCCTTCAAGCGCACGAACATCAAACCGGTGTTCTGCCCCGTACCACCGAAAGAAAAGCCTGAAACCGTAAATACCGATTCAACGTTTTCAGCTTCTTTTTCCTGGAAGTACTGACTCATACGACCCAACACTTCCTGCGTTCTTTGCTGAGAGGTACCGGCCGGCGTAATCACCTGCGCAAGCAAAATACCCTGGTCTTCACCCGGCATAAAGCTTGAGGGCAACTTCATAAAGCCAAACACCACGCCGCCCAAAATAATGGCGTAAACCAGAAGCGTGCGGACGGTATGTGGAATAGCTTGACCGACTTGGGTACGAATCATCAGGGAGAACTTTTCAAAACCGCGGTTAAAGCGGCCGAAAAAGCCCTGTTTGTTTTCGTGATGGTCTTTATCAATCGGCTTTAAAAGCGAGGCGCAAAGCACCGGCGTCAAGATCAAGGCCACCAATACGGAAAGCACCATGGCCGAGACGATCGTCACGGAGAACTGACGATAAATGATACCGGTTGAACCGCCAAAGAAAGCCATCGGCACGAACACAGCCGCAAGCACCATGGCGATGCCCACCAAGGCGCCTTGAATCTGACCCATGGATTTTTCCGTTGCCTCTCGTGGCGACAGACCTTCTGTCCTCATCACACGTTCCACGTTTTCCACCACCACAATGGCGTCGTCCACCAGTAGCCCGATGGCAAGCACCATGGCGAACATGGTTAGCACGTTGATGGAGTAACCCATTGCCTGCAACACCCCGAATGTACCCAAAAGTACAACCGGCACGGCAATCGTCGGAATCAAGGTTGCACGCCAATTCTGCAGGAATAGGAACATCACGCAGACCACGAGCACGATAGCCTCAAAAAGCGTGCGGACCACTTCCTGAATAGAAATACGGACGAAAGGCGTCGTATCAAACGGCACCACCCATTCCATACCATCCGGGAAGTTCACCTGCATTTCGTTTAGGCGGGCCTTCACACGATCGCTCGTAGCCATGGCGTTGGCGCCCGAAGCCAAACTAATGGCCATACCGGTAGATTCTTTTCCGTTATAAAGAGCGATAACGTTGTAGCTTTCCTGCCCCATCTCGATTCGGGCTACATCCTTCATCAAAACGCGTGAACCGTCCATGGACGTCTTCACCATAATGTTTTCGAAGTCTTCGACCGTCTCCAAAAGCGACATGGAGTTAATCGTGGCATTTAATTCGTAACGTGTCGCAGAAGGCAAGTTACCGATGGCGCCGGATGAAACTTGTACGTTTTGCTCTTCAACGGCCGCAACGATCTCGTCGGTCGACAAGGAGTACTTGTGAAGCTTCTCAGGATCGAGCCAAATACGCATGGAGTAAGAGCTACCGAACACTTCCACTTCGCCCACACCGGTAATACGTGAAAGCGGTTCCTGAACATTGTTGACCAAGTAGTCAGAAAGGTCAGCGCTGCTCATTTTGCCGTTTTTATCGACAAAGCCCACCACCATCAAGAAGTTGGCGGCCGACTTATCCACGTTCACACCTAACTGTTGCACCACTTGCGGCAGACTGTTTTCCACGGTCTTTAAGCGGTTTTGAACTTGAACCTGAGCAATGTCAGGGTCGGTTCCTGCTTCAAAGGTGATATCAATGGAAACGCGACCGGACGAATCGGAGTTAGAGGCCATATATAGATAGCCGTCCAAACCGGTCATCGCTTGTTCGACCTGTTGGGTAATCGTGTTTTCAATGGTTTCAGCCGAAGCGCCCGGGTAGGTTGCCGTGATGGTTACCTGAGGAGGCGCGATCTGCGGGTACTGAGAGACCGGCAATCTTGTAATCGACAGGATACCGGCCAACATGATCACAATAGCGATCACCCAGGCGAAAATCGGTCGTCCTAGAAAAAATCGAGACATAAATTAATCCTTTGCCTTGTCTTATTTCTTATTACTTTGCCGGAGCTTCAGTTGCGGCGGCAGCCGGTTGAGCGATTTTGACTTGTGTGCCAATACGCACCTTACCGATGCCTTCAATCACAACTTTTTCACCTGCCTGCAGACCTGATTCAATTAACCAATTCGTACCGACCACACGGTTGGCAACCACATTGCGTTGTTCAATCGTATTGTCAGGTTTAACCACATAAACATAGGCCTGACCCTTCGGGTCGCGCATCACACAGCGTTGAGAAATAAGAACCGAATCCGGACGCGCTCCTTCTTCAAGACGAGCACGCACGAACATACCGGGTAAAAGATCACCGTTAGGATTGGGCACAACCGCACGCAAATTAATCATCCCCGTGCCTTCGTCCACTTCTTCACCCGTAAAAGTTAACTTACCTTTTTGCGGATAAACGGAACCATCTTCCATCAAAACGGTGACTTCAACGGCACCGTCCTTAGCCTTAATCTTGCCCGAAGCGATTTCGTGCTTTAAGCGCAACATGTCAGAGCTTGTTTGACGAACGTCCACGTAAATGGGATCCAACTGCTGCACCGTTGTCATAAATGTCTGATAAGCGTTAGCGAGTGCGCCTGGCGTCACTTCAGAGCGACCCACCCTTCCCGAAATCGGGCTTTCAACCTTGGTGTAGTCCAAATTGGTTTTAGCCGTCTTCATGGCTGCCCGCGCTGTCTTCATCTGAGCCTGGGCGGCATCATTGTCTTGCTTACTCACAGCGTTGACCTTCACCAACTGAGCAGAACGTCTGGCGTTGGCTCGGGCTAATTCATAATTGGCGACCGCTTCTTCATAGGCGGCTTCATACAAAGCCGGATCAATCTGATAGAGCTGCTCACCGGCTTTGACCATCTGGCCTTCTGTGAACGTTCTCTTTTGAATAATCCCGCTGATTTGAGGGCGAACTTCGGCTACTTGGTAAGCACTCGTGCGTCCGGCAAGCTCCGTTGTCATCACGGGAGTGGACAATTCTACGGTCACCACACCCACTTCTTGGGGCCCCTTCGGGGCACTCGGAGCATCACCCTTGCAGCCTGCCAACGACAAAGCTGCCACGACTGATAAAGCTACCGCTGCGTACTTGGGCGCAAACTTTGAAAACATGTTTTACCTTTCTCCAAACATCGATGCCGGCGTTGATCCGACAGAAAATAACCAAATGTGACTGAACGTTCATTCAGTCAAAAAGTGAAAGCTTGTTCATTATGGCAGAAAAGACCGAAAATTATTTTTTTATTGCTTGATCTTTAAGGCAAAAAATATTTCAGAATGTAACTTATATTAGGGTTACTACCTAGTGACCTTTTTGCATGAAAACGTAACAATGTCGTCGATTTTCTGTTTCGATTTTTGATCGGCTCGACATGTCTCTTGAGATCTTTCACCTGCAATACTTTTTAGCCGGCTTGGTCAGTCTTTTAGTGATCACCAATCCGCCCTCCAAAATTCCGCTTTTCATCAGCCTCACTCAAGGCATGGATGAAGCTCAGCGCAAGTCTCAAGCGAGATGGGCCGCAATTTATGCCGGCATCATCATGTTTGTCAGCTTGCTGGCAGGCAATCTTTTATTAGCTTTTTTCGGCATCTCTTATGGGGCGCTACGTATCGCCGGCGGCTTCATGGTTGCGGTCATTGGCTATCAAATGCTTTTTGGCCAACAAACCCCTTCTCCCAATAAGGCTCCGTTGGTTCGTCGAGATCGCGAAGATTACGCCTTTTTCCCTATCGCCATGCCGATGATCGCCGGCCCCGGCACAATGGCCGTTATCATCGGTTTTTCTACTGAAATTGCCGAATACCCTCACTGGGAAGATCAAGTCGGAACCTTTTTCATGATGACGCTTGCCATTATCTTCTGCTGTATGGTCTGTTGGGCTGTCATGCGCTCGGCTGACTTCTGCGGCAGAAAGCTTGGTCCGTCCGGCACCATCATTGTCAGTAAATTAATGGGGTTCCTCCTGGTTTGTATCGGGGTGCAGTTTATCGGCTCCGGTATCCGCGCCTTTGCTACCGGTATGTAAATTCCACCTGCGCTTTATCAAAAAAGCCCCGAAGTTTATTTCCGATCTTCGGGGCTTTTCATTGTCTTAGCAATGGTTACTCGACTGTAACGCTCTTAGCCAAATTGCGAGGTTTATCCACATCGTTGCCGCGAATAAAGGCCGTGTGGTAAGCCAACAGCTGCAACGGGATCACGTGCAAAATCGGCGAAAGCGGTCCGTAGTTTTCCGGCATTCGAATAACGTGAATGTGTTCGCTCGATTCCAAACCGGTATCTGCGTCGGCAAATACATAAAGTTCGCCCTTACGCGCTTCCACTTCTTTCATATTGCTCTTGAGTTTTTCCAGCAATTCATCGTTCGGAGCCACCGTTACGACAGGAATAGACTCATCGACCAAGGCGAGCGGACCGTGTTTGAGTTCACCGGCAGGATAAGCTTCTGCATGAATGTAAGAAATTTCTTTTAATTTCAAAGCACCTTCAAGAGCGATCGGGTAGTGAATGCCGCGCCCCAGGAACAAAGCGTGCTGTTTGCTCGCAAAACGCTGAGCCCAAGCGATCACTTGAGGTTCCAGAGCCAGTACCGCACTCACTGCCTTGGGCACATGGCGCAAAAGCTTCATGTATTGGTTTTCATCTTCAACGGACAAGCGTCCCTTGACCTTTGCCAAGCACAGAGTCAGTAAAAAGAGCGCTGTTAATTGCGTGGTAAAGGCTTTCGTGGAGGCCACGCCAATTTCCACACCCGCGCGTGTGATGTAACGCAAGAGACTTTCGCGAACCATGGCACTCGTGGAAACATTGCAAATCGTCAGCGTCTGTGTCATTCCCAAGTCCCGCGCGTGCTTTAATGCCGCTAACGTATCAGCCGTTTCACCGGACTGAGAAATAGTGACGACAAGGGTCTTGGGATCCGGAACGCTTTTGCGGTAGCGATACTCACTTGCAATTTCCACATCACAGGGAATGCCCGCGATACCTTCAATCCAGTACTTGGAGGTCAAGGCCGCATAGTAACTGGTTCCGCATGCAACCATTAAAACACGGTGAATATCTTTGAAAACTTCCCCGGCCTTTTCGCCAAAAAGAGTTGGCGTTACTTCGCCAACCGCCTCAAGCGTATCGGCGATGGCTCGCGGTTGCTCAAAGATTTCCTTTTGCATGTAATGACGATACGGCCCTAACTCCACGGCATTGCTAAACGCCTCCATTTGGCGAACTTCTCTTTGAACCGGAATAAACTCCGCCCCTTGGTGAGAGTAGATTTGATAACCTTGCGGCAACAAATCCGCCACATCGCCGTCTTCCAGATAGATAAAACGGTCTGTTTCGCCGGCAAGCGCCATCGTATCCGAGGCAGCAAACATCTCACCATCGCCCACCCCTAAAACCAAGGGGGAACCTTGGCGAGCCACAACGACACGATGAGGATCTTCCTTACAGAAAACTGCAATAGCGTAGGCCCCGCGTACACGATTTAAAGCCGCTTGAACGGCTTCCAACAAATCACCTTTGTAATTATCACGAACCAGGTGGGCTAAGACTTCCGTATCGGTTTGACTGGAGAATTGAACACCTTTAGCAGCCAATTCCTCACGGATTTCTTCATAGTTTTCAATAATGCCGTTATGAATTAAGGCAATTTGATCGCCGGAAAAATGCGGATGCGCATTGCAAACTAAAGGAGCACCGTGCGTGGCCCAACGAGTATGAGCGATTCCTAAAAAGCCTTGCAGCTGATCTTTACTGATTTGTTCAGAGAGTTCAGAGACGCGAGAGACACTTCTGACGCGCTTTAAACCCTGATTCCATACGGCCACACCGCAGCTGTCATAGCCGCGATACTCAAGGCGTTTTAACCCTTGAACCAAAAGCGGCACTACATTCCGATGTTTAGAAGTCGCAGCAACAATACCGCACATAATGTTTTCCTTTATCGCTAAATTTATTTGTTTTTCGTCGGACGCTTCCAACCTTTAATGGTCATCTGGCGTGCTCGGGCAATTGTCAATTCACCATCCGGAGCATTCTTAGTAAGGGTTGTGCCCGCTCCAAGCGTTGCCCCCTTACCAACCGTCACCGGTGCGACAAGTTGCGTATCCGAACCAATAAAGGCGTCATCCAAAATCGTGGTCCTGAATTTATTAACACCATCGTAGTTGCAGGTAATGGTGCCGGCACCGATATTGACCCGTGCCCCCATATCGGTATCACCGATATACGACAAGTGGTTTACTTTACTGCCCAGACCAACCACGGATTTCTTAATTTCAACAAAGTTGCCGATATGCGTCTGATCGGCCAACGTCGTTCCCGGACGCAGGCGGCTGTACGGCCCCAAACGAGCCTCTTTACCCACCTGTGCGCCATCAAAGTGGCAAAACGGCAAAATTTCAGTTCCTTCGCCAATTTCAACATCTTTGAGCACACAATAGGCACCGACTCGAACGCCGTCACCTAAGATAACCTTACCGCTAAAAATACAGCCGACATCAATGGTGACGTCTTTTCCGCAGATCAATTCACCTCGAACGTCAATCCGATCAGGGTCAATCAAGGTCACGCCATCATTCATCAAACGCAGTGCGTTCTCTTTCTGATAGGCTCGCTCAAGAGCGGCCAACTGAACCTTATTGTTAACACCTTCGACTTCCGTGGCTGTTTGTGCCGTCGCTGAATTTACAGCAACTGACTCTGAAACCGCACGGGCAATGACATCGGTGAGATAGTATTCGCCCTGCGCGTTTTCATTTCCCAATTCATTGAGCCAGCGCTGCAGATACCGAGTCGGCAACACCATAATGCCTGTATTGACTTCATTGATAGCTCGTTGCTCATCGGTAGCGTCCTTTTCTTCCACAATGGCACAAACGGCACCATTTTGACGAACAATTCGACCGTAACCTTTGGGATTATCCAATCGGACAGTCAGAAGTCCTACTCCGCTGCCAGCTGCCTGAATCAAATCGTTCAGCGTCTCAGGGAGAATCAGTGGCACATCCCCCAAAAGCACTAAAGTGGGTTCATTTTGATCACAGTACGGCAACGCTTGAAGCAATGCATGCCCCGTTCCCAACTGTTCAGCTTGTAAAGCAAAAGTGATATCTTCGTCTTTTTCAAAATACGCTTTTACTACCTCGGCACCATGGCCAATGACTACGATTAAGCGATTATTGGAACCTAAAAGACGGGCTTTTTCAATGACATGCTCGAGCATGGGCTTGTCAGCAAGGGGCTGAAGCACTTTCGGCAGACGCGAACGCATCCGTTTACCCATGCCGGCGGCAAGAATAACGATATTCATAAAATGACTTTTAGTACAGATATGTCAATTAACCGTATTGTACTCGATTCGTTCCCTGCACTTCTGAGCAGACAAGACCGGAAACAAAATGGGCCACATAAAAAATGCGGCCCTTTGTTTTTTTGGCAACGTAGTGCGTGATTTACGCTTCGGATTCCTGGTGAATACCAGCCAAAAGCCAACCGCCCTGACCGTGAACGGGTTTGGTCAAAATCCACGTTTCATCCACGCGTTCAGCTTCGCCACTCACATTTAACGTGCCGTCAAAATGAACGCCGGCAAGGTACTCTTCACCATCGCGCACAATTCCACGGAAGTCCGATTTCAGCGTCACAATTTCAGTCTGATAATCCTGTGCTCCCCGTTCACGCAACTGATGGGTAACGGTACGGAATACTTCATCGGTCGTAAAGTCAGAAAGCGACGTCACATTACCGGTGTCCCAAGCCTTTTGCATCTTAGCAAAGTTGGCCTCTGCCACTTTCAAGAACTGCTCCACGTCAAAATCGGCCGGCAGTTCCACTTTTTGAGCAGATGTCGGATTGTTAAGTTCATCCAAAACGCTTCCGGCCATGGGAGAAGAACCACTGAAAGTGCTCTGCGAGCTCTGCGGCTCCGAAGAGGCATAATCGTAGCGGCTTTGCATGGGATCTTGGTGAGAAGTTTCAGCAGAATGCCCCGGCATTCCCGCAGGCCTACGTTTCACGAGGAACAATCCCAAAAGCATTCTGATAACGTAAAACGCCACAAGCGCCATTAAAGCAATCATCAAAAATTGGGCAAAGCCTTCACCAAGACCCAAGGCATGGGCCAAAGCGGTAATACCTAATGCGGCGGCCAAACCCATCAACATACCGCGCATGGGACTGGGAGCCGCAGTTTGAGGACGCGGCTGCTGAGCAGGAGCGGCCTGTTGTTGGCGTTGTTGCTGCTGGGGATTGACACGTTGTTGGTTAATGCCCGCCGAAGGGGCCGGTGTTGCCTTCTGTAGCGTGGGGGCGGAACGGCCGAAACTCATACCGCCTCCGAAACGTCTGGCCGCATCAGCAGAAACTGACAGCGACATCATGGTCAAACCAATCGCTAAAATCGCAATCCATTTTTTCATTGAGAAAAACTCCAAAAGACCTGAAACAAAATCCTCTTCAGGTTAAGAGGGCAAACTTATTGCTCGACTACTTTATCGGCTTTCTACCGATATGCAAGGCACAAACACCAAACGTTAAATTGTGCCAATGAACATCTTCAAGACCGGCCGTGCGCATCATTTCAGCCAACACGGGCTGACTCGGATGCATACGGATTGACTCCGGCAAATAACGGTAGCTCTCACTGTCGCCGGATATCTTTCCGCCCAACCATGGCATCAGACGGAAAGAATAAAAGTCATAAAACGGCGCCAATAATTTATTAATTTTGGAAAATTCCAAAACCATCACTTTGCCGCCCGGTTTGCACACTCTTTGCATTTCACTGAGTGCGCGATCCTTATGCGTCATATTGCGCAAGCCAAAACTGACCATCACCACGTGAAACGTATCATCCGGGAAAGGCAACTTTTCGCAGTCGCATTGAACAACCGGCATGTCAAATCCGGCCTCACGCATGCGCTTTGCTCCGATACTCAGCATGGAGCGGTTAATATCCGTCGGCCAAACCTCGCCATCGCGACCCACGAGCTTAGCAAACTGAAGCGAAAGGTCCGCGGTTCCGGCCGCCAAGTCCAGAACTTTCATCCCCCGCGCCACATCGGCTTTATGAATGGCATATCGTTTCCAGAGACGATGCATTCCAAAAGACAAAACATCATTCATCAAGTCATACTTGGGAGCGACCGAATCAAATACTTCCCTGACTTGTTTAGCCTTATCTTCTTCTGCAATGCGTTTAAAACCGAAGTCGGTTTCGTGGCGGTTATTTTCCTGAGACATATCAGTGGTGACAAGTTTTCTTTAACGGTAATTCAAACGGCTTGTTTCTGGGATCATCGGGCTCTCGGCTTGCCCCTAGCTCTTTGAGTCGAGCCAAGTAATTTTCCCACAGGGCCTCTTTATCGACTGCAAGTTTTCTCAAATAATCCCAGTCGTAATAACCCGAATCATGGCCGTCTGAAAAAACTATTTTGATCGCATACAACCCGACAGGCTCTATTGCAACAATACTGACTTCACGTTTTCCGACCGGAAGTCTTGCCTGATCGGGCGTGTGTCCCTGCACCTCAGCCGAAGGACTCAATACCCTCAAAAATTCCGCCGGCAGCCGAAAGTTTTCTCCATTCTCGTAGGTGAGCTCCAACTCTCGGGATTGACGATGATAGGCAATATCTACAGGGACAAACATGGCTTTTTTGCCAACTATTGTTAGGTGGTACCTCCGACAGGAATCGAACCTGTGACGCGACCTTCGGAGGGTCGCATGATATCCACTTCACCACGGAGGCAGAAATTGCAGATTATAAAGGACTTTTTGTCAAACGAATGACGACTGTCTCGTAATTAAGTGTAATTAAAAACGGTATCGGGCTGAGCAACTTAATCGGGTGTGATCCTGATACTCCCGACCAAAAGTCTTCTCTGCTTCAATAGAGGCCGTGATTCGATCATCAACCTGATAATCAGCGCCGAAACTTGCCCGTCCCCATGTGTTAAACACAGAATCGGTAAACGTTTGTCTATCTTGCGCTTGCGAATATCGCCCTGAAACGCGTCCTAAAAGATCCCGATAGTAGCCTAATAAAAAATAGGTGGAAGCGGATTCGCCCAATGTCACTTCACTTTTTAACCTTAAGGCCACAACAAGATTCTCAATTGCATCATATTGAACATCGGTTTTATGAATTTCCATGCCTTCCGAACCCAGACGGCTGTAGGTCAAACGAACTTGCGGGTCCAGAACCACCCGAGACCCAGGCGTCATACGTCGACCGTACTCTGCCCCAAGGTAAAGTCCCTGCATGGAATTTTCTTCTTTTACACCGGAAAACAGACTCTTGAGGCGCAGCACACCAAGCTTTAACAGCCCGCCGACATAAGAGCCGTCCTCCCAACGATAGGTTCCGTAAACGCTTGCTCCCATTGTTTCGGTCGCTGAAGATCCTTGTGTGTAATAGGACGAGCCTTTACCAAAATCCATGGTACTGCCAAGAATCAAGTGATCTGAAAACTGACGATCCACTCCCAGCAAAACAAAGCGGTGATCACAACTCATCTCGCCTTGTTCCCAATTTTGATACCGCTTGACGGACCAACGTCCTGCCTGATCAGCATTGTTTCTGACAGCATCCATCCGTTCATAGAGATGACGCATGCCACTGCGCCGCCAGGTCAAAGAATTTGACAATGCGACTTCCTTGGCGCTGAGCATTGAAGTGGCCTCCGGTTGGCTTTCAGAGGCAAGGGTAACGCCCACGAGGCAAAAGACCGACACCGCCACTAAAGACTTACTGAGCAATTTCATCATACGTCGATGGGATCCACGTCCATTGTCCAATGAACCGATGAGCGTATTTCACTGAGCGCCCGATACCATTGTTTTAAAAACAGCCCCATGGCTCCCCTTGAAGAGGCCTCTACCAGTAGTTGGCCGCGTTCCTTGTCCGCCACCTTCATCACAGCCATGGGAATCGGGTCATAGATGACAACCTGTTGATTGGCCTGAGCCGCCAAAATATCCTCACCTAACCTTAAGGCTTGCGTTAAGAACTCAAGAACCTTGTCAATTTTGACATCATCAGCCAATAAAAGTGCCTGGCAAACGAAAGGAACCGTGTTTTCAGCCTTTCGAATTGCCAAAAGCGAGTCTGCATAACGACAGTAATTCTGCTCAGCCAACGCCGCAAACAGTTCCCTGTCACAAAAACGACTTTGAACAATCATGCGGGCCGGCAAGCCAAAGCGTCCGGCACGACCGGCAACTTGCATTAAATTGGCAAACGCTCTCTCCTCGCTTCTGGGATTGGCACTTACTAACTGAGCATCAATATTAAGGACCACCACCAAGGAGACTTTTTGAAAATCGTGCCCCTTGGCCACCATTTGAGTGCCGACCAAGATATCAACCTCGCCGGCATGGACAGCATCAAAAGCTAACTTCGCTGCATTCTTTCGCTGTGTCGTGTCGCGGTCTATTCTTAAAATCCTCGCCTGTGGCCAGAGCTCTTCTAATGTTTCTTCAATTCTTTGCGTGCCGGCTCCCATTGGCTGTAAATCCACATTGCCACAATCCGGGCAGCGACTGTAAACAGGCGTAGACCACCCGCAGTGATGGCAAATCAGTTTCGCGTGAAACTTGTGATAGACCGCATAGGTTGAACAGTGAGGACACTTGGAGAGCCAACCACAACTCGGACAGGTCAAAACAGGAGCATAACCTCGTCGATTTAAGAAAATGATGACTTGTTCATTTTTCTGAAGTGTCTCACTAATAGCGTCAATGACTTCAGAACAAAGTCCTTTGACCAATTTCTGATTTTTGGGATTGACGACACTTAAGGTCGGCAGTTTCGCCCCTTGCACAGCCCGTTTACTCAAGGTTATCAAGTGATAGCGACCGCTTTTAACTCTGCTCCAGGTCTCAAGCGATGGCGTTGCCGATCCTAACACAACCGCAATGCCACGCAATTGGGCCAATTTCACGGCCAAATCTCGAGCCGAATACCGGATTCCGTCACCGGCCTTATAAGACAAGTCGTGCTCTTCATCAACAATGATCAGATCAAGATCGGGCATATCCGCAAAGATTGCCATGCGGGTACCAATCAATATTTGGACACGTTTTTCATGCGCCGCCAACCAGGCCCTGGCTCTTTCTCCATTGGCCAATCCCGAGTGCAATGTAGCCATGGATCGATCTGGGAAATGGCTCCTCACTCGTTCTTGCAGTTGTGGTGTCAAGTTGATTTCGGGAACAAGAAAAAGCACTTGTGCCTGTGGGTTGACCGAAAACACTCTTTCCATCATCCGCAGATAAACCTCTGTTTTCCCGCTGCCCGTCACACCATGCAAAACAAAAGTCCGAAAACCTGAGCTTGCGGCTAAGGCCTCTACCGCTGCCGTCTGCTCATCGTTGAGTTGCAAAGCGGGAGCTACTTGACTAGTCTTTTTAAATTTAAATGGCTTTCTCAGTCGTTCTAAAGACTGTTCGTATTTAGGTCCGGGCTTGCTGCGAAAAAAAGGCGGTAAGGCAGCAATGGCCACTTCTCCCCAGGAGTGTTGATAGTAATCCGACGCAAATTTCGTCAGCTTCAGCCAACTTTCCCCTAACGCCTCAGTTTCATTGAGCAACCGAATATAGCTTTTTTGTTTTTCTTCAGCGATATCCGTCTGATTGCTAACGCCAACAATAAGACCCACGGCCGAACGGTTACCAATGGGTACAACACAGCGATCCCCAATCTTAGGGGATGTCCCATCCATCACTTTGTAGGTCAACGGCGGCAATAAAGGAATATCCAGTGCCACACTGACAAAACGGGGGCTAGGCATTAACAACAAAATCCTCAGTTAACTTGCGTGTCATTGTATCCGAGAGCTGTTTAAGAGAGAAAAAGAATTACATTTCTAATCAAATCTCTCGTTTTGATCCTGTGGAAAAGTCAAATTTCTGAAAACTCCATAATTTCAAACGATTAGCGCAATCTTGTGCATTTTTGTGGATAACTTTGTGGATAACCTTTCTCGTGATTACTTTTTAAGCAAAATCCTCTGATTCGAGCTTAACTTGCTGAAATCAGAGGATTTTTATAATATTTCTTAAAAATCAAATACTTATAACTGTCACATTTCTGTAACCATTTAATTTTCAAGGATTTTTACTTGTTCACTTTTTCTGTGGATAACTTTGGGGACAAGTCCTCTTTAGCGATGAAATGAAGTGCTGTATCGATGAACTTCATCGACCAATACAGCCACAGCCTCGGGTGGAGTAAATTGATTGATACCATGTCCGAGATTGAAAACATGTCCGCCGTTACCGACAACACCAAAATCGTCAATTACTCGTCTGACCTCTTGACGTATTTTTTCTTCCGAACCAAATAAGACCATCGGATCCAAGTTGCCTTGCAGGGCAACCTTATCTTGAATCTTGGCTCGCGCTTCAGAGAGATTGGTTGTCCAATCCAAGCCAACCGCATCCGCTCCGCAAGAGGCGATAGCTTGCAGCCACTGCCCGCCTCCCTTTGTAAACACAATCACTGGTACTCTCTCGTTGTCATAAGTTTTATGCAACCCGGCAATAATTTTTTGAATGTAAGCCAAAGAGAACTCTTTGAAGGCCGGCTCTGATAACGTGCCGCCCCAGGTATCAAAAATCTGCACCGCCTGTGCCCCTGACTCAATCTGAGCATTCAGGTAGGCCGTGACGCTTCTGGCATTAATGTCCAAAATTTGATGCAGGAGATCCGGTCGGGTATACATCATCGTTTTAATTGTTCGGTAATCCTTACTTGAGCCCCCTTCAACCATATAACAGGCCAAAGTAAAGGGACTTCCTGAAAAGCCAATCAGCGGAACACGATTGTTCAATGCTTTCCGAATGGTCGAAACAGCATCGGTTACATAGCGAAGAGTCTTTTGAATATCCGGCACCGTCAATAATTTGACGTCTTCTTCATGGCGAACCGGCTTGGCAAATTTAGGACCTTCTCCTGCCACAAAAGATAAGCCCAGTCCCATAGCATCGGGAACCGTCAGAATGTCCGAAAATAAAATCGCCGCATCAAGATTAAACCGTTCAACCGGCTGCAATGTCACCTCACAGGCCAACTCAGGCGATTGAGCTAATTTCATAAAGCTGCCCGCTTGTGCCCGTGTTGCATTGTATTCAGGGAGGTAGCGTCCAGCCTGCCTCATTAGCCAAACAGGCGTAAAGTCACATTTTTGACGCAAAAGTGCTTTTAAAAAAGTATCATTATCCGGTCTCATGGTTAACAGGAACCCAATATGGCTCCGCCTTCTTGGTTGATTGTTAGAAATTCTGATGTTCTTATCGACGTTCATGCCCAACCCGGCGCCAAACGATCGGCTATTGTGGGAGAGCACGGTGGACGTTTAAAAATTGCCATCGCTTCACCACCGGTTGATGGCAAAGCCAACAGCGCACTCATCGCTTTTTTAGCGAAAACTTTATCCGTTTCCAAATCAACCATAGAAATTGTCAACGGAGAAACTTCCCGACAAAAACGCTTCCTCATCAAACAGATGACAGAATCCGAGTGCCTGAGCAAAATCCTTGGGGCACTATAGTCAGTGGGGCTTAAATGAGTGTTAAAAGCGCCTGTCTCCGATTAACGGAGACAGACGCCAAGACAGGAAGAACGTCAGGTTTAGCGGACAACGAGCACCGGACGGTCAATTTGCGCAAGCGTCTTTTGAGTTTCACTACCGATAAACAAGCTGCCAATACTACCCATACCGCGACTTGCCATTACCACATAGTCAACGTCTTCATCTTTAGCAAGCTTAATGATGCACTGCCAAGGTGCTTCACCGTGAATAGCTATAACACGGCACGGCAATTGAGCAGCTTTAGCCGCCTCATAAATCACGCTCAAGCGCTTTTGAACCTCTTCGCTCTCGCCGGCCAAACCGTCCTTAGGTTCCTCACCCTTAACAGCTGTCATTCCGATCAATTCAGCCTTTAAAGGCAACGCCACTCCGACAGCAGCTTCAATCGCTTTTTCGCTTAATTCAGAGCCATCCGTACAAACAAGAACCTTCATACTTCCTCTCAAATAATCACAGGGACACACACCCAACGGCGTCCTCTTACGTTTATCCTACGCCGATTGAATTTAAAGGGTTATGACACAAAACAAAAAAGGACAGATGTCTTCACACATCTGCCCTTCTTCGTCGCTTTTGCGCTTAGTGATGGCGTTTGAGCTTTTCGATAGCTGCCATTTGAGCAGCCAAGAAAGCCAATTGCGCATCGAGCTTGGCCAAATCGGCTTCGCTCGTAGCCTTGCTGCGCGCTTCGCGAGCAGCTGCCATAGCCTTTTCCGTCTTGGCGCGATCCATTTCTTCGGAACGAATAGCGGTATCAGCCAGAACCGTGACGTGCTGAGGCTGCACTTCGATTACACCACCAGCGACAAACACTTGTTTGACCTCTTTAGAGCCAGGCATTGTGATGCGCACAAAACCCGGTTTAATCAAAGAAATCAACGGTGCGTGTTGCGGCAGAATCCCCAATTCGCCGGCCTCACCCGGAAGGGCGACAAACTCAGCGTCACCGGAGAAAATCTGCTCTTCGGCGCTAACGACGTCAACTTTAATCGTAGACATAAGTTGCTCCGTAGTCGTGTTTCAGCGTCAGGTGAAGATCGACTTCACCTGATCACCGAACCCGATTAGTGCATCGTCTTAGCCTTTTCAAAGGCTTCGTCGATCGTACCAACCATGTAGAAGGCTTGTTCAGGCAAAGCGTCGCATTCGCCGTCAACAATCATGCGGAAACCGCGGATCGTTTCTTTGAGCGGAACATATTTGCCGGGAGCACCCGTGAACACTTCAGCCACATGGAACGGTTGAGACAGGAAGCGTTGGATCTTACGAGCACGCATAACCGTAAGCTTATCTTCCGGAGCCAATTCATCCATACCCAAAATGGCGATAATGTCACGCAATTCCTTGTAACGTTGCAAGGTTTCTTGAACGCGACGGCAAATCGTGTAGTGTTCTTCACCGATGATCAACGGATCAACTTGGCGGCTCGTGGAGTCCAACGGGTCAACAGCCGGGTAAATACCTAAAGCGGCGATGTCACGAGACAACACAACCGTGGCGTCCAAGTGGCCGAAGGTCGTGGCCGGAGACGGGTCAGTCAAGTCGTCAGCAGGCACGTACACAGCTTGAATGGAGGTAATAGAACCAACCTTCGTGGAAGCAATACGTTCTTGCAACTTACCCATTTCTTCAGCCAGGGTCGGTTGATAACCCACTGCAGACGGCATACGACCGAGCAAAGCGGACACTTCCGTACCAGCCAAGGTGTAACGATAAATGTTGTCGATGAACAACAGAATATCGCGGCCTTCGTCACGGAAAGCTTCAGCCATTGTCAAACCGGTCAAAGCCACACGCAGACGGTTGCCCGGAGGTTCGTTCATCTGACCGAACACCATGGCCACCTTATCGAGCACGTGGGATTCTTCCATTTCGTGGTAGAAGTCGTTACCTTCACGGGTACGTTCACCCACACCGGCGAACACGGAATAACCACCATAAGCCTTAGCAATATTGTTGATCAATTCCATCATGTTCACGGTCTTACCCACACCGGCACCACCGAAGAGACCGACCTTACCGCCCTTAGCGAACGGGCAAATCAAGTCAATCACCTTAATACCGGTTTCGAGCAAGTCCACAGACGGGCTCAATTCGTCAAACTTAGGCGCAGCTTGGTGAATCGTACGACGTTCGTCTTCACCGATCGGGCCGCAGTTGTCAATCGGGCGACCCAACACGTCCATAATGCGACCCAAGGTCTTCGGGCCGACAGGCACCGAAATACCGGCGCCGGTACTACGAACCTTCATGCCGCGTTGCAAACCTTCAGAGGCGCCCATGGCAATGGTACGAACCACGCCGTCGCCCAATTGTTGTTGCACTTCAAAGGTCAAACCTTCTTCGGCAAGAGTGTTCTTTTCATCCTTTTCTAAGATAAGGGCATCGTATACTTTGGGCATTTGGTCGCGCGGGAACTCAATGTCCACCACAGCGCCAATGACCTGAACGATCTGTCCGATACTCATGGGATATCCTCTTTAAGACACGGCGGCAGCACCACCAACGATTTCAGTAATTTCCTTCGTGATGGCCGCTTGACGGGTCTTGTTATAAACCAATTGCAGATCACCGATAAGCTTCTTGGCGTTGTCGCTGGCGGCCTTCATAGCAACCATACGAGCACTTTGTTCAGAAGCCATGTTTTCTGCAACGGCTTGGTAAATTAAAGCTTCGATGTAGCGCTTTAACAGCACATCGAGAACCGTGGCGTCACTGGGTTCGTAGAGATAATCCCACGAATAATCCCGACGTTTTTCGCCAATCATCTCAAGTCGATCACTCGACAAGGGCAAAAGCTGTTCAATGACAGGTTCTTGCTTCATAGCATTCACAAAGCGTGAATAGGCAAGATAAACCTTGTCCAACTTTCCGGCGCTGTATTGTTCAAGTTGAACATTGATCGCACCAATCAATTTTTCCAATTGCGGACGATCACCCAACTGTACGGCATGCGAGAGCAAATCCACTCCGGCATGCTGCATAAAACCAAGGCCCTTATTACCGATAGCCGTACCCTCAACGGTTACGCCTTCAGCCTTCCAATCCTTGATCTTATTGAGCACCATACGTTGAATATTGGTGTTCAAAGCACCGGCCAAACCTTTGTCCGTCGTCACCATGATCAGACCAACTTTCGCAGCAGTAGTGGGATGCGGACGCAAGAAAGGATGCTTGTAGCTCGTCGTCGCCGTGGCCAAATGAGCCACGATATTACGGATGCTTTCTCCGTAAGGACGAGCCGCATGCATGCGATCCTGCGCTTTGCGCATCTTCGATGCCGCTACCATTTCCATCGCCTTAGTGATCTTGCGCGTATTTTGTACGCTCTTGATCTTGGCGCGAATTTCCTTGGTACTAGGCATGTGGTCCCCTTAGGTGTTTATCGACTTCCAATTAGTAGGTGCCGTTTTTCTTAAATTCATTCACCGCAGCCAAAAGAAGTTCTTTGTCTTCAGCGACCAATTCCTTCTTTTCTTCGATGCGTTGAACCAAATCAGCGTGGTGGTTGACCACAAATTCACGGCAAGCCTTTTCAAAGCGCAGTGCATCCTTAGCGTCGACATCGTCATAAATGCCTTGTTCCACGCAGAAGAGCACCAAAGCTTCTTCCCAAACCTGTAACGGTTGATATTGCGGTTGCTTCATCAGTTCGGTCACAACCTTACCGCGATCCAATTGCTTACGAGTTGCTTCGTCCAAGTCAGAGGCAAACTGAGCAAAAGCAGCCAATTCACGATACTGAGCCAAAGCCAAGCGAACACCGCCGCCCAACTTCTTAATAATCTTCGTTTGAGCTGCACCACCCACACGGGACACAGAGATACCCGGGTTGATAGCAGGACGGATACCGGCGTTGAAAAGGTCGGTTTCCAAGAAGATCTGACCGTCAGTAATAGAAATCACATTGGTCGGCACGAAAGCGGTCACGTCACCGGCTTGCGTTTCAATGATCGGCAATGCGGTCATAGAACCCGTCTTACCTTTGACAGCACCCTTGGTGAAACGTTCCACGTAATCAGCATTCACACGAGCCGCACGTTCGAGCAAGCGGCTGTGCAAGTAGAAAACGTCACCAGGATAAGCTTCACGTCCCGGCGGACGACGCAACAGCAAGGAGATTTGGCGATATGCCCAAGCTTGCTTGGTCAAGTCGTCATAAACGATCAAAGAATCTTGGCCACGGTCGCGGAAGTATTCACCCATCGTAGCACCAGCGTACGGGGCGATGTACTGCAACGCAGCAGATTCAGAGGCAGAGGCAGCCACAACAATCGTGTAGTCCATTGCACCGTGTTCTTCTAACTTACGAACAACGTTTGCAATAGTGGAAGCCTTTTGACCGATTGCGACGTAAACGCAAATCAGATCTTTGCCCTTTTGGTTAATAATCGTGTCCAAAGCCACAGCGGTCTTACCCGTTTGACGGTCACCAATGATCAATTCACGTTGACCACGACCGATCGGCACCATGGCGTCAATGGACTTCAAACCGGTTTGAACCGGTTGAGAAACGGATTGACGATCAATAACACCAGGAGCCACTTTTTCGACCACGTCATATTCGTCCGTGTCGATCGGGCCCTTGCCATCGATCGGTTGGCCCAAAGCATTGACCACACGGCCAATCAACTTCGGACCAACAGGCACAGAGAGAATGCGGCCCGTCGTCTTAACGATGTCGCCTTCACTAATGTGCTCATAACTACCAAGAATAACCGCACCCACAGAATCACGTTCAAGGTTCAAAGCCAAACCGTACGTGCTGTTGGGGAATTCCAACATTTCGCCTTGCATCACGTCAGAAAGACCGTGAACACGGCAAATACCGTCGGTCACAGAGACCACGGTACCTTGGGTGCGAAGATCAGCGGAGACCCCAAGGCCTTCGATACGCTTTTTCAGCAGATCGCTGATTTCACTAGGATTGAGTTGCATGTCTTACAGCTCCGAAATTTATGCGGTGAGTGCCTCTTGCATTTGAGCAAGTCGCGTCTGAATCGATCCGTCCAAAACTCTGTCGCCAACGCGCACGCGAACACCACCGATCAAAGCTTCATTGATCGTGACTACGGGCGTGAGCTTCAAACCAGGGAAACGTTTTCCGAGGCCAGCAACCAAGTCATCTACTTCCGCTTGCGTCATAGGCATAGCGGATTCAATATAGGCGTCTGCAACGCCTTCGGATTGATTTTTAAGTTCGCGGAATTGACGTGCGATTTCCGGCACGGCTTCCAAGCGACCGTTCTCAACGACCACCTTCAAAAGATTGGCGGCCTCTTCGGGCAATTTTGTTTGTCCGAGACCGGCAATGATGAGATCGTAGATTTGTTCCGAACTCAGTTTAGGATCTCCGATCACAGAAACTAATTCGGGTGTGGTCACCACTTGGGCAATACCATCCAGAACAGCAGCCAAATCGGCAGCTTCTTCGGGTCCCTTATTGGCGTCTTGCAAAGCCAAAAGCATTGCATGCGCATAGGGACGGGCAATCGTCGAAAGTTCAGCCATAATTAAAGCTTAGCCTTCAATTGTTCAAGCATTTGAGCGTGAACTTTAGTGTCAACTTCGCGACGAAGGATTTGCTCGGCACCGGCAACAGCCAAGCGAGCGACTTCTTCACGCAACTGTTCGCGCAAACGTTCGGCTTCTTGAGCCACTTCAGCCTTAGCAGCTTCGATGATACGATCGGCTTCAACTTGGGCCTGAGCTTTTGCTTCTTCAACAATAGCCTGACCACGCTTTTCGCCGTCATTCATGATCGCCAAAGCTTGAGCACGGGCTTCAGCCTTAATCGCTTGACCTTCCTTTTGGGCTTCCGCTAAGGCCATTTCACCTTTGTCGGCAGCTGCCAAACCTTCGTCAATCTTCTTTTGCCGTTCTTCGATTGCTCGAATAAGCGGCGGCCAAATGTACTTCATGGTGACCCAAGCACCGAAGAAGAACACGGCCATCTGTACAAACAGAGAAGCGTTGATGTTCATTATTTGAACCCCGTTAAGTCAGTTCGCAGGCCCACCTACTTTGTGAGTGCTCACTGACGTCGTTAATAAAAGAAACTAAAAAGCTTTTATTAGCCGACGAACGGATTGGCAAAAGCGAACATCATGGCGATACCAACACCGATCAAGAAGGCGGCGTCGATAAGACCAGCTAACAAGAACATCTTGGTTTGCAAGGCATTCATCAATTCAGGTTGACGGGCAGCAGCTTCGAGGTACTTGGAACCCATGATACCGATACCGATACAAGCACCGATAGCACCGAGACCGATGATGAGGCCAGCAGCCAAGGCAACAAAAGCGACGTTGGTCATTGCAAAACTCCTTAATCCTTAAAAATGGAGTAAAAGTTAATAAAAAGAAAAAGTTAAGTTAAAAGCTAGTGTTAGTGACCTTCATGAGCTTGACCGATGTAAACCAAGGTCAACATCATCATGATGAAGGCTTGTAAGATAACAATCAACACGTGGAAGAGCCACCAGCAGATCCCTGCCACAGCGTGTCCGAATACACCGAAGATGCTCAGGCCGTCAAAACCGACCCAGAGACTGCCCAACAGTGCAATCAAGAAGAACAACAATTCCCCTGCATACATATTACCGAACAACCGCATGCCCAAAGAGACGCACTTGGCCAAATATTCGATGATATTTAATGCGAAGTTAAACGGCCAGAGCAAAGGATAGTTACCGAACGGAGCAACGAAAAGTTCGCGGCTAAATCCGCCGACACCTTTGATCTTAATGCCGTAATAAATCATGAGGAACAGCACGCCCACAGAAATACCCATCGTGCCGTTTAAATCGGCAGTGGGCAGCGGACGCAAATAATGAATACCTAACCAACCGGCGATCGTCGGCAGTAAATCTACCGGGATCAAGTCGATGGCATTCATCAAAACCACCCAGACAAACACCGTCAATGCCAACGGAGCGATAAACGTACGATCGCCGTGGACAATGGACTTAGCCTGTTCATTCACAAATTCGACGAGCATTTCAACGGCACATTGCCATTTACCGGGCACGCCAGATGTAGCCTTCTTTGCTCCTTTGTACATCAAATAGAGCGCACAAGCCATCATCAAAATGGAAAAAACAATGGTATCCATATTGAGCACAGAGAAGTCAATAATAGATGACTGCTCAGTGGTCGACAGGTGATGAAGGTGGTGAGTAATATACTCGGTAGCGGTGAGAGCTTCAGCTGCCATGTTTATTCTCGGGTTAGAAGTCCCAAAAAGGAACAATTTAAGACCACAATGACCGAAGCGATCATTGCGGGCCAAATCAAGTCCTCATACAACATCACAATCAAGCACAACAACAGCGCAATTGCGATGATCTTAACGAACTCGCCAATAAAGAAGAAAAGCGGAGAATATGAAGGACTTAACTTAACGAAGACACTCAAATTCAACGCAAATAACGCATTCGGCACCGAACAAGCTAAGCCCGCCAGGAACGCCGAAAGAGCTGCACTCTCCCCTCCGAGCAGAGCGGAAACTACAGCAACTCCAATAGTGGCAACGATTTGCAGAAGTACTATTTTCTTCATAAAAGTCAGTAGATACCCTACAAACCATTATTCTGCGCGAATTATACGATAGGTAACCTATAGAAACAAGGGTTTACACCAAGGTTTTAACGGTGTAAACCCTTAATCCTATCGGACATTTTTCAGAACGTTTTAATCGAACGATCCAAAATGAGAAATGATCCCGTCAAATTGATCTAAGTTAGAGAATTCAATAATAAGTTTCCCCTTACCCTTCTGATTCGACTGAATCTTCACCGTTGCACCCAAATAATCAGAAAGATCCTCTTCTAAGCGAAGAGTGTCAGCATCCTTGCGAACTTTCTTAACCTCTTTCCCCTTTTTCTGTTTTCTCTGAGCCATATCAGCCACAAGTGTTTCAACTTGTCTGACAGATAAACCCTTTTTAATAATTTCCTGAGCGATAGCTACTTGCATAGCCGGTTCAAGACTGAGTAAAGCTCTCGCATGTCCCATGGATATTTCATTGGCCATTAAGTGATCCTGAACAGGTTTGGCCAAATTCAATAGTCTAAGTAAGTTAGTGGTCGCCGTACGACTTCTTCCAATTGCTTGAGAAGCCGTTTCATGAGTCATATGGAATTCATCGAGCAGTCGTTGGATGCCTGCCGCCTCTTCCAAGGGATTGAGATCTTCTCTTTGAATATTTTCAATAAGAGCCCACGCCAGTGCTTTCTCATTTGAAATTTTTCGGATAAGTACGGGGACTTTTTTCAATCCAGCCATTTTTGAAGCTTGATAGCGTCTTTCACCGGCAATAATCTCATAACGATTTTTACCAATCGGCCGCACGAGAATTGGAGAAATCAAACCTTGCTCACGGATAGACTGAGCGAGTTCCTCCAAAGAGTTTTTATCCATCTTCGTGCGAGGCTGATACTCACCCGGTTGGATTTTTTCAATTTCCAATTCCCCGGCCGCATCACCCTTGGCATCAGAAATGGTAATCACCACTTCGTCTTTCTTACCAAGCAAAGCATCGAGCCCTTTGCCCAGACCACTTCTTTTTTTCACAACCATTCTATTTCTCCTTGCTTTGCTTCTTATACTTCCTTGCTTTGCTTCTTATACTTTTTCATTCGTTTTAGAAATTCAGCACCAAATTCCTGATAAGCCTTTGCCCCTTTGCTGGATTTATCATACAAAACCCCCGGCAGACCATAACTCGGAGCTTCAGCCAAACGAACATTACGTGGTATGACTGTTTTGAATACTTTGTCACCAAAATATTCCTTCAATTGCTCACTGACTTGCTGCTGCAAAGTCACACGCGGGTCAAACATCACCCGCAATAAACCAATCAAGGTCAAATCAGGATTTTTTGCCGCTTGAATTCTTCTGACAGACCCAATCAAATCCGTTAACCCTTCCATTGCAAAGTACTCACACTGCATTGGAACAATTACACCACGGGCCGAACACAAGGCATTAATTGTGAGCATGGACAAGGAAGGAGGACAGTCAATAATTACAAAATCGTAATTTCTATCCTGTTCCTTCAGAATGTTCTTAAGCCTTTCATCGCGATCTTCTAGTTGTACCAACTCGACTTCTGCACCAGCCAATTCGCGATTCGCCGGCAAAATATCATATCCAGCGTCTTCAGAATGAACAACAACTTGCTCAAATGTTGCTTGACCAAATAAGAGTGGATAAACCGTCTCGGTAATGGAATCCTTACTTACTCCACTACCGGTAGTTGCATTTCCTTGAGGATCCAAATCAATTAAAAGGACCTTTTGTTTTAATTTAGCCAAGGCAGCAGAAAGATTGACAGCTGTAGTTGTTTTTCCTACACCACCTTTCTGATTAGCTACACAGAATGTTAAAGCCATTTATAGACCCTTATGCTTTCGGCATGGCTAACCACAATTCGGTAAAACCTTGCCAGAGAATTGATATACCAATACACAGAAGAATGAAAGCAAACACTCGAGACAAAGCGTCCGCACCGGTTGCTCCAACGGCCTGACTTACCCTATCGCAGTACCTATAACATACGTAGACCGTTAAAAGAGTAGCTATAGTTGCTAACAAACAACCTACCAAATTCGCCGTTCCATGACCGATCATACCTGTACCAATCGCCGTTGATACAGCAATCATCCCTGGCCCCATGGTTAGAGGCAACGTAATAGGATAAAAGGCCATTGAAAGTAATTTTTTTCTAGATTTTGGAGGTTCAATGGATGTATTTTCCGTATCATCATGAGTTGCTTCATTTAAGGCTTTCCAACCTGCAGAAATCAAAACTAAGCCACCCCCTACTCGCAAAACACCCATTGAAATACCGAAGAAACTCAGTATTAAATGTCCCGCAAAAAGACTCACTAACATAATGATCATCGAATAAAAAACTATTCGATTAACCATCATTTTTCTCGTTTCGTCATCAATATTAGGTGTAAGGGCCAAAAAGAACATTGCCCCACCAAAAGGATTTAGAACTGGAATAAATGATGCGAAAGCAAACAAAAAAGTGCTGATAACTTGATCAAACACCACAAACCTCTTTCCAATGGACAAAAAGTCAGAACAAGTTGCATTGTTACATAACAAACAAAAAAAATCTCGTTTTTAAGAAGTTATTTCCCAAAAATAAAAAATCTTTTTTACTTGTTTCACATGAAACATATCAACATTAATATTATTTTATATATTTACCTTACTTGCTTATTTATTAGGCAATTTACATTTAACACATCCATCTAAAATAATTAACCATCTATTTGATATATAGACTATTTTTTCATTTTTGCTTAATTTCTATGCAATATATACTTACACAAAATCTAATTGCAACTTAAATTATTCATTCCTTACTATGACAATGTTGCGATTTTCATTTAAGAAAGGAACTTTTACTTCCTGTACCATGATTGAAACAACATTTTTTATCTCTTTTAATTCAGCCTCAGGCTTCTGACCTTTTAACGCTAACCAATATCCATCTTCTTTTAATAAATGTTTTGAGAGATCGATGAAATTTTTAAGAGAGGAAAAAGCTCTGGAAGAAATTACATCAAAAGGTGGATGTTTTAAATTTTCGACTCTTTCATGAAAAACTTGTACATTGGTTAGTTTTAAACTTAAAGTCACTTGTCTCAAAAAAGCAGCCTTTTTCCCCACCGTTTCAACCATTGAGACTCTACAATTCGGCAGCATAATAGCAATGGGAATAGCTGGTAAACCTCCGCCAGAGCCCACATCAAGCATAGAACCGTTTGGAGCTAAATAGTTTTTAAATACGTTTACGACGGATAAAGAATCGAGAATATGATGCGTTAGCACATCATCTTTATCCGTAATCGCTGTTAGGTTGTACGTTTTATTCCACTTGAATAAAAGCTCAGAATACTTGTCCAACATCTGAAGCTGCTTTTCAGATGCAGATAAATTTAATTCCTTAATCCCCTCTTGTAATCTTTTTTGATCTAAAAAAAACATCATTTCACCAATTATTCCATCCATTTCCGGGATTTAATAAAAATGAGAAGCAAGCTTATGGCCGCCGGTGTTACTCCACTAATCCGGCCAGCCTGACCTATTGTTTCGGGACGATGAGCTTTCAGTTTTTGCCGAACTTCAAAAGACAAACCTTTGACCTTATCGTAATCAAAATTAGAGGGAATCTTTGTCGTTTCATGTTCCAGAAGTTTAGATACTTCATCTTTTTGTCTGTTAATGTACCCGGAATATTTTGCTGTAATTTCAATCTGCTCGACTTCAGACTGACTCAGATTTATATCACTGGAGATCAATTCACCATCATTTTTTCTTAGAGTTTTAAGTGTTTCATGTGAAACATTCGGACGAGATAACAAATTAAATAACGAATACTCTCGTTCTAACTTAGTACCCAATACTCGTACAGACTCTTCCTCACTAATCAAAGAGGGATACACCCAGGTACTTCTCAAACGTTGCAATTCTTTTTCAATGGCTTCTTTTTTTCTATTAAAAAAATCCCATCTCACATCATCAACAAGACCCAGATTTCGGCCGATTTGAGTTAACCTTTCATCCGCATTATCTTCTCGTAAACTCAATCTATACTCTGCTCTTGAAGTGAACATACGATACGGTTCTGTGACCCCTTTTGTAATAAGATCATCAACCATAACACCAAGATAAGCTTGATCTCTTCTAGGTACCCAAGGTTCCATGTCTTTAACTTGCAAGGCAGCATTTAAACCCGCTAAAAGTCCCTGAGCAGCGGCTTCTTCATAGCCTGTTGTGCCATTAATTTGTCCAGCAAAAAACAGACCCTCGATACTTTTTGTTTCTAAACTCGTTTTTAGTTCTCTGGGATCATAGTAATCGTATTCAATTGCATAAGCAGGACGAATAAAATGTGCGTTTTCCAAACCTGGAATTGTGTGCATAAAAGCAATTTGAACGTCAAACGGTAGACTCGAAGAAATTCCATTCGGATAATACACATGGGTATTTAAACCTTCCGGCTCCAAGAACACATGATGCGAATCTTTACTTGCAAAACGCACGACCTTATCTTCAATAGACGGACAATACCGCGGACCAATGCCCTCGATTATTCCAGAGAACATGGGTGAGCGATCAAGATTCGCACGAATAATTTCATGCGTTTTAACATTAGTATTAGTGATCCAACACGGAACTTGCTCAGGATGAGTTTTTTGAGGTTCCAACAAAGAGAAACTAGGAATAGGATCAAAATCCCCCAACTGTTTTTCACAACGAGAAAAATCAATTGTTCGCCCATCTATTCGAGCTGGCGTACCTGTCTTTAATCGTCCTTTAGTAAGACCTAAATCAATTAATCGCTGAGCTAATTTAATACTGGCCGGATCACCAACTCTACCAGCCGGATAATGTTCAAGACCAATATGAATTAACCCATGCAAAAATGTTCCAGCCGTTATGACCACAGCTTTCGAATAAAAACGAACATTCGTTTGAGTAACGACTCCTACAGCCCTACCATTTTCAACAATTAAATCATCTACACCCTGTTGATAGACCCATAAATTTTCCTGCTTCTCAATGGTCTTTCTCATTGCAACCCGATATAACTCTCGGTCAATTTGCGCTCTAGTAGCTCTAACGGCAGGACCTTTTGAACTATTTAAGACTCGAAATTGAATCCCCGATTCATCTGTCACCTGAGCCATAGCTCCACCCATAGCATCTACTTCTTTTACCAAGTGACTTTTTCCAATCCCACCAATTGATGGATTACAAGACAGTTGCCCAATCGTCTCTACATTATGGGTCAACAACAAGGTTTTGCAACCCATTCTTGCTGATGCGAGACATGCCTCAGCTCCCGCATGACCACATCCAACAACAATTACATCAAATCGAACCGGATAATCCATTTTTTCCTCGTTTCACGTGAAACAGATTATTATTGATCTATAATTTATTTAATAAAATCAATTACTTACCAATACAAAATCTACTAAAAATCATTCCCAATAAATCATCAGGGGTAGTTTCACCAAGAATAAATCCTAACAATTCATTACAAAGACGTAATTCCTCAGCCAATAAATCTAATGGGGGATTTTCAAGATTGACAAATTGATTGGCTAATTTTAAGTGTTCATAAGCATCTTTAAGCGCTTCTAAATGGCGTTCTCTCGCTAAAAATGTCGATTCAGGTTTATTTTCCCAACCAACAAGAGTTAGTAATTTTTGTTTTAATTCAGGAATGCCTTCACCCGTTTTAGCAGAAATACCGATCCACTCCCCTTTCCAATTAATTTCGTCATTTAAATCACACTTATTGAAAACCTGCAGAACCGGAACACCAGCTGAAACCCTCTGCATCACTTGTTTTAATATTTTTTGCCCTTCTTCATCGGAATTTTCATTTGTCGCATCAATTAAATGCAACACAATATCAGCGCCTTCTACGGCTTGTAGGGTTCTCTCAATACCGATTGATTCAACTTTATCGGTCGTTTCACGCACGCCAGCCGTATCAACTAGTCTTAAAGCCACCCCTTCAATTGAAATCTGATTCTCAATTTTGTCCCTAGTGGTACCCGCTACATCGGTCACAATAGCCACATCCGAACCACTCAACTGATTCATAAGGCTCGATTTCCCTACATTGGGACTGCCCACCAAAACTACCGTTACCCCCTCTCGCAGGATGGAGCCTTGCTGTGACTGGTGCATAAGCTCCTCAAACTCTTTTGTAATACTCAAAAGACGTTCACGAGCCTGTGTACTTTGGATAAAGTCAATTTCTTCCTCTGGAAAATCCAAAATAGCCTCAATTAAGGCCCTAAGTTCAATAACTTTATCCCCCACCTTATGAATACAAGACGAAAAAGCTCCGCTTAATGAACGAGACGCTGCCCGAGCTGCCCCCTCTGTTGTGGCGTCAATCAAATCAGCAACAGCTTCGGCCTGTGATAAATCAATTCGCCCGTTTAAAAATGCTCTCTTTGTAAATTCGCCAGGCTCTGCTAAACGTAATCCTTTGCTTTTACCGACACGTAAAATCTCTTGAAGAAGTAACTTCAAAATGACAGGGCCACCATGAGCTTGTAGCTCTAATACGGACTCTCCAGTGTAAGACTTAGGCGCAGGAAAATATAAGGCCAACCCTTCATCAATCTGGTTTCCATTGCGATCTTTAAACGGACGGTAATGAGCATATCTAGCTTTAAAATGCTCTGAAGGACCAAAAAAATCTTTGATAAAGCCCTCAATAAAGCTATCATCTGCTGATAGTCTCACAATGCCAACACCACCTCTTCCGGAAGCGGTAGCAATTGCAACAATAGGATCTTTGTCAGAATAAATTGGCATATAAACCTCTGAAAATAAGGCTAATTATCGCACCGTACTGATCGTCTTTATCAACTCAATGACAAATTTTGCTAAATTTTTACCATGAACAATTAATTTCCAATACCTATGTCACTTAAAGATAATGAATCCCCTTTTTTTGGCAACGCCCTGATTGGGGCCTGTTGCGCTATTGCTGCATCAGTACCCGTTTCTGCTTACGTCGCTTCTTTTATTGGTGATAGCTATGAAGTACGTGTCATGGTATACGGGGCCATTTTGCTTTGGGTTATTTCAGGCGCTATTACTATCTTTTTCAAGACGTATAAATCCGAGAAAAAACGACTTTCATTAAGGTTCATATTGTTGTGGTTCGCCTCTGTCTGGCTGTGGCCTCTACTGGTGTTTTTGGGTCAATCAAGGCAATAAAAAAGAGGCCCGTCCAGAGCCTCTTTTCATCATCAAAAGACCTTATCTTTAAGAGATTGTTCTCTTGATTCTTTCCTTCTCAATCTGCTTGTTGACGTACCATTGTTGCCAGATGGACAAGACGTTATTCGTCAACCAGTACAGAACCAAACCAGAAGCAAAGAAGAAGAACATCACACCAAAGACAACAGGCATAATCATCATAACTTTAGCCTGAGTCGGGTCAGTCGGACGCGGACTGATCTTCATCTGAATGATCATTGTAGCGACCATCAACAGCGGAAGAATCAAATACGGATCCGGGCTGGCCAAATCATTGACCCAAAGCAGCCAGCTAGCCCCACGCAATTCCACTGTGGCCAACAGCACCCAATACAAGGCCAAGAACACGGGAATTTGAAGCAAGATCGGGAAACAACCGCCGGCAGGGTTAATCTTTTCGCGACGATACAGTTCCATCATTGCTTGATTAAGCGCTTGCTTATCATTGCCATATTTCTCTTGAATAGCCTTCATACGCGGAGCGACATCACGCATACGAGCCATGGACTTGTAGCCAGCAGCTGAAATCGGATAGAGAATTGCCTTAACTAACACGGTCAGCAAAACAATAGCCCAACCCCAGTTACCGACCAGTCCTTGAAGGAAAGCCAACAACCAATAAATCGGCTTAGCCAAGAAAGTCAACCAACCGTAATCCACCACCAAATCAAGGTTCGGAGCAATGTACTCTAAACGGCGCTGATCTTGAGGACCGACATAAAGCGTGCTGTCAACTACTTTTTCAGCTCCCGGAGCAACTTCTCCCACCGCAACGATAGAACCGATGGCATAAAGATGCTTATCAAGCTGACGAGTATAAAGTTCACGGTTAATGTCTTGCTGAGGAACCCATGCTGTTAAGAAATAATGTTGCAACATGGCAATCCAACCTTCATTCGACTGAGAAGGAAGATCGGTGTCATTATCCGCGATGGAATCAAAATCAATCTTTTGGAACTTTTCAGCTTCTGTATAAGCAGCAGGCCCCGTAAACGTATTGTAGAAAGCGCTATCGCTAGCCACTTTACCGTCGTCACGTGTCAACTGCATATAAACAGACGGAGAAATAGCCACATTGCCCTTGTTACGCACTTCGTGCTTAACGTCGATACCATAATGTCCACGATGGAACACATACGTTTTAATCAATTCAACGTTGCCTTGAGAAGCAGCAAAACTCACATTAAGAGTATCCTGTCCCTCTTTCATATCCAACGTGTCACTGATTAAGCGGAAGGCTGTGCGATGGTTCGGGAAGTTGCCACCGACAAGACCGGTCTCTGCCTTATAAACATGCTGCGCAGAGGTGTCAAACAAAACCACATTACCAGCGTCTTGTTGCTCTTCCTCACCCAAAATTAAGCCAGGCAAGCCCCGCGTTTTCCAATCCGGCGTTTGACGTTCCTTTAATAACTCTGCACGAGCTACTGAAGCGCCATTAGCATCAAAAGTGATTTTGAAAAGATCAGTGGTCACAACTACCGGTTGGGTAATCGTTACATTGACTTCAGATGCAACCGCTTTGCTGTCAGCAGGAACCTTTACATCCCCAGCTGCTGCTGTGGTGTTTGCATTTTCAACCACTTGTTCCTGAACGGCTTCAGGAGTTCCAAAGAAGGATGGATTACCGTTGCGCACCTGCCATGCATCCCAAAGCATGAAAAGGGCCAACAAGAAAATCATCCACAAAAAAGCACGTTGTAGTTCGCGTCCCATATGGACTCTCTTATCTATCGTTGAAATAATGAAAAATCAGTTATGGTGTCTCCAAGGAAACCATTGAAAAGACGCCGGCACCGGGTCGTAACCATGGCCCCCAAAAGGATTGCAACGAACAATCCTCGCCACCATTAACCAACTTCCTTTTAAAACTCCAAAACGTTCAATGGCCTCTATTGAGTACTGTGAACAGGTCGGATGAAACCGACACTCCCTGCCGATCCAAGGTGATAGCACGAGTTGGTAAAACCGAATACATGCAATCAGTACGGACCTCGGGGCATTCACTTTGATTCCCTCGATGAGACAGACACTTTGGATAAAAAATACCCAAAGAGTTTTTCAATGTCGTTTCGAATTAAAATTTTTCTTGCCTTCTTACTTAAGTCTTGTTGACTGCAATCTGGCAATTTACGCTTCAATCGGCAATTAATATCTAAACCATATTGTCGATCTGAAAGCGCTTGAATAAGTGTTTGACGACTCGTTCGGGCTTTTTCTCGCAACAATCGTTTCACTAATGCCCTTTCGACTGATAAATGAGCATTTTGTTTACCAACGGTAAACCCAAAGCGGACCAATCCGATTTGATCAGTCTTTAAGGCACTAATTGTGAAAAAATCCGAATAGCTTCGGATTAATTTCGTTTTGTTTGCAGACAAAACCGCCCCGAACTCCGCCGATTTTATCAAACGGATACTTCGAGGCAGCCCATTCGGTTTATTAACCGTAGCATTCACGGCCAACTTCCGCCGTGAGATTCTCTCAATTAGAGAGCGAGAACGTGACGTCCCTTGGCGCGGCGAGCAGCCAAGACACGACGACCGCCCTTGGTACGACTGCGAACCAAGAAGCCATGCGTACGAGCACGCTTGACCTTAGACGGTTGATAAGTACGTTTGGTAGCCATGACGACAATCCTTAAAAAATATTGGATAGTAAAAATCTTACAGAGATCACTGTAGGGATCCCGAACACAGACCCCTCCCCGGCCTTTCACTTCGGCCTTGGTTGTTTCAGATCCGTGAAAAACATGGTATTACACATCAAAAACCTATGTTTTGTCAAGTTTTTTAATATCTTAGGGAATCTTTTCACTAGAACAAGTGAATCTGAATTTGTTAGTAGGAAAAACACTAGGTTTAGGTAAAAAAAATTTTTATCCAATATCTAGTGTTTTTATTGGTAGTGGTAAAAATATTTTGAGTTATCCACAGTTGACTGCCTATTATTTAAGCAACCTCAACAAAACAGAGCCTTTTTTTATCAGTACAATGACTCAAAGCTTCCTACATCCGGGAGGCTTTTTCGTCTGAAAGTTATCTCTTTTTTTATATAAAAACAATTAATAATTATTTGTTTTTATTGGAATTTGTCAATTTGACAAATTAAAAGACTATTTTTCTAGTCGCTGAATCTTTAAATCATTAGCTTCGACGGCTATTGGTGTGGCGCTCTTAGTTTCTCTAGCGTCTACGAATATGTGAGGGGATACGGATGTAGTTTTCCCCGTTGTTATTCTTACTTTGTTTATAAAAAATATAAAAGTTGCTCGGAGTGTCTTTATGAATTTCTGGGAACAATGTTTAATCCAGCTGGCCAATATTATTGACCAACAAGATTTTGAGCGCTGGATTAAGACTCTCGTCTGCATTAATTGGGACGAAAAAAATCGTACCCTCATTTTAGGGCATAGAACTTTGCAAGCTATTGATACGATTGAGACTCACTTCAGTACAAGGATCTCTTCGGTTGCATCAGCTATTGCCCACGATGCCGTAACCGTTCAGTACCACCAAACAGAAGGAATAGTGGAAGCGGCGCAGGCACAATTAGATTTAGTCCCGGCAGAAAATACTCAGGAAACGCTTTCTGAGCAAGCTTACGCTTGTGGTTTGCGTTCACAACAAACATTTGAGAACTTTGTTGCCGGTTCATCTAATCAACTAGCCTACGTTGCCGCGAAAAGTGTAGGGGATAATCCTGGAAAAAATTACAACCCGCTCTTTATATATGGGGGAGTGGGGTTAGGAAAAACGCACCTTATGCACGCGGTAGGAAACCAAATGTTGAAAAACAATCCCGAGGCCCGTGTGCTTTGCGTGGGTACACAGACATTTATTAATGATTTCACCACTGCTGTTAGGGAAAATAACTACGCTCCGTTTGATCATAAATATCAAAATTTGGACGCTCTGTTTATCGATGATATTCAGTACCTTGGTGGTAAACGACAAATTCAACAAAAACTTTTTGAAGTTTTTGAAAAATTGGTCCCCCACGGCAAACAAATCATTTTTACGAGCGACACTTACGCTAGAAGCCTAAAGGATATGGACGAACGGCTAATTTCTCGTTTTACTTCCGGCTTATCGGTCGAGGTGGAACCCCCGGAATTAGAAACCAGAGTCGCAATTTTGCAGAAAAAATCCTTTGCTCAACGCTTCGACTTGCCCGATGATGTTGCCTACTTTATTGCACGGCATCTCAAAAGTAACGTCAGAGAGTTGGAGGGGGCTCTCAACATTGTCATCGCCTTTGCTAAGTTCAACAATGAAGGACGAGTTACTGTTGATAAAGCAAGAGAGGCCTTACAAGGAATGCTCGTTGCCTCAACAGCCCAATTAACCGTTGAGCGCATTCAAGGTATGGTGGCTGAATACTTCAAGATTTCTTTAGCGGAAATGTATTCCAAAACTCGTGTTAAGAAAGTGGCCGTCCCCAGACAAATTGCAATGTACCTCTGCAAAGAATTGACTAAAAGCAGTTTGGCCGAAATAGGGGAGCGTTTTGGTAAACGTGACCATACAACGGTTTTGCACGGTGTTAAAAAAATTACCGATGCTCGAGCTAAGGACAAAGATCTGAATTACCAAATTCACGTTCTAGAACAAATGCTTAAAAATTAAGACGAATTAGGAAATTTCGTCCTCCCAAATCCTTATAAAATCCACTAAAATTGGGAGGTTAAACGGCAGGTGATTTGCCTGTTGAAGATGGTTTACTTGTTAAAAGGATAAGGGAATGTTGATCATCAAGAGCCCGCGAGAAGCTTTCGCAACTCCGGTTCAAGCTGTCAGTGGGATTGTCGGAAAGCAACGCCAAACGCTGCCCATTTTGTCCAATATTTTGATTTCTAAGGTTGGCACACGCGTTGACTTTACTGCAACTGATTTAGACATTGAAATCAAAACTTTTGCCGACATTGGAGCAGAAGGTCCGGATATCAGTGTGACAGTGGATGCCGCTAAGTTACAGAGCTTGATTAGTGCACTTAATCACGGCTCTGAAGTGACGTTGTCTCAGCCCAGTCAGTCTGACCCGACAGTTGAGCTCAAACAGGGAAAGAGTACATTTAAGCTCAACACATTGCCGGCAGACGAGTTCCCGAATCGTCCTGAAGCTCAATTCACACAAAGCTTTGCTATCCCTGCCAATCAAATTCGTCATCTTCTCCAGTTGGTTCATTTTTCAATGGCCCAACAAGACATCCGTTATTTCTTAAACGGTATGCTGTTATCTGTAGAAGGTGATGTCATTCGTGTGGTCACCACAGATGGTCACCGTCTGGCTTACTGTGAAGGCAAATTAGAATCTGCGCTGACACAAAACATTCAATGTATTGTTCCCCGCCGCACAGTCATGGAAATGCTTCGTTTGATCCCTGATAGCGATGAGTCCATCACTATTGCTATCTCTGAAGCAGAAATTCGAATTACCTGGGGCAACATTACCTTGTCTTCAAAATTGGTGGAAGGAAAGTTCCCGGACTACAACCGTGTCATTCCGGTCAATAACACCAATATCTTTGTTATTAAGCGTGATGTCTTACTCGGTGCTTTAAAGAGAACCGCTATTTTGGCTAATGCCAAGCTTCGCGGTGTCAAGTGGGAACTTAAAAATAACACCCTGACAATTCAAAGTACCAACTCTGACCAAGAAGAAGCCAAGGATGTCTTGGACATTGAATACAACGGCATTGACATCGAAATTGGTTTCAACCTTTTGTACTTGCAAGATGTTTTGAATAACTTGCGCAGTGAAGAGGTTCAATTTGCATTGCATAGCAACACTGGTGCAATGCTTGTAACCATGCCTGATAATTCTTCGTTCAAGTATGTTGTTATGCCGATGCGCACCTAATGCGCGTGCGTAGCGTGATTTCATGTATAACACACCCGCTCTGGATACCTTCAGAGCGGGTGTCCTGACAATTAAGAGAAGCAATTTTTAGACTGTTTTTAAGTTTTTAAGAGAAAAAATTTATGAGTGAAGCTGATAAAAAACTCAATCCGAATGACTATGGTGCAGCCTCTATCGTAGTATTGGAAGGACTAGAAGCCGTTCGTAAACGTCCCGGTATGTATATTGGTGACACCGCAGACGGATCTGGTCTTCACCATCTAATTTATGAGGTTGTCGATAATTCGATTGACGAAGCATTAGCCGGCTTTGCTGATGAAATTGTCGTCACATTACACACAGATGGTTCTGTCTCCATTGAGGATAATGGTCGTGGCATTCCGACTGACATCAAGATGGACGATAAACATGAACCTAAACGCAGTGCAGCTGAAATTGCTTTAACCGAACTGCATGCAGGCGGAAAGTTTTCTGAAAATAGCTACAAAATTTCAGGCGGACTTCACGGAGTCGGCGTCTCTTGCGTTAACGCATTGTCTACATGGTTGAAGTTGACCGTTTGCCGAGAAAATAGAGCTCACTTTCTCGAATTTGAACGAGGCAAGCTGATCAATCGACAAACCGAAATTATCCAAACGGTCAATGGCCCGGTTGAAGTGTCGCCTATGATTGATTTGGGACCGACTGATAAACGCGGAACGCTGGTCCATTTTTATCCTGATAAAGAAATCTTCAGCGACATTACCTTTAGTTTTGAAAGACTCTCTGAACGCTTGAGAGAACTGTCGTTTTTAAATTCCGGCGTCAATATTCTTTTACTGGATCAAAGAACCGGAAAAGAAGAACGTTTTCATGCACAAGGCGGCGTAAGAGGCTTTGTTGAATACATCAATCAAAATAGAGTTGTTTTACATAAAACACCGTTTTATGCCTTAAAAACCGTAGAGTCTCAAGGCGTACCGGTTACGGTCGAAGTGTCAATGCAATGGAATGACACTTATAACGAACGCTTGACTGCTTATACCAATAACATTCCCCAAAAAGACGGGGGAACGCACGTCACTGGTCTTAGAAGTGCAATGACCAGAGTCATTAAGAATTACATTTCTAAGGAAGGCTTGGATAAAAAACTTAAAAATGACATTGATGGTGAGGACATGCGAGAAGGTTTGACTTGCATCCTTTCTGTCAAGGTACCGCAGCCAAAATTCAGTTCGCAAACGAAAGATAAACTGGTTTCAAGTGAAGTCAGACCCGCCGTTGAAGATGTCATTAATACGGAGTTGGCCAGTTACTTGGATGAGAATCCGGCTGAAGCTCATGCTATTTGCGAAAAAATCGTTGCTGCTTCCCGTGCGCGAGAAGCGGCTCGAAAAGCTCGCGACATGAGTAGAAAATCAGTACTGATGTCAGGGTCCCTGCCTGGAAAACTGGCTGATTGCCAAGAGAAAAATCCGGCTTTAAGCGAACTTTTCTTAGTCGAAGGTGACTCCGCAGGCGGTTCTGCCAAGACTGGTAGAAATCGTAAGAATCAAGCTATTTTGCCTTTGAGAGGCAAAATTTTGAATGTTGAAAAAGCTTCACACGAGAAGTTACTTGATAGCGAACAAGTCCGTACCTTAGCTTTGGCACTGGGATGTAGCATCGGTAAGGATTTTGATATCGAAAAATTGCGCTATCACCGCATCATTATCATGACTGATGCTGACGTGGACGGTGCACATATTTCAACATTGCTGTTGACCTTCTTCTACCGTCAAATGACGCCTTTAATCGAACGCGGTTATGTGTACATTGCTCAGCCCCCGTTGTATAAGATCACGGTCAATAAAAAAGATATTTACGTCAAAGATGACCATGAATACAACAAGGTTATCTTAGAGATTGCTCTCAAAGACGCTGAGCTTTATAGAAATGAAGAAGCGTTCCAAAAAGGAGAGAAAATCTGGGGAACTGAGCTTGAAAAGTTAGCCGACAGCTACATTCAAAGTTCTGAGGTTCTTCAACGTTTGAGTTTGGTGATTGATCGATCTGTACTCCTAGCTATCACTGCTGGTGTGAAGATTAATCTTGACACATTTGAGAACGCACAACGTTCGGCACAAGCCCTTATGGATCAAATTCGCGATAAACACTTAAAGGTGATCGCCAAACAAGACGAAGAAACTCACCGTGTTTATCTGGCTATTGAAAGAATGGTCTATGGGAATGTCCGGCACTCCAGAATGGACGCTCATTTCCTAAATACAGCGGATTACTCTTTGTTGGTAAAAACCTCTCAAGATTTACAGGGAATTGTGGCTGAAGGCGCCCGTGTAGTTCGTGGAAATAAATCCCATCCCGTTAAAAACTTTGAAGAAGCTATTCAGTGGCTGATGAATGAAGCAAGTTCTGGATTGACTCGTCAACGCTACAAAGGTTTGGGAGAAATGAACGCTGAGCAATTAGCCGAAACAACGATGCAGCCAGAAAATAGACGGTTGTTGAGAGTTCGTTTGGAGGATGCGGCCAGTTCAGATAATGTCTTCTCCATGTTGATGGGAGACAATGTTGAACCGAGAAGACGTTTCATTGAAGATAACGCGCTCTTTGTGAATAACATTGATATTTAATACACTTGCGGGAGATTAAGTCTCCCGCTTTTTTTAGGATAAACAACAATGCCTGATACTACACACGAAAAATTAGTTGTCGCCGTTTCCAGCCGAGCATTGTTTGATTTAGAGGCTGAGCACAAAATATTTGAAGATCAAGGTATCGAAGCTTATAGAGACTACCAAACTCAGCACGTACAAACGCCTTTAAATCCTGGTGTTGCCTTTCCTTTTGTCAGGCGTTTATTGAGTCTAAATGAATATTTTCCAAAAGAGGAAGAACCTTTCAGAGTTATCGTTTTATCCAGAAATAGTCCCGAATCCGGCCAACGTTTCTTTAATTCTTGTAAATACTACAAACTGCCCATCCGAGGAGGGGCTTTTACCTCTGGACAGCCAACATTTCCCTACATGAAGGCTTATGGAGCATCCTTATTTTTAAGTGCCAATAGTAAAAGTGTTTTAGAAGCCACTCAAATGGGGTATCCGGCCGGTTTGGTGCTTCCTTCAAAGGCCAAAGATGATCAGGAAGATAAAGGATTACGAATTGCCTTTGATTTCGATGGGGTTGTCATTGATGACGACAGTGAAAAGCAATACAAACAATCAGGGTTAGAGGGTTTCCAAGATTATGAAAGTAAACATGTTGACTCACCTCATAACGCCGGCCCTTTAACCGAACTTTTTAAAAAGTTAGCCTACTTTCAACAATTAGACATGCAGAGAAGGGGAAAAGAAGATCCTTATTATCAGCCGGTTATTAGGATCTCGATTGTTACATCCCGAGGAGCACCAAGCGAAGAAAGACTGATTACAACACTAAAAAGCTGGGGAATGAATGCCGCAGAACTTTTTCTAATGGACGGTATGCCCAAGCAGTTTGTCCTTGAACAGCTTCGCCCTCATATTTTCTTTGATGACCAAATTCAGCACTTACAGTCTGCAGCTCATGCTGTTCCAAGTGTATTAATTCCTTTTGGTGTAACGAGAGAAAATTCTGTTAAAACATTGTTAGAAAAACAATCAGACTAATTAAAAGATTTATCCACAAAGTTATCCACAAAAAATAAAGGTCCTCAATCCCGCTAGTGTCAGGGGATTGAGGCTTTATTATCAATATTCTGAGTATTATCAAATTTACACTTTTTACTTATAAATCAAATAGATATAACATATACGCATAATTTTGCGAATTATAAATTTTTGTCCGAAATAACAAAGACTTAAATAGGTTATCCCAAATAATCCACAAAGTTATCCACAATTTTTTAGTAAGAAACAAGGGGGATTGATGACATTTGTGATGAAAAGTTATTAATAAGTCATATTTTTATTTTTAATTAATAGTCATAATAATAAGCGAAACTTTTTCGGTGGATAAGTTCTCTTTTGTTTTATTTTTCAATTAATTAGACTGTTTATTATTTGATTGATTTGTCTGTGTACATCGTATGAATAAAATGTGAGTTTTTGTGGATAACTTTTAAGCTTCTATCTTTTTTGATTGTTATCCACATTTTTAAATAAATATTCACAAAGATATCCAGGCCTTTTACACAAGAGCAATAAATCGTGATAACTTCTCAAATAATTAAATCATTCTCATTGATGCGTAATGCTACTATACTGAGTAGACACGTAAAGGTTGGATAAATATGCGTATTAAATCTATTATTTTGTCGCTATCTGCAGTTACTCTCGGTGTTACCGCTTTGAGTGGTTGTGTTCCTGTTTTGATCGGCGGTGCAGTCGGTACAACGGCCTTTGTTACGACCGATCGTCGTACAACCGGTGCTCAAATGGCCGATGAGGTGATGGAAAAGAGGATTCATTATGAAATTTCTCAAGCCATTCCAAATAATCTTCACTTGACTGTAACTTCTTACAATCGTCGTATTTTATTAACAGGTGAAGTCGGAAGTGAGAGTGACAAACTAACAGCTCAGCGCGTGGCTCAGAATAGTTTAGAAGTCAGTTCTGTTGTCAATGAATTAATGGTGGGGCCTGTGTCCTCTGTGACACAAAGAATGTCTGACTCTACATTGGCCGGTAAGGTAAGAACACAGTTGATCACCACATCAGGAGTATCTTTAAATCAAATGAAGGTAACTGTTGATCGTGGCATTGTCTATCTGATGGGCCTAGTCACTCAGGAAGAAGCACAAAAGGCTGCTGATATAGCTTCCCGTGTTCCGGGTACTAAATCAGTCGTCACAGCGTTTGAAGTGTTGAGTACACAAGAAGTCCAAGAACGTCTCAAATTATTGTCTCAGCCTCAAGCTGAAAAACCGGCCTACACGACAACGAATAACATTGTTGAAGAACCAGTTTCTTCTACGGAAGTGCGTTTGCAATAACGGTTTTTATCGTTTGCGGTTAGCGACGTGCGTTCAGTGATTCTATCTTTATGGATGCCTGTAGCGCTTTTTGCGCTATGGTGGTTTGCGTCCGCTTTTTCGTGGGTTAATCCTTATCTATTGCCCCGCCCGGAGGCTGTTTTTGCGGCGTTTATAGAGCTTTGTGAAAATGGTCTTCTTTGGGTGCATGTTCAATCCAGTCTAGGAAGAGCATTTGGGGGATATATCATTGCTGCATTAATAGCACTACCCATGGGCTATTTTTTTGCAAAGTATGAAACTCTTCATACTCAATCCCGTTTGATTCTTGAAAGCTTGCGGATGATTCCTCCTCTTTCCTTAATTCCTTTACTCATTTTATGGTTGGGAATAGGGGAAACCGCTAAATTAACCATCGTCCTTTTAGCCAGTTTTTTTCCTATTTATCTAAATGCTTATAGTGGATTTAAGCAATTAGATTACCGTTATGGGGAATTAGCTGAAACTTTGAATTTAAGTACTTTTGAGAAAATTCAACACATAGAGTTTCCAGGGGCTTTGCCTGCAGTTTTTACCGGGTTGCGCCTTGGATTCGGCTACAGTTGGAGAGCATTGGTCAGTGCTGAATTAATCGCCGCCTCTTCTGGGCTTGGTTATTTAATTTCTGATGCCTCCGAGATGGCTCGTACCGATCAAGTGTTTGTTGGCATTTTTATGATTGCCATCTTGGGTATTTTGGGAGATTTCCTTTTTCAAAAGGCACTCTTTAAAGTCGCTCCTTGGAGTAAAAAATGACGATAGCAAGCGTGCAAAATGTCAGTTTTCGCTACCCGGGGTACGAACATTGGATTCTTAAAGATTTTTCTTTAGAACTGTACGATCGTGAAGTGTTGGCCATTATAGGAAAAAGTGGCTGCGGTAAAAGTACTTTGATTCGTTTGATCTCTGGTTTGCTCATGCCAACAAAGGGGCAAATTCAAATTGAGAGCAATAGAAGAGTTGGGGTCGTTTTCCAAGATCATCGGTTATTGCCTTGGAAAACGGTTTTCGAAAATGTTGCGTTGCCAATTCGAAAAGAATCTCGAGAAAAACAGAGAAAAACCGTTTGTGAGGTGCTCGAGTTGGTGGGATTAAGCCACACAGAAAATTATTATCCTTCAGAATTATCAGGTGGGATGGCTCAAAGGGTTGCTCTGGCTCGTGCATTAGTGCAGTCTCCAGATATTTTGTTGATGGACGAGCCTTTTGGTGCTCTAGACGCTATAACCCGAGCGCAAATACAAGTCGACTTTGAGCGAATCCAACAGCAAAAGAAAATGTCCGTTGTTTTGATTACTCATGAGGTCAATGAAGCAGTTCGTTTAGCTGATCGGGTAATGGTTTTGTCTCAAGCAAAGGTAGTGGATACGCTGAATATAGATTTACCGCATCCCCGAACAGTAACCAATATGCACGTTGTTGAATACGCAGCAAAAGTTTTGAATCTTTTAACTCATTCTTAGTGAGGCAGGAAATGACATTGAAAAAATTATTACTCGTTACCGCGATGGTCTTGACAGGATCGTTGTCAGCAGCACAAGCAGCTACATCTGAAATTAATGTTGCTTACGTGAAGTCACCTTTTAATCTTCAAAATATTGTGATGAAACAAAACCAGCTTTTGGAAAAAGAATTTCAAAAGGACGGTATTAAGATTAATTGGGTATCCATTAATTCAGGAGCTCAACAAGCTCAGGCTATGGCTGCGGGGTCGCTTGATGTAAGTGCTGTTATGAATACGGCATCATTATTGATGGCTAATGGGGCAGGCAATAAGATCTACATAGCCACTGGGGTTGCTCGTCCGACCCAAGTATTTGCCGTAGTGGGTAAATCTGGCAAGCAGATGAAAATCGAAGATTTAAAGGGAAAAAAAGTAGCGGGGCCAAAAGGAACAGCGTTACATCAAATCTTGGTGGCTGCCCTGAATTCAAAAGGCATGAATATCAAAGATGTTGAGTTTCTCCAAATGGATCCTGCCAAAGCACAAGCAGCCTTGTTGGGTGGGCATGTGGACGCCGCTCTGCTAGCAGCAGGATTGGTTATTAAGGCCAACGCTTCTGGGGCAAAGACCATTGTTACAGCAGACGGTTATGTTAATCCTTTATTGGTCATGGCTGCTAGCGAAAAGTTTGTTAAGGAAAATAAGCCCTTGCTAGAAAGAATTGTCAAAGTTCATAGACAAACCACTAAGTGGATTGGTGATAACTATGAACAGGCTATTGCCATGGGAGCAAAAGAAGAGGGCGTGAGCTTGGATGACGCAAAGAAGTTAGCACAATGGAGTCACTACTTTGATGTCATTACCGATAACGATATGAATAGCCTTAAATTAGATCAAACTTTCTTGATTGAAAATGGCATGATGCAAAATAAGGTCAATACTGATCAATTAGTCCTGCCTATGGCCCGCCAATAATCATTGAGGCAAGCGCTGAAATCTAAATAGGTTTCAGCGCTTGTTACACGAACCATTTCAAATAAGCATGAATCAAAGCACCACAGGTTAAAGTGAGTGCAAAAAAGACTTCTAATTTAACGGTCGCAAACAAGGTACCGTTTAACTCATATCCTGTTTTATTTGTGAGTTCCTGTGGTAATTTCCACGCTTTCCATAAAGAAATAAAAACTAAAAGATAGGGATAGCGAGTCCAATCCATGGCGACAATGCATAAGATTAAACCATAGGGAACAAATAACATTAATCGGTATGCAGCAACGGTAAGCGATTTCCCTAAAACAACTGCCATGGTGTAGCGATGGATAGATTCATCATGCTCACGGTCTCTGAAATTATTAACACATAAAACCGCAGAGGCAATGAGTCCAAGCGCACACCCAACGATAAGAATAGTGACCGAGATATCTTGGACCTGCAAATAATAGGTGCCAATTGCAGCTACCAATCCAAAAAAGATAAAGACAACAATTTCACCATAGGGGGTATAGGCAATCGGGCGAGGTCCTCCCATGTATAAGTAAGCGGCAGCAATAGAAGCGACTGTTACCAATACAAAGAACCAATGCGTCAGGTAAATGAAATAAATAGTAATCGCAACGCCAATAAGAGAAGCGATCAAAATTCCGATTTCTACCTCTTTAATACTTAAGAGTCCTAATGAAGTCGCTCTTGGCAAACCTTTTCTGTTTGTTCTTTCCGCCTTTCTCTTGGTATACCCAGAGTCGTTTTCCATGTTGGTAATCGCTTGCATAACAATGGCCAGTAATGCCGTTAATGCAGCCGTAACCGGATTAATGAATCCAGTGTCAGACAAGCAAACAGCTAAAGATGCCAACACAGGAGCGACGGCCACGCCAAATGTCTTTGGACGTATGGCTAGTAACCAAGCTTTTACAGAGTGGGCGGAGACGTTCTCAACATCAGTCATTAGAGAACAACCTTGACCATCGGATGATGTGTTAATGCCATATAAATTGAATCGAGTTGTTCTCGTCCAGTGGCATGTACGACAATATGCAAAGCCTCATAACGACCTTGTTTACTCGGTCTTCTCGCTATTGTTTCCGGGTTAAACAAAGGATCAAATTCCTTAACTAACTCCCCGATAGTACTGGCAAATTGGGGATCAGCAAATCCCATAACCTTAATGGGGAAATCACAAGGAAATTCAAGCAATTCTTTTTCTTGTTTCATAATAGCTCTATTGTAATCCGACCAGTGCTTTTAGGCGTTGATATTGCCGACGCCAGAAGTTTGATTTTTGAACATCATGCAATGCAACTAATTCACTTTTAGCCACTATTTTCTTGTTGAAGTATACGGTTATTTCGCCTATGCGTTCTCCTTCTTTTATCGGAGCAACCAGAGGATCCAGACGAGATACTGTCGCCGAAAAACCCTTCATTCCTTTTTGAAGAATAGCGTCACGCGGAAGCGTAACATAAACGTTTTCTTTCACACCTACACGGACTTTTCCATCATCGGTTAATTCAACCGGCAAACGGTCAATCGTTTCGAGAGCAGGGTAAAGCAGTAAAGTTTTATAGTTATCAGCACCCCAATTGACCAGTTTCATTGTGTCATCGGTATTTTGTCGGTCGCTTTCAGCTCCTAACGTTACAGCTAACAATTCACGCGAAAATCGTGTATCTGCCTCAACATAATCACGTGAGTAATAGATAACACTATCCCATGATTTCATCTGAAAATGTGAACGGTGTAAGCCGCGAATGGACTCGGTTCGCCACAAAAAACTGTTGCTGTTATTGTGGTTCAATACACCATTATTGAGACTTTTAATCGTCCAAATATCACTGAGTTCCGGACAATCGTTTAACAGGGCGTTAGCCAAAATCAGTGTGTCGCGAGCGGTAGAGTATTGATTTTTATCGTTGGTGCCAATTAAAGAAGTGTAATGAGTGTTTTTCATGCCTAACTTTTTGGCATTTTCATTCATTTTCTCAACGAAGCGATCAATCGTTTGGTAAATCCCCTCGGCTAGCGCTACCGCCGCATCATTAGCCCCCATGACTGCAATGGCTTTTTCAAGATCCGATACTGTGACGGATTGGTTGGGCTCTAAATAAAAACGAGCGGCATTTAATGGAGGAATAGACAGTGCATCGTTATTTACGGTAATAGAAGAGGTGCGGCTGATGATTTTTTCATTTATCGCTTTTTCTGCTGTATACAGCACCATCAGTAAAACGGTATTTCCCGGATTGGTACGGACATCTGCATTTTTATTAGCCAGCGTAGTGTGCGTTAACCGATCGACGAGAATCCAGGATTGAGATTTCAATTGTGGTGCCGCCGCATTCGCTACACTCACAAAACCCAATAAAATACAGAGGAAAGAAAAAAACAGTCTTATCATTCGCTAAACGTCAGTGAATTCTTAAATGGAGTCAACCGTCGATATTTTAAATGTAAGCGGGTAATTTTAAAGGCTTTTTAAATCTTTTGTTACGCTCATTAGCAGTTTTTTCATTGACTTATTAAAGGATCAACAACCATGGAAAATACTTTAAGTATTCAATATGAATGTGTGCCGGAGACGGGGTCAACGAATACAGATCTGCTAAACAGAGCAAAGAAAGAAATTTTGTCCGCTATTGTTGTTCGCCGAGCAATCAATCAAACCAATGCGAGAGGAACCAGGGGACGACACTGGGATGGAGGTGATCATTGCCTGATGTTCTCTGTAGCCGTGCCGATTGGACGAGATTTGCGTGAGATTAGTGGTGTGACGCTGGCAATTGGTACAGAAGTAGCTGAAAGTTTGCGAAAACAAGGAGTCAAGGCTGAGGTAAAGTGGCCCAATGACATCCTTTTAAACGGAAAAAAGTTAGCAGGCATTCTTGTAGAAACAACCAAAAGTCCGGATCACCGTTTTGTGCTGGTTGTCGGGATTGGATTGAATTTAAAGGACGGCTTAAGAGATGATGGGTACGGCCGCGCTTGTCTTGCTGATGCACTGCCTTTATCTGACATTGAAAAGACTGAGTTTTGGTTAAAGCTTTTATCTTCAGCAGTCGTTTTTGCCATCAATAACGTTCGTTCTGAAGGATTAAAACGAACACAAGCGCTCTGGGATACAATTGCAGCTTATAAAAACCAAACCGTGAGTGTCCTTGAAGAAGGTTGTGAACCTTACGATGCTCTTGTGTTGGGAATTGATGAGACAGGTCATTTGCTGGTCCGTACCAATCAGGAAATAAAGGTCTTGCAATCGGGCAGCATCAGTATTCGGTCTAAGAAGAAATGAATTTATTAATTGATCTTGGCAACACGGCGCTCAAGTGGGCGACAACGGATGATCCGGAATCTCCCCATACCATTGTGCATGGTGGAACACATAACTTTTCAGAGAAGTTATTGTCTTCATTGGAAAAAATTCCTTATAAGCATGTCTATGGTTGCTCTGTGGCTTCCAGGGACCTGACGTTATCTGTAACTCGTCTGATTGAGTCTTTGGGTTCAAAAGTTACTTGGTTAAAAGCTCAAGAGCGCTATGACGGTCCATTTTCTTTAATTAATTCCTATAAAACAGCAACACAATTAGGGTCAGACCGTTGGCACGCAGCTATTGGTGCCATTTATTTTTTGCCAAACAGGCCCCTTTTAGTTGTTCATGTTGGGACGGCAACAACTGTGGATTGCGTCTTTCCTAAAGGTGAAGCAATGGTCTTTGCGGGTGGAAGAATTGCTCCTGGTGTTGTTTTAATGAGAGACAGTCTTGTTACAGGCACCGCTACGTTACCGAAAGCTGATGGAGAGTATGAGGATTTTCCAACCGATACCATGACCGGAATTGTGACCGGTATTGTGGATTCTCAATTAGGATTAATCGAGAGGGGAATGAGAGTAATGCAGCAACACGGCTTTGAACCGACTTTGGTTTTGGCAGGTGGTGCTGTCAGTCGTTTTGCACCCTATCTACAAAAAGAATTTCCTAATAGCATTATCAAACACAATTTAGTGCTGAGGGGTTTAGCACTACGTGCCAATGGCGAGTTTGTAAGATGAGAGCATTGGCAATAATCCTGTGTCTACTGTGTGTGGTCATCTATGCTTGGGATGGTCTTAAGGATTGGGTAATAGAACCGCAGGAAGTTTCTGCTCATTACACTGACCGTGCTCAGCAGGAGGTTTTTCCTGAGGCAATGGGCAATATTGAGCCCGTTCAAAATCTGCAAGATTACATTGAGCAATATCAGAAGAAAGCTCAAAAAATATCGGCTCCTGTGCTCCTAGAGAAGCCGGATCAAGAGAAAGAAAAAGATTTGATAGAAGATTCAGTCGCACAGAAAAATTTTGATTCTTTGTCTCAAAATCTACCAATTGAAAAAGTCGGATCTGAGGTTGTTTTAACCGATCAACTACCGGTTTGCTACAAAATGGGTCCCCTTTCCAGACGTGTCTTGCCTGCCATCAACCGCTCAATCGAATCCGCTAAGCTTTTGGAAGTGGTCCGTGTTGAGTCCGTTTTATCTGCCGACTCACATGTTGTTTTTATTATTCCGACTACTACCCAAAAAGGGGCGGCAGCATTAGCTGATCAGGTGAGAAAAAAGGGTTATCGTTCAGCAAGCGTTATTCATTCTGGGCCTCTATTAAATGCTGTTCAATTAGGCAGTTTTTCAACACAAGAACAAGCACAGCAATTTCTTGAAAGCGCAAAGGCTCGGCTTAAAATGAACGACCTTCGTATGACTCGAATAATTGGCAGCCCAACCGACAAAGTGAATTTGATTTTTGCAGCGCTGTCAGATGAACAAATTAATGCGCTGAAAGGACTTGCCAAAAAACATGGGCAAGTCCTCAGTGAGTGTGGCTCTTAAAATAGTCTGTTCAGACGATTTTGAATTTCAACTGCGGCGTTGTTAGCTTTAGTTTTTAGCTGTTGTACTTTCTCCTCAGCCACTTCTCTTTGTTTCAACCCCCAAATTGACTCAGGAAAATGAGAATCGTCCCGATACCGGGCAATGATGTGCCAGTGTAAATGAGGAACCATATTGCCAAATTGTGCCCAATTGATTTTATCGGGCTGCATTTGTTCTCGGACTACTTTTTCCACAGTTAAGAGAACTTTTTCCAGCAACTGCCGCTCATCATCGGTCAGATCCGACATTTCAGCAATATGTTTATTCCAAATGACTCTGAAGTAGCCAGGAAATAGAGGATCATCCACCTGAATGACTCTTAACTCTTTATTTTTCCAAACAACATTTTCCTTTTGCGGATGACATAAAACACAATCCATCGTAATCTCCACATTAATGAATCGGTCGATAATATGAACCTGATTTCACAGGTTCTCCGGCAACTAACTCAACTCCGCCAGCACCGTCATCGATTATTTGAAAATCCCATTTTTTACGACCGCTTGAATCTTCAAGCCAGGCAGCCAAAGGCCAATCCAGTTCATCTAAATTGCCGTTGATAAAATCTGTTGCTTCCAACACGGTGGCAAAGTTTTCAACAAATTCACCGTAATCAACAATAACCTCTGTTACAACGTCCCGTCTCATTGCCTTTTCTCCTAAGGACAGCGATGCAGAGCTTCGGCAATTACTGCGGATAGCTTTTGGGTGTACTCAATATCAAGGGACTCGTCAGGGGCGTGAGCATTCGATTGGGGTCCCAAAACACCGGTTAAAACAAAGGCACCAGAGGGGAAGAGTTCTTCAAAAGTATTAATAATGGGAATAGATCCTCCTTGACCTAAGAAGACAGCTTCTTTGCCGAAAATTTTTTTCGCTGCGTCATCAAAAATGTTTTCTATTTCTTCTGAATTACCCTTGGCTGACCAGCCCGGGTGATTCTCTGGGTATTGCCAAGTCACCTGACAGCCATAAGGAATATTGGTTGTTAAAGTCTGTGCAATATCATTTTGAGCCTTTTCAAAATCAATATCTGGAGGCAAGCGCATGGACAGTCTGAAGGCAACAGAACTCTGAATTACATTTCCGGCATCTTCGATTTTCGGCATGCCGTCAACTCCGATTATCGTCAAAGCAGGTTTCCACGTTTCTTGAATGAGGATTTCATGGTTAGTGGTGCACTTTGTTTTGACGGCCGGCAATAACGGAGCGTGATTCCAAGAAAGATCGCCCAACACATCACTTGCTTTTTTCAATTGCTCAAGGCGTCTTTTAGGAATATCCGTATAACACGAGGAAATTTTCACAAATCCGGTTACTGGGTCGTGAAGACGGGCCACTAAAGCCTGTGCAATTGAAAAAGGATCGGGAACCATGCCGGAGTAGGTACCGGAGTGCACTCCGTAATGCATACTTTGTACCCGTAATGTTCCGGAAATTACTCCTCGGACAGATGTGCTGAGCCAAACATGATCGTAGTCACCGCAATGATTATCCAAAATAATGAAAAATTTAGGCTCTCCAAACCGGTGTTTGAGCTTACGTAAAAAATACGGTAAATCGTTTGATCCCGATTCTTCTTGTGTTTCAAAAATACCGATAACTCTCGGGTGAGCTAGATTGAGTTTTTCTAAGGCATAGACTGAAGTCACCATTGAAAAAAGGCTGTAACCGTCATCAGCCGCTCCTCTGCCGTATAACTTTCCGTTTTTGACAACAGGCGTCCAAGGACCTAACCCTTCACTCCAGTCACCAGCTTCTGGTTGTTTATCTAAATGCCCATAAAAGACAACGCTTTCAGCAGAGTTGTCCCTTGTAGCGGGAATATCTACAAATAAACACGGCGTTCTGCCTTCCTCTCTGATAATTTCAGTTTGGGCTTGCGGTAAGCATTCCTGTATCCACTTTTGTCCCAACTCACAACATTGTTCTAAAAAACCATGTTCCTGCCACAATCTGTCGTAGGCCGTTGATTTAGCCGGAATTTTTATGTATTCCATTAAAGCGGGTTGGGCTTTTAAATTCCAGAACTCGTTGACTGTCTTTTGCAATTGCATTTTGCTCTCCTATTGCAGTTGTACTGGCACTAGCTTTTTGCCCAAAATTTCACCTAGTGATTGTGCTTCCAAAGAGGCGGCGTCTTTGGAGGAAAATTCACCGATAACCACTCGATACAAACTGCCGTCTTGATGAACGTTGACGCTTCGTCCTATTTTTTGTTGAACCGTTTGAGCATAGTTTCTAGCATTGCTCTCAGAACCAAATGCTCCGGCTTGAATACTCCAATGATTGGAGGCGGTTGCTCCGATCGCAGCGGAAGATAAATTAACTTCAGTGCTTACCATGTCGTGTTTTGCAGCTTCCGTTAAATTGACGGCACCTTGCAAGTCATTGGGAACATCGTCCAACGTAAAGGATGTGGTTGAAGAGGGTTCAATCACAATGGTATTAGGAGGTGGAAGCTGCTGAACTTGTGTTTGTTTATGTTCTTCCTGCTTTTGTTTAACGGTCTTAACAACCGTGGCTGCGGTACCGATGACGCTAGCAATAGCAGCAATGTCAGCACTGTTTTCGGTGATTTTTGAATCATCAATCAGTTGAATAATTCCACCTGCGGTGGCCGGAATTCGTCCGTTTTTAATATCAGCCATGCGGATTCGCTCCACTTTGACAGGAGCGGTTCCATTTTTTACGTATCCCAGTTTGCTAGCCGCGGCGTACGACAAGTCAATGATGCGGTTGTCGACAAACGGTCCACGGTCATTCACTCTCACAATGACACTTTTCCCGTTATTCAAGTTGGTTACTTTGGCATAACTGGGAAGTTCCATGGTTTTGTGAGCTGCGGTCATGGCGTACATGTTGTATGTCTCGCCGGTCGAAGTTTTTCTTCCATGAAATTTTTTCCCATACCAAGAAGCGGTGCCACGCTGAGTCATGGGTTTATCACCAGTGATTGGCACGTACCGCTTTCCGCCGACGGTATAGGGGTTATTTGCTCCGCTATGCGGTTTTTCATATTTTGGGGTGGCATCAGGGAGATTGCTGAAATTGGAATCAGCAAAAAATCCGGAAGGAGGGCCATCATCTTGAAAATATCCGCCGCCTCCGGAACAAGCTGACAGTAAAACAGCAGAGGCGATAATGGTAAATCCTGATAATAAACGTTGCTTTAACATGACTGTTGAGTATTGAAATTGTGAAATGATTATTGCCCAAGTTTTTCGTAAAAGCAAAGCAGCGAAACATCGTGAAACTTTTCTTGTCAATGTCATGAACTGAAAAGAAGGGGAGTTATGAGCCAAGGCTTCATATTGAATTCCTAAATACATTAAAAAATCATTAGAATTCACAGGTTAGCGTGGCCCTATTGAGGGCTTTATGAACTGTTTTATTGGATTAATCTATGACACTGGCTCTTGAAGATATTCGCCGAATCGCCAACCTCAGTCATTTGGAACTAAATGACGAGGAGGCTGTGCGCATGCAGGGCGAATTAAACAATATTTTCAAAATGATTGAACGCATTCAGGCTGTAGATACCGATGGGGTTGAACCGATGCCGCACCCTCATGATGGTTCTCAGCGTCTTCGTGAGGACATTGTGCGAGAGGTCAATGATCGGGAAAACAATATGAAGAATGCTCCCGAACAAGCAGATGGTCATTTCTTGGTACCGCAGGTGATTGAATAATGTCGAACGAACTTTTTCATGCTTCAGTGGTTGAGCTTAGTGAAAAGCTCGCCAAAAAAGAAATTTCAGCCGTGGAATTGGCCAAAGTTTATTTGGATCGTATTGAACAAAACAAAGATCTGAATGCTTTTTTGGATGTTAGAGCAGAGGCTACGCTGCAACAGGCTAAGCAAGCGGACGCCAGGATTGCATCTGGTGATGCGACTCGTTTAACGGGTATTCCTATCGCGCATAAAGATCTTTTTGTGACAAAAGAGTGGGCCACGACCGCTGCCAGTAAGATGCTTGATGGGTACATGAGCCCGTTTAATGCGACCGTTGTTGAAAATCTGAATCGAGCCGGCATGGTTTGCCTCGGTAAACTCAATTGTGATGAATTTGCAATGGGCGGCGGTAACGAAAATTCTGCCTATGGCAAGGTTTTGAATCCTTGGAATAAAAACTGTGTTCCTGGAGGATCGTCTGGCGGCTCTTCGAGTGCTGTGGCTGCAAGTTTAGCTCCGGTGACTACTGGTACGGACACGGGTGGCTCTATTCGTGAACCGGCGGTTTTCACCGGTGTGACAGGGTTAAAACCAACCTATGGACGTCCGAGTCGTTGGGGTGTTATTGCTTTTGCCTCAAGCCTTGATACCCCGGGGTTATTGGCTCGTTCTGCAGAGGATTGCGCTTGGGTCATGAACGAGATGATCGAGTTTGATCCCAAAGACTCTACTTGTGTAGATCTGCCTAAAGAAGATTTCACCCGCTACCTGAATATGAGTATGGATGGGGTGAAGATCGGTGTGCCTCGCAGTTGGTTTGCGAAGGGCTTGGACGATGAATTAGCTGGCAGTATCGAAGAGGTGATTAAGACCTACGAACGAATGGGAGCCAAAATCGTTGATATCGAGTTGCCGACGGTTGATTTAGGCGTACCTGTTTATTACGTGGTGGCCTGCGCTGAAGCGTCTTCTAACCTTAGCCGCTACGATGGCGTGCGCTACGGTTACCGAGCCAAGCACTACACCGATATTCAAGACATGATTAAGCGCAGTCGTTCAGAAGCGTTGGGTGCTGAACCTCAGCGTCGAATCATGATCGGAACATACGTTCTTTCTCATGGCTACTATGACGCCTACTACATTAAGGCTCAACGTGTGCGTCGTCTGATTGCCAATGAGCTCAACGCAGTTTGTAAGGATGTCGATGCTATTATCAGCCCGGCGGCAACCGGTCCTGCTTACCGTTTCGGAGAAAAGAGTGACCCGGTTCAAGCTTACTTGAGTGACCTTTATACAGTGCCGATTTCTTTGGCTGGGTTACCGGGCATGGGGCTGCCTTGTGGAATTCACTCCAACGGTTTGCCGTTGGGTTTCCAATTGGTCAGTGCTCGCTTCAATGAAGCTAAGCTTTTGGGTATTGCTCATCGTTATCAGTGCGAGACGGATTGGCACAAACGCATTCCGGCCGGTTACTAAAAAGGAAGACAGTTATGCAATGGGAAGTTGTGATCGGTCTTGAAACTCACGTTCAGCTTTCGACCAAAACGAAAATCTTTTCAGCCGCTTCAACAGATTTTGGTGCGGAACCCAACACACATGCTTGTGTTGTGGATTTAGCCTTACCAGGAACCCTACCTGTTTTAAATAGGGGAGCTGTTGAAAAAGCTATGAAGTTCGGTTTAGCGATTGGAGCTAAGGTTGCTTCCCGCTCCATCTTTGACCGAAAAAACTATTTTTACCCTGATTTGCCCAAGGGTTATCAGATCAGTCAGTTTGAGTGGCCAATTGTCATCGGCGGTCAAGTATCTTTCATGGTTACACCCAAGAAGGGTGAACCGTATATGAAAACACTCAATTTGACGCGAGCTCACCTTGAAGAAGATGCCGGTAAGAGTGTGCATGGTTTGGAGGTCGGACAAAGTGGTATCGACTTAAATCGTGCTGGGACTCCCTTGTTGGAAATCGTGACGGAGCCTGAACTGCGTTCTGCAGAGGAAGCCGTGGCTTATGCAAGAACTTTGCATGCGCTGGTTGTTTGGCTTGGCATCAGTCACGGAGATATGCAAAACGGTAATTTCCGTTGTGACGCCAATGTCAGTGTCCGCCCTGTTGGACAAAAAGAGTTCGGCACGCGTTGTGAGATTAAGAACCTGAATTCATTCCGATTCTTGCAGGAAGCTATTGAATATGAGGTTCGCCGTCAGATTGAACTAATTGAAGACGGCGGAAAAGTTGTTCAAGCCACAAGACTCTACAATCCAGATACCGGTGAAACGCGTGAAATGCGTTCCAAAGAAGATTCAATGGACTATCGTTACTTCCCGGATCCGGATTTGCTCCCGTTGGATATTTCCGACGATTGGCTTGAGCAGGTTCGCTCTGAGATGCCGGAATTGCCCGAACAAATGCGCGCTCGTTTGATCGGAGAATTCGGCTTGTCTGAATACGACGCTTCCATCTTAACTTCTTCGAAGGCATTAGCTGACTATTACTTGTCAGTGGCAGATAAAGTTAGTGATAAGAAGATTGCAGCCAATTGGGTGATGGGAGAAGTATCAGCTGCATTGAATCAGTCAGAAATGACTGTTGAGACTTTACCGGTTACCCCGGAGAAGCTTTCTCAATTGATTACCCGTGTGTTGGACAATACCGTCAATAATAAGGGAGCTAAGAAGATCTTTGCCGCTATTATGGATGGTAGCGAGGAAAGTGTGGATGCTCTGATTGATCGGTTGGGCTTGAAGCAAATTTCGGATACTGGAGCAATCGAAAAGATTGTTGACGAAGTTATTGCTAATAATCCCAAGAATGTTGAAGAGTTCCGCGCCGGTAAAGAAAAGGCTCTCAACGGTTTGGTCGGACAGGTGATGAAGGCCAGTAAAGGTAAGGCTAACCCCGCTCAGGTCAATCAACTGTTGCGTAAAAAATTAGCCTAATAAAAAAAGCCTCTTGGTTATCAGCCAAGAGGCTTTTTTCAAAATTGTTTGTTAGGCACCGTAACGATCCCGGTAGTCTTGGACCGCTTTTTTATAGGCCCTGGCCTGTTGAGCCATGGGGGTATCTTCGTCCATAAAGGCCAATAAGTCTTTCAGATTGATGATAGAAATAACGGGCATATGGAATGTGTTAATCACATCCTGAACCGCTGAAACTTCTGTCATTTGTTCTGCATTTCCACCTTTTTCCATGCGATCAAGCGCAATCAGAACGCCGCTGGCTTGAGCACCGGCCGCTTGAATTAATTTGACGGATTCACGAACGGATGTTCCGGCGGAAATAACGTCATCAATAACGATGACTTTGCCCTTAAGAGGAGCACCGATGATCATGCCGCCTTCCCCGTGATCCTTTGCTTCTTTGCGGTTAAAGGCATAGGGGATGTCACATCCCATCTCTGATAATTTTACTGCAACGGCCGCAGCCAAGGGGATGCCTTTGTATGCTGGGCCAAAGATCATATCAAACTCAATTTTGCCTTCTTTGCGAGCGGTAAGAAGAGTTTGAGCGTAAAACTCAGCTAATTTTCCCAATGTTTTACCGGTATTAAAAAGCCCAAGATTGAAAAAATAAGGCGAGAGACGACCGGCTTTGGTTTTGAATTCACCGAAACGAAGCACATTTGTATCAAGAGCAAATTCAATAAATTGATGTTGTAAAGACATAATAGAAGTCCGACAAAAATTCTAACGATTAAGGATAATTACCCCAACGTTCAAATTTTAATGAGAAAAAACATGTTACGCATAATCACCTTCAATGCAAATGGCTTGAGATCGGCTGCAAAGAAAAATTTTTGGCAATGGTTCGATCAACAACAAGCCGATGTATTGTGTGTGCAAGAACTCAAAGGACAAACCTCGGATTTTAGTTCGGAGGTGTTGCATGATCAGGGCTATCACCTCTATATGCATACAGCACAGAAAAGAGGGTATTCCGGCGTAGCGCTTTATTGCAAACAGGAGCCTATCTCGGTTCAGATTGGATTTGGAAATGAAGAATTTGATGCTGAAGGCCGCTATGTCTGTGCAGAGTTTGATCATTACAAAATTGTTTCGGTCTACTTTCCCTCAGGCACAAGTTCTTCTGAACGACAGTTGGCTAAATATCGTTTCTTAGACGCGTTTTGGACGCATCTCCAAGAATTGAAAAACAGTGAAAAAGACATCGTATTTTGCGGTGATGTCAATATCGCTCACAAAGAAATCGATCTTAAGAACTGGAAAGGCAACTTAACTCATTCGGGTTTCTTGCCCGAAGAAAGACAATGGCTGACGAATCTTTTTTCAGAAGGGTGGGTAGATGTGTTTCGATTGTTGGAACCAACAAAAGAACAATACACATGGTGGAGTCAGAGAGGACAGGCTCGTGCCAAAAATGTTGGTTGGCGAATCGATTATCAAATCGCAACAAGTGATCTGGCTCAAAAAGCTCGTCGTACGTCGGTTTATAGTGAAGAGAAATTTTCTGACCACGCGCCTCTGATCGTTGACTATGAGGTGTGAGAATGCGGCTCGAACAGATTCTTTTTACGCAAGGTTTTGGCACACGTCATGAATGCAGGGGACTCATCGTAAACGGTCACGTAACGATTAATCAAACGGTTGTTGAGGATCCCCAAAGTGATTTTGACGTCAATGGTCTGGTTTTTAGTGTGGATGGAGTGAATTGGCCTTACGTTGAAAAAGCGATTATTGCGATGAATAAACCAACCGGTTATGAATGCTCGCGAAAGCCATTGCATCACCCTTCCGTTTTATCACTGCTGCCTGCTCCTTTAAGAAATCGGGGAGTGCAACCGGTTGGACGTTTAGATGAAGATACCACCGGTCTTTTAATACTGACGGATGATGGTGCCTTGATTCATCGTTTGACACACCCCAAAAAGCATGTCTCCAAGATCTATCGGGTGACTGCTAAACATGCGATGACTCAAGAGATGTTCGAGCGTCTATTAGAAGGGGTTATGCTCGATGGTGAGCGTGAGAAAGTAGCTGCGGATGATCTGGTCCAAATTGATGATTATGTTTTTGAAATGCAAATAACTCAAGGGAAGTACCATCAGGTTAAGCGTATGGTGGCGGCCGTGGGCAATCGTGTCAGCGCCCTTCATCGGGTAACTTTAGGTAACTATCATTTGCCTGATGATCTCACAGCTTCGAAATGGCGCTTTATTCGACGAGAGGAACTGATTTAAAGATGTTTTTACTCTCTAAAGCCTCGCAACATCCTTGGTTGGCAGCTTTACGCGTATACACCAAAGCGCCGGCTCTGAGAATGTTTTTTCTGGGCTTTTCCTCTGGTTTGCCATTGCTTTTGGTTTTAGGAACGCTGTCGTTTTGGTTAAGAGAAGCTGGAATCGAACTCAGTACAATCGGTATGGTCACTTGGGTGGGATTGGCTTACGGATTTAAATGGCTGTGGGCGCCCCTCGTCGATAAGCTTCGTATCCCTTTTTTGACCTCTTTAATGGGGCGAAGACGATCCTGGCTTTTATTCTCCCAATGTGTGGTTTTATGCAGTCTACTGGCAATGGGTTTTACAGATCCTCAGAAGAATCTGTCGTTAATGATTGGTTTTACAGCGCTGACAGCCTTTGCTTCAGCTACCCAAGATATTGCTTTGGACGCCTACCGTATTGAAAGTGCTGACTTATCGGAGCAAGCTGCATTAGCGGCAACTTATCAAACTGGCTATCGACTGGCCATGATATGGGCCGGAGCAGGAGCCCTAGCCTTAGCGGCCTTTTTTACAACGGTGGAAAGTGGTTACGACCCGCAGGCCTGGAGGGCTGCCTACTGTGTAATGGCTTTGAGTATGGCTGTCGGTGTTGTGACGGTTGTATTGTCCCCGGAACCAAGAAACAATGTAAGAGAAACAACCTCAGAGCAGACCGTTAAACATCGCTTGGAATGTCAACAGAAGCATCCTCATTGGTCTGAACGGATGGTTAATCTGTACGTGTGGTTTTATGAAGCGGCTTGTATGCCGTTTATGGATTTTTTCATTCGGTTCCGTTGGCACGCTGTTATTGTTTTGTGCTTGATTGCAACGTATAGGATCTCAGATGTTGTAATGGGAGTAATGGCCAATCCTTTTTATCAGGATTTGGGATTTACAAAAGAAGAGGTCGCAGCGGTTTCTAAAGTGTTTGGTGTTGTGATGACGTTGGCAGGCGCATTTCTGGGCGGACTTATCAGTGCCCGTGTGGGCGTCATGAAAACCTTATTTTTAGGTGGATTGCTCTCAGCTTTGACCAATTTACTCTTTTCATGGTTGGCAACCCAAGGGCATCATCTCCCCTATTTAGTATTAACAGTAAGCGCTGATAACCTGGCAGCGGGAATCGCATCAGTGGCTTTTTTGGCCTACCTGTCGGGTTTGACCAACGTAGCCTACACCGCCACACAGTATGCTTTATTCAGTTCAATCATGTTGTTGTTGCCGAAGTTTTTAGCTGGCTTTTCCGGTTTTGTTGTAGAAAGTGTCGGCTATAACTTATTTTTTATCGGAACCGCTGTTATCGGTATCCCTGTCTTAATATTGGTCGTTTGGGCCGGTCGAATAAACAATAAAAGGTAAGTTATTATCGATGTTTTGATCGACGATATGGTTTTTCGGTTTTGTGAGTTCTTTTTTCAGAAAAGCCTCGGGTAATGGCCGCTATTTGTTTGATGCAAACGGCAATATCTTCAATCGCATCATCGAGATTTTCTAAGGGTGATTCAGATAAAAGTTCATCTCTTACGGAGGCAAAATCTCCGATTTCCTCATCAGGCAGGTGACGCCATATGCCAACAAGACAGGAGCTGATTGTTGAGTCCTCTGAGTCCAATAGACCACTCCAATTTTGCGCGGCAGCTAAAAAACCAGAAGCAAACGGTTGCAAGGCAATAATTTCGTCTTCACCTTCTAAAGGCTGACCATTTTCATCTTCCGGTTCGAAAACGATCGGATCGATAGGTTTTAATTGACTAAGACGTTGGTTTATTTCACGATAGCGTCTGTAAACGAGTTCTTCGAGCCGAGTCTGTCGTTTTTCATCCAACTTAGAGGCTTTAGCCGATGGCGCAGTGAAAATCATGGGCATCCACTCTGCAGGGCTTACTTCTTTTGGTAAAAGACAAAGAGCGGTTAGGAAACCATCGGCTTGAGAAACATCCATTGGCATGCTCTCTTCATCGAGTTGAGCAAGTAATTCGTCAAGCTCAACAAATTCTTCTTCTTTTAATGGGGATGAAAACGCAGGACGTGTCATGTGGATCACTTAGAATAATGAGTTTAGAAGCATTATAGTGAAGCTAATTTCCTAGAGGAGAGTGAGATGGCGGTTGTTGTTTTCCGTTCTAAAGTTAGTGGCGAAGTCATCATGATGCGAAATCATGTTGAACCAGTGTTTAAAGAAGCAGGGATTATTTTCCACGAAAGAGGAGCCTTTTTAGCGCAAGATCTGCCTTCAATCATTGCCTCATTGGAACAAGTTATCGAATCCATTGCTCAGTCAGAAGTGCCGGAAGACGAGGATGAAGCTAAAGAAAAGCCCGCAATGTTAGCTTCTGTTGCCATCAAAACTCGGTTCTATGCACTTTTGAAACTATTAAGAAAAGCAGCCGATAAGGGGGTCAACGTGCACTGGGAACCGCTTACCTAGCTTCGCCAGAAAGATCTCGTAAAGATTACAAAGACAGTGAAAAGTTCCAAACGGCCGACAAACATACAAAATGATCCCACCCACAGATGCATGGGATTGCACGATGCGTAATTGCCGGCGGGGCCCACTGAGCCAAGGCCTGGGCCGGTGTTGGCAATACAGGCGAGAACGGTTGAGAAGGCTTCAGTTAAATTGACGCCAGAAAACATAATCAGCAGGGTGCACACAAGAACGACGGAGACATGTAGTGCAAAAAAGGCCGATACGTTAGCGGCTAAATTATTGGAAATGGTATGTTTCCCCAGTCTTAACGGCAGAAAATCTCGCGGTCGAAGTAATGTGTGAAGACAGAGAATAGCTTGCTTTACAAAAATGAGCATGCGAATCATTTTGACACCGCCGCCCGTTGATCCGGAACAAGAAGCAAAAAGACTGCCAATTAAGAGTAAAAATCCCAACGATGATGGCCAGAGTTCATAGTTTTCGGTTGTATAGCCTGTTGTTGAGAAAAGGGAAGCCACATTGAATACGGCATGTCTTAGTGTAATTTCCCACGTCGGATAAACGTGATTAAAAGTTAATACGCCAAAAACAATAGAAATACCGATCAATAAAACAAAAAGCCAAGAACGCGCTTCAATATCGGTGAAATAGGCGGAAATAGAACGTTGTCTCCAAGCGGTGAAATGCAAAGAGAAGTTAAAGCCGGAAAAAACAATAAAAGCGACGGCAACCATTTCAATAGCTGGAGAATTAAAGTAGCCAATACTTTGATCGTAAGGCGTAATTCCGCTTAGGCTCATGGTTGTAAACATGAACATAACCGCATCATCCCAATTCATACCGGCCCAGTGATACGCCGTTACGCAAGCGGCCGACGCAAGGATGTAAATGCCGTAGAGAGCCTTGGCTGTATCTGCAATACGGGGTGTGAGTCGATCGTCTTTGAATAGATTGGAATTCTCGACTTTAAATAGCTGAGCTCCGCCGACACCCAATAGAGGCAAAATGGCGACAGCTAAAACGATGATCCCCATGCCTCCTAACCAAGAGAGCAAACAACGCCAATAGTTAAGAGAAAGAGGTAAATCAGCCAGATTGGTCAGAGCTGTAGCGCCTGTTGTGGTCAGACAGGAAACTGCTTCAAAAAATAGTCGGTAATAGGGGACTTCAGGCAACAACAAAACCAATGGGATGGAGCCGAAGACGGCGGCTGTGAACCACGAGAGCGTCACCAGTAGAAATCCGTCCCTGGGTTCGAGTTCACGTTTAAAGCGCTTGGTCGAAAAAAGAAACAACAAGCCGACAAGCAAACTGATGGCAGCAGAAGTAAAAAACTCCGAAAGGACGTCTTCTCCATCCCGGTAGGCAATAGCAATGGGCAACAGTTGAGCGGCCGCTAAAATGATGAGCAGAGGCCCTAACGCATTAAGTACCGGGAAGAGGAGGCGTTTTAAAGTTCGGAGCATGGTGAACTCTCTTAGAAGAAGCCAACGTCCACTTCAAATAAGTGTTCAATGCGTTGGATCACTTTTTTGTTTGGAACAAACAAAATCAAATGATCATCGTCCATAACGGTAAGATCGGGTTCGGCCATGAGCACGTTGGCATCATCTCCTTCTCCCCGAACAATAGCTCCCACAGAGACACCTTTCGGAAAGGCAATTTCTTTTAATGCTTTGCCGACAACCTTTGAACTCTTCTTGGTGCCGTGGGCAATAATTTCCAAAGCTTCGGCCTTGTCTTGGTAGAGCTCTTGAGCATTAACAACATCGCCATAACGAATATGTCTTAATAATTCACCGAGTGAGGCCTGGGTAGGTGACACTGTAACATCAACCTCGGTTCCGCGTACCAAGTCAGAATAGACTTGATTTTCCAACAAAACAATGCTGCGCTTTGCTCCCAGACGCTTAGCCAGTAGCGCCGCCATGATATTGGTTTCGTCATTGTTCGATAATGCAACCACGACATCGGCCTGATCAATCCCTTCTTGCATCAAGGTCAACGTATCATCATGTTTGACAAGAGATACGGAGACACGGTTGCTGGTGAGACGATGAGAGAGGTCTTCAGCAATTTCTTTTTTCCCTTCAAAAATTTTGACTCTTCTTTTTGAGCGGGTGGGCTCAAGTTTGTCGGTTAACAGCGCCGATAACTCTCCTCCATTGATCAGTACGATTGTCTCGGCTTTTTCGAAAGGATGAAAAGCTTCAATCACCGTTTCAGCGCAGTCACTGGAAACCAAAACAGTGATCTCATCATCCGCTTCAATGACAGTGTCATTCCGACATTCCAACCTTCTATTGCGGCGATATATGGAGATAAAACGCATCTTCGCCTGAGGCAATAACCGAAAAGCTTCTTCCAGAGTTTTTCCGGTAAGAGGGGCGTTTTCGATGGAATTGACTGTAAAGAGGGTTAACTTGTCATCGGCAAAGTTAAGAACCTGCTGGGCAGCAGGGAAGGTAATGAGCTTCGAAAATTGTGTAACGAGAGCCAGTTCAGGCCAAATAACACTAGTGGCTCGAAAACCTTCATCACCTAAAATTCTGGGGTAATGTCTGAGTTCGCTGTCTCTGACTCGTGCAATGCGCATAGGAATGTTAAAAATCTGCGCAGCCAAAGTACAGGCCACGAGGTTTGTTTCGTCGTTGGCAGTCACGGCGATCAGTAAGTCAGCATCCATTGCGCCGGCACTGCTTAATACTGACGGTGAACTGGCGTCTCCGACAATACCTCTGAGGTCGAACCGTTCCTGCATCAAAGCAATGCGCTCGGCAGATTCATCAACGATCGTAATATCGTTGGCATCACTGACCAGTGTTTCAGCAACGGATCGGCCAACGCGGCCGGCTCCCAAAATCAAAATTTTCATAAGTTATGGTTACAAGCTTAGTCTGCATCCCCAGGAAAAAATCAAGACTCTTCCTTTGTCCACTCAATGCCCAATTGTCGTAACTTTCTGTAGAGATGCGTACGTTCAAGTTGAGCTTTGGCAGCAACGCGGGTCATACTGTAATTTTCTTGTTCGAGAAGGTGTGCGAAATAAGCACGTTCAAATTGGTCCCTTGCTTCTCTTAGGGGAAGTGAAAAATCAACTAACTCTCCAAGAGTGTGAGAGAGCGTTTTTTCTTTGGCAGCCTTTTTCTCAGCGGAGTCCGAAGCAGCCTGTTTTAAAGCGGCTGTTCTTTCCATCGTTTGCTTTGCGGCCAACGCAGCCCTTAAGGCTTCCGTCAACGTTTTTATGGAAGTGGGTTTCTCTAAAAAAGAATAGGCTCCGAACTTCGTAGCTTCTACAGCCATGTCGATGTTGGCATGTCCCGACATCATGATGACCGGGCAAGGAAGAGGTCCTTGAGAAGCCCATTCTTTAAGCAACGACATGCCATCGGTATCTGGCATCCAGATATCGAGCAAAATCACATCGGGGGAACATGAGCGCAATGCTCGTCGGGCTTCGGCACTATTGGCAGCAACAGTAACGGTATAACCCTCATCGGAGAGAATTTCACTAAAAAGTTCTCTGATTCCGACTTCGTCATCTACAACAAGAATGTTTGCCATTTAAATAAATAAGAGTCTGAGAAAAAAGGTCAGGCTAAATTGACAAAACCAATTGTAACTATAGCACCATTTGATTTCTGCTCATTGGAATCGGATCCATTAGCCAACGTGATCCAACCTCCATGTTCTTCAATAATTTTTTTCACCATGGGTAAACCTAAGCCGGTACCAGTGTCTTTGGTGGTGATGTACGGCTCAAAAGCGTGTTCCAGTATTTGCTCGCTAAAGCCTGGACCATTATCCCGAATTGTGAGGATAACAGTTTTCTCCTTACCATCACGTTCTAAATGCGTGGATAGGTAAATTTTGCATTCGGCTTCATTTTTAGAGGCTTCTTTGGCGTTTGATAAAAGATTGTGCAGAACTTGTAGTAACTGGGCGCGGTCCGCCAAAATTTCAGGAATATTATCCTCTAAAGATAACGACACGAAACCCCCAGCCTGTCGATAAAGTAATGCAACATCATCGAGTACGGCGTTTAAATTTAAAGGCCTTAAAGTGGGTTTGGGAAGTTTTGCGTAATCCCGGAAGTCATTGACCATCTGCTTTATGGAAGAAACCTGCTCAACGATCGTGTTGGTATAGCGATTTAACAAAATGATGTCTTCTTCGGGCAAATGTTTGGAAAGTTTTATTTGCATGCGTTCGGCAGCCAACTGTATGGGGGTCAATGGGTTTTTGATTTCATGAGCCATACGTCGAGCAACCTCACCCCAAGCAATAACTCGTTGGGCGGCAACAGCTTGTGTCATATCATCAATCACGATCAGGTAACCGGGACCGTCATTAAGGGGAACGGACGAAGTCCGAAGCATCAGCGTGAGCGGTTCTTTTTTGCTGTCTACCGATAGCGAAGCGTTTTCCTGCTTAACCGTCCGTGAGTTTTCTGAAAGCATCGGTAATATCAGATTCGCAAGATCGGGATTTGCCTCTTGGAGCGAAACGCCAATTTGTAAAACGCTATTGCCAAGGATTCGAACGGCTCCCATATTGGCAGAACGCAAACGTTTTAGATGATCCAGTACGATGATGCCTGTGGAGAGATTTTCCAAAATTCTTTCCCGGAAAATATTGGATTGTTCCAACCTCTCTCTTCTGCTTTCTAATGTGTCCATCGCATCATTAACACGTCGAACCATCACATTGAAAGCACGTGTTAACTCATTAATTTCATCGGCTCCGGTGAACTCTTTAATGGGTTGGAAGTGGCCACCGGTTACTCGACGTGTACCTTCCGCCAGTTGCCGAATCGGCGCAGTCATTCGGCTGGCGAAGGAAAATGCCGCTAAAACAGCGCAGAGAACAGCTAGGATCAACGTTAAAATCAACGACCAGTGGTAGATAGTTTGCAACCCACTTCTTGAGAAAATAATCTGTTGATAGTCTCGAAGGCCATTTGTGACGGCGTTAATGTTATGGGCAACGGATTCCGGAATTTCAATACTAACCTGCAGAAAAAGTTCATCGGAAGATGAGTGATTATTAATGGGGACAATTGTTCTGATTCTGAGCAGGTTTCGTTGAAGATCAGTTGAATCGGCGTCCTCCTCCAGATTAGAAAAATAGCCCTGTTGCCGTACAGTCTGAAGATCCCTTATTGATATAGCAAGATTAATAGAACCCAAAGGAGAAGTTTGAGTAATGATTTGCCCGTTGCCGTCAATTAAAAACAAAATGGCCGAATTCGTCAGATCGCTCATACGCATCAACTCATCACTCATCTCCTCAAATGAAATGGTGCTGAGCCTATCCGCAATGGTGCGGGTGGTGACAAGTTGATCATTTTGGATTCTCAATAAAGAATTTTGTGCAAGAGCTACGCCAGAATCCAAAGCGGTTTCCACTCTTGAATCAACACCAGAGTCAAAAGCTTGCGAGATTAGGTGTGTGGAAATGGTGTAAATCAGCAATGACGGTAAAAGGGCGACCAGAGAAATGGTGCAGACAAGCGATGCCAACATTCGTGAGCCGAATTGTTTTTGGCGAAACCGCTTAATGAGTCTGGAAATTAATGAGATAACGGCAACCAATAAGCCGAAAACAACCAAAGCATTGATGACCAAAAGCAAGGGGAAATAAGGTTCAAGCTTGTGGGAGGTAGAACCGGCGGAGGTTAGTAAGAACAATAAAACCACCACTATGGCGAGACCGATACTCGCACCGTATCTTAGGCGATATTTCATTGCTCGTTATCCTTCTGGGGATTCGTGACACTTTGGTCAAAATCAACCGTATGCCAATCAGAAGTCAGATCCCAATCGTTTTCTCCAATTGTCACCTGCATCGGCAGGGGGAGTTGTTCGGTGTCTAATCTGACCTGGACTTCGGCCACACAATCCTCAGGACTATCAATAAAAGGATTCTCGGATACACGCCATCCGTGCAGTGATTTAAGAATGGTCAGAGTTTCAGACAGAGAATCAAAAGATTGGGACAGACCACCCCGAGACAAGCGATATTGTCGTGTCAGTGGACTGTATGAAAGGCGGGTCATTAATGAGGCCTCAATAATTGGCTTATTGACCCAATACCAACGTTGATGTTCAATAGAAAACTCTGTGATGAAATACAGAGGAATTCCCCTATTTAGTGCGTCTTGAACACTTCTAGGAAGATCAAATTCAACGTTAACGTCCAAGTACAACCCCTCGGGAGGAGAAGTGCGGGAGGATAAGGACGATGACATAATCGTAATGTCATTGGCCCAGGCTGGCACGACAACGCCCAACCCCAAAATAAGGGGCAGCATCAGATTGATAACGTGTCGAACCATTTGCATCACTTTCCTCACCCTCTTTTTGTGAGTAGTGCATAGAAGAACCCGTCATGGTTGGTTGGCAAGTTCTTATCGGCCTCTTGCTCTGTTGGGAGAAGTCTTAATACTCCATCTGGCGCTAGGGGCGTTCCTTTTAAATGAGCTTCGGGGTGTTTTTCTAAGAAACACTTAATTTGTTCAGGCCCTTCTTCTGGAAAAACAGAACAAACGATATACAACAAATCTTTGCCAGATGGCAGTCTCTTCCAGAGAGTTTCCAAAATTTTCCTCTGTCTTTGAGCCAGAAGTGCAACGTCCTCCGGTCTCCTAGACCAGACAATGTCAGGATGTCTGCGAACGATGCCAGAAGCTGTACACGGAGCATCCAACACAATTGCATCGAAATCGCCAAGTTTTTCAACGCAAGACTCATCGCTGGCATCTCCAACAACAATTTTAGCGTTGAGATTAAGCCGTGAAAGAGTGTCCTTAATTCGGGGGGCTCTTTTCGGATCAATTTCCATTGCCGTGAGGTCGAGCTTATAGGTTTCGAGCAACTGAGCGCTTTTTCCGCCCGGAGCAGCACAGGCGTCTAACACTCGATCTCCTTCTTTAAGTGTCAGCAATTCAGTTACCAGCTGACTGCCGGCATCTTGAATGGAACACAGTCCCTCGAAAAATCCCGGAATCTTGTTAACTGGGCAAGCCGGTTCAATGACGACAGCCCATGAGCCTACTTGTTTACCAGTCAATCCATTTTGTTCTAATTTCAGTAGAAAATCACTCACTGATATTTTGGATCGATTGACGCGGACTGTTAAAGGCGGCTGTTTATTTTGAGTACTCAGAATTCCTCTCCATTGGTTCGGATAGGCTTGTCTTACCTTGGATATCCACCAACCAGGAGCGTTGAACTGAGCCGAAAGATTTGTTTTGAAACTGGCCGTCAGTTGAGAGCGACTGCGCAAAAAATTTCTCAGAACCGCATTAATAAATCCGCTGCTCCAAGCTGTCTCAGCGTTCATCTTAGCGGCATCGACAGCCTGATTGACGACTGTAAAAGCCTTTTCTTTTCCTTCAAGAAGTAACGCCAGCGCGATGTACAGTAAAGCTTTTGTATTTTCTTGGGGCGGCTTTTTAACGAGTTTGCCTAAGAGCAGTTCTACTTTTGCCCGATGTCTTACGGTCGTATAGAGCAGACTCTGTACTACCCCTTTCATTTCGTTTGGCTGTCCGGCAAGACACACTTCAAGCGCCTTTTCCAATGAGCAGGACTCGGATAGCATTTTCTGCCATCCGATGGCACTAATAGCGATGGCTTTACTGAGCGAAGTACTCATTTAAAGTACTCCCCAACTGATATTGCATAGCCTTGCAGGAAACTTTGTGCAGGCATTTTTGGTTTTCCGGGACGTTGCAGAACGGTTGCACGAATGGCTCCACTTCCGCAGGCAACAGTAACACCATTCTTATCAGCTTCAACGACTTCGCCCGGTTGTCCGCTGATCTCGGGACACAACTGGGCTTGCCAGAATTTAATCAACGTTCCGTTATGCTCGGCAAAAGAAGACGGGAAAGGAGAAAAGGCTCTAATCTTTCTTTCGATTTCTGAAGCCGGCAGCGAAAAGTTCAAACGCCCCTCATCTTTAGTAACTTTATGAGCATAAGTCACGCCTTCCTCAGGTTGAGGCGTTATTGAGATGTCTTGAGGGGCTGACAATAATTGCACCAATATATCCGCTCCCAATTCAGCGACAGTTTCTGTAAGAGAAGCAGTCGTTTCGTCTCCTTTTAAGGGGAAGCTCTTTTGCAAAAGCATGGGGCCCGTATCTAGTCCGGCCTCCATTTTCATGAGTGTTACACCAAAAGAAGAGTCTCCGGCCTCTATAGCCCGCGTAATGGGAGCGGCTCCTCGCCAACGAGGCAAAAGACTGGCGTGAATGTTGATGCATTTAACGGAATTATCCGGACCGATTCCCTTAGGGATATCCAACACGGATTGCGGCAACAGCATACCGTAGGCAGCAACAATCATTACGTCAGCGTTAGCGGCGAGCAAAAGCTCATGCATCGCCGAAGCTTCCAGAGGGTCTTTTTTATGCGATAAAGTTCTGGGAGTTTGAACGGGAATACCCTGTGAGGCAGCCAAAGCTTTGACTGCTGACGGGGTAAGTTTCATGCCTCTGCCGCTGGGGCGGTCAGGCTGCGACAATACCAGGCAGACATCATGACCGGCCTTAATTAAGGCATCAAGAGCTTGTGCGGCAAAAGGGGGTGTTCCTGCAAATACGATTCTCATGTTTTTAATTTTAGTGTTTTCAATTTAGGGTGCGCTCTATTTAGAGGCTTTTTTCTTCGCCTATTTAAAACTTGTTGGTAAAGCGATACACTTTTTAGACGCACGAGGAAAGCTATGCATACGTTTAAAACAATTGACAATATCCGTATCGCTTATGACGTTTACGGCGATGATTCAGCCCCTGTGATTTTACTGATAATGGGCTTGGGAATGCCTTCTTGTGCTTGGCCACGACGGTTAATTGAGCAATTGATTAGACAGGGATTCCGTGTTGTTGTTTTTGATAACAGAGATAGCGGTTCTTCTACCAAAATTGATCGACCTATAGGCTTTTTTACAGTCTTTGGGGCGATTGTAAAAACGCTTTTAAAACGTTCGATTAACGGTTGTTATTCCCTTGAGGACATGGCGGCAGATTCCATCGCTGTTCTCGATAAGTTGAATATTAAACGAGCCCATATCCTGGGAATTTCCATGGGAGCGATGATTGCTCAGGTGGTTGCCTATTTGTATCCGCAGAGAGTGGCTTCCTTGATTTCAGTTATGAGTGCTTCCGGTAATCCTCGCACAGGCTTGGGAAAACTGGGGGCTATCAGGGGATTGCTTAGTAAGCCGTCAGACAACTCAGCGCACGCAATGCAGGCTTATCTTCGAAAAATATTCAAAGCTATTGGCTCGCCTGGGCAGAGCTATTCCGATGAACAAATTAAGGAAGTAGCCGAAGAAATGGTGAAAAATGGTTTTGATGTGACTTGGAGTTACCGTCAATTACTAGCGATTCTGGCATCGGGAGATCGCTCTAAAAATCTAAGGCGTATCATGGCGCCGGCTTTGGTCATTCACGGTCAAGAAGATCCGTTGTTGCCATTGGCGGCCGGAGAGGAAGTTGCGCGCCTGATTCCAAATTCCAGAATGATGGTTGTCAAAGCAATGGGGCATGACTTGCCGGATACGATGATTGATCAAATCGTTCCTGCAATAGCCAAGCACTGCCACCGTTATAAAAATTAATCGTTCTTATCTCGTTTTTCTTGTTGACGGCGTTTTTTGAGTTTGGCGCATGCACGGTCGTACTTCAGGCGACTGAGATGGTCGATAAATACAGTACCGTCCAAGTGGTCAAGCTCATGTTGAATGCAGATAGCGAGCAGCCCCTCAGCATGAATTTCTTGAGGTTGACCGTCTAAATCCGTGTATTGAACTGTTATTGCAGTGCTGCGAGTGACTTTTTCCCAAATGCCGGGAAGAGAAAGGCATCCCTCCTCGCCGGTTTCTTTTTCATCGCCATATTCGGTAATGACAGGGTTAATTAATGTCAGTAGATTATTTTTTTCTTCACTGACATCGATAACGACCATACGAATGGGTTCACCAACTTGCGGAGCCGCCAATCCGACTCCGGGAGCTTTGTACATTGTTTCTCCCATATCTGCAGCAAGACGGCGAATAGTATCGTTGACCTCACTGACAGGTTGACACTTCATCGCCAAAACAGGATTGGGGAATTGCACAATCGGTAAAATAGCCACAAGCGGTCTCCAAAAAGAGATTTAGCAGAAGTTGGAAATTCTAACGCAATTAATAAGATTTCGAGGATAGGGCAGGTATGTCTCTGGAAAGTCAACGAAAATGGTTGCATTTGGCTTTAGCGCCGGAGATGGATTTTGAGAACTTTTATAGGCTGTTAAAAACATTTGGTTTGCCAGAGAATATTTTTTCCCAAACTTTTTCGGCTTTGTCTTCTGTGGTTCCACAATCGATTGCTCTTTCAATTCGGGGTTCATTGAGCGAGCCGCGAGAGCAAAGACTAACGGAAATTCTTAAACTGCTTGATACCATTCCCACTGCAAGACTAGTGGTCCCGAGTGATGAAGATTATCCTCAAAAGTTTTTATCAATCACTCGTCCGCCACTGGTGACGTTATCCGTTGGTCAGTTATCTTTATTGAATCGTCCGACAGTTGGTTTTGTGGGCAGCTCTCACCCGAGCAAAGAAGGGCAAGCCATTGCCAAGTCGTGGGCTCAAGCCATTCTGAATAATCCGGTCAGTTTGATTCAGGGCGACAGTGAAGGAATTGAAAATATTGCACTAAAGTCAGCAATCCAAAAAGATGCTCAGTCGCTAGTGATCGTTACAAAAAATATTCTTTCAGATCCTCTGTGTGAAAAGAAACTTCGTTTTGCCTCTGAAAATGGACTGCTTCTTGCCTCGCTGGAAAATGAGGATAACCCCTGGGCTTCCCGTCAAAAATTGATGATTTCTTGTATTGAACATTTTGTCGTCATTGAGGCTGGTATTCGCTCTAAAGTGTTGTCATTAGTTAGAGAAGCCGCCGATGAGGGTAGAGACGTGATGGCTGTTCCGGGGTCGATTCATTCACCGTTATCCAAGGGATGTCATAAGTTGATCCGTGAAGGGGCAAAACTGGTTGAATCAGTGGACGATATAGTCGTAGAAATGCGTAATTAACATTCCAAAAGCAAACAAATGATAGAAAGTTGTTAATTTTTTCTCTTTTAGTGCTACTCTAAAAAAGCAATTTGAGGAATGGCCTCAGAAATTTTGTTTTAAGAATTCAAATGACCGAAAAAGTTTTAGTTATTGCAGAAAAACCATCCGTTGCATCAGATATTGCCAAAGCTCTTGGTGGACTGAAGCGGGAAAAAGACTATTTTGAGGGAGAACACTACGTAGTCAGTTCTGCCGTTGGGCATCTTTTGGAATTAGTAGTTCCCGAAAAATACGATGTAAAAAGAGGAAAGTGGACTTTTGCCAATTTGCCGGTTTTACCGCCTGTTTTTGATTTAAAACCAATTAAAAAGACGGAAGATCGCTTAAAGTTACTCAAACGTCTGTTAAAACGTTCAGATATTACGACAGTTATTAATGCTTGTGATGCGGGACGAGAAGGTGAATTGATTTTCCGCTATATCATCCAAGCTAGTAAGTGTAAGAAAACAATTAAACGCCTGTGGTTGCAGTCAATGACCCCGGCGGCTATCAGAGAAGCGTTTGATCATTTAAGAACAGATGAGGAAATGCAGCACTTGTCAGATGCTGCACGTTCTCGTTCCGAGGCTGACTGGCTGGTTGGAATCAACGGAACTCGAGCGATGACGGCCTTTAATAGCAAAGATGGCGGTTTTTTCCTTACGACAGTTGGTCGAGTTCAGACCCCTACTTTGGCCATTGTGGTTGAAAGAGAAGAAAAAATTAACTCTTTTGTCAGTCAAAAGTATTGGGAAGTTCATGCTCAAATCAAAGCCAAGGCTGGTCATTATGATGCTGTTTGGTTTGATCCTGCGTTTAAGAAAAGTGAGGATCGTCCTCATGAGAAGGCTGAGCGTATATGGCAACAGGATCAAGCGCTGGTAATCTGTCAGAAGCTAAATCAGTCTTATGGTCAGGTTCAGGACAGCTCAAAAAGAACAACGCAACTTTCGCCCCTTCTTTTTGACCTGACCAGTTTGCAGCGTGAAGCCAATAACCGCTTTGGTTTTTCTGCGAAGACAACGTTATCTCTAGCACAGGCTTTATACGAAAAGCACAAAGTTCTTACTTATCCGAGAACGGATGCACGGGCGCTGCCGGAAGACTATCTCGGCACGGTGCGTGAAACACTCGGCGTGCTTTCAGATTTGCCTCAGTATGCCAATAGTGTGAGTGAAATTCTCTCAAATAAATGGGTTAAACCCAGTAAAAGAATTTTTGATAATTCAAAGATTTCAGATCACTTTGCCATTATTCCGACGCTTCAGGCTCCAAAAAAATTATCGGAAGCGGAAGAAAAAATTTACGATTTGGTCGTCAAACGCTTCTTAGCTGTCTTTTTCCCGGCGGCGGAGTATGACGTGACAACACGGATAACGACTGTTAAAAATGAGAAACTGAAAACAGAAGGAAAGATTCTGGTTAAAGCCGGCTGGCTTGCAGTGTATGGGCGAGAAGTAGAGGCAGAGGCGACCTTGCCTGCCGTTTCGGAAAAAGAACAAGTGTTAGTAGAACAATCTACTGTAGAAGAGAAAGCAACAAAAGCTCCTCCGCGATACACGGAAGCGACCTTGCTCTCAGCAATGGAAGGCGCTGGTAAATTGGTAGAGGAAGATGAACTACGGGAAGCTATGGCAGGAAAGGGGCTTGGAACCCCGGCGACCCGTGCTGCTATCATTGAGGGGTTATTGCTTCAAAATTACTTAAGAAGAGAAGGCAGAGAACTAATTCCTACCTTCAAAGCCAGACAATTATTTGCTCTCCTTAAGGGATTGGGAGTCTCAGAACTTTCTGAACCCGAATTGACGGGGGAATGGGAATATAAATTGGCACAGATTGAACAGGGTAAATTATCTCGAGATATTTTCATGAAAGAAATTCGAGATATGACCGTTGAGATCGTTGACTCGGCCAAACGCTACGAGGGCGATACTGTACCGATCGAAAACCCTGCTCATCTTAGTAATCCCTGTCCGAAGTGTGGGGGTGAGATTGTTGAAAATTACCGTCGATTTGCTTGTACAAAGTGTGATTTCAGTCTTCCAAAACATCCGGGTGGGAGGACTTTTGAAGTTTCAGAAGTAGAAGCTTTACTCAAGGATGGGGAAATCGGTCCTCTTGATGGTTTTATCAGCAAAATGGGACGTCCATTTTCTTCCAAGCTTCGTTTAAATGATGAATTCAAGTTGGAATTTGATTTCGGTAATGATGCAAAAGAAAGCGACGAACCCGTAGATGTTTCAAAATTATCTGTGGTTGGAAAATGTCCGAAGTGCGGCTCAAATGTCTATGACAGTCCTAAAGGTTATGTCTGCGAAAAAACTTTAGAAAAGGCCTGTGACTTCAGAATTGGTAAGACCATTCTGCAGCAACCGATTTCTGCCGAAGAAGCTGCAAAAATACTGACTGAAGGAAAAAGTAGTGAATTGCAGAGATTTGTTTCGAATCGAACGAAGCGTAATTTTTCCGCTTACCTAGTTTTGGGGAAAGACGGAACGGTCGGTTTCGAGTTTGCTCAGCAAAAAAGCAAAACCAGCAGACGAAAAACAACTGCAAAGAAATAAACTAAAACTGCCGCAAAAGCGGCAGTTTTTCTAGAAATTAAATCGTTTTCGTAGCAGTTAATGGATCTTGAGGACTATTTTTAACTGATTCAGGTTTAATGAGCGATACCAGTACCTGATCGACTTTGTTGTTATCGGTGTCGATAACTTCAAAGCGATAACCGCCATAAACAACCTTGTCTGTTCGTTTAGGGATTTTTCGTAACATATACATCATAAATCCCGCAACCGTTTCGTAGGTGGAGTCTTCCGGCAAACTATCGACATTGAGCAATCGCTCCAAGTCGTCTACCGGGGTGGAGCCATCTACAAGCCAAGAGCCGTCTTCACGTTCGACAATCTGAGACTCTTCTTCGGTTGTTACCAAGTCTCCCATCACAGTACTCATCACATCATTTAACGTGATGATTCCGACAACTAATGCATATTCGTTGATGATAACGGCAATATCACTGTTGGTTCGTTTGAATGTGTCAAGAATCTCAGAAAGGGTTAGTGAGTCTGGAACCAATTGAACAGGGTGCACCAAACCATCATCTTTCAAAGACAATGGGTGATCACTCATGATTCGGCCCAAAAGTGCTTTAGAGTCAATGACTCCGACAACGTTATCGAGGTTTTCGTTACAAACAATGTATTGATTATGCGGAGAGTTGACAACCTTTCTGCAGATTTCTTCTTCTGAGTCGCTGAGTAAAAAGTAAATAATATTTTCACGAGATGTCATTGAACTGGGAACCGTTCGACTTTCCAGCTCGAAAATATTTTCAATGGCATTTTTTTCTTCGTCAGCAATAACTCCGGCGGCGGTACCGGCATCAACTGTCGCGATGATATCCTCAGATGTAATTTTGTCCTTGGTTCGTTCCGGCAGACCGAGTCGGCGAATAATGACATTGGCCAACCCGTTGAAAAACCAAACAAAGGGTCTCAATATTTTGATGAGAAAACTCATTGGCCCGATAACAGCCATTGCAATGGATTCGGGGGCAACCAAAGCCAGTCTTTTGGGGATTAAGTCAGCAAATAAAATAAATAGGGTTGTTGACGTGATGAAGCCGCACCAAAACCCAACATTGTGCGCTAAAGCCGGTTCATGGATAAACAAAGAAACTAAAGAGGTGAAATTGGGGGTAAAGAGTCTTTCACCCAAAATACCGCCGGCCAGTGACAGCGCATTAACGCATATTTGAATAACCGTAAAAAAATGCCCCGGGTGTTCTTGAAGAGCGAGAACTCGGGATGCTTTTTTATGGCCTTCGTCGGATAGGGCACGTAAACGGATCTTTTTGGCGGCAGCCAAAGAAATTTCAGAAATAGAAAAAAAACTGCTGGTGATTATCAGAGCAATTAAACAGAGGAATAGTACAGTAAAAGACATAAAAGACAGAAAAAATGAATGGGCTCTAAGTATAGCAAAAATAAGGAGTTTTTCCTAAAATGGAAGAAAATAGTCACACTTTAATATTGTTGTTTTAGTCAATTTGGGTAACAATACGATAATCCCGAAAGGGTTAGTTATGATTCTGCAATCTTGAGAGCGTGGAAGACGGTTTTTTGTTTTGCAGAAAACGGCATTACCGAAGAAACAAAACTGTGAGGAATTTTATGAATAAGACTTTGATTGCCTTATCTGTTGCCTGCTTAGGCATGACCTTAAGCGCTCAATCGATGGCAGCTTCCAGTACTCTTGAGACAGTTAAGGCCAGAGGACAATTAATTTGCGGTGTCAACACAGCGGCACCGGGTTTTGCTTCTGTCGACAGTAAGGGAAACTGGACTGGTCTTGATGTGGATGTTTGCCGTGCGGTTGCTGCCGCTACCTTGGGCGATGCCAGCAAAGTGAAATTTGTTCCGTTGAGTTCACCCCAGCGCTTTACAGCTTTGCAAGCGGGTGAAATTGATATGTTGGCTCGTAACACGTCTTGGACGATGAACCGCGATACGACGACCGGGGCTCTTTTTACGGCTGTGACCTACTATGACGGTCAAGGTTTTATGGTGCCGAAGCGTTTGAATGTGAAAAGCGCTAAACAGCTCAATGGAGCAACGATTTGTGTGCAATCCGGTACTTCTAGCGAAAAGAGCTTGGCCGATTTCTTTACAACGAACAACATGAAGTTTAAGACGGTGGTTTTTGATACGACTGAAGCCACTCAAGCCGCCTTCTTCTCCGGTCGTTGCCAGGCTTATACAACTGATATGAGTGACTTGGCTGGGGCGCGTACAAATTCTGCCAATCCCGCCGACTACGATATTTTGCCTGAAGTCATTTCCAAGGAACCGTTGGCTCCGGCTGTCCGCCGCGGTGACGATGAATGGTATTCCATCGTGCGCTGGTCGATTTTTGCCATGATCAATGCTGAAGAATTAGGTTTAACGAAAGCCAACATTGATCAAATGAAAACGACCGATAAGCGACCGGATGTCCAACGTTTGGTGGGGGCTTCCGAAGATATGGGTAAAATGCTTGGGTTAGATAAAGACTGGAGCTACCGAATTATCAAACAAGTGGGTAATTACGGCGAAAGCTTTGAGGCTAACTTAGGTCCCAACTCGAAACTGGGATTGCCCAGAGGAAACAACAATCTGTGGACTCAAGGTGGTTTGTTGTACGCCCCGCCAATCCGCTAATAATCAGCGATAAAGAATTAATGGCGGTTGTCTCCAACCGCCATTTTGGTAAAGATGCAGGCAAATAACGAAAATCAGTCTTCTGTTGTAAAAGGCGATGCCGCGTGGCGAAAGCGTGAAAGTTATCGTCGCCGTCGGGAGTGGTTCTGGCAGTGCATTGTTTTTGCAGCTGTCATAGGCTTGCTTTACCTTTTTGGTCAAAACATTTTTGAAAATCTACAAGCTAGAGACATCCGTTCGGGTTTTGCTTTTTTATCAGACAGAGCCAGCTTTGAAATTGGTGAATCGATGATAGCCGTATCATCGAACGACAGCTTCGCCCGAATGTTTTTGGCGGGGATGCTCAATACGGTGCGAGTCGCTGTATTGGCAATCATTACCGCTACTGTCTTAGGTGTCATTGTGGGACTAATGAGGCTGTCGCAACATCCTCTGGTTCGTTTTTTAGGAATGGCTCACGTAGAGGTTTATCGCAATATTCCTCTGCTGATTCAGCTTTTCGCCATTTATTTGGTTATTACAGAATTTTTACCGGATTCCTTCGATCCCATTCATTTCGGTTCCTGGGCCATGCTGTCGAAAGCGGGATTGCAGTTTTCGGTTCCGGAACACTTGTGGCAAGTTAATACCGCCAGCTTATTGTTCGGTTTGATCGCTTTTTTTATTTTGAAGCGTTATTGGCGCAAACGTTTAACGAGTCTTGTTGCAACTTGCAATGCGATTGTGTCGGCAGTGTTGCTGGCATTGGTTTTGTGGTTGGCGGCCGGAGCGGTGTTAGGGTGGAGTCAGCCCCATCAGGAAGGTTTTTTGGTAACGGGGGGTGCCAGCGCGACTCCTGAATTTATTGCTTTGTGGGTGGGATTGACGACATTTACTTCGGCTTCTATCGCAGAAATTGTTAGAGCCGGTGTTTTAGCCGTCCCCTCCAACCAATGGAGCGCTTCTTCAGCGCTAGGAATGACGAGGTTACAAACCGTCAGTTATGTAATTTTGCCGCAGTCTCTTCGTTTGGTGATCCCCCCAATGGCCAGTCAGTATATGAATTTGACAAAGAATTCTTCTTTGGCTGTCATTATTGGTTATCCCGATATCGTCAGTGTTGGAAATACATCCATAGTGATTATGGGACAAGCTTTAGAGGCTATCGTGATTATCATGATGGTTTATTTGTTACTGAATCTCATTATTGCTGTGATTATGAATCGTGTGAATGCCGGCGTAATCGCCGCTCCACGTTAAAAAGGAGGCATGAAGTCAATGGTGAATGCTTCCTTATATCGGACATTGAGAAGAGATTATTTTGGATCGCCCGTTCGTTCTGTTTTGACGGTTCTTATTGCCGGTGTTCTTATTTGGTGTGCGGCTCTGTTTTGGGATTGGGGCGTTTTGAGTGCGGTTACACAGCCGGATCTTGCTCTGTGTCGCTCAAGCGATGGTGCCTGCTGGGGATTTGTTGCTGAAAAGTGGCGTCTAATTTTGTTTGGCCGCTATCCCTATGAAGAACAGTGGCGACCGGCTCTGGCGACGGCATTGATTGTTTTAATGTTAGTGGCTACCTCATTGCCAGTTCTTTGGACAAAGAAGGGCTTCAAGATACTCTCGCTCGGTTGGCTGGTCGCTTTTGTTGTCTTTTTTGTTTTGATGGCTGGCGGTCTTTTTGGCCTTGTCTCGGTGGACTCTGATGCCTGGGGTGGTTTACCGTTGACTGTGATACTGACATTAATTGGAATGACTTTCTCTGCCCCGATAGGCATTTTGTTGGCTATTGGGAGGCGCTCTTCCCTACCTGTCGTGCAGGTTTTATCAACAAGTTATATTGAACTTGTACGAGGCGTTCCGCTTATTACGGTGTTATTTGTCGCTACCTACATTTTCCCTTTGTTGTTACCCTCTGGTTGGGTGATTGATGGTTTTTGGCGTATTGCGTTTGGTATTGTTTTGTTTCAGGCGGCTTACATGGCCGAGACGGTAAGAGGGGGGCTGCAAACAATCGCAAAGGGACAGTTTGATGCCGCGGCTTCCTTGGGATTTAAGTCTTGGCAGGTTTATCTTTACATCATTTTGCCTCAAGCATTAGTGGCAGTTATTCCTGCGCTGGTCAATAGTTTATTGTCAACTTTTATGGATACGTCTTTGGTTACGGTTGTCTCCATGTATGATTTGACCGGTGCGCTACGTTTGGCCTTGGGTGATCCCCAATGGAGACAATTCTTTGTTGAAGGCTATCTCTTTGTAGCAGCAATTTACTTCTTTGCAAGCTTAATAATGTCTCGTTACAGCATTTGGCTTGAGCATCGAATTAAGGAAGGCAGTCGTCATGATTAAAGTGCATGAACACACGGTTGAAGTGGTCAATAAAAATGATCCGCTGTTCGAACAATTGACGATGTCCAATCTACTTCGCCATCTTGAACGCTATGCGAAAGAACCTCACAAGTACTTTGAACCACTTGAACGCTCAGAAGTACAGGAGTCATTTGAAAATGGAGAGCATGTTTTACACAGAATTCTGCATTTTGGACAGATGATCGTTAGAGATAAGGTGGTTTTTACCGATTCTCAAACGATGGTAACGGAAGTAGAGCACACGGAAGATTATCCTGATAGTCGTTTTACGGTCAAAATTGAAACATCAGAAAATAATGACTCCATCCGTTTGCGTTTCCTTTATGAAGAAGATACTGATGAAGCGCCGGCGGAAGATATTTTTCTATCTTTAAGACGAAAAGCATACGAGCAAAAAGATAAAGATATGGTTGAGCAAATTAGGCAGCATGCTCGAGATTTATCAGCCTTATCCTAAGTTTTCTTTATTTCCCATTCTTTTTTAGAAAGATTTATCCATGACTTTGACTCAAGAAGCCAATAATCGGATTGTTTTAACTTTATCAAATGAAATTCATGCTAAAGATACGCAGGTAGAGGCAGCCGTTAATCTGCTTGATACGGGAGCGACGGTTCCTTTCATTGCGCGTTACCGGAAAGAGGTAACGGGAGGCTTGGACGATTCCCAACTTCGTCTGTTACAGGAGCGGTTGGTCTATCTGCGCGATATGGAAGAGCGTCGCGCTGTTGTGATGGAATCCATCGCCGCACAGGGGAAATTGACAGAGGAGTTAAAACAGGTGCTTTTGCAAGCTGAAACAAAGCAACGCATTGAAGATTTGTATCTTCCCTATAAGCCAAAGCGTCGGACTCGAGCACAAATTGCTAAAGAGGCCGGGCTTGAGCCGCTAGCCAATGGTCTTTTTGAGAACCCGACACTTAATCCTGAGACAGAAGCAGCCCGATTCCTCAATGAAGAAAAAGGCATTAAGAGTATTAAGGATGCTTTAAACGGCGCGCGTGATATTTTGGCTGAACGTTTTAGTGAAGATGCTGAACTTTTGGCCCAGTTGCGTTCTTTCCTCACTAAGCATGGCTTCGTTGTTTCTGAACTTATAGAGGGAAAGGAAACAGAAGGCGCAAAATTTAAGGACTATTTTGATTTTGACGAAGAGTTAACGGCCATTCCCTCCCATCGAGCGCTTGCTCTTTTCCGGGGACGTCAAGAAGGTGTTCTGTCAGTCAAAATTGCATTGAGTGAAGAGGAGGAAGCTCAAAAGCCTCATCCTTGTCAGAGTCTTATTGCCGAATACTTTGGGATAAAAGATTTAGGGCGGGCAGCGGATTTGTGGTTGCAGGAAGTTTGTCGTTGGACATGGCGCGTTAAAGTCAACCTAACCTTGGAGACAGAGCTATTTGAGTCTATTCGGGAAAGGGCTGAAGAAGAAGCTATTCGAGTGTTCGGTATTAACTTGAAAGATTTACTTTTAGCGGCTCCCGCGGGACAAAAAGGTGTGATCGGTTTGGATCCTGGTTTACGAACTGGCGTTAAAGTGGCGGTTATTTCTGCCACGGGCAGTGTATTGGAAACGGGCGTGATTTACCCTCACGAACCAAAAAAGGAGTGGGATCGATCAATTGAGATTTTGGCCGCATTAGTCAAACGTCATGGTTCTAAGCTTATCAGTATTGGAAACGGTACAGCTAGCCGCGAGACAGATCGCTTAGCCGCAGATTTAATTGCTCGCTATCCGGAATTGGGTTTAATAAAAGTGGTTGTCAGTGAAGCGGGTGCTAGCGTTTATTCAGCAAGTGAATTGGCGGCCAAAGAATTCCCTGATATGGATGTCAGTTATCGTGGAGCGGTTTCCATTGCTAGAAGACTTCAGGATCCATTGGCAGAGTTGGTGAAAATTGATCCCAAAGCGATCGGAGTTGGACAGTATCAACATGATGTCAATCAGATTCATTTGGCACAAAAGTTAGACGCTGTCGTTGAAGATTGTGTGAATGCCGTGGGTGTAGATCTCAACACAGCTAGTGTTCCGCTTCTAGCAAGAGTTTCTGGCTTAACAAAAACCGTTGCTCAGTCCATTGTGACGTATCGCGATGCACACGGTGCTTTTAAGAACAGAAAAGATTTAATGAACGTGCCTCGTTTGGGTGAGAAAACTTTTGAACAAGCGGCAGGCTTCCTTCGTATCAGCGGAGGAGACAATCCGTTGGATACTTCTGCTGTTCATCCGGAGGCTTATCCTGTTGTTGAGAAAATTTTGGCTAAAACCGGCTGTGATATAAGCACATTGATTGGTAACCATGAGGTTTTAAAGGGATTAAAAGCCTCAGAATTTACCGATGACCGGTTCGGCATTCCAACTGTGAAGGATATTTTGTCTGAATTGGAAAAGCCGGGGCGAGATCCTCGCCCAGAATTTAAAACCGCTGTGTTCCGTGAAGGTGTCGAAACAATCGCTGACTTAAGAGTGAATATGGAATTGGAAGGCGTTGTCTCTAATGTGGCCGCTTTTGGAGCATTTGTGGACATCGGCGTACATCAAGACGGATTGGTGCATGTCTCCGAATTAGCAGATCATTTTGTAAAAGATCCCAGAGAAGTCGTAAAGGTTGGACAAATCGTTAAGGTAAGAGTGATTGATGTGGATATCGCTCGAAACCGCATCTCGTTGTCAATGAAAAGTGGGAAGCAAAAAGATTATCGGGTTAAACCAACGCAATCTTTGCCTCAACGAAATAAACCGATGGGAGCAATGGCTAGTGCTTTTGCAAAATTAAAACGCTGATAAGAGATTGAGAAAAATAAGGCGTTGTACTTAGCCGAAACTGCTAAAATCAAGAGAATGCGAAAACGAAAGTTTTCGGTTTTCTCTCTAACTGATAAGGAGTTGAATATGGACAACCCTAAGGACGCCAAGCCTTTGGAAATGCCCCCCGTTTTAGCACACGTTCAGGCCGCTGTGGATAAATTGGCTGCCTGCGAAACGATTAAGGCTGCTATTGAGGCCGTTAAGCGTGATGACGAAAAAACGCTTGCTGATCAAATTGCTATTACTGAGGTTGAAGCCCCTCCTTTCCATGAAGAAGTTCGTGCCAAAGACTTTGTTCGTCGTTTGGAAGAACTGGGCTTGAAGGCATCTATTGATGAAGAAGGCAACGTGGTTGCCTGTCGAGCCGGTAAAGGTAATGGTCCGACGCTTGTTTTAGCTGCTCACTTGGATACGGTGTTCCCTGCTGGAACAAATCCCAAGGTTCGTCAAGAAGGCAATCGTTATTTAGCTCCTGGTATCAGTGATGATGCTCGCGGTTTGGCCGCTATCTTGCAAGTTTTGCGTACGTTGCAGGAATTTAAGATTCAAACCATCGGCGATATCCTCTTTGTTGGCAGTGTCGGTGAAGAAGGTAACGGCGATTTGCGTGGCTCGAAGTATCTCTTCAACAAGAGCGGTATTCACATTGACGGCTTTATTTCCGTTGATGGTGTGAATGTCAATCGCGTTTTGTGCGGTGCAACGGGTTCTAAGCGTTATCGCGTTCATTTTGATGGTCCTGGCGGACACTCTTGGAACGCTTTCGGTACGCCGAGCGCCATTCATGCTATCGGTCGTGCCATCGCTAAGATTGCTGATTTGCAAACGGTTAGCGATCCGAAGACGACTTTCACCTGCGGAACGATCAAGGGTGGTACAACGGTTAATTCCATCGCTGCTCACGTGGAAATGGAATTGGATATGCGTAGTGCCGGTGCCAAGGAATTGGACGAACTTGAAGCCCGCATTCTGCCGATTTTTGAACAGGCCGCTAAGGATGAAAATGCCCGCTGGGGTTATAAGGATGAAGATGGCGTGAAGCTTACGCTTGAGCCGATCGGTCATCGTCCCGGTGGCGGTCAGAAGGATGAGGTCAGCGTTTTGCAGGCTGCCCGCGGTGCCATGGCTGCATTGGGTATTCCGCTTTATTCTTATGCCTTTGCCTCTACCGATCACAATGTGGCGGTTAATAAGGGTATTCCGGCCACGACGTTGGGCGGCGGCGGAAAAGAAGGCTTTAACCATAATGTTAAAGAATGGTACGAGCCGGTTGATGCTTACCAAGGTCCTCAGTTAGCTATGTTGACGAGCTTGGTCTTGGTTGGCGTCGAAGGGGTCAGCGAACCTGTACTCGAAAAACGCGCCTAACTCCATGAAAAAAGGCGGAATCTTTTGGACTCCGCCTTCAGTAATATGTCCCGCCTAATTTAGGCGGGATTTTTTGTTTAGCGTTCGATTAGGGGTTCTCCGTCACGAGCGCTACCCTGATTCATTAGGGCATTTAACAAGATGGCACCAAAAGTGGCCGTACCGATACCACCCAGTGTAAAACCGGCGATATTAATCGTGAAGTCGCCTGCACCTAAAATTAAGGTCACAGCAGCAACAATCAAATTGCGGTTATTGCCAAAATCAACCTGATTGACAACCCAAATTCGAGCACCAGCGACGGCAATCAGACCGAAAACAACGATAGAAACACCACCCAGCAACGGTTGGGGAATAGTCTGAATAATCGCCCCGAATTTTGGTGAAAAACCTAAGACAATCGCAAAGCAAGCCGCAACAACAAAAATCAAAGTCGAATAGACGCGTGTAGCAGCCATCACGCCGATATTTTCGCCGTATGTTGTCACACCAGTGCCACCAAAACTAGCCGCAAACATCGTTGCAAGACCGTCTCCTAAAAAGGCTCGGCCCATATAGGGATCTAAATTTCTGCCGGTCATAGCGGTCACAGCTTTGACGTGGCCTAAATTTTCTCCAATCAGAATAATGACGACAGGAGTAATCAAGAGGATGGCGTTGAAATCAAAGCTTGGGCTGGAGAAATGTGGCAAACCGAACCAAGCCGCGTTGGCAATGACAGAAAAATCGATGGCTGGTCCAAAATGCAAAATATTCGCTAGGACAAAGTAAATAACATAGCTGAGTGCGATGCCGACGAGAATCAATAATTTTTGTACGAGTCCTCTCGTATAAACAGCGACGGCTCCAACGCACACCATGGTGATGATAGCGATGCAAGCGTTAAACGTACCGGTTCCCACACTCTTACAGGCCGTTGGCGCAAGATTTAAACCGATGACGGCCACAACAGCGCCTGTGACAACCGGAGGCATCAGTTTTTCAATCCACTTAACTCCGGTTGACATAACAATGAGACCTACAAGGGCATAAATGAGACCGCAAGCAATAATCCCGCCTAAGGCGACACCAATGTTAGCATTCAATCCCGAACCTGCCGTATAGCCTGTTGCAGCAATGACAACACCGATAAAGGCAAAACTAGAGCCTAAATAACTCGGAACATGGCCGCCGACAATGAAAAAGAAAATAAGTGTGCCGATACCGCTCATTAAAATGGCGACATTCGGGTCAAAACCCATTAGCAAAGGGGCTAAGATGGTTGAGCCGAACATGGCTACTACGTGCTGAACACCCAACGCGAGCGTTTGTCCGGTGGGTAATCGTTCATCGGGTGCGATAATGCCGTCTTTTTTTAATTTCCATTGCGGGAAATAACACATTTTTCATGCTCCAAAAATTATTTCGAGCATTTTAACGCCAGATAGTTTGGGTCAGGGAAAATTAATGAAATTAGGTACAATAACCCCCTTAATTGTTGACTTTATTCGTTGAATTGTCGAAAGAATTTTAAAAAATGGCCACTTTAGATACCCAATTGGCAAGGGATGTGAAAAAGCGTCGTACTTTTGCCATTATTGCTCACCCGGATGCGGGTAAAACGACATTGACTGAAAAGTTATTGCTTTTTGGTGGAGCTATTCAAATGGCAGGTGCTGTTAAAGGAAGAAAGGCAGCCCGTCATGCTACCAGTGACTGGATGGAGGTCGAACAGCAACGTGGTATTTCTGTGACTAGTTCTGTAATGCAGTTCGAGTATGACGGTCATGTCATTAATTTGCTAGATACCCCGGGGCATGAAGACTTTTCGGAAGATACGTATCGGGTGCTGACAGCGGTGGATGCCGCTGTGATGGTTATTGATGCTGCCAAAGGCGTAGAAGCTCAAACAATCAAGTTGCTGGAAGTGTGCCGTCTGCGCAATACCCCGATTATCACCTTCATCAATAAGATGGACCGCGAAGTTAGAGACCCGATTGATCTGCTCAGTGAAATCGAGGAAATTCTCAAACTCGAATGTGTTCCTATTACTTGGCCTATTGGAATGGGAAAGACATTCCGTGGAGTATTTTCTTTAACAAAAGATCACTTGGTCCGTTTTACGCCCGGTGAAGACCGCTTATCTGGTAACGAGGAACTTATCGAGGGGTTGGATAATCCTAGACTCGATGAGCTCTTCCCAATGGAAATGGGTTATGTGCGTGAAAGCATCGAGTTGATCAAAGGTGTCAGCAACCCGTTTGATATTGAAAAGTTTCTTGCGGGTGAACAAAGCCCCGTCTTTTTCGGTTCCGGTGTGAATAACTTCGGTGTGAAAGATGTTCTGGAAGCCTTGGTTCAGTGGGCTCCGGAGCCTCAACCTCGTGATGGTGGTGTCCGCTTGGTGGAACCTACAGAAAAACCGTTTACGGGGTTTGTTTTCAAGATTCAGGCCAACATGGACCCGAAACATCGAGACCGCATTGCTTTTTTCCGAGTATGTTCAGGCCGCTACACGCCGGGCATGAAAGTTAAGCATTTGCGAGAAGATCGGGAAATGAAGATTCCCAATGCTTTGACCTTTATGGCCAATGACCGCGTAACCATGACAGATGCGGTGGCGGGTGACATTATTGGGATCTATAACCATGGTCAGCTTCATATTGGGGATACGCTGACGGAAGGGGAAAAATTAGGCTTTACGGGCATCCCGTATTTTGCTCCGGAATTGTTCCGCTCGGCTAGACCTAAGGATCCTTTTAAGGCTAAGCAGCTGCATAAAGGCTTGAAAGAGTTGGGCGAAGAGGGAGCTATTCAGGTATTTGAAAACGACTTGGGACACCTTTTCCTTGGCGCGGTTGGATTCTTGCAATTTGAAATCGTTGCACAGCGTTTGGCAACAGAATACAAGGTGGATGCTTTGTATGAAAATACGGACGTCTCGACCGCTCGATGGTTGTCATTTCCCGATGAACTAACGCAAAAACAGTTTATGGATGAACAGGCCTCCAGGCTTGCTCGTGATGCAGACGGTAATTTGGTGTATTTAGCGACATCTATTTACAACCTGCAAACCACTCAGAAGCACTGGCCCCAAGTTCAGTTCCATACGACTCGGGAAAAGAATCAGTCCTTCGCCTAATTTCGATATCGGCCGCATTAGCGGCCGATGTCAAAATAGGAATATTAAAGTCCCGTTCTAAGCTTCCAATGTTTAGAACTTCCCAAAACATTCAAAGCAACCGTTCGTCCGGTTTTTTGAATGCTTTGCTGCAGGTATAGATTGGTATCGCTAGGCTCTTGTTCAATAAAAGGCTTATTGGCATAGAGCTGGTAATTCTTCCGAACGATTCTAGGCGTAATGTTAGGCATGATGACATTACAGCCGTGTAAGATACCTTTTTCTCGACCGTTTTCTTCTAGAGCGTGCAAAGCCGTAGCGGCTGCAATATTAATATCAGGAATAACAAGGCGTGTAGTAGCGATCATATTAAGAGAAAGTCGCATTAATGCTTTTTCTTCCATCATGCCTTCGCCCAACATATCACCGCCTTCGCTAGTGATATAGGGCCCCATTCCGATCATATCCAGATCTAATTTTTGGAACGTGCGTATATCTTGACAGAGGTCTTGCAATGTCTGCCCAGGGATGCCAATCATGACACCCGAGCCAACCTGATAGCCCGCGCGGCGCAGATCAGCCAAAGCTTGATAGCGTCTTTGAAGCGCTTTTTCGCGTCCCGGAGCGTGATGCAGGTGATCAAACAATTTTGGGTTGGAAGTTTCAAATCGCAGCAGATAACGTAAGCCAATAGGATTTCCGCTCGCTTGAGCCCATTGCTTGTAGACCTCAAAGCTCTGCTCACCTAAAGAAAGAGTAATTCCAAGACCATTGGGTAATTCGGGGCTAACCGTTTTCTCGTGAATAGTTTTTAAGGCATCTGTGACGAAAGCGATAAATTTCGGATCCCGACGCTCGCCCGATTGCAGGCAAATTGAACCGTAGTGGTTGGCAGCCGCCCAAAGAGCCGCATTGACAATCGTTTCTTTATCTAGCTCATAACGGGGGACGTTATGATTGGATTTACGTATCCCACAGTAACGACAATCCAGCGTACAGATATTGGAAAATTCAATAAGTCCCCGATAGTAAACATTATTGCCAACCGTATGAGTTGCTCTGTCATAGGCGGCTTGTCGCAAAATTTCTGCTTCCGTTGGGTCTGTTATTGCCAGTAAACGAACAATATCCTCGTCGGAAAATTCAGTTTGTTTAACGATCTCGGTGATGCTTTTCATGAACATGATCCTTAGAGCGTTTCCAGTGCGTGGTCGAAGGCTGCTTTAGCATCGGGATGACAAGCCAACACCCGTGGCAATATCCCTTGTAAATAGGAAATCGTGACACCATAGTTTGTCATGGGAACACCTTGCGCTTTAGCCTGGCGCAAACGAGCTAACATGTGTCGACGCGTGACAATGCAGCCTCCACACTGAATGATGACTTTGTAAGGCGTCAAATCCGTGGGGAAGTCCTTACCAACAGCAATGTCAATATTCAAATCACCAAAAGTTTTTCTTAACCAATTGGGGATTTTTACCCGACCAATATCATCTTTTAACGGATGATGCGAGCATGTTTCAGCAATTAAAACTTTGTCTCCCGGTTTCAACTTTGTCAGTGCCGCCGCACCGATGGCCATTTCTAAAAGATCACTTTTTGAATAAGCCATTTGGATAGAGAAAGTTGTAACGGGAATAGGCTCGGGAACTTCCTTTACAACACGCAAAACAACTTGGCTGTCTGTGACAACCAGCTGAGGAGGCTGCTTAAGCTCGTTAAGCGTTTCGGTAATTCGATCTTCCTTGATGACAAAGCATTTGGCGCCGGCATCAAGCAACTCGCGAATGGCTTGTACTTGAGGCAGGATTAAACGTCCTTTCGGAGCTCCGGTGTCAATCGGTGTAACAAGTAAAACCGTGTCTCCTGCCTTTGCCAATTCTCCCATTAGGGGGCGGTCCGGTTCGGTTTTTTCCAATACTGTCTGAATGATGGCATCACGCAAATCGGAAATACCTTCACGATTGGCGGCGCTGGTTTCTATGACTTTATAACCTCGAGAGCGAAGAGCCTGTTCGTGTTCTTTAGTGGGTTTGCACAGATCGGTCTTATTAAAAACAACAATGGTGGGAGTGCCATTATTTAAAGTTTTTTTCAGAATATTTTCTTCGTGACTTCCCCAAGTTCCCGCTTCGCAAACAACAATGGCGATATCCATCCATTCCAAAACAGACAGACTTTTCTCCACGCGAGCCAGTCCTAGATCCCCCTCATCATCGATACCGGCCGTGTCCATGAAAACAACTGGCCCAATGGGAGACAATTCAAAGGCTTTTTCAACCGGATCGGTTGTTGTTCCAGCAACGCTGCTCACAATAGAAATATTTTGGTTGGCTAGGGCGTTAATAAGGGAGGATTTCCCGGCATTACGTTTCCCAAATAGGCCGAAGTGCAGGCGAAGGCCTTTCGGGGTTTCCATGCGGCTGGTTGCCATGATATTGATTCCTAATAAGCAAAAAGGGACTCGCCTAATGATAGCGAATCCCTTTTAATCAGACGTGTATCAAAAAGATACTTTTGTACAAATTATTTTTCGAGATTTGTACGGATAACGTCCTTTTCAAGCCACTTCGGAGAGTGGTGCTCGGCAGCCTCGTAAGAGATCGTGCCTTCGCCCGGACCCCAAATGCCCTTGAAGTGTTCCCAAGAGAGCAAAGCCAAGGGGATGTGAGCACACACAACCATCAACGAGCAGATGATGGAACCCCAAACATGGAAGATATACATCCACCAGAAGGCACCTTTCGGAATCGCAGGAGCGAAGTAGAAAAGCATCCAACCGGTAACGGCGAGGCCATACATCATGAAGAAGAAAATGAGATAGCTCATCTTTTGGCCGCCGTTGTAACGACCTTGCGGCGGAACTTCAACCGGACCGAACGGGATCTTGAAGAAACGACGCGGGTAACCGCCGAAATTGCGGAACCACTTGATCGTATCCATATCCCAAGTTAACAAGGCATTCAACGTCGCAGCGAAACGATGCGGAGCGAACACCAAGTAACCGATCAAGTTAAAGGTATACACAACGGCAATCCAGATGTGCCAAATCATCAAATTGTTAGCGGTTTCATCGGAGAGGTTGCAGAAATACACAGCCGCACCGGTGAACAGCAATGCAAACCACGTCACCGCATTAACAGCGTGGAATACTTTGTCAGCGGGGTGGAATCGTAAGATACGTTCAGCCATTAGTGTTTACCTCCCAAAGCCGCTAATTGCGTACGCGGATAGTAGCGGGTATGCAACAGGTGGTGAGCCAATTCACCGGTGGCCGGTTGCGTGTGCATGTCAGCATAAAAACGCAACACAGACTTGTTCTGGTGAGAACAGGTAAGGCCATTTTCTTGGCAAATCTTGTCATCACGGTACAAGCCGGCTTGACGAGCTTTAATAACGTCAGAGCGACGTTGGATGAGGTCAACAACGGCGTAGCCCGTGACACCAATTGCCAAAGCCGTCACACCGACAACTTTCAAAAAGCCGCGGCGACCGAGCATAGCAACGGTTTGTCGTTCGGTATATTCATACTTGCGCATTTATTGTCTCCATCCAATTAAATTTGCACAGGAACGGGCAACGTGGGGTTTAGCCATGTTGCACTGTCAGTGCGAACCGGTTGACCACCGCCATTGACGCAGCCGCCAGGGCAGTTCATCACTTCGATGAAGTGATAACGGTTCTTGTCTTCCTTGATGCGACGCAAAACACCTTCGAGGCCTTGCAAAGCACCATTGACGACGCAAACGCGGACTTCGAACACCTTGCCGCCCAATTTCTTGATGGGCACAGGAATCGTTGCTTCCACAACTGCATCGGTATGACCACGGACGATCTTAATATCCGGATCCTTTAATTCTTCGCCGGCTAACACAAAGTAAGCCGTACGCAAAGCAGCTTCCATCACACCGCCGGAGGCACCGAAGATGGTACCGGCACCGGTGTAGATTTCCATCGTGCTGCGTTCACGAGTCTTCGGCATTTCCAACGGATTGATGCCTTTACGACGGAAAATTTCAGCAATTTCGCGAGCCGTCACAACAGCATCGACGTCTTGGAAAGAGGGGGTGTTAGCCGGGATCTTGCCGGTTTCAACCAAGTGATGCCAGGCGGCATTCATTTCCGGACGGGCAGCTTCAAAGATCTTGGCGGTGCAAGGTGTCACAGCTACGACATAAATGTCGCGGGGATCTTTCTTCCAAACGTATTCAGCAGCCCAGGTCTTAGCAACCGGACCACCCATCTGAATCGGGCTCTTAGCCGTAGACAAGTGGGGCAGCAAGCCCGGGTGGAACGTTTCAACGTTCTTAACCCAAGCAGGGCAGCAGCTTGTGAAATGCGGGAAGGGGTGCTTGGCAGCTTCTTCGAGTTCAGGGCCGCGTTCGCCCAAGACCCAATAACGGATCTTGTTGATGAACTCAAAACCTTCTTCCATGATGGTTTGGTCAGCCGATTGGTTCACGTCATAGGTGGTGAAGCCGGCCTTTTCCAAAGCGTTCACGAATTGTTCGGTGACCAATTCACCGGCCTTAGCGCCGAATTCTTCACCGACGGAAACACGAACGGCAGGAGACGGGTGAGCAACAACGAGCTTGTTGGGGTCATCGAGCATCTTCATGACTTCATCAACAAAGCTCATTTGTTCGATCGCGTTGAAGGGGCAAGCGATCAAGCATTGGCCGCAGGCCAAGCAAGCGTCTTCACGGATGGAGTGGACAACACCCAGACCACCGGAGATGGCGTGCACCGGGCAAACTTTACGGCATGTGTCGCAACCAACGCAGTTGTCCTTGTTGATCTTGATCACACCGCGCAATTCACCGCGACGGAGGTTGCCAACGTATTCAGGTCCGTTTTCTCCGTGCGCATTGGGCGGCGGAGTAAACGTATTGACCATAATCGTTTTGGACATGTTTAAATCTCTCCCAAGATTTACTAAAAATGGAATCTCTGAGTGGCAAGTGCCTTGTGCACAGGTCCTCTTGAAACTCAGGGATTGTACGTACAATTCCTGTCGTCATAGGCACGCCTTGGTCCCGGCATACCATCCGACAACGGTGGAACTATAAAGAATTTTTACAAAAAATAATAAAAAAATAGGTAAAAAATTACTACCCCATAAGAGGTAGCAATCTCTTATTACATGTCGATGCTTGACAGAGGTTTGCGCAATTCAGCGCGTACGTTATCCATACCGGAGTAAAAAGCTTTCATCATTACAAGCCCTAAGAACTTGCCGGCATCGGTCACGATAAGATTGTCCGGATTGCTCGGATTTTCTTTGATGGCGCCTGCCAGTTTAAGCCCCAGCATTTCCTTAAAGAGCGCCTTATCCAAATCAACGCCGTGCACATCACGGAAATATTTGCGGGACAGACGCGCTGCAAAAAGTCCCAGCAACAGGCGATACTGTAAAACAGAGTGCTTATCGAAGCGTTTTCGTCTTTCTACGCCCATTTTGCCTTGGCTGATTCTTTCGTTGTAGCGGCGAAGGCTGAATGTGTTGACGTATAAAGAGTCCCCAAGGAAGCTAAAGGCGCCGGAACCTAAACCCAGATATTCATCATGGTCAACGACATATTCATCAAAACCTTCATCGTGAGAGCGGCCGAAGGTCCAGGATGTCAGCTGATTGTAGTTTTTGCCTAACGTATCCAGGATGATGCGGTACTGTGCAGCAAGATCGGCGCTCGGAGCAGCGATGGTGTTGCGGACGCTGGCTTTGGTTTGCGTGGTAACCATCAAAGGATAGGTCGTAATTTGACGAGGATTTAACTTCATCAGCAAGTCCACATCACGCTGAAGAATTTCCTCGGTTTGTCCTCTGAACCCGAAAATCATATCGACGTTCATGATCGGGAAGAGTTCCTGAGCGGCCTGAATGCGTTCGAAAATTTGTTCACCGCTGCCAAACTTTTCGTAGCGGTCGATCATTTTAAGGATATTGTCATCAAAACTTTGAACGCCGACCGACATACGGTCCACAAGTCCCTTCAAATGTTTGAAGCTTTCAGTAGCAAGGTGTGCAGGATCTGTTTCGCAGGAAACTTCTTTCATGGACGGAAAGAGCTTGCGCGCCAGTTCAATAGTTTTAATGAGCTCATCCTCGAGAATGGTTGTTGTACCGCCGCCGATATACATAGACGTGAAGTCATACCCCATATCACGGGCCATCTGCATTTCTTTGCGCAGACTTACAAAATACTCACGAGCTTTGTATTCTTTAAAAATAAAGCGGTGAAAAGTGCAATAAGAACACAACGTATGGCAAAACGGAATATGGGCATACATCATGTACTGATGACCTTCCTGCGGAGCAGGATGCCGATCCAATATGATCGGCTCCACATTGAGTTCTCGGTCAATGTAGTACTTCATGATGCGGTCGGTTAATCCGATCATCCAATCCGGTAATAATTTGTCGTGTTCAGCCATAGTATTGTTCTTCTAATATCAAGTGCGAAAGGTCGTATTTTAGCGATGACCTGCGTAAAGTGCTTGAATTTGCGGAGCAAATTTTTCCGCTAACACCTTTCGTTTGAGTTTGAGCGTCGGGGTCATAAGGCCGTTTTCAATCGTCCAGGGCTCCAGCGTCATATGAACATTTCGAGGCAAAGCGTACTGCGGGAAATCTTTCACTGCGGTCTTAATGCGTTTGAGTACCGCATTGCGGGTCACAGTAGCCAGGAGACTTTCCGGATCATTCGGGTCTAAATCCAAAGTGGCCGCCAGTTTGCCCCATTCCTCTTTATTCAAGACAACAATAGTTGAAATAAAGGGACGATTTTCACCGATTACGTAAGCTTGATCAAAAAGCGGATCAATTTCGATTGCCAACTCTAAGTCAGCAGGCGGTACTTTTTCTCCCGTACTGGTAACGATGATTTCCTTGATTCTGCCGACAATTCTTAAAAATCCCTCATGATCGAATTCGCCGACATCTCCCGTTTTCAGCCACCCGTCTTCAGTGAACGCTTCTCGCGTGGCTTGGGGACGATTCCAGTAACCCTTCATGACGGAGGGAGACTTCACCTGAATTTCATTGTCTTCGCCCAAGCGAACCTGTGTTTGGGGTAAAGGCTTACCCACAGTGCTGGGATGATTGTAAGTGAGGGAATTGCCCGCAATAATCGGGCTGGATTCCGTCATCCCATAGCCTTGGATAATCGGCAGTCCTAAGCCGCAGAAAGCTTTGGCAACTTTGGCATTTAATGCTGCGCCTCCGCTGATGGCAATGCGAAGCTGACCGCCGAATTGGTTTAAGAGTGTTTTGGAAACCAACCGTTCAAGGATAGGCCAGATAAGGGGATCCAACAGTGTCATACCACCTCTTTGGGCAGGCAGGCCGTACTTGTTGCAAAAGCGTCTCCAGCCGACGTCGACCGCCCAATTAAACATAAAGCGGACAAAACCCGATTCACGAGCTAATTTATTTTGAACTTTGGCAAAGATTCGCTCGTAGATTCGGGGAACAGAAATGATGACATTCGGGCGCACAATTCGGAAGTCTTCAGCAAGCTGTTGGATGGATCGGGTAAAGACAATGGTGCAGCCCATACCGAGCGCTAAGTAGTAGCCGGCCATGCGTTCAAAAGTGTGAGACAGCGGTAAAAACGACAGGAAAACGTCGCCGGGCTTCGGTGAAACAGTCTTCAGAGTGTTGATAACGTTACTGACGACATTCTTATGAGTGAGCATGACGCCTTTAGGGCGTCCGGTCGTTCCCGACGTGTAAACAATGGCAGCTAAGTCATCTTCTGTGGGCGGCTCAGGCAACTCTTCTACACCGTGGCCCGTTGCAAGCCAAGACTCCAGATCCCAATGATGCACACCGTCTTGTCGAGGTTCGGGGGCGGACTCTTCCGTAAAAATCACATTGCGCAAATCCGGCATAACAGTGTGAGTGAGGTAGATGGAGTCCCAGCGGCTCTGCCGGTTTGTAACGAGAACGGTTGCTTGGCTGTCAGCGATGATAAAGGCACTAGATCCCGCAGTATCAATGGCATGCAGCGGGACCGGGACGTACCCATTGGCAAGCACGGCTTGATCGCAGCAAATGGCATCAACGCCGTTTGGCAGCAAAATAGCGATGCGGTCTCCGCGCTTGAGTCCAAGCTTGCTGAAAGCCCGTCTCCACTGTTGAATACGTTCGTAGAGGTCTCTGTAAGAAATGCGTTCCCACGTATTGGAACGACGGTCAAATTGTCTCAGTGCCTCTGTGTGGGGAGCAATTTTGGCTCGAGCGGGAACGAACTGATCAAGTGTCTTCAATTGGCTGAGTGCCTGAAAACGAATTTCGGTGGAATCAATAGCCACAATGAACCTCAAAAACAATAATTTTCTTAACCCGCTTATTGTAAGACGAAAGGGATTTCTTTAGGCAAGGTTCGATTTGTGTGAGTTAGTTTTTCGTTTTGTAGCCCGTTTTCAGGAGCCAGATGCTGACAGAAAAAACCAACGCACAAGCACCTATACCCCAAATTGAAGCCATAAAGGGATTTGTTTCAAAATGACCTAAAAAACCGCCTCTGAAACCATCAATTAGGTAGTAAAGAGGATTAAAAGCAGTTAAATCCTGCCATGGGTTTGGCAGTGCTTTGCAAGAATAAAAAACACCCGATAAAAAAGTGAGGGGCATGATGAAAAAGGTTTGGATCACCCCCATTTGTTCATACCGATCTGCCCAAATGGCAGTGATTAAGCCCAAGGCGGCCATAATGAAAGCCCCCAATAGTGCAAAGCTAAAAATCCAACCGACAGAGTAAAGCGTGGGTGTAATCCAAATAGCAGTGCCCGCCAAAACACAAAGCCCGACAATCAGTCCTCTTAATGTGGCTGAAAGAATGTAGGCAGCAGCGATCATGGTGCTTCCCATCGGCGTGACAAGTAAAAAAGTGAGTGTCCCCGATATCTTTGATTGCACAAAGGATGAAGAACTGTTAGCAAAGGCGTTTTGCATAACAGCCATCATGACAAGCCCGGGCACAAGGAAGTCTAAATAAGGGGTCTGAGTGTCGGTCGGTACTCGACCCTGCAGAGCTACCCCGAAAACAATCAGGTAAAGCAACGAAGAAAGTACGGGGGCCGCAATTGTGTGAAAGGCTACTTTTTTGAATCGAATAATTTCCTTTTTCAATAAAGTGAAAAAGGCATCACGGGCACAAAAAGTTTGAGAGCGGACAGTCATTTTTTAAAGGATTGAGTGACTTTAATAAACAGATCTTCCAAAGTAGCACGAGAAGTTTGAAGATTTTCAATGCAGCAGTCTTCTTCCTGAAGGGCCGCAAGAATAGTGCCAAGATCCTTGGCATCCGAAAATCCCATCACAAAGGTTTGTGCTTCAGAGTGCAAAATACGGGGACGAAGTGTTTCGGGCACAGTGCCTTTTACCAAGCGAAACCGAACGGTATTTTGTTCTACAGAATTGAGCAGTTGGTCAGTTGCTCCGCTTGTGACGATTTCCCCGTGATTGATAATGGCAATCTCCGAGCACAGATTTTGGGCTTCTTCCAAATAATGGGTAGTCAGCACAATGGTATGGCCTTTTTTGTGCAGTTTTTCGATGAATTGCCAAAGCTGATTTCGAAGCTGAACATCCACGCCGGCTGTCGGCTCATCGAGCACAATGACGGGCGGTTTGTGCACAAGAGCCTGTGCGACCATAACGCGTCTTTTCATGCCGCCGGAGAGCAAGCGGCACGGGGTCTGCATCTTTTCACTCAATCCCAGACTGTCAATAATTTCTTCAATCCAGGCGTCATTATTTTTGAGTCCATAGTAGCCGCTTTGGAAGGCGAGCATTTCATAGACGGTTAAAAACGGATCGCAGAGAATCTCCTGAGCAACCACACCGATGTTCATCAGAGCATCGGCAGAATCTTGAGCGATGTCAAAACCCGCAATTCGGATATGCCCCGAGGTAGGTCTGACCAGTCCGACCATAGAATTTATTAATGTGGACTTACCGGCGCCGTTCGGACCTAAAAGACCGAAAAAAGCACCTTCTTGGATTTGAAGAGAAATGCCTTTGAGTGCTTCAAATCCGTTTGCGTATGTTTTGTGCAAATTTTCAAAATCAATGATGTTTGAACTCATACCGATCAATCAATTTCATATCGAACCGGAATTTCTAAAGTAGCCGCACGGCGTACCTGGGTTTTTAAACCTTTCAAATGTTGGGCAGCCGACAGAGTTGCTCGTCTAAAGAGTGCGTTTCCTCCATCCTTAAGACGATAATCGGTCACCAGTCCTGAGGCATCAATGGTGACGATCAAAAGTGTTTCACCTTCAAGACCGATATCGCGGGCACGTTTGGGATAACGCTTGTGCTGCTCAATGACCTGAACGATTTGCAAGAGTGCATTGGACATTTCATTGTTAGTTTGCCCGGCACCGGTTGTACTGGGAGCCTGCTTCGCACTGCCGACACTTTTTTTCACGACCTTTCTTGGAGAAGTTAAGGGCTTTTTTTCAATCTTCGGCTTTTCCTTAGGCTTAACTTCAACGGGTTTCGGTTCTTCTTTTACTTTTTCAATGACAGGCTCGGGCTTTTCCAAATGAATTTTCCAAGCACTCGAGGGGACAGTCATGATCACCCAGCGAGGTTCTTTTTTCAACGGTGTTGCAACATTTTCAATGGGCTTAACGGGATTCTGTTCAACACTGGCTTTTTGAGGCATGGCCAGAGGATCAGAAAACTGCAGAAAAGCCAGAGTCAGCAAACTCATTGAAATAACACTTGTCAGCAGTCTGGCCGTAAAGGTCGCCTGCCGATCGTCCGGCCCCGGTTTGAGCGTGTTATAAGCGATATGTTTTATCGGTTTCATTGCTTGGCTTGGGTGCTGATCACAAAGCGTCCCTCATTTTTTTCTTTTGCTAAATCCACAAGTGGAACAAACGAGCTAAAAGAGGCTTTTCCATCCATATGAATATTCAAAATTGTGTTTGGAGAGGCTATAAGAGCCCCTTCAACCTCAGCAAGAGTCGTCGGACGATTATTCATCCAGTATGAACCATCAGCTCGCACATTGACGCTAATTTGCCGATCAGCCCGCTTTACTTCGGCAGTTTCACTTTCAGGCAGGATAATTTCCAAGACTGGCTTCGAGAAACTCATCGTGACAACAAAGAAAATGATCAGCATGAAAAGACAGTCAATGAGAGGTGTCAAATCAATTTGTGGATCATCATCAATGGGCGAGAGACCGGGCGGTATGAAAATACTCATTTTTATTCCTCGTCATCGCTGATTGCATGGGGATTATTTTTGCCTCGGATGCGATTCATAATCTCTAGGGCACGGTAACTATGTTCCACGGCTTCGATATGAAAACCTCGGAATTTCAGCATTAAGCCGTAATACACCATTAACACAGGGATTGCGATGCAAAGTCCCATAACTGTCGTGATTAAGGCCTGCCAAATACCGGCAGCCAAGAGCTCTGTGGAGGGAACTTCGGTAAAGGACAGAGTTTTGAAAACTTCCACCATGCCGAAAACAGTGCCTAGAAGTCCAAGTAAGGGAGAAATAACACTGATGAGTTTCAACCAAACAAGGCCATTGCTGACACGTTTGAAATTACGATGGAAAAGGTAGGCTACTTCTGCCCGAATGTCATCGGAGTGAGAGCCGTGAGTGGCCACAATGTCGTAGATGATTCGTATAAGGGGGTTGGCCGTTCCGGGATCAATGTTTCTCAAACAACGATCCTTACCGCTTTCAAGATCCAGAAAGTCACGTCGAAAGTTTTTCCACACACGGTTTAAATAGGCAACGAGCCAGACCGATACATACAAGGCATAAAGCGCCACGAAGATCAGCGCAACGCCGGCAGGTCCTATCAGTGTATAAAGAGATTCTAAGTTTTCCATAATGGTTGACCTCAGGCTAAGAATTCGCGGAAAGTTTCGGTAGCGGCTCGATAATCTTCCTCGTTGGGGTGCTTTGCGGCTTCCTCTCTGCGGGCAACCGATTCCGGCGTTTCTTGATAGCCGGGCATTTTTTTCATCTGTTCAATCAACACTGGATTAATTTTTCCTTGGCACAGAAATGTGGCGGCTAAGAGATTGTCGCGATCATTGCCAACAATGGTGCTGCACTGACGGCTAAACCAGTCTTTTGCTCGTTCACTTTGTGGATTGCCACCCATCGTTGCATAGATTGCCAGAGACTTTCCTCTGATATAGGGAACGAGTTGGGCCAAATCTGGAGGGAGACCGCCTTTGTCGCACCAGAAGCCGATAATGATGCGGCTGTACTTGTCTAAAAGTTCGGTGCATTTCAGTACATCGGTTGTTTTTCTGAGAGCCGTTTGAGGATAAGCTTCATTGAGGGCTTGTCCTACTTTCCAAGTGTTTCCTGTAATAGAGCTGACAATAATGAGAGCGGACATAACAAAGATTCCTTATCGATTAGCAAAATTGAGTTTTAGCTTTTAAAAAGCCTTCTTTAACTGATTCAATCAACTGATGATTTTCTCGTCCTACATAAATACAGAAATGAAGTTTTTGATCTTTACCGAAAAAGGCGACGTAATGGGATTCACGTCCCATAAAAGGCATTGAAATAAAAGCAGCGGTCTCTAAAGAATCCGGGTTGATATGACCGCCGATGACAGCGTCTTTAGCCAAAATGTTGTAATAACCCATCGCTCGTTTTCCGGCTGAGAGCTTGGATTGGATTTCAAAGACGTGACCTTCATGGATAATGAAAAGCGTGACTTTTTCCCACTGACTCATTTCAGACCGAAGGTCATCAAACATATTGATATCTTTGATAAAGGAACAATTTTCAGCCGGCAAAGCCCGGGCAGCTTCCAAATCAGAGCAGCCTAATTCTCGAGCGATCAGCCCCAAAGTAACGGGCTTTTTAGCATTCATCAATTCGTTAATCTTTTCTTGTTTATCCATTGAGATTCTCCGTATTAAATAATTCTTTTCTTTTTAAAGTGTTCATTCGCAGAGCTTGGTCGGCACACAATGCTAAGAGCTCTAAATCGTGGGTAATCAGCAAAACAGCTTTGCCCCGATTGGCTTGCTCCCTCAGAGCATCGGCAACACGTTTCATGTTTGCGCCGTCCAAACCGCTTGTGGGTTCGTCCAAAATTAAAATGTCGGGGTTTTTGGCTAGGGCACAGGCAATCACCAGTCGCTGTTTTTGACCGCCTGAAAGTGATTGAGGATGACGATCGGCAAGCTCCTCAAGTGAGAATGTTTTCAATAAAACATCGATTGTTTCCTCACTGGATTGAGATTGGCCGGCAGCAAACAGACAGGCCTGAATTTCTTCACGAACGCTTTGCATCTGTAACTGATGATCTGCGTTTTGAAGCACAAGACCTGTATGTTTTAACAATTGATTGGCAGAGGTTTGCTGACCATTAAGGTAAAGCGCACCCGTTCCGACATTTAGTCCTGTAATTAATCTGGCAAGCGTTGTTTTACCGCTGCCGTTTTCACCGATAAGTGCTGTAATGCCGGAACCCACTTCAAAATGAATATTTTTGAGAAGAATATCGTTTGTATTCTTCGAATTTCCTTTGAATAGTTTTTTGAACTTTGCCAGTTTCGAATGATGGTTGGCCCTCTCGTAATCAAAGGTCAAATCCGCAGTCTTCAATATGGGAGACGGCACATGTTTTTCGGGCAGCGTATTGCGAACGTCCTCAACGCGGGCTTCGCGCAAACCGTAACGCTTTCGCATATCAGCGTCTTCAAGGATTGCAAAGGACCCTCGCTCTTTAATCTCTCCGTGCTGCATCACAATGACTTCATCTGCGACATGACTTAACCAGTGAAGGCGGTGATCCACAACAAGGATGGCAAAGCCTGCTTGTTTCAGACGAAGCAGTTCCTGGGCGAGCCGATCGGTTGCTTCCGGATCCAAGTTGGCCGATGGCTCGTCCAGGATTAAAGCCTGAGGTTCAGAGACTAAGATTTCTCCTAATGCCACTCTCTGTTTTTGTCCTTCTGAAAGGGCAGAAATCGAGTGGGATAAAAGATTTTCAATTGATAATCTCTGAGAGACTTGCTCTACGCGCTCGTTTACAACGGATGGTGCAGTTCCGGATACTTTCAGAGCAAATCCCATTTCATCTTTGACATTTAAAGCGAAGAATTGATCCTCGGGATCCTGAAACAGAGTACCGACTTTGTCTGAAATGGCTGAAACAGAAGTTTTTTGCGAGTCTTCACCAAAGACTGTGACGTGCCCTAAGATTTCGCCTGCGTAGTAATGCGGACACAAGCCGTTAGCGAGCCGCATCAGCGTTGTTTTCCCGCAGCCGGAAACGCCTGTCACTAACAAAACTTTGCCGGGCAGAACCTCCAGATCCAGGTTCTTAACTGCCCAAGTCTTTTGAAACGGATAGCGGTAAGAAACGTTATCGAATTTAATCATGTCGAAAACTCCCGCTATCAAGGCATTCTCGGGACATTAGGGTTTAGGCCCCAGTCGCCCAAATAAATCTCAGCCATCAAGGCAAGGATGATGGTGCAGACACTCAAACCCAATGCCAGCCAATCTTTTTTATCGAATGTTTGTTCAGAAGAAAAAGCACGGGCGGCGTGTTGGCCCAGTCCCCGATCTAATCCCTTTAGTTCGGCGGCAACACCTAACGCTTCACTGCTTTTGAGCGCTCTAAAGAGAATCGGCGTAAAGATGAGCCTTGCGCAAAGCAGTGGATGAAGGCAGAGCATTTTGAAATTTAACTGCCAGCCTCTGATTTTTAGCGTTTCCCAGACTTGGGAGACATCATGGGCAAAAGTTGGAATAAAACGGATCATTACCGTTGAGGGGAGTGTGATGACAAAAGGCAGCCGAAGCTGTGAAAGCGCTGCCATAATATTTTCAATCTTGGTTGAAAGGGCCAGTCCCATGACGAGATTCATCATGGTGAGACCGCGAAGAAAGGGGATGAGTAAATTCTGTACTGTCATCTCTCCCAGAGCAGGGATGAAAAACGTTATAACAAGCGTGCACCCGATAGCCAATCCCATCATGAGCGCCATCAGTAGGTACAAAATAAGAATAAGTGAGATTCTTTTAATCATCAGAGCCATGATGAGACTCATGGCAAAGAGCACTAATTGAGCGGCTAAACTCGAAAAGGCAACCGTTGTAATGGCTCCGAGCAATGTCAAGAGCAATTTAGTGCGGGCATCGATCTGTGTCAGGATAGAGGTATTCATGCGTTAGCTCCTGACGATGCCTGCATGGCGCAATTCTTTCAGTGCCCGATAACCCGTAAAAAGTCCCAGCAGACAGCCCGTATAACCGATGAAAATAATCGGTAAGACGGAAAGAACCAGAGCAGGCGTTTCACGCATCATGAGATATGACACAGCGATGGAGAAAATTTTGTTGCCGAGGTCATAAACAGCAACACCCACGAAAGTCGTCCAGGAATGTTTGAAACCGCCTGCAATCAAAATAGCAGCTTCAGCAGCCAATGCTCCCACGAGAGCGGCCGGTAAAAGTGTGATGCTTCCTCCCATTAAAAGGACGCTCACGATCATAGAAACGGCGGTAAATAGCAAAAGTGTGCCGCTTTTTTTGACTTTAGCGAGAAGGACAATTAAGAGAGTTGTAAACACTAAGTTTTTAAGCATGAGCGTGACCGGGTTCATGCCGCCGCCAGCCAACGCTATCAGGAGAGAAGATAGCTTGATGGCGGCAGCAAAAACGCCGATCATGACGAGTTCTTGAGATTTCCAATAGGCCGGTTTAACGGTCATTTTCATCACTCGTCAAAGGTTTTAGAACTTAGCATTGAAATTGATACCAAAGTGACGTCCTGGTTCATAGATGGAGCCATTATTTTGGTAAAGCTTGTCGGTAATGTTATAAAAACCGGCATTCAGACTGTAGGCTTGTTCTGGACCAAAAGCTACTCCACCCGTTAGGTTGAGAGTGGTTGCCCCTCCGTAACTGGTAATGACCCTATTGGAATTTCCGGAGTCATCAAACGAAGTGTCCAAATTGTCGTTTTCGGTAGCACTTTGAGTCACCGCATAGGCATCAAGATTGAAATTGGCTCCGTTGTAATCTCTGTTGTAGCGTACGCCGTATCGAGCTGTAACCTTCGGAGTACCAGTCTTAGTAGTAGTTAATCCATTGTCTTTAAATTCTCTTCTCATCAAGGTTAAAACCGTATAAGGCTCAAAATTATTTAAATGAAGTCTCGCATCTAATTCGAAGCCAATGGTTTCGGCTTCGCCGACGTTATCATATTGATAGTCGTAAGCTAGGTTTTTTACAGGGGACTGTGTGATGTAGTCCTTAGCTTTAGTGTAGAAAGCAGAAGCATCGATAGTAACTAAATTATTCGAGTACCGAGCACCCAATTCAAAATTATTTGAAGTTTCCGGCTTTAGATCTGGATTAGCAGCTACACTACCGCCTCCCATACTTGTACTAACATAAAGTTCAGAAAGAATCGGTGTACGATAACCTTGAGACCAGTTGGCTCTAAGAGCGAGGTTTTCAAAACCTCTGTATGTCGCACCAAAGTTAAAAACTGCCTTACTATCGCTATCATGATCACTGTTTACTTTGATATTCTTGATAGTATTGCGTTCATCGATTTCGCTCTTAACCCAGGTGTATCGAACACCATAATTAAAAGTTAAATCATTGAAAAATGTGCTGTCCACTGAGGCAAAAACGGAGTGGCGAGTTTGCTCTCCATCATAATTAGTGTTCGTTAGAGGTCTCAGCATAAATATTCCAGAATCTGCATCAAGTTGATCGACTGAAAAGTCATAGCCAGTTATTAGGTAGTGATTGTCACCCAATAACCAATCAGCTTGTGCCGAAAATGCTGTTGTGTCAGTTTTGTTATCAGCTAAAATTTGGGGTCCTGCGTTGCCGGCAGGTTTGTTGACCATTTCCTTTGTATTGTGCTGCTGATAGGCGTCTATTCGCAATCTAGACCAGTAATCAGAGATATTTTTGAATTCGGCGAACGCTCCAATTTTTGAATTTGTCCACTTTGGAACATCTCCTGTGAAACTAGGAGTGCTCATATCAGCAAATTCAAAGTCTAAATCATAATAACTAGCAGTCAAACCAATAGTTTTGTTGGGATCAATATCATACGAAAGGAAAGCGTTAGCACTTTTGCTGTTAAACTGGGTGTGTTCCATTTCCCCGGCAGGAGTATCTAAATTATCGTGGTTTTGCATGGCACCTGAAATTCTATATTTCCAGCCATTGGCAGCGCCGTAAATAGATGCGGATGCATTTTTCCCGCTAGAGGAAGAGTTAAAACCAGCAGAAACACTGCCCTGAATTGGTTTATTGCCTCCTTTTTTTGTAATGATGTTGATAACACCACCGATTGCATCAGATCCATAGAGCACAGAAGAAGGGCCTCGGATAACCTCAATACGTTCTACTTGACTGGGGTCAATTAGTAAGGGTGCACCTGACATCGTTTTGTGTTCGGCTAAGCGTTGTCCATCAATCATGACAACTGTGCGGAAAGAGTCTTCCCCACGAATTTGTACTCTGTCAATTCCCTGAGCACCATCATTAGCAATACGAACACCAGGTACTGAACTTTCTAACAAATCGCCGATTGTTTGGGCTCCAACATTTTTTTCTATTTGATCATTTGTAATAACAGAAACACTCATGTTGACGTCAGCAAGCTGCTGTTCAACACGGGATGCCGTAACAACAACGTCTTCAGCTTTATAGCTTTCTGCCGCTTGTGCGCTGATGAGAGGGAGAGAAAGAGCCACAGCCAAAGCGAGGCTTGTTTTTTTGAAAGAGAGACTTTTTGTCATCTTAGTCAGTAGAGAAACAGTTATTAGCTTTTCTCTTAGGGTTAAAAAATCTTTACTTATTTTGTGCGAGGCGCTTGCCTAAGACATTGACCAGTAATTGAGCCATTGTGGTGTGCCAGAATTGTCCGGCAACGGTCTGCACCATCCAATCTCCAACCGGAGTAAGCAGGCCGGCTTTAGTCCATTGGTCAAAGACGTCTTGGCTGAGTTTTTGAAGCGGCAGCGAGTAAGCTTCACTTATACGACACATATTGATGCGCCCGAGTTCCATTTCAGATGAGACTGTACGAAGAGCATGCCAATGAGCGTTCGGAGCGCTCGCAAAGGCGATCGGTTTGATACCTGCCTCAATTTTCTGGGCCCAATCGTCATACTTGCGCTCAATCATGAAGCTATAGCCGTTGATCTTGCCGCCGGCACCGCTTCCAAAAGCTAAGCAGTCTGCAGCGCTTTTGCCGAAACGGTTATAGATATTGCGTTCGCGGAAAGTCTGACACCAATGGTTATTGGATAAACGGCGCCATTGAGCTTGAGTTAAAAGTTCGACAGAACGGGCAAACATTTCGGCTCGTTCTTCTTTATCGGCCCCGGCGGGCAGCTTTCCGTTGGCGATAAATTTTCCAAGAGGAGACTTTTCAAAGACGTTGAGTTGATAGCAATCCACGCCGTCTAAAGGCAGTGAGATTGCTGTTTTGACGTCATCTTCCCAGACCGCCATATCCTGATACGGAAAGCCGTAGATTAAGTCGCAGACAATGCTGGCTTGGTTAAAGGAGGCAAGCTTTTCGATAGAACGAATCATGCTGTCTCGATCATCCACGCGTCTCATGGTTTGGCGCACTTGAGTATTAAATGTTTGTACCCCCAGTGAGACGCGATTAACTCCAGCTTTGAAGGCGGCTTCCATTTTTTCTTCCGGGAAATGGTGGATGCGCCCCTCAAGCGTGATTTCACAGTCGTTGGCCAGAGGCAGATAAGTTCTGACGGCCTTGATGAGTTGATAGAGGTCCTGAGGTTCGAGAGCCGTCGGGGTACCTCCTCCGAAATAAACCGCATGGATGGGTTCATTTTTTTGGGCGGCAAGGTCGCTCCAAAGCTGCAGTTCTTTAATTAAAAGGGCTGTGTAGTGGCGGCTTGATTCAGGGCGAAGGGGATTTTGGTAGAAAAGGCAGTAGAGACAGCGTGTTTCACAAAACGGAACATGAATATAGGCTAAACTCGTACCGTTTCTTTTATTTTCGTATTGATTCTTAATTACAAAAACTGCTTCCTCGCCCATGAAGCTTTGACCGGGAATATGGGTATGGACGGTCGCTTTGCCTCGGAAAGCGTTCTTTAAAGGGTTGTCAGTGATTTCTGCTTCAAAATTAACCATATCCTCAAGAGCAGAAACGTGACTTCCCATCATAGAGCGTTGGGAAGACTCAAAGGATTTATGAACGCTTTTGGGCTGCATCGGCCGTCCTTTATTAAAAATTTAAGGTCGAAAATCAGTATTGCAAATGATAATCGTTATCAATAGATGGCGAATGATACGGATCTAACTGATAATTTTCAATAAAATCTAATTGACAAATAGAACAAAACTATCGAAAACGCCTTTTCGATAGTTTTTATAAATGATAAATGTTCTTATTTAGAGCTTTCAGAAAGAGCTCTTTTATTTTCCAGTTCTTCCCAGCGTTGATAACCCTGATTAATTTGCGTTTCTATAGTTTGGAGCTTTTCGGTTTGCTCCTTAATCTCTTGAGCACTGTGCTTTGTATAGTAATCCGCTGAATTCATAGACGAAATTAAATCGTCACGTTCAGTTTCAAGCTGCATCAGGAGTTCGGGCAATGTTTCCAGCTCCTTATTTTCCTTGTAGCTCAGTTTGATTTTGGTCGGTTTTGATCGTTTGGCTGCGGCTTTTTCTACGGGTTCGGCCTTTTTAGTGACAACAGGTTCACTCTTGGGTCTATAGTGCTGCCAATCCGAATAACCGCCAACGTATTCTCTCCAAAGACCATTGCCTTCCGGGGCTAATACTTCAGTGACGACATTATCCAAAAAACGGCGGTCGTGGCTGACAAGAATTAAGGTTCCGGGATAGGTTTGAAGCGTTTGCTCGAGTAACTCCAACGAGTCAATATCAAGATCGTTGGTGGGTTCATCGAGCACTAAAAGGTTTGCGGGCAGTGCGAACAACCGTGCAAGAAGCAATCGGTTGCGCTCTCCTCCGGAGAGATTGGAAACAGGGACATTGGCTCGTCTGGGAGGAAAGAGAAAGTCTCCAAGATACGCCATGATGTGCTTTTTGCTGCCGCCGATTTCAATCCATTCGCTGCCCGGGGAAATGGTTTCAGCGACGGTCTTATTCGGGTCTAACTGAGCACGCAGTTGGTCAAAATAGGCGATCTGCAGGTTAGTGCCTAATTTAACAGTTCCGCTGTCGGGCTGCCGCTTCCCCAATATGAGCGAAATGAGGGTGCTCTTGCCGACTCCGTTATGACCCACGAGACCTAAGCGATCACCTCTCAGCAATTTAAAGTCCAAGTCCTTTACGATGACTTTGTCAGCGAATGCAAGACTGACCTTTTCCAATTCGGCCACAATCTTGCCGCTTTTCATCCCGGCATCGATATTAAGGTTGATTTGTCCCAAGCGGTCCCGTCTGGCGGCGCGTTCTTCACGCAAGCGCTCCAGCCGTCTAACTCGGCCTTCATTTCGAGTTCGTCGGGCCTCAATGCCTTTTCGTATCCAAACTTCTTCCTGAGCCCAAAATTTGTCAAATTTGCGCCGTGCAGTATCTTCGGCTGCAAGTTCCTGCTCTTTTCGGTTTTCATAGGCTTCAAAATTGCCGGGATAGCTTCTGAGTACCCCACGGTCTAATTCAATGATGCGGGTGCTGACAGAATCCAGGAAAGCTCGGTCATGAGTGATGACCATCAGGGATTTTGATCCCCGGTATTCGCTTTTAATGAGCTCTTCAAGAATTAAGATGGCATCAATGTCGAGGTGGTTAGTCGGCTCATCCAAAAGCAAAAGATCTTTATTCAAAGTAAAAGCAAGAGCCAAAGCAGCGCGCTTTTTTTCGCCTCCGGAAGCTCCATGTAAAGGTCTTTCCCCATCAAGTTCAAAGCGATGAAGATATTCATCAAGGCGTGCGATTTGACGCCACTTCACTTGCTCGTCGTTTTCTTCATTAAGTTTGCCGCGCAAGATCAGTGAATCACGCAGCGTTTCAGCTTCGGGCAGAAACGGTTCCTGCTCGACATAGGCAATGCCCAAGCCGTCCATGACTGTTTTTGAACCGTCGTCGAGCTTATCAACACCGGCAATGACACGCAGCAGAGAACTTTTGCCCGTTCCGTTGCGTCCGATGACGCCGATTCGTTCACCGTCCATAACGGTTAAATCGGCATGGTCCAAAAGAGGCTGGTCGCCGAAAGCCAATTCGGCGGCCTGAAGGGTTAGCAAAGTTGTCATAAATGAATTACGGACGTTGTAAAGGTTGGGTCAGTTGCTCTTCTGTAACGGTTTCTATTTTTCCATTGGAAATGAATGCAGGCTGAGCAATTCGCTGCACATTCGCGGTTTGACTTTGCGTAAAAGACAAGGTACCGGTAGTGCCGTCCATATGGATGGTCGGCTGCCATTTCATCCACACACACGCCAGACGGTAGGCATCCACACCAAAAGCGAAAAGTCTGCGCTCCAGCAGCGACGCCGGAGGATTAACGCCGAAGCTGGCTTTGAAATCGGCATCGTTGTAACGAACAATCAAAGGAGAATCCACAAAACCTGCGTTTTGCAGATCATAAGCTAAAGAAGCTGTGGCGTTTTGCTCGGAGTTGCCGGGGTTAATCATACTGGTACCCCACACACGGGTTGTGCGAGGCAGACGGGGTTTCACAAGCGCGGCGGTTCTCGAGTCCATGACCAGAAAAGCGGCTTGATAAGGAGGATCTTCGAATTCTACTTTTGCCCGGTATTGAGACATCAGGCGTTCATTACGAAGCTTGACCCGCTGATAACCATAAGGGTCTTCCGTTGCATCAGGCAGCTCTTCCAACTGCGGCTTCGGGATAGAACTATTTTCGATACTGTAGAACTTGGGCTGCGCCATGAGCTCTTCGGTGAGTGTTTGCCGAGTGTATGGAATGAGGGCTCTCTGCAGTTCCCGGGCAAAGGTATCGGCAATACGGTGCTCAAGGGGAGCGTCTGACTCAAAAATGGCGACATTAGGCACTTTGCCGTCCGTTCCAATGGGAAGCGCTTTAATGGCAACGGCAGCAATTTGTTTGGCCTCTTCTTCCTGCGACAGAGAGTAATTCATCATAAGTTCAGGGGAGGTCATTCCGTTTTGAGGAAAATTCAACGAAACGACAGGAAGCGGCAGGAAGGGTAACTGCGAGATTTCATTGACATCATCTCTGCCCACCGGGCCGATAGCAACAACTGCTCCCATTAAAGTTGCATCTTGAAGATGAGACAGGGCGCTTTGTCCTGCTTTTCTCGGCAGCAAAATAATCTCATAGGGAGATGATTGCTGAGAATTTTCAGCTTGAATGCCGTTCACAATGGAGTTAGCAAAAACAGTCAGTGGACTATCCGCTTGCGGCATTAAAACGGCAATTTTTGTCTTCGTTCCGACACTGGGCGGTGTAAAACCGGTATCCGAAACCGCAAAAGAAACCGCTTGTTGTGCAGAGCTCAACGAGCTAAAGCTCGCTACAATAGCCAGACAAAGAAAACGAATAATCGAACGAGTGTTCACGATGCAATCCAAATCAAATCAATGGTCAGAACAATTGCTAATGCAAATGGCCGGTCTCGAGTCGCAAACTTTTCCGAATTCCGCACTGTATATCGTAGGACTGCCGATCGGAAACACCGCAGACATCACGCTTCGTGCACTGTGGGTGCTGGCCGGTGCGGATGTTATCGCTGCGGAAGATACGCGAGAGACTAAAAAACTTTTGGAGCGCTTTTCAATTGCGGTGCCGACTGTAAGTGTTCGGGAACACAATGAAATTGCTCAGTCCCATATGATAATTGAACGACTGCAAAAGGGCGAAAAAGTTGCAATGGTTACCGATGCCGGAACCCCCGCTGTTTCCGATCCCGGTGCAAGACTTGTTCGAGAAGTCCTTCGTCATGGCTTCAGAGTCATTCCGATTCCGGGTGCCAGTGCCGTCATCACAGCGTTGTCTGCGGCCGGACTTGAGCCTGCCGGATTTCATTTTGTGGGATTTTTGCCCCCGCAAGCCAAGGCACGGCGTGAGGCTTTGAGTGCACTTGTCGGACAAAAAGACAGTTTTGTGCTCTATGAGGCTCCTCACCGCATCATTGATGTACTGAAAGACTTAGGAGAGCTTGCTCAGCCCGATAGACGCGTCGTAGTGGCTCGGGAGCTTACGAAAAAATTCGAGACTTTTGCTGTGCTCACTGCCAAAGAGTTGCCTCAATGGTTAAAAACGCATGAACCGCGGGGTGAATATGTCATTTTGATAGATGTTGCCCCGGAGAGCGAAAACTTAGATTTAAGTGAAAAAGATAAAAAATGGATTCGTGCGCTTGCGCAGGCAATGCCCGCCTCAAAAGCTGCAGCGGCAACCGCAAAAATTATCGGCTGCAGCCGCGATGAAGTGTATCAGTGGCTTTTGTCGCAAAAGAACAACTAACAATCTTCATTGTCCTTGTCTCTCAGCGCATCGGGAATCAGTGCCTTGAAGTCGTAAATGGACTTATCCATTAAATGAGAGGGGGCGACACGTGTCATGCTCATCAAAATGTTGTAAACACGACTGTCGTACTTTTGATCCCATTCGCGCATGAGAGCCTTGATTTCGGCACGTTTGCGGTTTTCAATTTTACGGCAAATGTCTTTCGAAATAATCGGGTATTGGCGATACTTTACCCACCGTTCAATTTCGTACTCACGCACATAAGCCAGAGGTCTGATAATGACATTTTGACCGTCATCGCTTCTGAGTATAGGAGGCATTCCCTTGAGTCTTCCTCCGTAAAACATATTTAAAAGCAATGTGCTCACAATGTCGTCCATGTGATGACCCAGTGCGATTTTGGTGATGCCAAGCTCTTTGGCAACACGATAAATAATGCCTCGGCGCAGGCGCGAGCACACAGAGCAGACATTGCGCCCCTCCGGTATAACCCTTTTAACGATAGACCAAGTATCCTGATCTTCTATGTGATAAGGCACACCGATTTTTTCCAGGTAATTAGGAATGACATCCTTAGGGAAATTGGGCAAATGCTGATCGACGTTAACAGCAATCAATTCGAAGGGTACCGGTGCTCTTTTTTGCAGTTTCATCAGAACGTCGAGCAAAACATAGCTGTCTTTGCCGCCGGACATGCAGACCATCACTTTGTCGCCGCCCTCAATCATTCCGAATTCAGCGATAGCTTTTCCGGCTAGGCGCATAATCCGTTTTTCATTTTTTTTCTCAGCCACGGATTTTTTGGGCTTTTTTTCTTCGGTCTGCTCGTTGTTTTCAGCTGTAACAGGTGAAAAGGCAGTATCGGCAACAATAGGAATAACTTTATCGATCATGGCGAACCTTAAAAATCTCTACTCCGGCACTTTTGACTTGTTCATAAGCGTTTGTTTTTTCACTTCGCACCAGGACTGCTTGCACTAAAGGATTTTCAAGTAACTGCTGCGCAATGGACTCCACAAGCGTTTCCTGCAATTGAATATGGCCACCGCCCAGTACAGTATCAATGGCTTTTATGACTTCGTCATAGTTATAAGCGTTTTCAAGGCAGTCTTCTTCCCGGCTCGTTTGAACAAATAGTTCAACGTTGATGACAACCGGTTGAGGAGCGAGTTTTTCTTGCTCATAGGCTCCGATCATCATATTTTTTTGAATGTCTTTAAGGATGATGTGCCGGCAATTTTTCAGCGTGGAATCAGTGTACCAAGGCATTTTGCGAGATTTCCTCAATAGCGGTCAGGCGAGCCTGACGGATGGCATTTCCAATGAATGACTTATCAGCGCAGGAAGCGGCGATTTTAGCGCAATCAATGGCACTGATACGGTTCAAAGCCTCTTTCCACGGATGCGTGTCAACATTGAAAATAACTTCAGCCAGATGAAGCATTTTCTCTAAACGCTCCGGACGTCGGACCGCATCACAGGTCTCAATGAGTTTTAGCACGTGTTGAGGGTCTGTGTTTTGGAATTCTCCCTTAACCTTAGCCCATAAGTACACGGTATCCGTTATTTCAGCATTGGGTTTAAAAGTGTTGAGAAATGCTTTCAACTGATCGGTACGGTTTTCGTCATGCGTCAAAAGGGCAAACTTTTCAGCTTCGTTCAGTTCACGAGCTTGGTCGAGCAACTGAAGCGTTTCTCGATTAACCGGGAAATTATGAAAAAACCTTGACCATAAACCGCATGCGTTTAAAACCTCGATAAATCGGGAAGGCTTATTTTCCCGTAGAACTTTTTTCATTTCCAAAAAGACTCTTTCGGCTACAAGACTGTCAGCTTCGCCGTTATCGACCATCTCTTTGAGCATTAAAAGTGTGTCGGATGCAATCGAAAATTGAGGCAGTTTTGCATTAAAACGGGCGATTCGAAGAATTCGCACAGGATCTTCTTTGAATGACTCGGAGACATGCCTTAATTGCTTGGCGCGGATATCATCAAGACCGCCGTATGGATCAATGAGGGTTTCGCCGTCTAGGGCCATAGCGTTAATAGTGAGATCTCTTCGCTTAAGGTCATCCTCAAGGCTCACTTCGGACGAGGTGTTGAAAACAAAGCCGTGGTAGCCGGGCGCAACCTTTCGTTCGGTTCGCGCCAAAGCATATTCTTCGTGTGTTTTAGGGTGCAGAAAAACAGGGAAATCTTTTCCGACCTGTACAAAACCCATTTGAAGCATTTGCTGCGGAGTTGCACCGACAACGACCCAGTCCCGATCTCCGTTTCCTTTCGGATAACCGAGTTCTCGGGTGAGATAAAGGTCACGGACATAACCTCCGACAAGATAGATGCGCATAACTAGATATTCTCTTCAACGGTCTTTTGATCTTCAGGATTAATGACGCCAAGCCACTGTCTGAAAGAGGCAATATCCTCATCTTGTTCATGGGCGTATTCAACAGTGTTGGCCAGTACATTTTGCACGTAATTGCGAGTCTCCGTAAAGGGAAAAGTTTCAATAAAAATCGCACCTTCAGTCGTTCCTGTTAGTGACTGCTGCCAACGGCTTGCGCGGTTGGGTCCCGCGTTATAACCTGCGGTCGCCAAAATGATGTTGTTGCCCAGACGGTCTAAAAGAGAACGCAAATAAGCGGTTCCGAAGTAGATATTCGTTTCAATTTCATAAATCGTTTCTGGCTTGAAGTTGTCGATTTCTAATTCTTTTGCAATCCATTTTGCCGTCGCAGGCATGATTTGCATCAAACCGTTTGCGCCGACACTCGAGCGGGCGGCTGCAATGAAACGGGACTCCTGGCGCATCAGGCCGTAAACCCAATTAATGTCGATTTTAGCCATCTCTGCATAGTCTTCGATTTCATCCTCAAAGGGTCTTGGATAGAGCAAATCGTGTTCCAGCGGGTAGTGTTCGGCCACCTTAATGGCGGTATTGATGGAACGGTGAAGCAGATCGTGTTTTTGAGCCCACTGTGCGGCAGCTAAAAGTTCTGCGGTATTCAGTGTCCGGATTCCCCATTGCCACTCCCGATTGCCTTCGGCAATCAGGCCAAGGTCATAGAAAGCTTTAGCGCGCTCCAAACTGGGATTGGAACCCGCAGCTTTAATGCCCTCTGAAGTTGCCTCCACAGTTTCGTTACCGGAGTAATAAAAAGGTTTGCCCAACGCCTCAGCAGCCAGTTTCCCGTAAAAGGTTCTGACTGAACGGATCCGCTGCCAGTATTTTCTAGCGGCCTCTTTTTGACCGATTTCAGACAGTGATCGCCCTCTCCAATAATTCCAAGCATCCTTGTTTGCGACCCCTGCCGGCATGGCTGCAATAAACTGGTTTAATTTTTTCCAGTCCTGTGCCCGCAAAGCAGCGCGAGCTCGCCATTCCAGGCAGTCATTGCCCAATGCACTATAGGGACCGGAGCAAACAGCCTGTCCGCCTTTTGCGTACCACGATAAAGCTTTTGGATTATGTGCAATAGCTCCGACGTAACCAAGCCGCCCCCATAATGCACTTTTTTCAGCTTTATTGAGTTTATTTTTCAGAGAATCTGCAACGTGCACAGCCCATTCTGTATTGACGGAAGTTAACCTATACGCTGCGATAATTCGAACATGTTTATTTTGCCGGGACAGTTTATTGCGATAACTGCGGTACCATCTGGAAGGATTGTTAAAAGCCAGTCTTGAAGCCTTGGCAGGAAGGCGATTTTTTTTGATTAAAACATTCAGTACGCTTCTGGCTTCCGACAGTCGTCCTTGTTGAATAAGAATGACTAAATGGGTAAAAGCCGTTGACGGTACTTTTTCAATGAGCTCGTCTGAGACTTTTTTACAGACAGCGTTGCCTTTATAGCGGGGGGCATTAATGATTTCCAGTGCTTCATTGGCTAAAGCTTTTGAAATATTTTTTTTGTTTTCAATCCGATGGAAAAGATCCCAACAGACCAGACTAGGATCGAACCGATTCCATTGAAGCTCAGAGCGCAAAGACCTGAATTTTTGCCATTGGTTTTGTTTATGCCAAAGGGGGGTCATGATTAAGAGCCATTCTGTTTTGACGCGCTCTGCAATGTAATCGGCTTTGTGTGTTTGAATGAAATTTTGAATGTCTGCCTGATGCTTTTTGTCAGAGGGGTTCTTTTTTGCTTCAGTCAGTAATGTCCAGGCAGTAACGTAGTCCTTAAGCGGAAAGTCTGCACTTAAATATTTTGCGGGCTCATTAAAAAGCCCGAGTTTTTGTTCTTCGAAAGCCTCTCGGAAAAAGAGGAATTTTTCAGAATTATCGGCTTCTTTTAAAAAGGAGATCACTTTCGGATCATTTTGAGGGTGATCACTTTTTAATATTTGAGTATCTAAGGCTGTGGAGGCGGCCGCAGTGACAGAAGCCGCAGTTAAGCCGGCTCCCAATAAAAGCATTGACAGCTTAAAAAATGAACAAAAACGTCTTACTATTGATTCGTACTGCATAGTTCGTACTTTAACCAAAATTACGAGACTCGACAGATGTTGGAAAAATCTTTTTTCAGAAAAAAGTGTTTAAGGCTAAGACGGGACTTGGATACTGAAGTAATTTCTCATCGTATCAGTCTGCAAATTCTCTCATTTTTTAAGTCATATCCCGTTGATTCCATTGGATTTTATTATCCGATCCAAAGAGAGCCCGATCTGCGAGAGGCGCTTTTAAAACTTCAAAGGCAAAAAATTATCCGCAATCTGGCCTTACCTCGTATTTGCGGTACTAGGATGAGTTTTTTGCTGTGGGATGAACATAGTGGCCTTGTAAAAGACGATGCAGGGATTCCGGCTCCTGTGGGCAAAGAAATTATTCACCCCCAATGTCTTTTAATTCCCTGTGTGGCGATTGATTGGCAAGGGTATCGGTTGGGATATGGCGGCGGATGGTATGACAGGCTGTTAAAGGAAGGCGCCTACGAAATGACAGTGGGCGTTGTGGCAAAGCCGTTTGTTTTAAAGGAACTTCCTCATGAGGCGCATGATGTGCCTTTGGATGGTTTTGTAAATGAAGACGGCTTCACGTGGGTGAAGCCGCTTCAAAAAAGTTAAAAATCCTAATGGGTTTAAGGATTAGTAGCGATAAGCATCGCTCTTATAGGGACCTTCCTTGGGAACGCCGATATAGGCAGCCTGCTCATCGGTCAGTTCAGACAATTGAGCGTTAAAGTTTTTCAACTGTAAGCGGGCAACCTTTTCATCCAAAATCTTCGGCAGCACATAAACACCGACGGGGTATTTATCGGTGTTGGTAAATAACTCAATTTGAGCCAAAGTCTGGTTAGCAAAAGAGCTCGACATCACATAGCTCGGGTGACCGGTCGCGCAGCCTAAATTGACCAAGCGGCCTTCAGCCAACAAAATAATCTTATTGCCGGAGGGCAGAACAATGTGGTCAACCTGCGGTTTGATGTTTTCCCATTTATATTGGCGCATACTGGCGACATCAATTTCGCTGTCAAAGTGACCGATGTTGCAGACAATAGCTTCGTTTTTCATACGAATCATGTGATCGTGTGTGATCACATTGATATTGCCCGTTGCCGTTACAAAAATATCAGCCTTGTCTGCGGCCCAGTCCATGGTCACGACTCGATAGCCTTCCATAGCAGCCTGAAGGGCACAAATGGGATCAACTTCAACGACCCATACTTGTGCAGCCAAGGCGCGAAGGGCTTGTGCACAGCCCTTGCCCACATCACCGTAGCCGACCACGACTGCGACTTTGCCAGCAATCATGACATCGGTAGCACGCTTAATGCCGTCAACAAGCGATTCTCGGCAGCCGTAAAGATTATCGAATTTAGACTTTGTCACCGAATCATTCACATTCATAGCCGGGAAGCGCAAAGTACCCTTGGCAGCCATTTGGTAGAGACGGTGAACACCGGTTGTGGTTTCTTCACTGACACCCTTAATGTGCACAATGCGTTTTGAATACCACTGAGGATCCTCTTTAAGATGACGGTCAATGGCGGCAAAAAGAGCCTTTTCTTCATCGCTTTTCGGATGCTCGATAACGGAGTGATTTTCTTCGGCTTGTGCACCGAGGTGTAAGAGCAGCGTTGCGTCTCCGCCATCGTCCAAAATCATGTTGGAGTAGCCGCCGTCATCCCACTCCATGATCTTGTGGGTGTATTCCCAATAGTCATTGACCGTTTCACCCTTGACGGCAAAAACAGGAATGCCTTCCGCAGCTATGGCCGCAGCAGCGTGATCTTGAGTTGAGAAAATATTGCAGCTTGCCCAGCGGACTTCAGCCCCCAAAGCAACGAGCGTTTCAATTAAAACAGCCGTTTGAATGGTCATATGCAAAGAACCGGAAATTCGAGCGCCTTTTAAGGGCTGGGCTGCTGCATATTCCTCACGAATAGCCATCAAGCCCGGCATTTCGGTTTCTGCAATTTGGATTTCTTTTCTGCCCCAATCAGCTAAGCCGATATCGGCAATAATGTAAGGCGTACTCATCAAAAAGTCTCCAATGGATTAAGAAGTTAAGTGTGGTGAGCGCCGTTAAGATTTATCTCAAGCCTGGGAGCTTTCAATAAAGGAGAAAGTCTCGCAGCGCTCCTTGAGAAAAACAGGAGAAAACGCCTTTTTCAGAGGCGTTTTCTCATTAGATTCTATTGTGCGTTCTTTTTACGCTTTTCTTCCTCGGCGGTGCGGATAGCACATAACGCACTTTGGATTTCCTCTCGAGTGACTCCCGGGCACAACTGAACACATTTAACGGTGATTGTTTCACCATCTTTGATAACGGCAATCACAGAAGATTCATCACACAGCCCTGAACATTTCAGTGACGAGACGATTTGACCGCAGTCTTTGCCGCTGTCAAACGGAACACTTTGCAGGAGTTCCTTACCCGAAGCGCTGGTTAATTTGAAATAGAACTTTCCGTCCTTTTCCCGATATTGTTTGAAAACGGGCAATGAAGTTTTTTTCTTTTCAACGGTTTTGCGCTGCAATTCTCCGAAATGAGCAAAATTACGCAACCCTACTGCCTGACGGACTCTCTGCATGAAAGGCACAGCGATTTCGCGCGCCTTACGAGCGCCTTCCTGCAAAATAGCTTCAATTTGATCGGGATGCTTCATTAACTCTTCATATTTGACGCGCATGGGGCCGATTTCAGATTCAATTTTCTCAAAGAGTTCTTCTTTAGCTTCGCCCCAGCCGAGTCCCTGTTCGAGACGATGACAGAATTCTGTGAATTCCTCGGGAGTTGAGAAGGCTTCGTAGATGGCTGTTAAAGAAGTCGACTTTGGATCTTTGGGCTCACCCGGCAGCTTTGAGTCGGTTTTAATGCCGGCAATGGCCTCTTTCAAAGCTTTGCTGCCCCCTTCAAAAAGAGGAATCACATTGTTGTAGCTTTTACTCATCTTGCGACCGTCCAGTCCGGGCAGAACTTCGTGCGTTTCGTCTACGACAGCCTCAGGCATTACAAAGAACGGTTTGTCTTCTGAAGCGTAAAGATAATTAAAGCGCGTTGCGACATCACGAGCCATTTCAAGATGCTGAATTTGATCCTTTCCGACCGGAACTTTGTGCGCATTAAACATCAAAATGTCGGCAGCCATCAAAATCGGATAACTGTACAAGCCCATGGAGATACCGGCATCGGGATCTTCGGCATTTTCGACATTGGCTTCGAGCGCAGCCTTATAGGCGTGCGCACGGTTCATTTGTCCTTTGGAAGTGACGCACGTGAGCATCCAGCTTAAAAGAGGAATTTCGGGAATATCGCTTTGGCGATAAAAAATGACATGATCCGGATCTAAACCGGCAGCCAGCCATGTTGCAGCGATTTGAAGGCGCGAACGTTCAATTCGATCAGGATCTTGGCACTTAATCAGTGCATGAAGATCAGCCATAAAGAAAAAGCTTTGAACGTCCTTATTATGGCTGGCTTGAATGGCAGGGCGAATGGCACCGACATAATTGCCGATGTGCAGTGTGCCGGTTGTGTTAATACCTGTTAAAACTCGAGTGGTCATGTTTTATCCCAAACAAAGAAAATTCCAAATTTTAAGATTGTATGGCGCGAATATATAAAGGTCAAAGGATAAGTGATAGAGCCCACTGTGTAGTTTTTTTAGAAATGTTACTTACTTGAAGATTAAAAGAACTCGATTTTTTGCAAAAGTGTCTAAAAGAAACGTTTTCAGGAAATTAAATGAGCTTAAACTGAATGAGAAGTACAAAGAGGAGATTTCTTATGAGTGAAAACAAAATGCTTCAAATTGCCCAAAGCCGCTATACAACAAAGCATTACAGCGTTCAGACGATTCCTAGAGAGCAATTCAATGAGCTTTTGGAAATTTTGCGTTTAGCTCCGTCATCAGTGAATGCTCAGTCTTGGAAATTTATTGTGATCAGTACTCAAGAAGCTAAAGAAAAAATCCTCGAAGGCTTCTTAGACTTCAATCGTGAGCGTGTGGCTAAGGCAAGCGACATCATCGTTTTTGCGGTTCCTGAGAAGATCACAGAAGCGCATTTGCAAAAAGTTTTAAATAAAGAAATAGCTGACGGCAGATATCCGAATACTTCTGTTATCGAGGGTTTGGATGCAGGACGCCGTCATTTTGTCGGTTTGCACAGCCATACCGTCGCTGAAACCTTGTCTTGGGAGACAGCTCAAGCCTACATTGCGCTTGGAATCGTTCTTTTCGCTTCTGCCGGGATGGGAATTGACTCCACGGCTTTAGAAGGTGTTGATTACGACAAACTTGATGAAATTTTGGGTTTGCGTGAGCGAGGACTGAGGAGCGTCGTGGCAGTGAGCTTAGGTTACCGGGCTGACGATGACAGTAACGCCAAACGGCCTAAATCCCGTTTGGCCAAAGAAGATATTTTTGAAGAGTTCCGATAGAGAAAGAAATAGCCTCGATTTGCGATAAACCGAGGCTATTCATTCACGAACAATTTTCTAGTTGTTAGAAAGCGTCAGCCTTCAACAATTCAGCCTTATCCGTGCGTTCCCACGTGAATTCCGGTTCTTCACGGCCAAAGTGTCCGTAAGCTGCGGTCTTGGAATAGATCGGACGCAGCAGGTCGAGCATTTGAATAATGCCGCGCGGACGCAAGTCAAAGTGACGGCGAACCAATTCAGAGATCTTTTCATCGGCAATCTTACCGGTGCCGAAAGTACGCACTGTGACGTTGATCGGTTGAGCAACGCCGATAGCGTAAGAGACCTGAACCTGGCAGCGGGAAGCTAAACCGGCGGCAACAATATTCTTGGCTACATAACGGCAGGCGTAAGCTGCAGAGCGGTCAACCTTGGAAGGATCTTTGCCGGAGAAAGCGCCGCCGCCATGCGGGCAGGCACCGCCGTATGTATCCACAATAATCTTTCGACCGGTTAAGCCGCAGTCGCCTTGAGGACCGCCTACGACAAAGCGTCCCGTCGGGTTGATTAAAAAGCGAGTGTTTTTAAGCCACTCTTGAGGCAGAACAGGCTTAATAATGTGTTCGATAACGGCATCGATGAATTCGGGCTTCATTTTGTTGCCGTCGCTCATACGAGGATGATGCTGGGTGGACAAAACGACGGTGTCAATCGCAACAGGTTTGCCGTTTTCATAGCGAAGCGTTACTTGGCTCTTTGCATCCGGGCGCAAGAAGTCAAGTGTGCCGTTGCGGCGGACGATAGATTGTTGTTGAACCAAGCGATGAGCGTAGTAAATGGCTGCAGGCATCAAAGTCGGCGTTTCATCGCAGGCATAACCGAACATTAAGCCTTGGTCTCCGGCGCCTTGTTCAAGGTAATCGTCGCTTGCACGATCAACACCTTGAGCAATGTCGTTGGATTGTTTGTCGTAACCGACTAAAACTGAGCAACCCTTGTGATCAATGCCGTATTCCGAGTTGTCATAGCCAATGCGTTTTAATGTTTCACGAGCAATGTCGATATAGTCCACATTAGCTTGAGTGGTAATTTCACCGGCCAAAACGACTAAGCCGGTGTTGCAAAGCGTCTCAGCTGCTACACGGCTATAAGGGTCTTGAGCCAAAATGGCATCAAGAATGGCATCGGAAATTTGGTCTGCAACCTTATCCGGATGGCCTTCAGAGACCGATTCGGAAGTAAATAAATAAGAATCCATGGTGCTACATTCCTTTTGAAGTGAGATCCTGTGGAACGAGCGTCCACCGCGGAAAGATCCGGAATGCGGCTGACGCTTTAGCGGTATTTGTGACACGCCCCGCAAGTTGTCCTTAACTCGGCGTGATCCGATATGCTACTCTCGCTGATGGAAAAATCAAGTCTGTTTCCCGAAAAGTTTGGCAAAATCCTTCTCATGGAATTCTTAATTTATTTAATCTCACGTTTGCCCCTTAACTTTTTACGTTCTGTCGGGCGGTTGGTCGGTACGCTTATTTATCGGTTTGATAGCGCTTACCGAGAGGAAATTCGCCGTAATCTGTCAAGAGCCGGGATTTATTCTCCCGAAATGGCTCGAGTTGTGGCACGTGAACAGGGCGCTCAGGCTGTAGAAGCGCCTTGGGTGTGGGGGAGAAGCCGTCAAGAGGTCCTTGCTAAATGCACAATAGATGATGAATCTATTCCACTTTTAGAGGAAGCACTGGGAAGCGGGCGTCCTATTGTCTTTTTGACTCCTCATATTGGTTGCTACGAAGTAGGACCCATGATGATTGCCGAGCGCTGGCTTAAAGGCACAGATCGTCAGTTCGCAATTCTTTATCGAGTTCCTAGGAAAAGCTACTTGCGCAATATTGTTGGACAGGGGCGCGTCTCGGAAAATATTGTCCCCGCTAGCGCAGATCTCAAGGGTGTTCGTCAAATTCTTAGAATCATGAAATCTGGGGGAATTGCCGGTGTATTGCCCGACCAGGTGCCTTCTCACGGCGAAGGCGTCTGGGTTCCATTATTTGGTGAAAAGGCTTATACCATGACTTTTCCTTTGAAGTTGGCAAAACAGTTCAAAGCACAAGTGATCATGGCGAGGATGCAAAGAGAGAGCGAAGGTTGGAGTATGCACGTTGAAAATTGGGATTATTCTCTCACCGGAGATGAAAAGCAGGATGCTACAGCGATGAATTGTTTGATTGAAAAGACGATATTGTCTTGTCCAGAACAGTATTTATGGTCATATAAGCGTTATAAATGTCCCCGTGGAGTCCAACGTGAACAATAAGAGAGAAGAATGCAGCCGATTTTGAATTTTTTCACTCACATTTGGTTAGCCGTCGTTGATATGATGGCCAATTGGTCACCTTCTTCCAGAGCAAAGGCAGCAAGGGTTGTGGCTTGGCTTTTTTGGCATGTTGTGCCTAAGCGAAGAAAGGTGGCATTGACCAATTTGAAATTGTGTTTTCCGGATTGGAGTGAAAGTAAACGGGAACAGGTCGCTAAGCAATGTTTTTTCAGATTGGCCAGAGCAGCTTTGGATCATAGCGTTTTGTGGAAAGGAAGTGCCGAGCAGGTTCGGCAATTTGTTCGCTTTGATGATGGTGTCATTGAAAGAATCACGAATACAGAAAATCGTCCTTTAATCGTAATCGCCCCGCATTTTGCCGGACTTGATGCGAGCGGGATTGCTCTTAACCTTTACGTTAGAGGTGTTTCCTTATATCAGCGTCAGACCAATCCTGTTTGGGATAAGGCGGCTTTTGACGGTAGAAAACGTTTCAGTGATCCTATTTTGATTGCCAAGGGAACTCATCACGATTTGCGTCCGATTATTCGCGCGATGCGAGATGGTTTCCCGTTTTACTACTTGCCGGATATGGATCACGGCAAGCGAAACAGCATTTTTGTTCCTTTTTTCGGTATTCCTGCAGCTACGCTTCCGATGGCTTCAAGATTGGCCAAGCTCACTAAGGCTAAGGTCATTATGCTTGTGGCTGAAATGACAGAAACTGGCTATCAGGTACATTCAACAGATCTTTGGGAAAACTTTCCGACGGACGATTATGAAGCCGATACGTTGAGAGTGACGCAAGTACTGGAAGAATGGATTAGAAAATATCCGGATCAGTATATGTGGACTCATAGGCGCTTTAAAACTCGCCCGGAGGGAGAGGCTTCTTTATATCAATAATGAGATTGAAATGACGGATTTAATTTTAAAAAAGGGAAAGGAACGTTCGCTTTTGCGCCGCCATCCGTGGGTTTACGATACTGCGGTTCAAAAGTTGACGGGAAAAGCGGTTAGTGGAGACACGGTTCGAGTCTGTTCTTATGATGGGCGTTTTCTAGCCTGGGCCGCGTATTCTAAGGATTCCACTCTAAGGGCTCGTTGCTGGTCATTTGACGAAAGCGAGCAGATTGATGATTTGTGGATAGAGACGAAAATAAAAAAAGCGTTAGCCGCAAGACAATCCCTCTTTGCAAGAACAAGCGCGGTGCGGGTGATATTTGGAGAGGCAGATCAGTTGCCGGGATTGGTCGTTGACCGTTACGGAGATTGGTTTGTGACGCAATTTCAGGCAGCAGGCGTTGAGGCATTTCGAGATGTTATCGCTGATGTCTTGATGAGTGTTCCGGGAATAAAAGGAATTTTTGATCGCTCTGACGCAGCCACCAGACACAGAGAAGGATTGGCAGAACGCGTAGAACTTCTGCGCGGACAAGAACCGCCCCAGGAAATTGAAGTGGTTGAAGACGGTGTCCGATATGGTGTTGATGTTCGGAAAGGGCACAAGACAGGTTTTTATATTGACCAACGAGAAAATCGTTTTTTGGCCCAGCGCTTGGCTCGTGAGTTTAAAGCTCGTACGGGGCGAGGCATGAGGGCATTGAACTGTTTCTGCTACACCGGTGGTTTTTCGCTGGCATTATTGGCTGGAGGAGCCGATGAAGTGATATCAGTGGATTCTTCTGCGGAGGCACTCGCGATGGCTGCTCGTAATGCTGCTCGAAATGGTTTCGATGACAGCAAAGCAAAGTGGGTACAGGCCGATGTATTTGAATATCTGAGAAAGGCTCGCGAGGCTGGTGAAACGTTTGATTTAGTTATTCTTGATCCACCGAAGTTCGCATCAAGTCATAGGCATATTGATCGTGCCGCCAGAGCCTACAAGGACATTAACCTCAATGGACTTCGGTTAGTTACGCCCGGGGGAGACTTGTTGACGTTTTCCTGTTCTGGAGCAATGGACGTGGATTTATTCCAGAAAGTCATTGCTGGAGCGGTTATCGATTCAAAACGCGAAGCCTGGATGATTGCCAGACTGGGGGCAGGAGCGGATCACCCCTTAATGATGACTTGTCCTGAAGGCGAATATTTGAAAGGACTACAATTAACGCTTCGTTAATTAAGCGACCGAAAAGCCGCACTTTGAAAAATGAGTTAGAGGCTGAAAATGGATGTAATGGATATGGTTCCTCAAATTCCGGTGACAATTCTCACGGGTTTTCTTGGGGCGGGTAAAACAACATTGTTGAACCGTATTTTGCGTGAAGATCATGGGCACAAGATTGCTGTGATTGAAAACGAATTCGGTGAGGAAGATGTTGACAGCACGCTGCTAGTGCAAACGGATAAAGAACAAATTGTTCAGATGAGTAACGGTTGCATCTGTTGCACAATCAGAGGCGATTTATCTCGGGTTTTAACAAATCTTCGTCACCGTCGGGATAAAGGGGAAATTGCATTCGACCGTGTGATTATTGAAACAACGGGGGTGGCCAACCCAGGTCCTGTTGCTCAAACATTCTTTATGGATAATGCGGTTGCTGCGTTTTACCGTTTGGACGGGGTTGTTACGGTTGTGGATGCCAAGCACGGTAACGACACCTTGGACAAGGAGTTAGAAGCTCAGGCCCAGGTCGGATTTGCCGATAGGATATTTTTGACAAAGACTGATTTGGTGACTCCCGAAGAGACAAAAGCGATCCGAGCCAGACTTCGTGCGATGAACCCGCGTGCTCCGATTAAAGAAGCTCACATGGGTGAAGTGGCTATCAGTGACGTTTTGGATATTGAGGGATTTAATCTCAATACGGTATTGGATATTGATCCGGAATTCTTAACGGACACCGGTCACCATCATCACCATGGTGACGAAATTGGCTCGTTTGTCTTTACTTCATACACTGCTTTTGATCCGTTCCGTCTGGAGCGTTTTTGGGGAACCATTACACAGGTGTATGGTCCTGATCTTTTGCGCTACAAGGGAGTTCTTTATCTAGAGGGGACTGATCACAAAATGATCACCCAAGGGGTTCATATGCTAGTAGCGGCAGACTTGGGTCCCAAATGGGCTACTGATGAAAAGCCGATGAGCAAAATTGTTTTCATCGGACGAAATCTACCGGAGCAAGCCATTATTACGGGTTTGGAAACGTGTCTAGTTGATGCTCCGTAGGTTTATGAAAAATTTGACAAATTATCAGAATTAAGACACAATTTGCCCTCCTTCTTGGAGGGCGTTTTATTGCCCAGACTTTTGAGTTTTAACAACAAGTTTTGGGTCATAATTTCGTTTATACTCCGAAGAGTTTTTTGATGTAACAAAGACGGTGCTGGGTGAAAGTTCAGTACTGCGATTGAAGATATATGGCCACGAAAAAGAAGTTGTTGACAGAGCAAGAATTGCTCGCGATGTCCGAAGATGATTACATGAATGATCGTCAATTGGCGTTCTTCCGTCATCGTTTGGAGGAAATGGAAAAAGAATTGCGCAGCAATGCCGGTCAGACGACTGAACATTTACGGGAAACGACAGTCGTGCCTGATCCCGCAGATCGAGCAACAATTGAAGAAGAGCATGCTTTGGAATTACGTACACGAGATCGTGAACGCAAGCTCTTAAAGAAAGTCCAAGCAGCTATTCAGCGAATTGATAATGGTGAATACGGTTGGTGTGAAGAAACCGGTGAACCGATCGGTGTAGCCCGTTTGTTGGCTCGTCCGACGGCGACGCTTTCCTTGGAAGCTCAAATGCGTCGGGAAATTCGCCAAAAAATGTACGGCGATTGATATTTAAAGTCGACTTTATCGTCTAAGTCTTTAGCTATTAAAAATCGCGGGCGTTTTGCGCCCGCGTTTTCTATTACTGAAGGGGCTGTAGCAAACTATGCACGAAAATTAGCTGGGAGCGTCCTTCAGCTTTTTGTAGCAAAGAGTGTCCTTGCTTCAGTTCCTTTTGAACGGATTCAGGTACACCAACCAATCCCAAAGGATTGAACCAATCTCCAAAATTTTCACGAATCATTGATCCAAAATCGGGCTTGGAGTCAATTAAATAAACGGCGCCAGCATTAGTATCCATTTTCGCTAATGAGCGCGCTAAGGAAAGAGCATCCCCGAAGTTTCCGATTTGATCCACTAATTGACGAGATTGAGCCTGTGTTCCGGTCCACACTCGTCCTTGTGCAACCGATTGCACGTATTGAGTGGACAATTTTCTTGATTGAGCAACAACGTTGATGAAATTGGAATAAGTTCTTGCCACCGACTGAGTCAAAATACTTTCCATACGAGGATCCATCGGTTGACTTAGCCGTTCAGCATTAGCTAGCCATGTGGTTGTCACCGCTGCTTGGCCGATTTTTGCCAGTTGCAAAGTGCGCTCAAAAGTAGGTGCCAGCCCAAAAACACCGATTGATCCGGTTACCGTGGCCTCAGAGGCCAACACACGAGAGCCTCCCATGCTGATCCAATAGCCACCCGATGCGGCCATATCCCCCATGCTTACGACAACAGGTTTAACAGCTTTGGTTCTTTCCAGAGCGTGTCGAATCAGTTCACTGGCTACAGCGGAACCTCCCGGAGAATTGACTCGCAAGACAAGTGCCTTAATGTTTTTATTCTCTCTGGCCCGATCAATAAGTTTAACCAGTGACTCCGCCCCCATGACGCCGGCTTGTGATTCGCCTTCCTGAATTTCTCCCTCGGCAATGACAACGGCAATTTCACCGCTTTGGGTGTTGAGCCGAGCGGCATAATCGGCGTAACTGACAAGATTAGCTTCCCCTTTTTGCTTCAGTCCCAGTTTATTTTCGATGGTTTTGATCATTTGATCGAAGGTCTGCGTGCCGTCGATGAGATTGGCATTTAATGCCGTCGTCGCTAAATCACCGTTAGCATTTTGCAGTCTTATCGGTAGTGTTTCAATGTACTGTGTTATTGAACCGGGCATCAGACCCCGAGAATTTTCAATCTCTCTTGCAAGCGTTTTCCAGGCATCATCAAGCCAAAAGCGCTCGCTTTCGATCCATTCTTTGGAAGGTTTGTTAGCAATGAAACTTTCAGGGAAACTCTTGTAAGCGCCAGCCTTGAATACGTGAACATTCACTCCCAGCGCTTTTAAAAGATCACCATAGTACAGACGATTGGAGGCGAGGCCTTTTACAAAAACTTCTCCCATCGGGTGCATATAGATTTCATTGGCGTGGGCAGCAATAGCGTATTGTGCTTGTGAAAAGTTGGTTCCCCAAGCCCAGATTGGTTTACCGCTTACCTTGTAGCGATCCAAAGCTTTACCAATTTCAATAGTGGAGGCTAATCCCACTTTATCCAGACCATCAAGCTTTAATAACACACCGGAAACTAAAGGATCTTTTGCCGCTTTATCAATCGTGGCCAATAATTCGTGCAGAGACACGGAGGAATTGGCCGGAGCCAGTGCTAGCGGCAACGCAGCTTCATTGGTTGGCGACTCTTTCACTGTTCCTTGCAAATCCAACAGTAAGATTGAATTAGGTTGAATTTGCGGGGTGTGGAAAAAGGAAAAAAGTCCTGCGACAAGAACAACAATGACAATCAGCTCCAAAACATAGAGCAGGGTTTTGTTGAAATATTTCAGGCAAGTAGCAACGAAGTGAAAAGCTTTGCCAATCCAGCGAAAGATAAACAAAATAACCTCGAATAATAGAGTGATGGCTAATTATAGGGATTCAAAAAAATTGGTCGCCTATGTTTTTGCTTTTTAGGTGTTGGTGAAACCAAGATTTTTTTGATATCACGAATATGAGAGATAAAGGCATCAACATAAGGAATAGGTCGAATGACTTCGAGTCCATGATGATGCCAACCTTTGCAAAGAACCGTTTGAATTCCTACGGTTTTCGCGACTTTAAGATTGTTCAGATTATCGTCTACTAGGCAGCACTCATGAGGTTTTACATGGTGGCAAGCCAATACATTTTTGAGCATTTTCGCAGAGGGTTTGGGACGCCAGTGTCCAAAGACTTTCATGTCTTCGGCTCGGTATTGATCGACGAAACAACTACTTAAATTAAGCCGTTCTAACACTTGATCAACAAAAGAGTTAGGGGCGTTGGTAAAGAGGATTCGTTGCCCCTTTAAAGACATAATGGCTTCGCGCATTCTGCCTTGAGTGTGAATGCTTGAGGTATCAACTTTATGTGTTGCAGTCAAAAAATCGTGGGGATCAATTCCATGATGCAGCCAAAGGCCGTAGTAGGTTACTCCGTATTTTCGCCAATAATACTTTCGCAACTCGTTGGCTTGTTCCGATGTTAGTCCGAGTCTTTCAACAATGTAGGCATCCATCAGAACATGGATGTCATGAAACATACCGGCAGAGGCTGAGTAGAGGGTGTCGTCCATGTCCAGAAGCCAAAGTTTCGGCTTTGTGATCTTTCCACCGGAGGGACAAAACTTGAATATGCTCATCGTCGAAAAGAGCGCCTGTTGGCGCTCTGTTAAAGTTAGCGGTCTTCGGCAACCCGGATTGCGGTCACCATTCGTTCGGCGTCTTCATCAGACAGCCAAGGAACCCAGCAGTAGATCGGAGATGGTTCACCAGCCAAAACAGCCAGCATATGACCTAAATCCGTTAACGATTCCGCCCCTTTAATGCCTAATGCATACTCGGACATTTCAGCCGTCGGCAATTTCAGGGAAATACGATTGCCGAAATGATCCCGAACTTCTTTAGGCAAGACACGAGGATCCGGCCACTGGGTCGCCAAAATGAGGTGATAACCCGTGCTCCAACCTTTATTGGAAATCGCGTTCAAGGCTCTCAGAAGTTTTTCTTTGAAGTCATCATCAATCATCCAGACAGCCACTTCATCAATGATGACAAAAGTGCGTAAAAGACGCTTTTTGAGTCCCAATACTTTATTGCACTCTTCCAGAGTTTTGACTCCCAAGGTCTCGAAAAGCCGTTCGTGGGCCTCAATGGATTTTGTAATGCCATCTAGATAGCTTTTCGCCGTTTCAATGTTGGTTTCCACACGCATGCGGTGCAGACCTTTCAGGCTTTCAAAAGCCCAACCACCATTGGGATCGAACACTTTAATGGCGGCCAAGTCAGGAGTGTTGGTAATGGCAATGTCTAAAATCAAGTTTCGCAGGAAAGAGCTTTTACCACTGCCAGTCATCCCTGTCACTAAGGTGTAAGGGGCGTGGGCAGCAAATCCTTCAAAAGCAGATTCAAAGTTGAGGTAAAAAGGCTCGTCTTTATCAGCAGTGCGGCCCAATACAAAAGAATAGTTTCCACCATAGGCATTACGATTGACCTGACGTTCACGCCAGACACTCCACATACTATCACTGCCTTCATTGGCGTGCTTTTCGATTAATGCCTCAATGGCGGCGGAATAACGAAAACTGTTTTTATTAAGCATACATTGATCCTTAAAAAACGGATACCTCTGTACTTATATTAATCACTTTTGAGGCAGAGAAACGTTTCATAAATCAATTTTTCTTTTTTAATGTCACAAGCGTAATTTCACTGGGGATGCCTAAACGGATGGGGAAGCCATACCAAAGTCCAGTTCCGCGGTTGACATAAAGGAGCATATCGCCGATCTGATATTTATCTTTTACAAAACCTTTATTAATAATTTGAGCAAGCCAGTGCATGCCGAAAATTTGTCCGCCATGCGTATGACCGGACAATTGCAGTGCAATCGGGTATTTGGCGTAATCCCGACTGTATTTAACTTGATGAGACAGTAAAATGGAGACGGTTCCTTCGGGTATCCCGCTCATGGCTTTTTTAATATCCGGGTACTCACGATGATAGCGGGCTGCCATGGGGTCAGTAATACCGACAATGGCAAGTTTGGCTCCATTAACGTCAAGAATTTGGTGACTGTTATGCAGCACAATCATATTTAATGTGGGATAAGTGGCCATCCAGGCGTCATAGTCTACATAGTGTTCATGGTTGCCTTCGATTGCGAAAACGCCGTATGGGGCGTGAAGTTCCTTAAGCGGTAAAACGTCTTGTAGTCTTGCTTCTGTTTTACCGTCAACAATGTCACCGGTGACAGCAACCATATCCGGTTTCAAAGCATTCGTTCTTTCAACAACCTTAACCAGACGGCTTCGGTCAAGCAGAGGACTGGCGTGAATGTCGGATAATTGAGCAATCGTAAAACCGTCTAGCGAATCAGGCAGATTTTTAATCGGAACGTCTAAACGATAAATCGGCGGTTGGGATAGGGCGCTGTAACTGCCAAATGCGGCGATTAACATGGCTATGCTCAGTAAACTCACCGCCGTTGTTGTTGGGTGGGGAAGTTTAGTTTTGCGGACTAAACGGTAAATGAGTCCCACAAAGTCTTTGGCAAAAGTCGCCAAAACGAGTAGTAACTGGGTCGAAAATAACCAACAATACAAAACAATCCCTAAATGGGGAACTCGGTCATCATAGCCGACAAAAAAAGAACGACAAAACGCGGGATATTGGCAGGAAATAAGAAATAAAAAGAGCAAAACTCCGCGAATTGCCCAATGCAGGCGAGTCTTGTGAAACAAGCTCACGTACATATATAAGGCGAAAAAAATCGGAATGACATGAATGAGTACTTGTTGCATGATGTTCTTTTTCCTCTTTTATTGCCGGTTACTTTTTAGTTTGTCCCTCCGTTTTTTTTGGATTTTCTTTCGTTACCTCTGGCTTTTTCTCAAAACCGGTAATGTATTTTTCTCCTTTGAGAATCTTGACAGCCTGCTGCAATTGGAAGTCCTTATCATCACCAAAGAAATAGCGTAATTCCGGTTGCTTGGCGTCATCGAGTTGTTTTTCACTTTCTTCTTTCTGTTTTTTCTGGAAAGCTTTTTTCTCTTCTTCACTCTTTAGGTGATGTGCAAGATCAGCTTCTCGAATATTGAAAGTCGCGTAATTGCCTTCGGCGGTATCAGCGATTTCAATATCGGGAGTAATACCCTTAGCTTGAATTGACCGACCGTTAGGGGTGTAGTAACGCGATGTTGTCAGTTTGATGCCCGTTGTGGCTTCGCCTCCATCCAAGGGTCTTAAAGGTAAAACAGTTTGAACGCTACCCTTGCCGAAAGACTGTTGGCCAATAATTTTGGCACGCTTATGATCTTGCAAGGCGCCCGAGACGATTTCGCTGGCACTGGCGCTGGCCGCGTTAATCAGGACCACCATGGGTACGGTCTTGGCTTCCTTGGGAACTTTTGCAACCCAGTCACTAGAGGGGCTTTGATCGAAATTAAGGTAGTCTGACGGTCTGGTGAGGAAGCTTCGGTTTGCTTCGGCTGTGCGTCCTTTTGTGCTAACGACAACTTTATCTTTATCAATAAAAGTTGATACAACACCGACAGCGGCATTAAGTAAGCCACCGGGGTCATTTCTTAGGTCTAAAACCAACCCCTTAAGATGATTCTTTTTATTCAGATCAATAAGGTATTTAGCAAGGTCATCGGCCGTATGTTCTTGGAATTGTGAGATACGGATGTAGGCGATGCCATCCTTTAGTTCCTTCATTTTCACCGACTGGACTTTAATAATGTCACGCGTGATGGTGAAGTTCAGCGGCTTATCCACTCCTTTTCGAGCAATGACGAGTTTGATTTTTGTTTTGGGTTTACCGCGCATGAGTTTGACGTTTTCAGAAAGCGTCATCGCTCGGGTCGCCTGTTCATCAATCTTGACAATAATGTCACCGGCTCGAATTCCTGCCCGGGCAGCAGGTGTGTCATCGATAGGAGCGATGACCAAGACACCAGAAGCATCCATCGTGACTTCAAGGCCAAGTCCGCCGAATTCACCTTCGGTTCCCTCTTTCATTTCCTCAAACGCTTCTTTGTCCAAATAAGCAGAGTGAGGATCAAGCCCTGAGAGCATACCAGCCAATGCATTTTCCAATAACTGGCGGTCACCGGTCTGCTTTTCATCGACATAAAAAGCTTTTACAGCCGCATAGACATCGGTAAATTGACGAATTTCCTGTAAAGGTAAAGGAGCTTTAGCGTTTTGAGCGTTTGTTTCAGCTGCCAAAAGAGCAGGAGTAAAACAAAGCGCCAAAGAAGCTGCAATTACTTTTTTACGTAAGGGAGATGAAAATATTGTCATGTTTTTCTTTTAATCTTTACCAATCCACGGCAGGGGATTGAAGGGTTGTCCGTTTCTGCGAAGTTCAAAATATAGGCCTGGGCGCTCTTCTCCGCCAGTGTTGCCGACTGAGGCAATCGTTTCGCCGCGCGTGACCTTATCGCCAACACTCTTGTAAAGGGATTCGTTATTTGCGTAAATGGAGAGATAACCGTCACCGTGGTCAACAATAATCAAATTGCCGAAACCACGAAGCCAATCAGAGAACACAACCTGACCATTCGCACAAGCCAAAACGTCACTGCCTTGGCGAGCTTGAATCATCAAACCTCTCCACGTTGTGCTCTTACCGGAAACATTCGCTCGAGCTTGTCCATAGCGTCCTGTGATTTTACCCAACGCCGGCATTAACAATTTGCCTTTTTGTTTAGCAAATACGCCGGAAGGAGTCTTTCCTCCAACGGATACTTTTCCGCTGGCCGGTTGTTTCTTGCGAGCCTGCTGAGCCCTGCGCTCTGCTTCTGCTTTGCGTTGGGCCAGCACTTTGTCAATATTGGCAACCAATTGTCCTAATCGTTGCTGATCTCGCTCCAACTTATCAATGGAGGCTCGTTGCTCGGAAATTTGTTTTTTCAGTTTCTCCAAAGTCTGTTTACGAGTTTGTTGTTCTCGCATCAGTTGCTCACGGCCTTTTTTTTCATTGGCTTCAATGTTCGCGAGCTCTTTGCGTTTGCTTTGCGTTTCCTCGGAGACTGAGTGAATACCGGCCTGTTGTTTGGACAGTTGATTGACGGCCTGTTGCTGAGCACGAGCAAAATACTGAAGGGAAGCGGCGTCTCGGGCTACTTCATGGGGATTATTTCCGGCAATTAATGTTTGCCAAGACTGACGCCGGGAATTCAGAAATTGGGCACGGGCAATCGCTCGACTTTGCTTTTCTGCGCTAGTCAATTGTCCGCTCACAGATAGCTCTTGTTCTCGCAATTCTTTTAGCCGTTTTTCAACTCGTGTACGTTCAGTGCTTAATTCACGAAGACGGCGATTGGCTTTTGAAATGGCTTCTTCACTGGCCGCTAAAGCATCACTTGCCTCATTTTGACTGGCTTCAGCTTGGGACAACTGTTTCTTTAAGGAACCGAGTTGCTCTTGCAAAGACTTCTGTTGACTTTGCAGTTCATTGCGGCGTTTTTCACTGACTTCGTCTGTACTTTTGGCAGCCGTTTTTTTAGTGGCTGTTTTTGAGTTGTTTTTTTGAGCAACTGTACGTTTTGTAGTGGTTTTAGCGGAAGAGCGCGTCGTTTTCTTGGCGTTAGTTTTTTTCTGAGTCGTTTGAGCATACACCTCTCCCACCCCGCAGTATTGACTTAGCGGGGAAACGCTCAGACAGAGCAAAGCGCTCGCTAGACCGAGCGCTTTTAAAAATACGCCTAAAGGACGCGCAATCAATCTCACTTCTTCGCTTTACCTTGAGCCGCAACAGCTGCCATTGCGGCTTCAATTTCCGCCTGATTACCGAGATAGTAGTGACGGATAGGTTTCATATTGTCGTCGAACTCGTAGACGATCGGTCGAGCAGTCGGAATATTCAAGTGAACGATATCCTCATCGCTGATATTGTCAATGTACTTGATCAAAGCGCGAAGAGAATTGCCGTGAGCAGCGATCAGTACGCGCTTTCCTGAACGAATCGTCGGTTCAATTTCTTCCTTCCAATACGGAATAACACGGGCAACGGTATCTTTTAGACATTCAGTAGCCGGGATTTCTTCCGGCTTCAAACTTGCGTAACGGGGATCTCTGCCTGCCCAACGTTCATCATCGGGAGAAAGGGGATTGGGCGGAATAGCGTACGCGCGACGCCAGATCAAAACTTGATCATCGCCGTATTTGGCAGCCGTTTCAGCTTTATTTAGGCCTTGAAGTGCACCGTAATGTCTTTCGTTTAAGCGCCATGAGTTTTTAACCGGCAGATACATACGATCCATGGCATCCAAAGCGATCCATAACGTACGGATGGCACGACGTAACACGCTTGTATAGGCGATATCAAAATCATAGCCTTCGGCTTTTAACAATTCTCCGGCTTTGCGGGCCTCTTCGCGTCCTTTTTCTGTCAGGTCAACGTCGGTCCAACCCGTAAAACGGTTTTCCAAATTCCACTGGCTTTCGCCGTGTCGCATCAGTACGAGCTTAAACATAGGATCAATCTCTATAAAAATGAGAAATGGGAAGTTAACCCCACAATTTTAAAAGAAAAGGCCAATTCGGAGAATCGCCAATGCACAAAAAGTTGTAATTTGTTGTACTATCCCAAATCAAGATGCGATTGGGCTTTTTGTGACCGACCGCTTTTTCTTTGACTGATCAGTAGCGAGAACATCGTGTTTGAATTTTTACTTGACAATATTGTGTTGGTGGCCGTGATTTTGGTATCCGGCGCCTTTTTGCTCGAACCCGTTATTCGTAAGCGTAGCATGGGTCCCAGTCTTAGCAACGAAGAGGCTATCGACTACATTAACAAGAAGAACGCCTTCGTGTTGGATGTGCGTGCCACGAAAGATTTCAAGCGTGGAGCCATTGCCAATTCAAAGAGCATCCCTATGGAAGGTTTTGAAGGGCGCATCAATGAAGTTCCGAATGATCGACCGGTCATCGTGGTCGATACCGTGACATCGTCGAGCCAAAAGGCAGCAAAGATTTTGCGTGCCAAGGGCTATAAAGATGTTTTTGTCCTTGAAGGCGGTATTAAAGGTTGGGTAGACGCCAAGTTGCCCTTTACCCGCTAGAGATCAATTTAACTGAAACACCGAAAGGATTTAAAAATGGCTGAAGAAAACAACAGTGTTGCCCAGCAAGATCAACAACAAGACGCTTCTGCTAATGCGTTCCAACTTGAACGCTGCTACATGAAGGATGCTTCTTTGGAAATGCCGCATGCTCCGGAAGTTTTTGTGACTCCTCTTCAACAACAACCGACGGTTGACATGCAGTTTGAAGTTAGTTTAAAGAAGCTTGATGATGCGCATCGTGAAGTAACGGTTCGTGCCACAGTGACGATCAAGGCTGCAGAAAATGTCATGTTGATTGCCGAAGTCAAACAAGCCGGTATTTTCCAAATTCGCGGCTTTACGGATGAACAAATGGCTCACATCGGTAATGTTATTTGCCCGACCATTGTTTACCCGTATTTGCGTGCCAATGTTGCTGACTTGATCACCCGTACGACAATGGCTCCGGTTAACTTGCCGGAAATGAATTTTGAAATGTTGTATCAACAACGTTTGGCTCAAGCAGCAGTCGCTGCCGATCAAGCAAAGGCTGAACAACAAAACTAATTCGGATTCATACAGACCGTTGAAGGGGAGAAGACATCAGCAAAGGTGCTGAGAAGCTTTTCCCCTTTTTTGTTTTATGACAATGAAAAACGTTACAGAAGCTCCGCAACTTTCCAGCCGTCTGTTGAGATTGGCGCTGCTTTGGGTGATTTTGCTCATCGCCTCGGTTGTTTATACGCTTTTTTTGTCTAAACAAATGGAAATCACAACGGAAGTTATGCGCCGAGCAGGTGATATTCGTGCGGAGTTATACCAAGTTGGCTACGACCTGACCACGGTACATTCGAAGAATTTAACTGTCGATATCCAAGGGGTTGTTTGGCGTGTTGACCAGACGCTAAATTTGGCTATTTTGGATGACGGATCTACCTACCGCGTGATGGCTCGTGATGAGCGAATTGACAAAATTTTGAGCAGAATCGACGAAACATGGCGCCAGAGTGTCAAACCTTTACTTTTAAAGTGGAATGAGACTCATAGTGTAGGAACCTGCAGCAGACAGGAAATATTGGCAGGCCTCGATTCTCTAAACAGTGAACTTGATGAGTGGCAAAACTTAACCGATGCAGAAGTCAACCGTAATATCGTCGTATTGCGCTATACACAGGTTGCCTTGGGAGGTTTGTCGATTCTGAGTGTCATCGTTGTGATGTGGTTTTTGTTTGCTTCTGTACTAAGGCCGCTGAATCAACTACAGGCTGGAATCGAGCGCTTGAAAGCGGGTGACTGGAAGACAAGGGTGCATGCGGAAGGAACTCAGGAATTTTCTGAAATTTCTGCAGGTTTTAATGAATTGGCTACCCACTTGGATGATATTTACTTCAATTTGGAAAGTAGAGTTGAAGAAAAAACCGCTTCTTTAGCAGAAAAAAATGCCCACTTAACCGCTCTATATGGTTTAACGGCGTTTTTGGGTGAACAACATTCCGTTGAAGAGATGTTGGAGTCTTTTATTGCCCGTGTTTTAACTTTAACTGGGGCTCCGGCAGCGCAAGTTTGTTTTTGGAACGAAAACCGCAACCAATTGGAAAGCGTCTTGAAAAAGGGCCTTAGTGAGAGCGGAACTAAGGAATGTGAAAAAATCTCTGAACAATTCTGCCAGCAAATATTTGCCAGTCCTTATCCGGTCAGAATTGAAGAGCCTGATCAGTCTGTCAACCTGGACGCCTCCCATAATCGTTTCATATTGAAGGTGGTTTATCACATTCGCTATCGGCAAAAAAATATCGGTATTTTTGCCCTCTTTTATCGTGACAAACTTTCCGAAGACAGAGCACTAGATATGCTTCTTGAAAACTTGGGTCGTCACTTTGGGGCCGCTATTGAAAATATGCGCTTGGCGGCTTTGGACCAACAAATGGCGGTTGCTCAGGAACGCAATATATTGGCGCAGAATTTACACGACTCCATTGCACAGACCTTGTCTTTTGTTAATCTTCAAGTGCAGATGTTGGAAGGGGCATTGAAGGATCAGAACTCCGAGCAAATTGATGATGGCATTAAACAAATTAAAGCCGGCGTTCAAGAGTGCTACGACGATGTAAGGGAGCTGCTTCTTAATTTCCGAACACGTGTTTATAAAGAGGAGTTGGGTGAACTTGTTCAAAGTGTGTTGCAACGTTTTGAGCGACAGACGAATGTGAAAACGCATTTAAATATTCAGGATGACGGAATGACATTGTCTTCAACCCAAAAGTTGCAAGTCATCTTTATTTTGCAAGAAGCCCTATCCAATGTTAGAAAGCATGCTCGGGCGCGTACGGTCATGGTTAACATTCGCAATGATGACAGTCGTTTTGAAATGACGGTGATGGATGATGGCATCGGAATTGATCCACAATTGTTGTCCGAACGAAAGCAAAGCCACGTCGGATTGTCTATCATGCGAGAACGTGCTCAGAAAGTAAACGCTCAGATTGAAATTGAATCTGAAATTGACCAAGGCACTACTGTGAAATTGATTTTGCCCAAAGAGGGACGCTGATGAGTATTCGGATTTTATTAGTAGATGACCACACTTTATTTCGGTCTGGTTTGAAGGCACTGTTGAGCAGGCAGGCAGATTTCGAAATTGTGGGTGAGGCTTCAGACGGATTGGAAGGGGTGAAGTTAGCCGAGCAGCTGAAACCGGATCTGGTGCTTTTGGACTTGGATATGCCCGTGATGAACGGGACCGAGGCACTCGCTCAGATGTTGGCCGCTAATCGCGAACTTCCGGTCGTTATGTTGACAGTCAGTGAAGATGCCGAGGATTTGAAAGAAGCATTTGTACTTGGAGCCAGAGGTTATCTAGTCAAAAACATTGATGCAGAGTATTTGGTTAATGGCGTGCGTCAAGTCGTGGCTGGCGAAAGCGTGATGTCTCCGGAGATGACCAGTAAATTTGTCAATGGAATCAGAGCTAAACATCTTTCATTAATGCCCGAGGTTCGTCCGGAAACGGTAAAAAGTCTCACTGAACGTGAACGCCAGATTTTGGGTTGTTTGGCTCAGGGAGCTAGTAACCGTGAGATGGCTAATTTGCTGAACATGTCTGAAAGCACTGTCAAAGCTCATTTACAGCGCATTATGAGACGGTTTGATTTCAGCTCTCGCGTACAGGCTGCTGTTTTCGCAGCAGAGCGGCACATGGACCGCTATTTACTTGAGAGCCTAAATCAGAAAAAGACAAATAACAGTTAAATTCTTTAAGGGCGGCTATAAGCCGCCTTCGTAGTTATTCTGTCTCCAAGCTTCATATACGGTAATGGCAACGGTGTTGGAGAGATTCAACGACCGATTGTGAGGACGCATCGGCAAGCGAATGCGTTGTTGTTCAGGGAAACTGTTTCGAATGTTATCGGGAAGCCCGTGTCCTTCGCTACCAAAGACAAACCAATCTCCGGGCAAGAAGTGAGAGTCCGCAAAAGGATGAGAGCCCTTTGTGGTCATGGCAAACATGCGGTTACGGTTAGGATGCTCACTTTCTAAAAACGCATCAAAACTTTTATGCACTTTTACTGTTGCATATTCGTGATAATCCAGTCCGGCTCGGATCATATGTTTGTCTTCTAATGTAAATCCTAGAGGTTCAACGAGGTGTAGTTCACAGCCCGTGTTGGCGGACAAACGGATGATATTACCGGTGTTAGGCGGAATTTCTGGAGCAACGAGAACAATTCTAAACATACTCATCTGACGGCGCAGTTAGCGCTTTCCTCATTTTCGTTAAAGCATTTTTTTCTATTTGTCGAACCCGTTCAGCCGACACTCCCAACTCTTGAGCAAGTTCCTGCAATGTCTTGGGAGTGTTATTGCCATTTTCATCGATATTGAGCCAGCGGGCCATAATCACATGGCGGCTGCGTTCATCAAGGCTAGCCAGCGCTTGGCGGATGCCTTCTTGCTGCATTCGCTCTTCGTCTTTTTGCTCAAGGATGGTGGTAGGTTCATCGGCTGTTGAAGACAACCATTGGATCGGAGCGCTGCTGTGATCTTCATCATCGGTATTGTCTGCAGGCAAATCAATGGGCGTTTCATTGCCATACATCCTCTGTTCCATCTCGAGAACTTCGGATGGTTTAACATCCAATTCTTGAGCGATTTTGTCTGCCTGTGAATAGGTAAGCGCATTTTCTCCCCGCATGGAGCGGAGATTGAAAAACAATTTTCTTTGGGACTTAGTTGTGGCCAATTTCACTTGGCGCCAATTTTTCACAATGTAGTCTTGGATTTCAGAGCGGATCCAATACTCTGCGAATGTCATTAAACGGGCGCCGTGAGTGGGGTCATAATGCTTAATGGCTTTCAATAAACCGATGTTGCCTTCCTGAATCAGATCAGCGTGTGGAATTCCGTATCCAAGGTAGGAACGAGCAATAGCAATGACTAGCCTCAGGTGGGCCATAACCAGAGCACGGCCGGCGTTCATGTCATTATTTTTGTGTAAGCGTTCCACCAGATCCCGTTCTTGTTCATACGACAGAATAGGGAAGCGATTGGCCGCCTGAATATAGGCATCTAAGTTCCCTAAACTAGGGATGACACTAGGAACCTTGCTCTGATAAGGAACAAGGGCATTAGCGCCGGGGGAAGCTTTTTTGATATCAGCCATGTAGATGCCTAAAAAATGAGGAGGACTTGTATCAGTCAAAGCGCTCAATTTTTGCAATTGCGCGCTGAGTAATGATACTCGCGATTAAGCCGCCAAGCAGAGCGCAAAAAACGATAAAGCCCGCATTAAATTGCCAAGGTAACGGAGAAATGGCAATCTGAGTGCCATATTGTTCACCGACGGCTAGAAGAGCCTCATTAAGGTAGCCAGTGGCGAAAGACGACAAGGCAATGGCAATCACAGCCGCCAGACCCATCGTCAGAAAACCTCGCCATGCATAAGGGCGAATGGAAAACGACGGAGTCGCCCCAAAAAGATAAAGCATATTGAGCTCAGTTTTTTGGGTATCGGCAGCCAGTCTGACGCTAGCGGCAATAACACAGACAATCAGCGATAGGGTGATAACAACAAATATCCAACCTAAGTTACTGATTGCATGAGAAATTGCATCCAACTTTGTTAACCATGTGCTGTCATAGGCAACAAGGCTGACACCTTTTAACTTTTCAATATTTTTTGCCGTTCGCTCTATGTCGGCAGCAGGCATTTGTGCGTCAAGCGTCACGATAATCAAGTCAGGTAGCGGATTGGCAGCCTTATCTTGAGAAGTTTGCTTGATACCTAAGTTTTCATTGAGAGATTTAAAAGCCTCATCTTTCGGAATCGTCGTAATTTTCATTACGTGTTCGTGTCTGCCAATTCTCTCCCGCAAATTATCCATTTGCGCTTTGTTGAGGTCTTGATACGTAAAGACTGTAATTTCCGGCGCCACAGGAATCGCTCTGATGGGTTCAGAAAGGCTGTAGAGAACGCTTGCGACAAAAACCGGGATAGTCAAAGACAAACTGGCGAGCATTAACGCTAGGAAAAAAACTCCCTTAGCGTTTTTAATGCCTCGAAAAACTTGCTGTAAGGCCCAAGCACGAGAAGAAGTAAAGCTCATGGCATTCCTCCGTGTTGAGAGGCAAATTTGACTTCCCTGTAGGCAATGCCACGTGGAGCCAAAAGAAGGTGAGAGGCTACAATAACGGTCACTCCTGCACTGGCAAATTCCCCCAGGAGGTTAATAACCGTTTGAGCATTGTTAGCGTCTAAATGTGCCGCCGGTTCGTCAGCCAAAATCAAAACAGGCTGATTAACCACAGCTCGCGCAAGGCTGACCTGTTGTCTTTGGCCAGAAGATAAATCGATCGGATAGTTTTGAGCCCAGTCGGACATGTGGCAGCGAGAAAGGGCTGCCAATGCTTGTTGTCTAGCTTGATCAGTACTGGCATCGGCGGCCAAAGCGGGCAGCATTACATTTTCTAAAATGGTTCTGTCTTCCAGTAAAGGCGAATTTTGGAGCATCAGTCCGATCGCTCTTCGAAGCCAACGACGTTGAAGGGTAGAAAACTCTTGAACATCTTCCCCGGCCACCCTGACCGCACCCCGAGTCGGGTTCAACAGGCCGGCGATTAGCCGCAAAACGGTTGACTTCCCACATCCTGTATCTCCGTGCAGGACAACAAATTCCCCTCGGTAGATATCTACCGATACGTCGCGAAGTACTTGCAATTGGTCAAATTCCACAAATACATGTGATAACTGAACCAAAGGCTCTTCTTGAATTTGGGCAGGTAGGGAAGTGTCAAACATCAATAAAATTATTTCTCGAAGTCAAACTGATATTGTACGGCTTTCCAAGCATCAACTTCTCTTTGTAGGAGAAAATGTGTTAGAGGATGTTTATTGAGCCAACTTGAATCTTTAAATGATAAGCGCCAGTGACGCTTGCCTTCCTGAGTCAATGAGAAATCAGGCAGTTCAATATCCTCACGTTTGTGTGCAATGATGCTTGCTAAACGTAGCGCCAGTAGTGATTTCGCCCACGCCTCATTGTCTAGTTGAGACTCAATTTTGTAGAGTCTGCCCCTGTGGCCGAGAACCAGCTGTGAAACCCAGTGACGATCATTGATGGAAAAGCCCTGCAGATCAAAATGTTCAATCAGGTAGGCACCGAGTCTGTGAAAACGGTTATGGCTAATGAGATTGCCTGTTTCATGCAACAGTGCAGCCCAATGAAGGCGTTTTTTTGTGTCCTCCGTGGCATCGGGGAAAAGGCGTTGAAGAAGCTTTTGGGCAAGCAGATCGACCCGTTTGGCCTGCGCTTCGGAAACAGCGCTGTAACGCAATAGTTCCCAAGCGCTGGATTCTCTTAAATCGTTACCATTCAGGCGGGAAAGTTGCTCATAAAGCAATCCGACCCGCAAAGCGCCAGCCGAGAATTTTATGCTCTTAATGTTGAGCGCGTCGCAGGCGGCATGAAGAACCGCAAGCCCACCGGTGATTACTTCTTTTCTTGAACGATGCAGATCCGGGAAATCTAGTTTATCAACGTGTCCCTTAGCAATCATTGCATCACGAATTTCACAAAGTCTTTCCTGAGAAATCGTGTAAGAGTCCATACCAAAAGATTTGGCGAGACTGCAGATTGCTTCCATAGATCCGGATGAGCCGTAGGCTTCATCCCATAGGGTTGAATTAAATCGTTCACGACCTTCTTGAAACTCAGCCATCGCAGCTAATTTTGCGGCTTCATAGCCTTCACGCGTAATTTCTCCATTCGGGAAATAATGTAGAGATAAATTGACGCAGCCGACGTGGAATGATTCACAACGGTCAGCATGAAGTCCCGATCCTGTAACAAGCTCTGTTGAACCACCACCGATATCAATGACCAGACGTTTTTTATCAGAAAGAGGCAAGCGATGGGCACAACCTTCAAAAACCAGTCGGGCTTCTTCTTGTCCGGGCAATATTTCAATAGGAAAACCCAGTACGTCTTGAGCACGCCGTAGGAACGCTTTGTTATTTTGGGCAATTCTGATCGTTTGGGTGCCTACGGCTCGCACATGTTCCGGTTTGAAGTCTTTAATTTTTTCTCGAAAACGGGCTAAGGTATCAAGCGCTTTTTGTTGAACTTCTTCAGTCAGATAACCGTTGCTATCAAGTCCGGCAGCTAACCGAACACCTTCTTTACCGTAGTGTTCGCAGATAATCTCGTTACCTTCAATGCGACCGATTTCTAAGCGAAAACTGTTGGATCCTAAATCTATAGCTGCCAGACGGATACTCATTGATTGGCTCCTAAACGCTTGGCTTCCAGTGCTTGCGAAACAATGGGGCTGACAAAAGCGGAAACATCGCCGCCCAGACGATGAATTTCTCTGACTAATGAGCCGGAAATAGACTGAGTGCCGTTAATAGGCGGGAAAAATATTGTTTGAACATTACTGTTTAATGCATGATTGACACAGGCCATGCGCGTCTCGTAGTCGAAATCGCTTCCGTTTCGAACACCGCGGATAAGGACTGAAGCACCGGTTGCTTTGACAAATTCACTCAACAAGCCTTCAAATCCAACGACTCTGACGCCTTCGATACCCGCTAAAGATCGGCGGGCTAAGTCGACTCTTTCTTCAAAAGAAAAGAAGGTATTCCTTCCAGTATCAGCAGCGACTGCCACAATGACTTCATCGAAGATTTGACGGGCACGATCAAGCACATCTTCGTGTCCAAGGGTAAAGGGATCAAACGTACCTGCATAAATGGCAATTGTCATTTTTCTTCCTGTGTAGGACTAACCAGTCGAAAGGCCACCGCTCCGGTCTCAGACTCTCTTACAACTGCTAATTTTAAGTCAGCCAAAATTTGGGTATCCCATTCTTTTGGTGACTCGATGTAAATGAAACCGTTCTCTTTAAGAATCGAAAGCGCTAATTTAATGGCCTTTTCGTGTAAATTCAGTGCAAATGGGGGGTCGATAAAAATAATGTCGTATTTTTTATTGAGGGAACGAACATCGGCCAGAGCGTCTGCGCAACGAATATCCAGAATGTCTTCTGCCCGTAATTTGGTTCGTGAAAGACAGAGCTTTTCATAAACACGACGATTTTTCTCGAGCAAAGTAACGCTGCGCGCTCCTCGGCTGGCTAATTCAAAACCCAGAGCGCCGGATCCGGCAAACATATCCAGACCTTCAATTTCAGAATAATCACCGAGAAGGTAGTTGAGCCAATTAAAAAGTGTTTCCCGAATCCGATCACCTGTCGGACGTAAGCCGTCAAAGTCCGCGACAGCTAAAGGCGTACGACGCCACTTGCCAGAGATAATTCTGACAGTACCTGCTGCGCGCGCTCTTGGTAAACTTACGCTTTGTGATTGATTTTGTTTCTTTAATGGACGCATACGCTAATGATAACGACTGAAAATAAAAAAGCGGGATGGTTAGATCGGTTAAAAAACGGTTTACATCGAACTCGAGTCAATATTATCGGACTTTTTACCGGTGGTAAGGTCGATGAGGATTTTTTAGAGGAACTCGAATTCGCTTTGATTTCTGCCGATATGGGCGTTTCAACGGTATCGGAGTTACTGGGAAAGTTAAGAGATACTATTCAACTGAAAGGGCTGAAAACACAGGAAGAAGTTCGTGAGGCCCTAAGAGAGGAAATTGTTGCTCTTTTAACACCAGCGCAAGGTCGAATTAACCTAGATAGAACCAAGCCACTTGTGATGATGATGGTTGGGGTAAACGGCGCAGGTAAGACAACATCCATTGGGAAAATCAGTAAATGGCTTTCTTCGCAGGGTAAAAGTGTTTTGTTGGCAGCAGGCGATACTTTCCGCGCTGCTGCTCGCGAACAATTGGCTGTTTGGGGAGAAAGAAATCGTGTAGAAGTTATTTCCCAGACAGGCGGTGATCCGGCGGCTGTAGCTTTTGATGCTGTCAGTGCAGGCAAGGCCCGAGGAAGCGATGTTGTCATTGTTGATACGGCAGGTCGCTTGACAACGCAGACTCGACTCATGGAGGAACTCAAGCGAATTGCTCGTTCGCAAAATAAATCATTGGAGGGTGCTCCTCATGAAGTGATTCTGGTCATCGATGGAACGAATGGTCAAAATGCTTTGGCCCAGGTGAAAGCTTTTGATGAGGCGGTTCCGCTAACCGGATTGATCATTACTAAATTAGACGGGACGGCCAAGGGAGGTGTTTTGGTGGCTATCAGCCGCATGCGCGCCGATAACCCCATCCCTATTTATTTTATTGGTGTCGGCGAGTCCATCGAGGATTTGCAACCGTTTGACGCGCAAGAGTTTGCCAAAGCTCTTATTGGTTAAAAGCAGAAGGAGTGGTTTGGCCACTCCTTCTCGTTATTAGAAACGATTTCTGAAGAAATCTTTCAATTTGTCCCAGCCGGACGGTTTCTTTTCTTCCTTCGGTTGCGGTTTGGCAACAAGATTATTCGCCTTGCGGATTTGCTCAGTATCTAACACCGCAATTGGCGATTGCCATTGGCCGGCCAAATTAATAGTCAAATCCAGTCCATTGCTTCTGCCCGTTAATTGTCCAGTTAGTGAATGGTTGTTTAAATCAACTTGAGCTTGTCCCCGGGCGCGTGAAGATCCGAAATTCACCCCTAAATTGTCAATAACTGCCCGACCATCGTGTATCGTCACAACACCGCCAAAATGTTCTGTTTCTGTAAAAAGATCATTCTTCTGCTCGGGTTCCTTATATTGCTTTAAGGCAACTGTCGCGTCTTCGAGATTAAATCCAAAAAGTTTGGCCTGTGACGCAGAAAAACCGATTTGCCCATTTAAAGCTTGCTGCGTAAAGCCTCCGCCATACAAATTGGCCTGCAGGTTCAATATTCCTCCCACCTTACTATTGCCGCTTGCATCATTGAGAAGAGAGGACAGGTTAATGCTTTCGCCTCGATAAACTACATTCCAGTGGCCTTGGGCATTCAACTGAACATCTAATTCGGTCTTACCATCGTATGTTAGAGCTTTGGCTTTGGGGAGTTTTAAAACACCCTTCTGAATCTGCATATTTGATTTCAGCTGCACTAATTTAACCGGTCCAGTCGATAACTCCCCAATCACTATCGAACCGTTGAAGTCAAAGTGGTTCAAAAAGTCAAAGGGTAAAGATGAATCAATGTCCGCGGTTTCATGATCGCTAATTTCCGAAGTAGCTACTGAAGAGACTTCATTTGAGCCTTCGTGAGAGTGTTCTTTGGTTACTTCACTCTGATCTCCATCCGCCTGAGAGACACGAGATGTGTCAGTCTCAACCGTTGTTTCAACGGAGGTATCTTCTTGGCTGCCGGAGGAAGAAAGTTCTGACGGTTGCGCTTCAACGTTCGCTTCGTTAGACGCACTTGTTTGAACTTCCGACTGCTGGGGCAGTAACGTTGCTGGTAAAGTTGCTTGAGCTCTTTGTAGTGATCTGAAAACAGATAAATCACTTAATTCCAGTCGGCCAAAGACAAGGTCTCCTTTGATGTCAGGGAAATCAAAGCCAGCACTCTCGCCTCGAAATGTCATAGGCGCTCCGTGAAGTCTGGCAAAGATTTCACTATGAATTTTTTCTTTATTCCAATCAATTTTCACATTGCCGGAGATGGGAATGCTCTCTGCTTGTTCAGGCAAGGAAATTGATCCTTGGATATGATCGGCAGTAGTGAAAGTTGTTGCTGTGTCAAAAATGATGGGTGAACGCAAATCAACTTTCAAAGTCTGATCTCCTGCTCCCTTGTTGTATTGAATATGGAAGTCAGGAGCTTGCCAACTGTCTTGGCTGATGTGTAATTCAGCCACGGACAAAGAGACGTCGCCAAGGGATTGATCACCGGTTATTTGTACTTTTGCGGTTTTTGTGTAAATGGCCTCAGCGGACAATTGGGTCAGAGGTGAATCCAATTGCGCTTGGAAAGATTTGCCTTGTTGGGTTCCGCTGGTTTGAACGGAAAGATTTTCAATAGCGACTTTGCCAGAAGCTAAATTCAGGTCCAAAGAAAAGCCTGCCTGTACATCCAGGAGGAGATTTTCAGGCAATATCTGAATCTGTGTGCTGAGTGCAACCGGCGCATGCATCTGCGGAGAAGGGCCAGAGATAACTGCTCTTAAATTTTGAAGATTGAACAGCCTTCCGTCATGCTTCAGGTGAATGTCGGAGTCGTTGAATTCAATAGATTCAACCGTTAAACCATCAATAAGAGCAGTGTCGGTTGTTGAATTATTTTTCAACCATTCAGGCAATGACGGGCATTCCGTTTCTTGCAACGAAAATCCGTCAACCAAGATCTTCTCAATATGGATTTGGCCGAAAATAAGCCAAACAGGGCTTACGTTAAAGTGAGCAGAACGGTAAATGGCAATCAGTTTGTTTTGGGAGTCAAATAGTTGCGCGCTGGGCAGCTCAACCGATATCGTTGGTAAAACCCTAACGGTCGGAAGTTCGTTTGCGCGCATGACAAAGCCCATCTGATTTAAGGACGATTGCAAACGATCTTGAACGGATGCGGGGGTAACCAGGAAATACAGGGCAACGACGCTGCCAATTGCCAACAGCGCCAATATGCAGATCACCCAGAGAATTTTGCGGATAATACGCATGGGATTTGTCCAGAACACAGAACCACTTTGCCAAACATAGCACGAAATGCGATCCGTTGCAGAGCCAAAAGAGCACTATTTATTGCGCCACTTATTTCGAATGGTTTGACGCAAGTTAGGAGCAAGACGCTCGAGAGCGTCAAGCGTCATGAAAATAGAATCTCTTCCACGGTTAGAGAGTTCTCTGAAACGGGCCAGCAGCTCACTTTCTTCCTCAACGGGATTGTGGCGCTCACTAGTGATAATGAAGAGAATATCGAAACCACAGTCGTTGAGTCGGGGCATCCTGAAAATTCCCGGATCTTCTTGCCCCAACTCATACTTTTGGTACATTTCCAAGGGTACGCCAAGCAGCTGGGCAATTTGCAATTCGGTATAGCCCAAACGTTCCCGTTCGGTTCTTAACCGTTCACCAAATTCTCGACGACGTTTCGCAAGAACAGTTGCCATAATTTAAGGTCTAATAAAAATGTACCTAAATGTCTATCGGTTAGATCGTAACGATCCCTCTTTTTATTTTAAACATTAAAGAGGAAATTCATGACATCGCCGTCTTGAACGATGTAATCCTTTCCTTCAGCTCGCATTTTCCCGGCTTCTTGAGAACCTTTTTCACCATGATGAGAAATGTAATCATCAAATGAAATAGTCTGAGCGCGAATGAATCCACGTTCAAAGTCAGTATGAATCACACCGGCGGCTTGAGGAGCAGTGTCTCCCTTATGAATCGTCCAGGCACGAACCTCTTTAGGGCCGGCCGTAAAGTATGTTTGCAGACCAAGCAGGTCATAGCCGGCTCTAATGACGCGATCCAAACCTGCTTCATGCATTCCCATGTCTTCCAAGAAGAGGGCTTTATCCTCTTCGTCTAATTCTGCGATTTCGCTTTCAATTTTTGCGCATAAAGCCACAACGGGAGCATTTTCTTTAGCAGCAAATGCTTTGACGGCATCGAGCAAGGGATTATTGTCAAAGCCGCTGTCATCCACGTTGGCTACGTACATGGTTGGCTTAACAGTCAAAAGGCAAAGAGGCTTAATAATGGCCTTTTCCTCAGGCGTCAACGATACCTGACGAGCCGGCTTGCCTTCGTTGAGCACGGGTTGGATTTTTTCCAAGACCGTAACCAATTTCAAAGCCTCTTTGTCTCCGCCTTGGCGAGCTTGCTTAGAGTATTTATTAAGCATCTTCTCAACCGTTGCCAAGTCCGCCAGAGCTAATTCCGTATTAATAACTTCAATATCTTCCGTGGGGTTGACGTGACCGGCGACATGAACGATGTTGTCGTCATTGAAACAGCGAACGATATGGGCAATGGCATCGCACTCACGAATGTTGGCTAAAAACTGATTGCCTAAGCCTTCACCCTTACTGGCGCCGGCAACAAGACCGGCAATGTCTACAAATTCGACAACAGCAGGAACAATTCGGGCAGGATGTACGATATCGGCTAGCTGTTGGAGTCGGTTATCGGGAACTTCAACAATGCCGACATTGGGTTCAATCGTGCAGAAAGGATAGTTTTCTGCTGCGATGCCCGCTTTAGTTAAAGCGTTAAAGATGGTGGATTTGCCAACATTGGGCAAACCGACGATTCCACATTTCAATCCCATGATTTTATTTCCAAAAAGTTAATGCGTGCATTTTAGCATTGACATGTGATACAACGAGAGAGTCATTGAGGCGAAAATCAAGATTTTTCAATTGCAAGCATTAATTGGTGAATTTGGTTTTCGCTGAAAATTTTTATTCCTGATTGGTAGAGCAATTCAGCTAAAACTCCCCGACCCTCTCTAATTTGTCCGTCAAAATTTCCGGAATGAATAAAACAAACCCCACAGGCCGGACTTTTTTCTTTTAATAGCGCAAAAGAAGCATTAATGCTTTGGGCTGTCTTTAAACAATGCAAAGCTCCTTTGCGGTATTGATCGGAACAATCGCGACCGTTAACACTTAAAACGCGCGACTGTTTATCTAAGACCCCTTTAGCATTACCTGAAAACTCAATTTCACAAGGGCTGCGCGGGATGGGTAAGCCGCCCGCGCATTCAGGACAGATAGGTAAGAGAAGACAGCCTTTATTGATTAAACAACCAAGATCGGCCGGTCGACTTTGTCCATCAAAGCGAACTTTTTGTCCCAAAAGACAGGCACTAACGAGGATGATCGGAGGGCACTTGTCCAATTATTGTTCCTCATTCTTTTCGGGATTTGTTTTTGGCTTAGGAGAACCGAATTTCGCCAATGAACGCTGAACTCGAGCCATATCACCACAGGCAATGTCATTGGTTGTTTTAAGAGCAGCAGCAATACACTCTTGAATCATCTCTTTATGCTCAGAACTTGGAGCATGCAGAACAAAATCAGCGACGGGTTGCGCCATTCCTAAAGATCTCGGGTGGCCGGTACCTAAACGGAGTCTCCAAAAGTTCGGTGTGGAAAGTTTTTCAGTAATATCTTTTAGGCCATTATGACCGGCGTTTCCGCCGCCTTTTTTCAATTTCATGCACCCGGGCATCAAATCAAGCTCGTCATGGACAACAAGAATTTCTTCCGGAAGTATCTTGTAGTAAAGGGCCAGAGCAACGACGGCTTGTCCTGAGCGATTCATGAAAGTTGTGGGCTTTAAAAGCCAAATATCCTGCCCAGCTAAACGAACCCGAGCGACTTCGCCTTGAAATTTTTTCTCTTCATGAAAAAAAACTTTTTCTCTTTGGGCAAGTTGATCCAAGAACCAAAAGCCCGCATTGTGACGGGTGTCGGCGTAGTCAATACCGGGATTTCCCAGACCAACAATTAATCGAATCGCAGGCATATATCAGATATCCATATTAAAGATGGGAGCAATTCTATATTTTTGTATCGAGCTCGGTTATAAAAAAGGGCGCCGAGGCGCCCTTTTTTCGAGTCTAGTCGAAAATTATTTTGCTTCAGAAGCGGCGGGCGCAGCAGCAGGAGCAGCGGCGTCAGCAGCGGCAGCATCAGCAGTCGTATCTTCTTCTTCTTCGACTTGAGCAACGACAGACACAACAACCGGGTCTTCATTGCCGTGAACCACAGCGGAAACACCTTCCGGCAATGCGATGTCAGAGACGCGCATCGTCGTTTGAGCGGTCAAACCAGACAAGTCAACAGAAATGAATTCCGGCAAGTCCTTCGGCAAGCAGCTGACTTCGATAGAGCTGCGAGCGTGGTTGATGAGACCCTTGCTGATCTTAACGGCCGGGCTGTTTTCAGCACCGAAGAAGTGCAACGGCACGCTCATGGTCACCGGTTCATCAGCATTGACACGTTGGAAGTCAATGTGCATGACTTGCGGCTTGTACGGATGCATTTGGAAAGCGCGCAAAACAACGAGCTGATCCTTACCATCCAATTCCATCGTCAAAATCGAGGTGTGGAACTTTTCCTTGCGCAAGGCGTAGAAAATAGGATTGTGTTCGAGCTCGATCGGCGTGGCCGCAACGTTGCCGCCGTAAACAATACCGGGCAACTTGTCGGCGCGGCGCAGACGGCGGCTCGCACCCGTACCTTGCGCTTGACGCGTGGTGGCGATGATTTTCATAAGATTTCTCCAAAATTAAAATTCCCGGGACGCGACCATCCACTAGGAACAAAAAAAGATTGTTAAAAAACAATCGAGTGTGCAATTGTACAGATTTTGCACAAAAAGGCGAGTCGTTTTTCCGACTCGCCTTAAATTCACATTAGCAATTTTCGAACAAAGCGCTCACAGAGTCTTCACGAGCAATGCGAGAGATCGTTTCACCGAAAATATTAGCTACAGAGACTTGAGTGATCTTCGGACACTTAAGGGCATCCTCACGTAACGGAATCGTATCCGTGACAACCAACTCATCCAAGTCGGAATTCGTAATGCGTTCAATAGCCGGGCCGGAAAGAACTGGGTGGGTAATGTATGCACAAACTTTGATTGCGCCGCGTTCTTTCAGTGCCTTAGCAGCATTGCAAAGTGTTCCGGCGGTATCGACGATATCGTCGGTAATGATGCAAGTGCGGCCAGCCACTTCACCGATGAGGTTCATCACTTCCGCCACATTGGGACGAGGACGGCGCTTATCAATGATGACCATGTCCGTGTTGAGGGACTTCGCCATGGCACGAGCGCGAACAACGCCGCCGACATCGGGGGAGACCACGACAGGGTTTTCATAGTTACGGCTTTGAAGTTCACGCAACAAGATAGGCGTTGCGTAAATATTATCAACCGGAACATCGAAGAAGCCTTGAATTTGGTCAGCGTGCAAATCCATCGTCAAAACACGGTCGACACCAACGGATTGGAGCATATTGGCAACCACTTTGGCGGAGATGGCCACTCGAACCGAGCGCGGGCGACGATCTTGACGTGCGTAGCCGTAATAAGGCATCACAGCAGTGATACGGCGTGCAGAAGCTCGACGCAACGCATCAACCATAATCATCAATTCCATCAAATTGTCATTGGTGGGAGAGCAGGTGCTTTGCAAGATGAAGACATCGCGACCGCGGACCTTTTCGTCAATTTCCACCATGACTTCACCGTCAGAGAAATGACTGACAACAGCTTCACCAAGGGGAATATTGAGATGTTCTGCGACTGCATGGGCAAGTTTGGGATTGGCATTGCCCGTAAAAACCATGAGATTGTCCGGAACCATTGGGACCATGATATGACTCGCCGAAAGTTAGGAAGAGAGAACTCTTCGGTTAGTATTTGGCGGCTTAAAAACCGCTTCGTAAAAAAACAAACGGGAGCTAGCACAACAATGCTTGCTCCCGAAAGTTGGCAGGGGAGGAAGGATTCGAACCTTCGAATGCCGGAATCAAAATCCGGTGCCTTAGGCCAGCTTGGCGACTCCCCTACAAATTTTGGTTCAGCATGATAATGCTGACAACGTCGGGTGTATTGTAAGACTTTTTACCGAAAAATGTTTCCATCTGGATGGTAATTTTTCAAACACCCTTTCCGCCTCATCTTTTGGCATCACGGCAAAAACTGCAGAGCCAGAGCCTGTTAGGCGGAATTGAGGTAAATCCGTTAGCAACTTATTTACCTCGGGATTCACAATTTTTACGATCGGTTCTAGATCGTTGTGTCCCAATCTCATCCACTCACCAGATTGCTGAGCGGCGTCGAGGATCGACATTGTGACGTATTTCGTATTTCTTGTCAAGTCCGGATGTGAAAAAATTTCTCCCGTTGCTTGATTGACTCCGGGCCAAATGATGGCAAAAGGAATGGATGGGATGGAAATGGGGATTAATTTTTCGCCAATACCTTCAACCCATGCATTTGTTCCCAAAAGAAAAAATGGAACATCAGCTCCCAATTGAAGCCCTAAACGCATCAGTTCATCTTTTGTTAAATGCAAATTCCATAGATGATTCAATCCCATCAATGTCGTGGCTGCATCAGAAGAACCACCTCCCATACCTGCACCGGAAGGAATGCGTTTGACAACGTTAATCGTTGCTCCAAAAGAAGAGCCAGTATATTGTTGCAGTAATTTAGCCGCTCGAACACATAAATCTTTTGATGGATCTCCGACAATATCACCAGTACGAACGACTTCAGGGTCATTGCGAGCGGATAAGCTGATGGTGTCACAAAGGTCTACCAAAACAAAAACAGATTGCAACTCGTGGTAACCGTTTTGTCGACGACCAACGATATGCAAAAAAAGATTCAATTTAGCTGGAGCAAGCAAATTAAGAATCATGATCTCGGCTCGAGACAACAAGAAGAACAGAAATGCTAGGGGCAAAAGAGGTTGCTTCTCTCGTCAATCTTATACGTTTGGGTAAGCCCGACTCATCGTAATTTTCATAGGTGATCAACCAACCGCTTTGTTTGACTTGATTATAAGGGGGAGCACTGGGGATGGTGGATGCCGTCTGGTTGGGAATAACTTTACCGTCGATCCAATAATTTAGTCCATCAACTGGTACGCTGAACCCGAGGCTCTTTAGTAAAAGCGACTCGGCGTCGTTGGCGTACACGGTCGGATTGCCTAACGTCTCCAAAGATACTTCTGTGGGAGTTCGCGTGATTCTCGCCAAAGTGTTCCCTAAAGCACTTTTTAAATCCAAAATAGTTAAATCAGTGTTAGCTTGCGTTAATGTAAAACGGCCGCTGTGATTTTCCTGCTGAGAGGCAGAACGTGCAATCAATGAAAATCGACCTTGCCAAGATTGCTCAAGTTCGGGAGTGGACAGGGCGACACACCCTGTCAACAAGATGCTTGCAATGCCGGTGGCGATAAGTTTAAAAGTCATTTTTTACCTAAAAACGCAGATGTAACCGATCCATCAATGAGTTAATCTCCTGATCTTCCGCATTCTCTTTGAGCATGGGTCGAAGGATATCCATCGCTTTGGGTGTTTCCCCTTGAGCTTGGTAAACCTCAGCAAGGTGCAGCAGTATTTCTTTGTCATTAGACAATTTGGAGGCTTTTTCCAAATAATTTTGAGCTTGCTTGAGACTTCCTTGTTTGAAATAAAGCCAACCCATGGAATCTAAGAAGGCAGGGTTCTCAGGTTCTTGTCGAAGAGCTTTTTCAATGAGCGGTTTGGCTTGATCCAGCTTGACGCCGTTTTCTACCCAAAGATAACCCAGCGTATTGTAGAAATTGGCGTTATCGGGATAGAGTTCAATCGCATTTTGTAAATATTTCTCAGCTTCATCAATGCGTTTAATCTCATTGGCAATAACGGCGCACTGGAAAAGTAACGTAGCATTATCTTTGTCAGTGGATAAAGCCTTTTTCATTGCTTCATAGGCTTGCGGCAGTCGATCGGCTTCGTAAAGTATCTGAGCACGTTTATGGAGGAACTCTGTTTTCAGTTGATCATTAACTTTTGTTTTATCCAGAACTTCGATTGCTTCATCAAAATGTTTTTCCGCGGCGAGAGCTTGGGCTAAAAATAAACGAGATTGCGGAAAGAATTCACTGGACTGATCCACTTGACTAAACCAGTCAGCAGCAGCGGAGAAATGACGTTGTTTATAGTCGATCATCCCAAGAGATAAATAGGTTCTGGGAAGTCTTTCAAGAGAAACTTTCTGCGCTTTGGCCAGACGCTCAAAGGTCATTAAATATCGTTTAGTCTCTTCCAATAGTCCGACAGTGTCGCAAATACTGGCCAGAGTAAAAGCCAAATTAGGCATTTTCTGGGAGAAAGGATCCAAAATCTTGATTTGTTTTTTTACGCCGTTTTTATTCTGTGTATGTGCATAAGCTTTAGCCAAACCCAGTTGAGCATCGTAGTCTTTTGGGTGACGTTTGACGAAATTTTCAAGAGTACTGACCGCTTTAAGCGGTTCTTTTGCGATGAGCGTATCGGCGTATTCCAAAAGTGCAACCGTACTATCGGGAAGTTGTTGCCAAGCAATTTTTGCAAAATGTTCTCCGAGTTCCGCATTGCCTGTTCGGCGATATAGCTTGGCTAGTGTCAATGCTGCCTCTTTCTGGTCTTTGCACAAACTTGCCAAAGGACGCAAAAAGGTCAGTATCTGTTGAGGTTGGGCTGAGCTGAACTGAGCTTGGAGAGCAATCGCTTGAAACCGTTTTAGGCGTTCTTGCTGATTTTTCGCACTTAAAATGAGATCCTTTGCGCTCTGCTGTCGCTTTTCAGACAAATCGCCCTGGCGGATTTGAGTCAGCGTATTAGCCAATTGAGCATCCGCATTTGACGGAGAGAGTTTCTCCCAAAGTTGTGCCGCTTCTGAAGCCTGTTCAAAGGCGTGAGCACCGTCTGCAATTTCAAAGGCGCGTTTCGCCAAACGAGGGTCTTTTGTTGTTCGGGCGGTTTGCATATAAGTTTGAAATGCCGTGGCAGGGTCATTGCGCTGCAGAGCAAATTCTGAAGCAATGATTTGGAAAAGAAGTCCCCCGGTTAGTTCAACATTCGGAAGCGTCTCTTTAGCCCAGGATGAACTCACTAAGCAAGTCAGACTTAACGCGGTGCAAAGGGCTCGTTTAAAAGTAAATAGATTAAGAGGCATGTCTTTATAATCAGCAAGGATTTCGCTATTGTACTGTTTTCCTAAAAATCCATGATCTCGGAACAATTTTCTCAAACACTTATTGATTGGCAAAAAGTCCATGGTAGGCATCATTTGCCTTGGCAATACGCACACCCTTACGCACGGTGGATTTCCGAAATCATGTTGCAACAAACTCAAGTTTCTACGGTCATTGAATACTATGATCGCTTTATGAAACGTTTCCCGACCGTCCAATCCTTAGCAGAGGCTTCTGAAGATGAAGTCATGCAATATTGGTCGGGATTGGGTTACTACTCACGAGCGAGAAATTTACATAAAAGCGCAAAAATCATTGTCTATGATCACAAGGGTGTCTTTCCCACAACTCGCCTTGAATGGGAGTCCCTTCCAGGAGTTGGCCGCAGTACAGCTGCGGCCATAGTAGCTTTTAGCTTTGGGGCTAAGGAAACTATTTTGGATGGGAATGTCAAAAGGGTTCTGATGCGTTATTTTTGTCTTGACGCCCCTGTTGACAATGGTGAAACAACTAAAAAGCTGTGGGATTTGGCTGAAAATCTGTTACCTCAAAATGATATTGAAGCCTATATACAAGGGCTAATGGATTTAGGCGCCACAGTTTGTACAAGAACCCCTAAGTGTGTCATTTGCCCATTTCGAGAAACTTGTCAAGCTTTACTGAATGGCAAACAAGGGGATATTCCAGCTCCCAGAAAAAAGCTTAATCGTTTGGAAAAAGAGAGGACTTTTTTCCTTCTTTGGCATGAGGACGGTTGTTTGCTGCAAAAACGATCGGCCCGGGGTGTTTGGCGGGGACTTTTTAGTTTGCCTGAACGAGAAGGCGAAATGTCGGAGGAAGACATTTCGGAGGCGCTTTCTGCTCAAGGCTTCATGATTAAAAATATTCGAAGGTTAGAAAGTTTTCATCACGACTTTTCTCACTACCGTCTCGTCTTGCATCCTTGGGCAATTCATATCAAAAATCCTGATACAGTGAAAAACGACGAGCGATGGGCAAAAGTCGCAGAGTTGCCCGACATTGGGCTTCCCGCTCCTATCAGAGGTCTATTAGAGCGTTTTTTCGCTAGAGAGTCTGACTAAGACCTTTTACCGGTTTTTTCGCTTGACCGATGATGCGGTGACGGATGGCGACAGAGGGAAGTTTCTGTGCAAAATATTTAGCTAGAGTTTCCGCGACATAGACAGAACGATGCTGACCGCCCGTACAACCAATAGCCACGGTTAAGTAGTGCCGGTTTGTTGCTTGGTAGCTGGGCAACCACTTTTCGATGAAGAACTCAATGTCTTTAACCATTTCAGTGACCATCGGCTGCTTTTGCATAAATTCAACGATGGCTTCATCTTGTCCCGTCAGTGGCCGCAGTTGAGGATCGTAGTAAGGATTGGGGAGATTGCGGACGTCAAAAACTAAATCTGCCGCGGTGGGAATGCCGTGTTTATAACCAAACGATTCAAACGTCAAACTGAGATCGGCATGAGGGGCATCGGCGAAGTCTTTCACCCAAGTGCGCAGAGTGTTGCTTTGCAAGTGAGTTGTATCCAGAACGTGTGCCTGCACACTATAAGGTTCGAGTAACTCGCGTTCTCTCGTGATGACTTCTGAGAGCGTGACTTTTTCATTACCGGCGCTAAAGCGCAACGTTAACGGATGTCGGCGTCGGGTTTCAGAGAAGCGTTGAATCAGTTCCTGAGTGGAGGCAGTCAGAAATAAAACGCGCACATCCCAGTCTTTTTGTGCGTTAAGTTCTTCAATGAGTTTTTCGGGAGCGTAGCCCTCAAAGTCACTTCTTGCATCAACAGCAAAAGCAACATAGTCCTGAGTTTGTTGCAGGGCTTTAGCAACCGGGATAAGAAAAGACAGAGGGAGATTGTCAATGCAGTAGTAGCCGGAATCTTCCAACTGGCGGATGGCGACAGATTTTCCTGAGCCCGAAAGACCGGTGACAATAATAAGCTTCATACAAGTCCCCCCACACAAAGTCAGACTATTGTAGCGGAAAGCTTAACTATTGTTTTCAACAGCTGCCACGGTCAAAGAGGTAACGCCTTGTTCTTGCTTGAGTTGAGCTTTGACTTCTTCGTTAAGGATATCCCACTCGTTTTCAAGGGCGTCTTCTTTACTTTCTCGGGCTAAAACAGTGGGAGCAACCCAATCCATGATACAAGCACAGACCTCAACGGCGTTCTCTGCTTTTCGGATTTTTGCACACAACGTTTTATCTTCCATCATGGCGATGCACTCGCGCAAAAGCGGCAAGTACTCATCGTCATTGTCTGTTTTTGGGACGATGAGGAAAAAGAAGATATCAACCGGTTTGGTGTCATACGGTGTTGGGTCAACGTGAATCGGACGTTGAAGAAGGACAATTGTGATGATGGGCTGCTTCAGTCCCTCAATTTCACAGTGAGGCAGTGCTACTCCAGCTCCCAAGGCATTATTGCCTAAACGTTCCCGTGCGTAAAGTGCTTCAAAGACCTGTGTGTGCGGAACGCCTGACATTTGAAAAGCTAAGCAAGCCTCTTCGAACACGCGTTTTTTTGTCGCGCGTTGCATTGAATTGAAAAAAATAACGTTTGAAGATGAAAGATATTGATATATCTGATTCATAGCACGCACTACATGCGGAAAGCTTCACCCAAGTAAGCTCTACGCACGTCTTCATTTTGAACGATGTCTTTCGGATGACCGCTAGCCAAGACGCCGCCATCGCAGATGATGTAGGCATGATCACAAATGCCGAGCGTTTCTCGGACGTTGTGGTCGGTAATTAAAACACCGATACCCCTGTTTTTTAAGAAGCGAATAATCCGCTGAATTTCAATAACAGCAATTGGGTCAACACCGGCAAAAGGTTCGTCCAACAAAATAAACTTAGGTTCCGCAGCCAGTGCTCGGGCAATTTCGGTTCGGCGACGTTCACCGCCAGACAAACTCATGGCCGTATTGGTTCTCAATCGTGTTATTTGCAACTCGTCAAGCAAGTCGTCAAGTTTTTTATCAATTTCAGCCTTTGAATAGCTTTTCCCGTTCTCGTCTTGTTGAAGTTCCAAAATGGCGCGGATGTTTTCTTCCACTGTCATACGACGGAAAACGGAAGCCTCTTGCGGTAGATAGGAAACACCAAGACGAGAGCGTTTATAGATAGGCAAGTGGGCGATAGATTGACCATTAAGCTCAATAGAGCCTCCATCGGAGACAACCAAGCCAACGACCATGTTAAAAGTTGTGGTCTTGCCGGCCCCGTTTGGACCTAACAGACCGACGACTTCTCCGCTTTTAACTTCGAGCGACACGTCTTGCACGACCCAACGACTGCCGTATCTTTTTTTCAGACCAATAGCTTTCAGCGTATTGACTGGAGCCTCTACTTCTGTTTTTTCTTGATTATCAGAAGCGACCTCATCTTGCGTCGGTTGGACGGAGCTTAGTTTTTCTTCATTGGTTGGCACTATCGGAATCCTTTTGGGTAAATGTACGACTGAGCGTTAGCGAGTACTGCTGCGTGGAGCTATAACGGTACTGGCTCGCCCGCCTTCGCTACCTTGGATAATTGTACGTGAGCGGATTGTATCGTAGACAATTTTATTCCCCCTTGCACGATCCTTAACGACTCCGTTTTCGGATCGTTCAACCAGTGCCTTGCCTGTAAGGGTAATAATGCCGGTACGTTCCTCATAAACGATTTGCTCAGCCTTGCCAGAGACCCATTCCTCAATTCCCTTTGTTTTGGGATCTCGTTTTTGGCGAAAAGTTGCTAATTCTCCGGTGAGTGTTCCTTTTTTGTAGCCTTGAGCGGTTTCCTGAAGCACTAATTTTTGTCCGGTTAAACGCATAGTCCCCTGATCAACTCTAACTGAACCGGTATAAGTGGCGACCTGTTTCAATTCATCGCCAAAAAAGTGATCAGCTTGAATCTCAATGGGTTTCTCTCTATCACGGCTTTCGGCCTGCACGGTCGGAACGGCTAAAGCTAAAAGCAGAGCAAAAACAGTTAAAAATTTCATCTCAAATCCTGGGGTGTTTAAGGAAGCAAGTTCTTTGAGCTTCCCTGAGGTTCTATCACCGTAGTAACTCGGCTTTTCAGTTCAACAGTTCGGGACATATTGTCAAAAACCATCCCCGTACCATGAGTTCTGTCGTTGCCGCTGAATATATCGACCTTGTCATCCGTTTCGTAGCGATTAGTGTCTGTGTATACCGTCATGCTTTGGGTTTCAAGGCGAGTTGCGGCAGTTTGACCACTGGCCGCTCTTGAGGCAACGACATCACCCTCAAACACAAAAGTTTCTCCTGCATCACTGCTATGTCCCTTTAAAGCTTGGGCGTGTGTAATCGGTTCATCAGGAGAGACGGTTGTAGCCTGGGGTTTAACCATGGTGATGGAATCATTGGAAAAATGCCGAAATTCTTCAGCCTGTAAGCGATTTTTGGCAACGCCGTTTTCATCAAACGTAACAATAGTTGCTTCAGAAGCGATGAAATCTGGAGATTCTTCACTCGGGATGTATCGCAATTTGCTAAAAGAGGCCTGCATGGCGTACCAGTAGCTGGCCGCAATGAGAAGCAGCAACAAAATAATGGCGATAATGGCAGTCAGTCTTTCTCGCATTCTTTCTCTCAATTAGTAGCGATGCTTGGCGTTAGGATCAGGGTGTAGGAACATTTTTTCCAAAGTACTTTCCCATTTTCCTTGAGTCTTCAAAATGAACTCTGCCAATTCTCTAACAGCACCGGCTCCTCCACTGTATTGGCTCTTAAAATCGGCCAATTGAACAATTTCTTCAACGGCGTTGCTTGGGCAAGCGGCTAAGCCTACCTTTTGGATAACGGCGTAATCAGGCAAATCGTCGCCAATATAAGCGATTTCTTCGGGCGACAACCCCGTGGCAGTGAGAAGTTCTCCAAGTCCCTTTACCTTGTCGCGCTGTCCCTGAAGGACATTGGTGATGCCCAATTCATGCGTGCGACGTTTGAGAATTTCAGAGCTTCTGGCCGTTAGGATCGCAACATCAACGTCATTAGCCAACAGCATCTTGATGCCGAGGCCATCCTTAACATCGAAAGCCTTGAACAACTCGCCTTCGTTACCGATGTAAATTTTACCGTCAGTTAAAACACCATCGACATCGCAAATCAGTAACTTAATTTTTCTAGCTTTTTCTGTGAGTGTCATAGTACTTTGGCTGTCATAAGATCGTGAATATGCAATGCACCGATGAGGTGGTTTGCTTCATCAACGACCAGCAATTGATTACAAAGAGAACGATCAAGAATGTGGGCAGCCTCAGCGGCCAACGCAGTCTTCGCAATCGTTTTGGGACTGGGAGTCATAACATCGGCGATGCAGACTTGGCGAATGTCCCCCATTCGCTCAATCAGTCGTCTCAAATCGCCTTCGGTAAAGATACCTTGAACACAATTGTCTTTGTCGACGATGGCAGTCATGCCGATGCGCTTGAGCGTAATTTCGCGCACAGCATCCAAAACAGACACCGTATTGAGTACGCTAGGTACCTTTTCGCCGGTTCTCATGACATCGGAAACATGAATCAGTAATCGGCGACCTAAGGCACCACCGGGGTGCGAACGCGCAAAGTCATTCGAGGTGAATCCCTTGGCTTGAAGGCAGGCAACTGCCAAAGCATCTCCCAACGCAAGTGTTGCCGTTGTACTGGTGGTCGGAGCCAGACCAAGAGGACAAGCTTCTTGTCTGACACCGACATCTAAGTGAATATCAGCATATTTAGCCAGTGCACTATCCGGCGCGCTTGTCATGGCAATCAGGGGAGTTCCCTCGCGCTTGATAACCGGAACAATGGTTAAAAGTTCATTAGTCGTCCCAGAGTTGGAAATGGCGATGACGACATCGTCTTTCGTGATCATTCCAAGATCGCCGTGGGCGGCCTCACCCGCATGAACGAAAAAGGCAGGTGTCCCAGTAGAGGCTAACGTCGCAGCCAGTTTGCAACCGATATGGCCACTTTTGCCAACGCCGGATACAACAACACGCCCTTTACAATTTAAAAGACATTGCACGGCTTTTAAAAAAGTATCGCCTAAACGATCGGCGAGGTTCGTCAGAGCTTCGGCTTCTCTGCTTAAAACCGTTCTGGCTAGTGCTAAGGTGGAATTATTTGTGTGAGCGTGCTCAATCATTATTAAAAGATCCTTCTACTTTCCCAATCATAACTCAGCGTATTCATTATTTTTTTCTTAGTGATTGAGAATTTTCGATAGAAATTGTACGGCTCTTTCACTCTTAGGTTGAGTGAAGAATTCTTGTGTCGGGGCATTTTCCAGAATCTCACCGCTTTCCATAAATAAGACTCTGTCAGCAACGCGTCTGGCAAATCCCATTTCATGAGTAACAACCATCATTGTCATACCGTCTTGAGCGAGTTCCACCATGACATCGAGTACCTCGTTAATCATTTCAGGATCAAGTGCAGAGGTTGGCTCATCAAACAACATGCAGACGGGATCCATTGCCAACGCTCGGGCGATGGCGACACGTTGCTGCTGACCGCCTGAGAGTTGACCGGGGAATTTCAAGGCTTGTTGAGATAAATGGACGCGTTCCAGGAGACTTAACCCCCTTTCTGTTGCTTCATCCCTGCTTCTACCTAGCACTTTCATTTGCGCTAAAGTCAGGTTGTCGATGATGGAGAGGTGGGGGAAAAGTTCAAAATGTTGGAAAACCATCCCGATATGTTGTCGCAATTTCGGCAAATTTGTTTTGGGATTGCCGACATCAATGCCATTGACAATGATTCTGCCTTCCTGAAAAGGCTCTAGTCCGTTTACGGTCTTAATCAGCGTTGATTTTCCGGAGCCGGACGGACCGCAGACAACGACCACTTCGCCTTTTTCAACACTGGCGGTGCAATCCTTAAGGACTTGGAAGTTTTCGCCGTACCATTTGCTGACATGTTGAATTTCAATCATTGCCATTATTTATTCTCCTAGTGGGAGCTGACGCTGAAGTCGGGTTTACGGCCTTCTTCAAAGGCTCGACACGCTTCTTTGACTTCATCGCTCTGAAGCCTTTGGGTCAATGCATCGTGCTCTGCATTTAATGCTTCACGAATAGCGATCCCTTGATGTTTTCTCATTAGGGCTTTGGTAGCTCTAAGACTTCCCGGAGGCAGTACGGTTAAACGAGCGGCACGAGCAAGCGTCTCTTTTAATACATCCTCATCCTTAAAGACTGAGGTGACAATTCCCATTTGCAACGCTTCAAAGGCAGAAATTGGTTCACTAAGCAATAATTTTTCCATTGCCTTCTTAAAGCCTGCTTTTTCACAAAGGCTAAATGTCAGTCCGAATTCCGGTGTCAGGCCTAATGCAGTAAAGGGGACTGAAAAAAGGCTTTTTTCTCCGCAGTAAACCATGTCACAGAAGCAAAGAATGGCTACGCCTAGTCCAACAGCAGGGCCTTGGACGGCAGCCAAAATCGGTTTATCAAAAGCGATCATCGATTCAATGAGTGCATCGTAGGCCTGTTGAATCTTTTCATCTCTGTGTAATGATTCTTGGAGATCTGCGCCGGCGCAAAAGACAGTCTCTTCACCGCTTACGACTACACAGCGAACAGCCTCATCTTTTTGAGCTTGTGCCAAAACCTTCACCCAACTCAAACATGTTGTAGCATCAATCGTGTTGCGTTTAGCCGGGCGAGAAATCACTAAATGACAGACACCGTTTTGTACACTGACAGTTAAATCAGACATATTTTCTCACTCTAAATTCAGCGTGTAGACAACGAAAGCATCGTCAAGAGTTTCATCTTCATGGCGGACAAATCCGAGCGAATCCATTAATGCGAACATCCCGTCATTGCCGCGTAAAACATAACCGATGAGGACGGTAAGTTTCATAATTTTTGCTTGTTCGATAAGCTCTTTCATGAGTAATGAGGCCAAACCGCGCCGCTGCCATTCATCTTCAACAACTACACCGAACTCTGCGAATGATGTTCCAGGCATTCGCTTGAAACGAGCAACGCCATGAATGAGATCAGGCTCTTCGGTGTCACACGCAACAATCGCTACTTCTCTGTTGTAATCAATATTTGTGAGTTCAATCAGTTTTTCTCTAGCCAACTCATTGGAAGAGATGTGTAGTCGCAAGTAAGTTGTTTGAGGCGAAAGTCGCTTCAAGAAGTCACGAAGAGAGTCGTAGTCTTGAGCATGGATACTGCGAAGCGATACTTGTCCGCCCTTGATGTCTCGCCAAGCGGAATCGATAGATGGCTCCGGCGCTAAAGTCAAGTGGGAGGCCAATGCATCTTTGTCTAAGTTATTGGGAGATATGCCAATATGAGCGTCTAACACAATACAGCCACCTTCATCGACTAAAAGCGGATCAATCGTTAGATCACGGATAAGCGGGAAATCGGTGACGAGTTTGGAAATTCTCATCAAAATTTGAGCCAGTGCTTCTTTATTGGCAGCAGGTATACCTCGGAAATCACCGAGGTAAGTGCTTACGGTCGGCTTCTCGATGAGTGCGGCAGCCAATGGCTTGGTCAGTGGAAGCAGTTCACAGACATCGTCCTTGTAGATGTCTCCCATATGACCGCCAGCGCCAAAGCTGATAACAGGTCCGAAGCGAGAATCTGTATGAACGGTAATTTTGACTTCCCGTCCATGAGGTTGACGGATGTAACGCTGGATATAAAGTCCCTCTAATTGAGCGTAAGGGGCCCTATTTTTAACGCTTTCCAAAATGCTTTGGCTCGCTTTCAAAACATCCTCTTCAGTTTTGAGGTCCAGCGCGACTCCGCCGACATTACTTTTGTGTATTACGCCCTTGGCAATGGCTTTGATAACAACAGGAAAGCCTAAATTTTTAGCAGCATTAACCGCTTCAATTGGAGATTGCACAAGAATACCGGTGGCAGCTGTTAAGCCCAGACAAGCCAATAGCTTCTTTGTTTGCAACTCATTTAAGCTGTAACACTCGTTACTCTTATTTTCTTCCAGTATGTTTCGGATAGCCCTTTCATCTGCAGGCAATGGGTCGCTTTCAGAGGCGATTGTGGCTGCAAGATAACGTCGTGACTGGGCGTAATGAGCCATCCATGAAAACGCTTTTATTGCGCTCTCAGGGCTTTTTAAAACGGTAATAGGATGGTCTTTCAGCCGTTTTTTGGCCGCAATGGTTTGAGACTCTCCAATCCAAGCGGTGATGATGGGTTTATAGCTGGCATCTGTTGCGTAAGCGATGGCATCGCAAACTCGCTCAAGTGGCGCAGCAAATGTCGGAGCCGTCACAATGATGATGGCGTCAACATTCTCATCTTTATTTAAAGCATCGACGGCAAGCTTTATTCGTCTGGGATCCGCGTCAGCCCATAAGTCGACGGGATTAGTCATCGGAAGCGGATTGTCGAAAATCTTGTGTAACTTTTCCGTTGTTGTACGACTCAGAGTGGCAATTTTCACGTCACACTCTGAGGCGGCATCAGCGGCGAGAACACCGAATCCGCTACCGTTACTGATGATGCCTACGCGATTGCTGCGGGGGAGGCGTTTTTGACCAAAAATTTCAATTGCAGAAAGCATTTCTTCGAGACCGTAGACTCGAATTGCGCCGGCTCTTTCCAACAGGGCATTAAAAACCTTGTCGTCGCCGGCGGGCACTCCCATTCTGCTAGCCAGAAGTTGCGAGGCTTGAAGGCTTTTCCCGCCCCGAAGGACAATGACTGGTTTGTGTTTGGCCGCTTCTCGAACAGCCGAGAAGAATTCTCTGGGATTTCGGATACCTTCAATGTGCAAAACGATAACACCGGTTTCTTTATCTTGAGCAAGAAAATCAACGACCTCACTCATTGAAACATCAATTTCATCGCCGGTGTTAATTAGCGTGGAGAAACCAATATCTCGAATTCGTTTAGTTGCCAAAAGGGAAGTGCCGATAACGCCAGATTGAGCGGCAAAACCGACATTTCCGGCTAACGGAAGCTCTGACCAATAACTAGCATTTAAATTCATGCTGGGGCGCATAATGCCCAGACAGTCGGTTCCGATTAAGCGAAGCCCTAAAGCGTGAGCCTTATTGACAATTTTGGCTTGCCAATTCGAATCAGATGTGACGGAAGCATCACTGGGGGCAAGAGCTATCCAACGAGTGCCATGAGAGGCGATATCTTCCAGAACGCTCTCAATGGTTTTTGTGGGAACGGCCAAAATAGCCAGATCAATGTGGTCTTCAATGGCTTTGATACTTGGATAGCAAGGAATATCCCCTAAATAACGGTATTTGGGGTTAACAGGATAAATTCTTCCGCTAAAACCGGCACTGATTAGGTTTTTCCATAGCGGCGCTCCGCGAGAGGCTTCACGATCACTGGCGCCGATAACGGCGATACTCTCAGGAGCCAAAGCTGCACGTAATTGATGGGACGTATCCATTAGAGAATCTTTCGAGCAAAAATTAACCCCTCAATTTTACTCAAAAAAGCTCTAACTCCCTATTTTTCCGTAAGAAAATATTGCATCTATCAGCTACTTTACTCAAAGTGATAAGAGAGGCTTTGCTAAAATTAGAAGATATCCTTCAATTCCCTTGTCTGACAGGGAAAAGAAGCTTTTTTTTCACTAAGAGCTAGTTTCAGGACGTCTTATATGAAAGTCAACGGCATCCCCACCCGTACGATTTGGTCAATTGAACATGGTCAAGCCGTAGGAATTATTGATCAAACTAAGTTGCCCTTCGAGTTTAAGAAGGAAAGACTTGATGATTGGCGACAAGTGCGAGATGCCATCGCGACTATGAAAGTAAGAGGCGCGCCCTTAATCGGTATTGCCGCTGTTTGGGCTCTTGTGTTGGCTATACGCGATAACGCGAGCGATGATTTTATTCATGAAGTCAGAAGTGAGTTGATTGCGACTCGACCGACCGCGGTTAACCTTCAATGGGCAGTTGATCATGTGGTCAAACGCGTCATTTCATTGCCGCAAAAGGATCGTTTGCCGGCGGTCTATAAACTGGCCAAGGAAATGACTCAAGCCGATGTTCTGACTAATCGAGCCATCGGAACTCACGGTGCGAAGGTAATTGCGGAGATCTACGCCCGTAAGCGTGAACCGGTCAATATTCTTACCCATTGCAATGCCGGTTGGTTAGCAACTGTTGATTACGGTACCGCATTGTCTGCCGTGTACATTGCGTTTGAACAGGGGATTCCTCTTCATGTTTGGGTTGACGAAACCCGTCCTCGCGAACAGGGATTGTTGACCGCTTGGGAGTTGGCTGGTGTCGGCATCCCCCACACCGTGATTGCTGATAATGCCGGAGGCCATCTGATGCAGCATCGTGAAGTCGATGCGGTTATTGTTGGGGCTGATCGAATTACGGCTATTGGTGACGTGGCCAACAAGGTTGGAACTTATCTAAAAGCGCTCGCAGCCAAAGATATGGACGTTCCCTTTTATGTGGCGGCTCCGTCGTCAACGATCGATTGGTCTATTCAAGACGGCAAGCACAGCATAAAAATAGAAAATCGAGCGGGAGACGAACTGCGGATTGTTCGCGGCTTGGATAAAAAAGGACATGCTTGTGACGTCAGGATCATCAGTGAGCAAACCAATGTTGAAAATCCGGCTTTTGATGTAACCCCTGCCAAATTGGTGACAGGAATTATCACGGAAAGAGGCGTATGTGCACCGGAGTTTTTAACAAGACTATTCCCAGAAGGGGCAAGGGCTCACGCTAGGGGGTAATGGTGCATCAGGAAAAAGATTTAAGAGAGCTTGTTATTAAAACCGCTCGTAGCATGAATGCGTTGGGCATTAATGTTAATAAAAGCGGGAATGTTTCCGTGCGTGCTCGAGTTGGGGAATTAGAAGGTTTTTGGATAACGCCGACAGGCATCGCCTATGAAGATATCGTTGCTCAGGACATCGTTTTTGTAGCCCTGGATGGTCTGCCGCACGAAGAATTCGCTAAGCAAAGAAAAGCCTCAAGTGAGTGGCTAATGCACGCAGAAGTTTATCGTCACCGTCAAGATGTCAGTGCCATTGTGCACACTCATTCGGTGTATGCCACGGCTCTTGCCTGCCAAGATCTTTGCATCCCGGCGTTTCATTACATGGTGGCTGTTGCCGGAGGCAATAGCATAAAATGCGCGCCCTACGCCTTATTCGGCTCAGAAGAGTTAGCAAAAATCGCGGCAGAGGCTCTTGAAAAAGAAAATGCCTGTCTTTTGTCTCACCATGGGGTGTTGGCCGTAGGCGGTAGTTTGAGCGCTGCGTTAAAGCTTGCTCATGAAGTTGAAAATTTAGCACACATGTATACACTGACTCGTCAACTCGGAGAACCCAAGTTGTTGTCTGAAGCTCAAATGCAAGAAGTAATGGAGCGATTTAAAACGTATGGACAACAGTAAAAACGCTATTCCCCGTTGGGAGAAGCCGGATGGCAGTCCGGTTTCCTGTACAGAAAAAGTCATGGTTTTGAATGAAAACTATGAAGAGTTGCGCTCAATGATTAAAGATGCATTAGAGGACGCATTAGTACTCGGATGCTCCGAAAAGCAGGTTCGAGAGAGTTTCCACGCTCTTATCGATGAAATTCAGTCTGACATCAAAGAATGTCAGCATAATCCTTAGTTTTCTGGTGTTTTACTGATCAATAGCCAAAGAGCAATCAAAGCGCATAATGCGGCGGTAGCGTAAAAGCTTTCAAAGTATTGGCCGAACGTATTGTGAATAACGCCAAAAATGAGTGGCAGAAAAATAGCGCCGGCAAAGGTGAAAAAGAGCGTGCCGCCGGTGGCTACCCCAGCTTTCCCTTCCGGAGCGATTCTGGCGACATGAGCTAAGTAGACTCCATTCCAGCCGATGGCTGAGCCACCCAAGCAAAAACATACAGCTAAGAGCAAAATGGTGGCTGTTTGGGGGCTAAAAAAGCCTACGCTGACAAGCATGGCAGCCATTAAGAAGCCCAACAGCGATAGGGTTAATCTCGGCGAATGAATCCAGTCAGCAAAAATTCCCCAAAAAAGACGTCCGCACATTCCGCCAATGCTGGCGGCACTCAAAGCCATCCCCGCTAAAACAATCGGAATTGAAATATCTTCAACCATGAAAGAGACGAGGTAGCTGAATACACACATTTGTGTGCCGTTATAAACGAAGGAAACGATACACATGCGGCGCAATCCGGCCTGGGAAGTGACCAGCCGCAAAGCGTTTAATACAGTGTGAATACTAAAGCGTGATCGTGGATCAAAGTGATCATCTAAACTGCTTCGGTGATACAAAACAAGTAAAGCGACGGAAAGCGCAAAAATAGCCATTACGTGAGGGCCAGCCTGCCAGTTATTAGCCCAAAGCGCAACGCTTGGGACAATAAAACCGGCCAAAGCGCTACCTAGAGGAACGGCGGTTTGTTTGAGGGAGAAAACAAAGCCCATCCGTTCTTTGGGTACGGTATGCGCCAAAATATCGCTGGAAGCCGGGGTGATGGGGCCGTAACTGAGTCCAAGTAAAAGCCCGCCCAAACAAATACACCAGAAATTCGCTACGGCGCTAAGCATAAGCCCAATGGCTGCCAGAATCAGACAACCTTGAGAAACATGGATGCCCCCATAACGGGTGACCATTGTCCCGCCGGCTACAGCGGCAAAGGCTGCACCGATATAAATAAAACAGACGTATGTGCCGATGAAGGAACTGGGCATTCCAATGGCTGCGGCTACCAGTGGAGCAATAGCCGATAGAGTTACTGTACTGGCTGTGGCGATTGACTGAATCGACATCGTCGAGACGAGCGCCAAACGAACAACGGACATATCTGTTTACCTATTAAGCAAGATGTTTGTATTGTAATTCAAGGTCTCCACATACGGTGAGCAAAAAAGCCAGTCGAGTATCTCTATCAGTTGGTCTGAATAGGCATACAATCAAGACAGAGGAGAAGGAGCAATTTTTATGAAAATATTGAAGACAATTAAAATTTGCGCGCTTTCAATGTCTGCGCTGATTTTAGCGGGGTGCGCTCATCCTGATTTGATTGATGTCGGTACACCGGAAAGCGCGGTGCTAACCGAACTAGGAATGCCGGACTCAAAGATGAGCCAGCCTGACGGTGGCTTTATTTTGGTGTATTCAATGCAGCCTTTCGGGCAGGAAGTTTATTGGATGCGCTTTGATAAGAATGGCAATTACATAGGCAAAGAGAAAACCATGAACGAGGATCATTTCAAATTAGTGATCCCCGGTAAGCACACCAAAGCGGACGTATATCAGATGTTTGGGCATTGCGCTCAGGAGTATGAATTCAAACTCCAAGACCAAACAGCATTCATGTATCGATTCAATGATATCGGAGGCATGGATATGGCTTTTTGGGTGCAGTTTGATTTAAATGGTGTTGTCACGGAGACAGCCGTCACCCAAGATCCATGGGATCACGACGGCGGATGGTTGTTTAGTCTTTAATACAATTTGAAGACAAAAAACAACGGGAACCCTCAAAATGAGCGGTTCCCGTTATTGATTATGGGCTAATTATTTCAATTAGTCCTTGGCCGGTTGCGGGTTACGCAAACGAATGTGCAATTCACGCAATTGTTTTTCGTCCACAGGGGCCGGAGCATTCGTCAACAAGCACTGAGCACGCTGAGTCTTCGGGAATGCAATCACGTCACGAATGGAAGGAGCACCAGCCATAATCGTCACGATGCGGTCAAGACCAAAGGCGATACCGCCATGAGGAGGAGCGCCGTATTGCAAGTTATCAAGCAAGAAGCCGAACTTCGCACGGGCTTCTTCCGGACCGATATTCAAAGCGGCAAAAACCTTGCTTTGAATGTCTGCGCGGTGGATACGGATGGAACCGCCGCCGATTTCCCAACCATTGAGCACCATGTCATAGGCCTGAGCCAAGCACTTGCCGGGATCAGTACTCAACATGTCGACATGGTCGGGGTGAGGCATTGTAAACGGATGGTGGCAAGCAACCCAGCGATGTTCTTCATCATCGTATTCAAACATCGGGAAATCGACCACCCAGAGGGCCTTCCAACCTTCTTCATACAAACCATTCGCTTTACCGAATTCGCTGTGACCGATCTTCAAGCGCAAGGCTCCCAAAGAGTCATAGACGATCTTAGCGCGGTCGGCACCGAAGAAGATGACGTCGCCGTTTTGAGCGCCCGTTACTTCAAGGATATGAGCAAGAAGTTCATCGGAGAGGTTCTTCACGATCGGGCTTTGCAAGCCTTCACGGCCCTTTTCCTTTTCGTTAACCTTGATGTAAGCCAAGCCCTTTGCGCCGTAGATCTTCACAAATTCCGTGTAGGAGTCGATTTCAGAGCGCGGCATGCTGGCAGCGTGAGGCACGTTCATGGCCACAACCTTGCCGTCGGGCAACTCGGTGGCGGAACGGAACACCTTAAATTCAGACGTCTTTGCCTGTTCGGTGATTTCACGCAATTCAATACCCTTAATACGTAAATCGGGCTTGTCGGAACCAAAGCGGGTCATCGCTTCGTGCCAAGACATCACCGGATACGGATCAGGGAGGTCAACGTTGATCGTTTCCTTGAAAACGTCACGAATCATGTTTTCCATGATGTCGCGAATTTCTTGTTGCGTCAGGAACGATGTTTCAATATCAACCTGCGTAAATTCAGGTTGACGGTCTGCACGAAGGTCTTCATCACGGAAGCACTTCACAATTTGGTAGTAACGGTCAAAGCCGGCCACCATCAACAATTGTTTGAACAATTGCGGCGATTGAGGCAGGGCGTAGAAATGGCCGTCATGGACACGGCTCGGAACCAAGTAGTCGCGAGCGCCTTCCGGAGTGCTGCGTGTCAGCATCGGGGTTTCAATATCAATGAAACCTTGTTTGTCCAAGTGATTGCGAATAGCCAAAGCAACCTTGTAGCGCAATTTTAAATTGCGTTGCATTTGCAAACGACGAAGATCCAAAACGCGGTAAGTCAAGCGAGTCGTTTCGGAAAGATTTTCATCGTCCAAATGGAACGGAGGCGTTTCGGACTTATTGAGGATGGTTAATTCACGGCAAAGTACTTCGACACCGCCGGAGATCAAATCAGGGTTGTGGGTGCCTTCGGGACGGGCACGCACGAGACCAACCACCTTCAAGCAATATTCATTGCGGACGGCTTCTGCCGTTTTGAAAACTTCAGGGGTATCAGGGTCACAAACCACTTGCAAAAGACCTTCGCGGTCACGCAAGTCGATAAAAATGACTCCGCCGTGGTCACGACGACGGTGAGCCCAACCGTAGAGGGTTACCGTTTGACCGATGAATTTTTCATTAATGAGACCGGTATATTCGGTACGCATAAATGCTCCCAATATATGAAGGGAATGATTTCCCAAATAATCAACCGAAGTATTCTAATATGAAAGCTTCGGCTTTTGTGAGCTTAAGGCAAAAACAGTCGGTCGAATGTTTGAGAATCCGACCGACTGCAAAGCTCAGACGTCAGTATTAATCTTCTTCGGCCTTGCGTTGATACTTACTGGCCAATTCAGCTTGAACTGAGGCAGGAACCGGTTCGTATGCCAACAATTCAATCGAATAGGTGCCCGCACCTTGTGTTAGAGCGTTCAGGCGATTGGCGTATCCATCAAGACCGGTGAGCGGCACCCGTCCGGTGATGAGCATCATGCCACCGGTCAGGTTTTCGGTTCCGCTGACTTGTCCGCGGCGACTTGCCAAGTCGCCGGCGATGTCGCCCATGCAGGAATCCGGCGCTTCAATTTCGATTCTGACAATCGGCTCAAGCAAAGTGGGCTTAGCATTGGCCAAAGCATCCAACATCGCTTTTCTGCCGGCAGCGACGAATGCGACTTCCTTACTGTCTACGGGGTGATACTTACCATCGTAAACCGTGACACGAACGTCATGGATGGGGTAGCCCGCCACGTAGCCGGAATCCAAAACTTCTTGAACACCTTTTTCAACAGCAGGAATGAAGTTGTACGGAATGGCGCCGCCCTTAACCTGGTCGACAAACTTGAAACCAGCCCCGCGAGGAAGCGGCTCAACACGAAGGAACACTTCACCAAATTGGCCGGCACCGCCCGTTTGCTTCTTATGGCGAGCGTGACCTTCAGCGGGAGCCGCGATTGTTTCACGATAAGGAACGCGAGGAGTGCGTGTTTGAACTTCAAGCTTGAACTGAGAAGACATGCGTTTGAGGACAATGCGAAGATGTTGTTCACTCAGACCTCTTAAAACGGTTTCATTCATGACAACGTCATGCTCAACCTCCAAGGTAGGATCTTCGCTAACCATCTTTTCAAGCACTTCCGACATACGGCTTTCGTCACCGCGTTTTGCGGGGCTGACGGCTAAGCCAAACATCGGTTTTGGGAAGTTCAATTTCTTCATGTAAATGCCGCCTTCAATGGAGCTGTCATGAAGAATGCTTCCGTAAACAATATCGTCAACCTTGGCAACGGCACCGATGTAGCCGGGATTCATTTCATCGACTTCGAGGCCTTCTTTACCTTGAAGCATGATCGGACGAGTAATTTTGAAAGCTTTCTTTCCGTCATCCACAAAGAGTGTGGAGTCTTTCGTGATGCGGCCTTGATGCAGACGGAATAGACCGATCTTGCCAATGTAGGGGTCGTTGACGACCTTGAACACATGGGCCAATACCGGGCGGTTGGCATCCGGGAATGTCATGTATTCTGAGCCGTCGGCCTTGTAAAAGAGCGGAGCATTAGCTTCTGTCGGATTGGGCAAATGACGGACAAAAACCTTAATCAAGTCACGCATACCAATTAAGTTTTTGGCCGAGGTAAAGCAAACCGGGATGATGTGACCCAAACGCAAAGCTTTGGTCAACGGAGCGTGCAAACTCTTGGGATCAACGGCACCCTCTTCCAGGTAGCGTTCCATCGTCTCGTCGTCCATTTCCACAACACGTTCGACGAAAGCTTGGTGGACACGTTCAACAGAAGCGAAATTGGCTTCACCCTTGTCATTGTCAAAGCAGTCAATAACGTGAGAACAATCTTTGTTCGGCAAGTTAAGCGGCAGCACTTCGTTTCCGAAAGCTTCACGCAGGTCTAGAACAAGCTTTGCTAAGTCTACGTCAGGCTGATCAATCTTATTGACAACAATCATGCGGCAGAGGTTGCGTTCTTTGGCCCAGTGCATCATGCGTCTGGTCATCAGTTCAATGCCTTTTGTGGCATCAACAACCACACAGACGGTTTTTACGGCATCCAGTGCACCCAATGCCTGACCTACACAATCGGGGTACCCTGGGGTATCCAACAAGAAAATACGAACAGGCGTGCCATCGTCTTTTTGAGCATTCAGGTGAGCCACAGTCGTACGCAACGAATGTTTGACTTCTTTTTCCATCGGATCAAAGTCACCAACGGTGTTGCCTTTTTCAACAGTCCCAACTTCTTTAATGACACCGTTGCGATAAAGCAGTGCTTCCATCAAGGTTGTCTTACCGGTGGAGCCGTGGCCCACCAAAGCTACAGTACGGATATTCTCAACTGGATATTGACTCATAATGATCCCCTTTAATGACTAAATGGAAATGTCAATGGTTCTATTTTGCGCTTTTTCTTCTACAGTCGTTAAAAGAATGAGAAAGAATTTGACAAAAATCGCGAAAAAATAGCGATTTATCAAAAAAAGTCGTTTTTTATGGGGAATAGAGCAGCAATTAATCTTGTTTGCAGAGACGGTAACCGACGCCCCTTACACTTTCAATGCAAATATCGTCGCAGTGCAGTTGATGAAGTTTGTGGCGGACACTGGAAATGTGGACATCAATGGCTCTGTCAAATTGTCCGCGAGGACGCCCTAAAACTTTGGGGTAAATTTCATCTTTACTCACCGGGGCATTCAGGTTGTCGGCCAAAAGATCCAAAAGGGTGAATTCCGTGACAGTTAAGGTTAATGGAACGCCGTGAACACTAGCGGTAGCATTTTGTTTGTCAATGCAAAGCGATCCGATGGTGACAGGGGTGAGAGATTTTAATTTTTCATTTTGCCTGGACTCATTGGCGACCTTGATGGCTTCTAAAATAGAAACCAGGGGGGCTGGAAGCGATAAAAGCTGTTCCTGAGGCAAACGAAGTGATTTAATCACATCGTTCGAAACGCCCTCGTGGATTAAGGCGAGAATATCCAATTCGGGTTTAATGGCTAATAAGTATTCAACAAACTGAGCATCCTTTTCTTCTTTGATATCAATAACGGCCATGTCGAAATTGTCGTTTTGGCAGTAGCTGAGCGCATCTTGCTGACTGTATGCCGCCCGGACTTCATAGTTACAAAAAACTAAGAAGTCTGCGATCAGCGCTTCGAATACCTCGTCATGTAACGATAAAAGAAGATTTAAAGGCATTGAGATAGTACAAACACACTTTAATAAATAAGACCGTAATAATAATGATATTCGAGTATTAAGTTTGCCCCAAGTGCGATTTGCCACTAAGACGATTGCCTTACTTGGAAGCACTTGCAAAAAATTACTCGCTTTGAGGAGATTGTTACAATTTTTTATGGCACACTTTGAATTAAGGTAAAAAGGGGAAAGAATGTGAAAAAAATTCTCACTCTTGCATTAACGGTGTCATGTGTTGTCGGACTGGCTGGTTGCGCTGTTCAGCCTGTGCAGTTGACTGAAGAACAAAGTCGTCTATTGGCCTCAACATGGAGTTACGGAGAGGGGACGGCAGAGGCAAAGTCGCTCAGGGTGCCTCCTGCGCAATGGTGGTCATCTTGGAAAGATCCGTCATTAAATATGTTGGTGGAAGCGACGCTAAAAAACAATACTGACATTGCTCAAGCCCAGGCGAACTTACGCTCGGCGATGGCTAGTCTGACGGCAGCGACTTCACAACTCTTCCCGACAGCAACGTTGGGGGCTGATGGCGCCCGAAACCGTCGAAATAACACCTCTACGGAAAGCTTTGGTGCGGATGCCGCTGCGGCATGGTCTTTTAGTTTTGGTGGTAAGGATGTTTCTTCAAGACGAGCGGCTCAGGCCAGTGCATTAGCTTCTGAGTTATCCCTGGAAGACACAAAAAGTGCAATGACAAGTGAGGTGGCGCTCACTTATGTCAATTTGCGCCTGGCTCAAAGTCGTTTGGCAATCGCCAGACAAAGTGTCAAATCTTATGAAGAGGCGAAGAATTTAACTCAATGGCGTTACCAGGCCGGGCTTGTATCGGCTACGGACTATGAACAGGCAAATGCCCAATTTGAAAATGCCAAGGCTAGTATCGCCACGAATATGCATAACATTTTGCAGTATGAGACCGCCCTATCTAGATTGACCGTTTTGCCGTTGAGTGAAATTCAAAATTTGCCTTCAGCAGATATTCCGACCCCTCCGGGAAAGATTGCGGTTTCTATTCCTGCAGATGTGATTTCTTTAAGACCTGATGTGTTGGCAGCGCGTGAAACGGTGAGAGCCGCGATGGAAAATGTTCGTGTTGCACAAGCTGATTACTTCCCGACTTTGTCACTTTCCGGTTCAATAGGTACCGCCGCGGCAACGGTTGGGGCGTTGGGAGCAAGTGGAACAGGAATCGGTGCCTTGGTTGGTGCTTTGTCGATGCCTTTTTTGAATTGGGGCGATGTTGTGGCCGGTACCGAGACACAGAAAGCTAATCTTGATCGCGCGCAGGCTCAATACACGCAAACTTTGGTTGCTGCTTTAGAAGAAACGGAAAACGCATTATCCGGTATTCGATCCAGTGCGGCTAAAAAAATGTCCCTTAAAACGGCAACGGAGAGTTCTCAATTGGCTGCTCAATTGGCTTTGCAGCAATATTCAAGCGGTCTGGAAGATTATCAAACGGTTTTGACGACGCAACGGTCTTGGCTAACGGCTCAGGATAATGAGGCCAGTAACCAAGCGGATTGGGCAATTGCTCATATTGATTTATATCGGGCGCTGGGTGGCGGATGGGTTCCGACTGACCCGAACAATGAGGAAAAATGATGAGTAACGACAAAGAAAAGATCAAATCCTTACTAGGCGGCGATGATGCTCAGGGGCGTTCGAAAAGAAAAACTTGGGCACTGGGGGTTGCCTGTGTGGCAGTGGTTGCGGCTTTTTCCTGGTGGATGGGCAGCAAAGATGCTGGTCCGCGGTACTTAACTGAAGCGGTTACTCAAGGCGTACTGCAGGTTGAGGTGACGGCAAACGGGACGCTTGAAGCTGAACAAAAAGTGACGATTGGCTCAGAACTGTCCGGGATTGTTGAGAATGTTTTAGTTGATGTAAACGACCCTATTAAGCATGGTCAGGTGCTAATTGAACTTGATACAGCCAAATTGAAGGCTTCGGTTGAAAAAGCAAAAGCGGCCTTGGCCAGTGCACAAGCAGCGCAGAAAGAAGCTGAGGCAACGCTCAATGAGGCGAACGCTAAATACAAAAGACTTCTTAATGTGAGAAAACTTTCGGGCGGAAAAACACCGGCACAAACCGAATTGGATGAACAGGCAGCCGTTGTTGCCCGCGCACAAGCTTCATTGGATACTGCCGGCGCTCAAATTCAAACAGCTCAGGCTGAATTGGAAACCGCTCAGACGGATTTAACAAAAGCCTACATTTCTTCACCTATCGACGGTGTGGTTTTAGCTCGTTCCGTAGAACCGGGATACGCGGTGGCGGCTTCTTTACAAGCTGTTGAGCTTTTAACATTGGCGAGTGACCTAAAAACATTAGAACTTGAAATTGATGTAGACGAGGCCGATGTCAGTGTTGTGCTGCCAGGTCAGAAAGCAACGTTCACGGTCAGTGCATATCCCAACAAAAATTTCCCGGCAACCTTGACTAAAGTGGCTTATGGTCCCACGGAGTCGGAAACAAATGTGGTGACCTACACCGCTTATTTAAAAGTGAGCAATGAGGAGTTGCTTTTACGCCCGGGGATGACGGCAACAGCAAGAATTGTGACGGAAAAGCGCGATAACGCTCTGCTGGTTCCCAATACAGCATTACGATTTGCTCCTAGCGTATCGGCTAAGGGTTCAAGCGCGGTCAGCAGCCTCATGATGGGGCCACCCCGTTCATCCAACAAAGTCTCGAAAGAAGTCGGAGGCGTGACCACACAAAGGAAAAACACCGTGTGGGTTTTGCGTGACGGCAGCGCTCAAGAGGTTGACATTATTACCGGTGCATCGGACGGAACGCGCACAGAAGTGGTTTCGGGCGATTTGAAAGCGGGTGACTTGGTCATTACGAGCCAGCTTCGGGCCAACTAGCAAGGAGTGAGCATGTCTGAAAAGATCCCATTGGTTCAGCTCATTGATATTCATAAGCGCTACGGACAAGGCGAAGCTGCCTTTTTCGCCTTGCAGGGGATTGATTTCGTCATTGAAGAAGGTGACTTTGTTGCGGTGATGGGCCCCTCGGGATCGGGGAAGTCAACCTGTATGAATATCGTAGGGGCGCTTGATACGCCAACTTCCGGTCGTTACCTGTTTAAAGGGGCTCCGGTCGAAAAAATGAGTCACGACGAAAGAGCTTTGTTGCGCCGGAAATATTTGGGCTTTATTTTTCAGGGATTTAATCTTTTGGCGCGAACAACCGCACTGGAGAATGTCGAGCTGCCGCTTCTGTATCGAGGAGTGCCTCGTGAAGAACGCCATAAATTAGCCAGGCAGGCTTTGGACCGGGTGGGGCTTTTGCGATGGGAACACCACACGCCTGCGGAATTGTCAGGCGGCCAACAACAACGTGTGGCCATTGCTCGGGCAATTGTGAGTAAGCCGTTGCTGCTTTTAGCCGATGAGCCGACAGGCAGCCTGGATACCAAACGAAGTATTGAAATTATGCAATTGCTCAAAGACCTCAATGAGCAAGATGGAATCACGGTTTCGCTTGTCACTCATGAACCGGAGATGGCGACGTTTGCCAAGAGGATCGTTCATTTCAGAGACGGTCGCATAGAAAGTGATCAGGGAGTTTAGGTATGTGGGGGAATGCTTTTATATTGGCTTTACGTCAAATATGGCGCAATCCCATGCGTTCGTTGCTGACGGTCCTCGGTATCGTTATCGGTGTGGCGGCCGTGATCACAATGGTGACGGTCGGAAACGGTGCAACGCAGGCCGTTCGTGAGCAGATTGAAAGCTTGGGTAGTAACCAACTGATGATTCGTCCCGGACAGCGTATGGGGCCTGGCGGTTCTACGGGTGCTCCGTCTTTTAAACTTGAAGATGTCGATGCAATTGCCAATCAAATCGCAGGAGTTAAGGCAGTTGCGCCTCAAAGACAGCAATCCATGACTGTTGTGGCCCAAGGGCGCAACTGGAGTACACAGGTTATCGGCAGTTCCAACCAATATTTCATTTTGGATAATCGGCAAATTAGACAAGGGCGCTATTTTGAGCCGCAGGAAGAGCAGTCAGGGGCTGCTGTGTGTGTAATTGGGACAACGATTGAAAAGGAAATTTTCGGATCGTCTAATGCCGTGGGACAAATGCTGCGTACCGGTCAGTTTTCTTGCCGTGTCGTGGGTGTTTTGGAAAGCAAAGGACAGGCGGCTATCGGTGGTGACCAAGATGACTTGGTGGTCATGCCGATTCAAACCTTTCAACGGAGAGTCTCCGGAAACACAAGAGTTTCAGCTATTTTAGTGTCGGTTGATTCACAGATTGATCGAGCGTTGGTGACAGAAAGTATTCGTCTTTTAATGAGGGAAAGGCGCTCTTTATCCGATGCCGATGATGACAACTTTATGATTTTGGATACAGAAGAAATTGCTCGGAGAGTTTCCAGTACGACAGAAATCATGACGATGCTTTTAGGAGCAGTGGCCGCGGTTAGTTTGGTTGTCGGCGGTATTGGAATTATGAATATCATGCTTGTCAGTGTGACGGAAAGAACGCGAGAAATCGGTGTTCGTTTGGCAATCGGTGCATTGGAAAGAGAAGTTTTGATGCAATTTTTGATTGAAGCGGTCGTATTAGGAGCTATGGGCGGTGTTTTAGGTGTCGCGATTGCTTTTATCGGTTCTTTTGCCTTGGCGGCAACCATGGGAGTGCCCTTCATTTTTGATCCGAGCATCAATATGATTGCGTTTTTATTTGCGGCGCTGACCGGTGTTATTTTCGGTTATTTCCCTGCACGCCGGGCCGCCCAGTTGGATCCGATCGAAGCGGTGAGACACGAATGATGAAAAAATTATTTTCGATATTGTTTTTAGGGCTGTTTTCGTTGGTTGCCCAATGTCAGACATGGCCCCAACAGCTCAATATCACTTACGTAAAGGCTCCGTTTAACATACAAAACATTGTTATGAAAAGTCAGGGGCTATTGGAAAAAGAGTTCGCAGAAGAAGGTATCAAAATCAACTGGATACCCATTAAGGCTGGGCTGAATCAGGTTCGGGGAATGGCTGCCGGTGAGATTGATATGGTCGCCGCCATGAATACCAGTACGTTGCTGATTGCTAATTCTGCGGGCAATCGTATTGTCATTGTTGATGGTGTGGCGCACCCGGATGATACGTTTGCGATTGTGGCAAAGCCTGAGGTTAAAAACATTGTTGATCTGAAGGGGCGACAGATAGTCGGTCCGAAAGGCACCGTCTTGCATCATCTATTAAGCGCCGCATTGAAAAGTTCTGGCGTCGAAATGAAGGATGTCAATTGGGTATCAATGAATTTACCAGCCAGTTTGACAACTTTGTTGGGCGGACGGGCCGATGCGGCGTTATTAGCGGCGGGTGGGATTTTGGCTGCGGAAAAGGCAGGCTTTCATGCGCTCGTTAAAGCAAAAGGCTTAATTGAAACCAATTTAGTGTTGGCTGCCAGAGGTGATTTTGCAAAAGAATATCCCGATGTTGTCAGACGAGTGGCTAAAGTCAATCGACAGGCACTTCAATGGGCATTGAGCAATAAATCGCAAGCGATTGCCCTGGGAGCAAAAGAGTTGCAGTTCAGTGAAGAAGATGCTGCCAAGTTATTTGAGTGGTCACATTTTTACTCCGACCTTACACAGAAAGACATTGATGCATTACAGAACAGTCAACGGTTTTTATTGGAACAGAAAATGATGAATCGTTCCGTTGATATCAATACCTTAATCTTCAAATAAAAAGAGGGAAATCCTCGGATTTCCCTCCCAAAGAACCAATTGAATGGCAAATTAATTTTCGCGTGTGGTGGCAATTAAGCCACGGCGAGCAGCCCATGTCCACGGCGTCTTGAGCCATTCCATGATGGTCGCCTTTTGCTCTTCGTTGATCATGCCCATTTCGACGGCTTTTTCAACAATGCGTTTGAACTCAATCATGCGGAAAACCTTGACGCCAGCTTCCTTAAAGAGTTCAGCTGTTTCAGTCATGTCGAAATTGGTGATGCTTACGCAATCGGTGACGATCGCGCCTTCCTCACGCAACGTCTTAATGGCATCCAAGCAAGAAAGACCGGTAGAAATGTGATCTTCAATGATCAAAACTCGTTTGCCCTTTACGCTGCCGCCTTCGATACGGTCCAAGTCGCCATAAGTTTTGGCGCGTTGGCGAACGTAGATCGTCGGAACGTTCAAACGATAGGCAAGAGCGGCACTGTGCGTAAGACCACCGGCTTCCACACCGGCAATAACGTCATACTCCAAGCCCCACTTGTCAATCAGCGAAGCCATGGTTTCAATGACATCATGCCAAGCATCCGGATGGGTGATCAGCTTGCGGTTATCAACGTAAATCGGCGTGACCAAGCCAGACTTCAAACGCAGAGGTTCTTCAGTTAAGAAAGCCACAGCGTTCAATGAGAGCAGATTCTCAATCAAAATGTTTTCAGCAAGTTTAGACGGCATTTGTTCTTTCTCCTCTCATTATTTCTTGATGGGCAACGGTTCATACGGTTCGAGACCCAAGGCCATGCGACCGTTGCGAGTAGCAATTTCAACCAAGTCTTCAAAGTTGTCATAGCGGCAGCCGGTGGCCATTAAAGTCAATTCATGCCACATGTCACCGCCGCTCCACGGAACCATAGCATCGGCCACATTATCCACACCGATAGCCACACGAACGCCTGCAGGTACCAATTCATCAACCGGAGTCATGGAATTGTGCATCGGTCCGATTGCTTCCGTACGCGGGGTGTCAATCCAGGCGGTCGGACAAGCAATCATCATGACGCCAGCTTCGCGCATCAGTTGGTAGAGGCGGTCGCGATACTTCTTGGAGTGAGCGGCAATAGAGATGCCGTGCACACCAACCACTCGTCCTTGCAGACCAAATTCCATGGTCTTCATGCACATTTGTTCCGTTTCATATTCAACAGCTTGGTTAAATTGGTCGACGTGGGCATGAACCATCTTGCCTTTTTCTTTGGCGGTGCCCATGATGATGTTCCAGGCCTCATCGGCTTTGCCAAAATCACGTTCGTCACGTTTGGGCAAAGCGCCGATGATGTCAACCAAATCAGCACCGATATCGAACCATTTACGGGCTTCAGGATCAATCACGCCTTTGAGCGTTTGGTTGGCAAATTTAACAGTCAACTGATCTTTGTAGTGTTCACGAGCTTTGATACCGGCAATGATGGCACGGTCTTCACTTTGCGGATCGATGTCGACAAAGGTGCACAAGGCGGTAACGCCTTGGCTGATCATTAATTCAAACATTGTGCAAAAGCGCGTGTAGAAATCATCTACCGTTGATTCTCTTTTCAGGCGGTCCAGAGCGTCCCATTTTTGCTGCAGAGTGCAGGTGCGGCGCATTTCCATAATTTCAGGACTTAGCGTGAAGGAACGGTCGGCGTGAGCGTGGGTGTTAACCCAACCACCGTTGGCTTTAATCATCGGCTCCAGCATGGCGCGGACAGTATTTGGAATTACGGTCATTGCTCTTCTCTCTTTAGCGGTTCAAACAAACATATCTAAAAAAACGGCAATCCTTAAAAAAGGATTGCCGTTTCGGAAATATTTTCCCCTCGAGCCAGACGTAAGGCTCGGCCGATTCGATTTCGGTAATGCAAGGGGAATAAACTCATTTGTACACTCTACCCGTTAGGGGGTTAAATACACAATTAACCCGCCATCTTACTCCAGAATGAAATAAAAAATCCAGCCAGTCAGTCCGATTTTTTATAACTTCTTTTTAAACAATAAGATAGCTCTAGGAGTATAGCGCTATTCTTAGGCGAAGTTTTGTTGCCTTTGAATCAAGCGGAAATAAAAACGCCCGCTTATGATTCGAGCGGGCGTGTGTCTGATACTGAGTTCAGAAATTAGAACGGAATGTCTTCGTCAAGATTATCCAAACCGTTCACTGGAGCGGGCACGGGTTCCGGTTGGCGCGGCTGTTGATAGGTCGAAGCCGGAGCGTGTTCGGTGTGAACAGGAGCGGGACGGCGGGGAGCAGATTCAAAACCACCTGCGCCAGTGCCTTCACTGCGTTCACGGCTACCCAACATCTGCATCGTTTCAGCGATGATTTCTGTTGAATAACGATCTTGTCCGTCCGGACCTTGCCATTTACGAGTACGCAGACGACCTTCAATATAAACCGGGCGACCTTTGCGGAGATACTCGGCGGCGATTTCGGCTTGACGGCCGAAAAACACAACGCGGTGCCATTCTGTTTCTTCCTGAGGTTGACCGTTGGAATCTTTGTAGCGGCGAGAGGTTGCAACCGTAATTGTCGTAATGGCGGTACCGCCTTCAGCGGTGTAGCGCGTATCCGGATCACGACCCAAGTTACCAATAATGATGACTTTATTTACCGAAGCCATTTTCTTTCACTTCCAAAAAATAACAACACCGTTAAAACGGTATTTGATAAACACACCCAAAGGCTTCAAAGTGAGAAAACTCACCCGTTCGCATTCGAGACGTTTGGTGAGCATATTCAAAAATACGCTAAGCGCTAATTGTGTAGAAAGTTTGAAAAAATGTCCATACCGTCATAAAGGATTTTCTTGGCTTTATATGACAGTAGATCAAAAATATTACCTATCTTTGCGAAATTAATTTCTCGCTTTAAACGTAACGAGAACTAAACACAAGTTAAAATAAACAGTTGTTTCAAAAAGACTCTAAAGGACTTCCTATGGCTTCCAAACAATTTACTTTTGCCTATGGTCACGGTACGAAAACGTTTGACTACGAAGAAAACGACATTTTGAAGGTCGTTCGTACCGAAGATTTCCCTCCGATGCAAAACATTGAACAAGGTATTTTGGATGCGATCAATCATCCGATTGGCTCGCCTGCTTTGTCTGAAATTGTTAAGCCGGGTGATACGGTTGCTTTTATTTGCAATGACCCGACACGTGTTGCCAACAGCTACGACTTCATGCCGGTGTTTGTCAATGAAATGAATCGTTTGGGTGTGCCCGATGAAAATATGCGGATCGTTTTTTCTTTGGGAACGCACCGTGTGATGACGCATGAAGAAATGGTTGAGCAGGTTGGAAAAGAAGTCGCCTCCCGCATCAAAATGTATAACAGTGTCGCCACCAATGCGGACGATTTCGAGTACTTTGGCGATACGAGCCGTGGTACGCCGGTTTGGATCAATAAGCTCTTGTGTGATGTTGACCACGTTATTTTGACAGGCACCATTGTCCATCACTACTTCTCAGGTTATGGTGGTGGCAGAAAGGCTATTTTGCCGGGTTGCGCCGCCATGGAAACAGTTCGCAAAAATCACAGCTGGATGTTGGATCCTCATGCGGGTTTAGGCATCATGGAGGGTAATCCTTGCTACGAAGACCAAATGGAAGGCGTGGCGCTTTTTGCTAAAGGTCGTTCATTGTTCCTTTTTAATGCCGTTTTGAACGCAAAGCATGAATTCTTGAAGATGTTTGCAGGCGATTACATTAAGGCTCATAAGGTGGCCTGCAGCTTTGTCGATGAAGTGTATGGTTGCGTGATCCCCAAGGAAGCCGATCTTGTGATTGCCTCCTGCGGCGGCTACCCGAAAGATATCAATGTCTATCAGATGCAAAAAACGATGGACAATGCCATGTGCGCAGTGCGAGAAGGCGGGGTGGTGATTTTGCTTGCCGAATGCATTGAAGGTTCAGGCTCTGCTAAGTTGGAAGAAACGTTTAAGCGCTTAAAGACGCCTGAAGCTATTCGTAAAGAGTTGGAAGATAACTTCCAAATTGGTGCAAACAAAGCCTTTGCTATTACTCGTCCTCAGTCCAAAGCGGACTTTGTTTTGGTGACTAAGCTCGATAAGGACCTGGCAAAATCCATGCACTTTGCCGCTACGACAGAGTGTGTTGATGAGGCTATTGCTATTGCCAAACAAAAATTGGGCGACCATCCTGCGACGATTTTGATGCCGGAAGGTTCACTGACCGTTCCTCGTGTGGGTTAATGCCCCGATAGATGAATAAACAATGGCCCGCATTTGTCGGGCCATTGCTTTAGTGATCCGAGCTTGAAATCATGTGTTGGAGGTGCTTGAAGCACAAATCTTCATCTTTGTCTTTGATGGCTTCATAAATTCCTTGATATGCCTTGATCCAAGTAGAAGATTTATTTCCTGCCGGGTTATCAATGCGTTTTAAAGCATTGACAAGCATGTGTTTACGGATAGGTACTTTGCAAATGGAAAAGGCTAATTGGAGTAGCTCGTTACCCGATAGCTCAAAAATGGTTGTGTGGAAATCTAAACCAATATCGACTGTTTTTTCCAGACATTCCTTTTTTTGTTCTTGGTTATCTAACTGATAGTAGCGCGCAACTTCCGTCTTGAAGTCATCACAACATTTTTTCAGTTTCCCCAAAATCTCCGGCGTTTGACGTTGTATGGCTAATTTGACCGCGGCCGTTTCAATAATTGTTCTGTATTCCTGAGTATCGTTTAGCACCTGGGGGTTGACATAAAAGTCCGAGATTTCCGCCATGTGTGTCGAGAAATCAAAAGAGCGCACAAAGGTTCCTTCGCCTACGCGCGTATCCAAAATTCCTAATGCATTGAGTCGCTGAAGAGCGATGCGCACAGTTAGACGGTTGACTCCAAAAGTATCGGCTAATTCACTTTCTGATGGAATTTTTTGATCAGTAGCCCAAGTTCCGTTGGTTACTAACTCTTTGATTTTTGAGCAAACTAAGTCTGCTGCAGAGACTTTTTTGATTTTTAAACTTCTAGCCATGTCTTTATCTCAATGGATCTGAAAAGGTCACCAATAACCCCAGATGATCGTTAAGTGGGAAATTGTACGGTTAACCGTCTGTTTTGAAAAGGAAATCACTATCGGGATAGTCCCAATACACAGGTAAACAGAAAAAGTAGTAGATTACCTAGCGAACAAGTGAACAAATAAACAGGAGGCTGTTATGTCTTGTCCTGAAGTGATGACACAAACCGGATTGGTTCGTGGATTTGAATGCAATGGTGTGTTCAAGTTCAGAGGCGTCCCCTACTGCAAACCGACAACTGGTGAAGGCCGTTTTAAACCGGCTCAAGCTGCCGAACCTTGGAATGGTGTTTTAGATTGCACGAAAGAAACACCGATCGCTCCTCAAGGACCGTCAGATCTGGAAGGTCCGATGGGGCCCCTTAATCGCCGCTACGACGAGGATTGTTTGACTTTGGAAATTTCTACGCCGAACGTTAACGAAAAATTGCCGGTAGCCGTTTGGTTTCACGGCGGCGCCAACGTGAGTGGAGCCGGAAACATTGATTGGTATGACGGCTCGGAATTGGCTCGACAAGGTCATATGGTTGTTGTGGGGGTGAACTTCCGTATTGCGGCATTGGGCTTTTTGGTCCATCCGGCCTTAAACACCGACAACCTGTCCATCATGGATCAAATTGAGGCTTTGCGTTGGGTTCAGAAAAACATTCATGCTTTCGGCGGTGATCCGGACAACGTAACCGTGTTTGGTCAATCCGCCGGTGGCAATGCCATTGTTCATATGATGGGTCTTGAAGAAGCCGATGGTTTGTTCCAGAAAGCCATTTTGGAAAGTCCGTCCATCGGTCGTGGCAATCACACCATGCAAGACGCCATTACCGTTTCAGAATCCATTTTTAAACATTTGGGTTTGAGCGCAACCGATCCTCAGTTGGGTGAAAAAATTCGTTCAAAGTCTGTTGATGAAATTTTGGCAGCCACGGACGCTTGCTTTAAACAGGACTGCGGAGCGAAGTATGCCGGCATGATTTTCCGTCCTGTCAAAGATGAATGGCACACAACCCAGGCAACGATTGATGCCGCGGTTAAAGGTGCTGCTCGTAAAAAACTCAAGATTGTGATCGGAACGACTGCCGATGAAGTGCATGCTTTCACTTTGGCTCGTGATCCGGAAAGTGAGAAAAAGAGCGCGGCGATGCAGTTGGCCCGTTATGACTGGCCCGCTCAGGAATTTGCTGCCCGTACTCAAGAGGCAGGTTGCCCGACTTGGAAATACCGTTTCATGTGGAAGGCGCCCGATTCGGTGTACGACTCTTGCCATACCATTGAATTGCCGTTTGTTTTCGGAACGCTAAAAGCGTGGGAAAACGCCGCGATGTTATCCGGGGCCACTCAAGAAGAAATGCTTCGTTTGCAAAAAACGATGCAGACGTTGTGGATCAAATTCTTCAAAGATGGTGAATTTGATGAACAGTGCTGGCCGCAATTTAGTCGCAAGCACCCCGTCCACAAGATCATCGATAACGAAGAAAACGGTGTATCGGAAGTCGTTTTTGAGCAAGCTTAAAAAGGGACTAAGAAATGACAAAACAAAAAGAAAGTTTTTCCGACAAGGTCTTTCGCTTCAGCATTCCGCACGTTTTAGTTTTGATTTTATTAATCATTCTATTTTGCTGCGGTTTGACCTACATCCTGCCTGCGGGCCTTTATGAAATTGATCCTCAAACGGGATTGGTGGTACCGAATTCTTTCCATTGGGTGGAGAATTCACCAATCAGTCCCTGGCGTGCTTTGGTTGAAGTAACCAACGGCGTAGCTTCTCAGGGTGTGATTTTTGCACTGCTCTTCATTATGGGCGGTTTGATTTACGTGGTGATTGAATCCGGTGCTATTAACAACGTGATCAATTACTCGGTCTATAAACTCCAAGACAAAAGCATTACGGTTTTGGTACCGGCAATCGTTGTTTTGATGTCGGCGATCGGGGCCTTGGCCGGTCAGGATTCATTAGTTACATTTGTGCTGGTGGGCTTGCTTTTGGTGAAGAAGCTTCGTTTGGACAAAATCGCTGCTTTGTCTATCTTTTATTTGTCTTATATCACGGGTCAAGCCGCAGGTCCGACGGTTGCCATTATTTTGATGGCTCAAGAGACCGCAGGCCTTGCTCCTATTTCAGGTTTGGGTGCCCGTTTAGTTGTTTGGGCAGCTTTGACGCTTCTTTGTGTGATTTACACGACTCGTTACTGCTTAAAGATCAGCAAAGATCCCTCTCGCAGTATTTTGGGTTGTGTTGAAGAGCCTGATGGCAACGATGAACTCAATAAGAGTATTCCGGTCTTGGGTACAAAAGACATCGTGACGGCTCTGTGCATGTTGGTGCCGTTTGCTTTCTATGCTTATGGTGCCGCAGCCTACGCATGGGGCTTCCCTAATTTGATCGCTTTTGCCATGGTGGCTGTGATCGTGGTGGGTATTGTCAACAGAACCAATCCGAACGAATTGGCCGTTACTTTCTTAAAAGGCGCTTCGGCCATGGGTGGTATTTGCTTGATGATCGGTTTTGCCAAAGTGGTCGGGATTGTGCTCACGGACGGCAAAATTTTGCACACGATTGCCTACGCTGCTGTTACGGCTATCGGCGGGTTAGGTGATGCGTTTACCGCTTCCGGTATGTTCCTCTTCACTACGGCAATCAATCTGTTAATTCCGTCCGGTCCTGCCAAAGTGCCGATGCTTATCCCGCTCTTTGTGCCTGTCGCGGATGTCTTGGGCATTACCCGCCAGGTGATGTGTCTGGCCTTCCAATTGGGTGACGGTTTGACGAACTTTGTGACGCCGGTCTCCGCCGTCTTGGCTGCCGCATTGTCCATGAGTGGAGTGGATTTGCGTCAATGGTGGCGTTATGTTTTACCGTACACGGGCATTACATTCATTATTGCTATTGTGGCTCTCACCATTCTTCAATCGACTGGCTGGAGCTAAAGGCGCTTAACAAATAACAGAATAACTTCAAGCGGTTGCCCTCAATACCTTCCCTAATTACCGGAGGTATTGAGGGTCTTTTTATGCAGCAAAAATAATTTTGTTTGTATTGGGCTTAAGACGCTAAAATCAAAAGTTAACTTTTTGAAGGCGATACAGTATGCACGGCGACATTCACATTCGTGGGGCTCGCACTCACAACCTAAAGAATATTGATCTGGATATTCCGCGTGATCAGTTGGTGGTTATCACGGGTTTGTCGGGGTCGGGGAAAAGTTCTTTAGCTTTCGATACCTTGTATGCAGAGGGCCAACGTCGCTATGTGGAAAGCTTGTCGGCCTATGCACGTCAATTTCTTGATCTGATGGAAAGACCGGATGTCGATTTGATTGAAGGACTTTCTCCGGCTATTGCCATTGAACAAAAAGCGGTTAACAGTAATCCGCGTTCAACGGTCGGCACCATCACCGAGATCATGGATTATCTTCGCCTATTGTTTGCTCGAGCCGGGACTCCCTACTGCCCAATCCATGGCTTGCCTTTGGAGGTGACGCCTGTATCTTCAATGGTTGACCGTATTTTGCAAGGTCCTGCAGAAAGCAAAATCATGGTTTTGGCGCCGGTCGTACGTCAGAAAAAATTAGACTTTGATCGCTTTTTCCAAGATATGCAGACTCAGGGCTTTATTCGATTTAAAGTCGATGGCGTCCGCTATGAGGTGGAGACATTGCCACAACTTGATCCGAGGGAAAGGCATGACGTAGATGTCATCGTGGATCGATTAAAAATTCGCCCTAATGCTTCGCAGCGCTTAGCAGAAAGCCTGGAGACGGCATTAAGGTTGGCCGATGGCCGTGTGGTCATCGAGGATATGGACACCGGTGAACGACAGCCTTTTTCAAGTCACTACTGCTGTCCAGAATGTGGTTATAGCATCGAAGAACTCGAACCAAGACTTTTTTCATTTAATAACCCCATGGGAGCTTGCCCTGTGTGTAACGGCATGGGTGAGAGCATGGTTTTTACAGAAAAAAGCGTTGTCTGTCATCCAGAGTTGTCTTTAAGCTCGGGAGCTATTCACGGTTGGGATAGGCGAAATCTATACAACTTTGATTTGATAGAAGCCGTAGCCAAAGCGGTTGGTTTTGATGCGGAGACGCCTTGGAATCAACTTAAGCGCAGTGATCAGGAAGCCGTGTTATGGGGTTTGGGTGACAAAACAATTGAGATGCCTTATCGACGGGCCGGAACTGTTACCTATAAAAAAGAGATCTTTGAAGGGGTGATCGCTATTTTGAACCGTCGCTATGCCGAAACTCAAAATGAGGCGGTTCGGGAGGAGTTAAATCGCTATCGAGAACTCAAAGTCTGTGATGCCTGTAAAGGAACACGGTTAAAAGAGGCGGCCAGACACGTTTTCATAGGACACGGGAACCATAAAAAGGCCATCTATGAAATCACAGCCATGCCTCTTTCTCAAGCTCATGAGTACTTCAGAGGACTCAAGATTGAAGGAAGTAAGGCAGAAGTTGGGAAAAAGTTGGTTGCGGCAATTGAGCAGCGATTGACTTTTTTAACAGATGTCGGATTAGGCTATTTGACTCTTGATCGTCGGGCAGATACTTTGTCGGGCGGAGAGGCCCAGCGAATTCGTCTAGCCAGTCAAATCGGCTCGGGTCTGACCGGGGTGATGTATGTTTTGGATGAACCGTCTATCGGGCTGCATCAACGAGACAACGACCGACTGATAGAAACGTTAAAGCGCCTTCGTGATTTGGGTAATTCCGTCATTGTGGTTGAGCACGATGAGGATACGATTCGGGCGGCGGATTTCGTCGTCGATATGGGCCCGAGAGCCGGGGAAGACGGCGGTAGAGTTGTCGCCTTTGGAACACCTCAACAAATTACCCACGATCCGAATTCCTTGACCGGCCTTTATTTGAGCGGCGAGAAAAATATGTTGCCTTCGGGTAAGCCAAAACGTAGATCCGGAGAGGCTTTAAGACTGATAGGAGCCAAGGGGCATAACCTGAAAAATGTGGATTTGGAAATACCGGTGGGGTTAATCACGGTTGTAAGCGGAGTATCGGGTTCTGGTAAATCAACCTTGATCAATGACACGCTTTATCGTGCTTTAGCGCAAAAACTTTATCGGGCCAGTGCGTCGCCTGAGCCTTTTGAGCGCATAGAAGGAAGCGAGTTATTCGATAAGGTTATCAGTGTGGACCAAAGCCCGATCGGTCGTTCTCCGCGTTCCAATCCCGCCACCTACACGGGTCTATTTACGCCGATCAGAGATCTTTTTGCTCAAACCCCCACTGCTAGAGAACGTGGTTATGACGCCGGCCGCTTTAGCTTTAACGTGAAGGGGGGAAGGTGTGAGGCTTGCCAGGGTGAAGGCTTTATTAAGGTCGAGATGAACTTTTTGCCGGATATGTATGTGCCATGTGAACACTGCCATGGTCAACGATACAATCGTGAAACGCTGGAGGTGCTCTATAAAGGACTCAATATTGCGGAGGTATTAAACCTAACCGTAGAGGAAGCTAGAAAAATTTTTGCCACGCATCCGATCATATCGCGTAAGTTGGATACTTTGGTGGATGTGGGGTTGGGGTACGTCAAATTGGGTCAAAGCGCTTTGACGCTTTCAGGCGGCGAAGCGCAGCGAATGAAGCTTGCTCTGGAATTGTCGAGAAAGGACACTTCCCAAACGCTTTACATTTTGGATGAACCTACAACGGGCCTTCATTTTGAGGATGTCAAAATGCTGGTTGAGGTTGTGAAAAAACTGCGTGATGCCGGCAACACCGTTGTAATCATTGAGCATAATTTGGATGTCATTGCCTCGGCCGATTGGGTTGTGGATATGGGGCCTGACGGAGGACAAGATGGCGGTGAAATCGTGGCCTGCGGAACGCCCGCACAAATTATGAAAAATAAAAAGAGTGTTACGGGGATTTATCTGAAAAAGCATCTGGACGCGATTAAGGGAAAGAAAAATTGAAAGTCGTTTTGTTTGGCGCAGGCGGACAAGTAGGAAGTTCTCTTCTAGAACTTTTTAGAGATGACTTCGACTGGGTTTGTCCGCAGAAACAACAATTCGGTGGTGATTTGCTTTATCCCGAGGCAGTTTATCGATATCTCTTGTGTGAGCAACCCGAGGCTATTGTCAATGCAGCGGCTTTTACGGCCGTTGATAAGGCTCCTTGCTATCTTTGTGAGGCTCAGACCGTCAACGCTGAAGCGCCGGCATTGATGGCTCAAGCCGCTTCGGAGTTGGGCGCGTATTTCGTGCATTTAAGTACGGATTATGTCTTTAACGGAAACGGAGAAAAAGCCTGGAAAGAATCCGATCAGAAGAATCCGGTTAACGCGTATGGGAAAACAAAGGCCAAAGGAGAGGATCTGGTTTTAAAACACGATTCCCAAGCGTTAATTCTCAGACTTTCCTGGCTTCACGCTCCTGGTCACCTCAATTTTGTTTCGAGTTTTTGTAAAAGGTTGCAGGAACAATCGGAAGTTTCTGTCGTGACGGATCAATGGGGATCGCCCACTAGCGCAAAAGATGTGGCAGAAGTCATTAACCTTTTACTGAGTAAGGACAAAAACGGCACACCTCTTCACGGCATTTATCATTTCGCCAATCAAGGTTTTTGTTCCCGTTATGAGTGCGCACAATACATTCTTCGTGTTCTCAAGGAAGCTGGCATAAGTTGGGCTTCGAATAAAAATATTGTTCGCGCAAAAACCGCTGATTATTTGTCGTCGGAACCGAGACCTCTTAATTGCCGACTTGATACGCAAAAACTTTGCTCGCAGCTGTCAATAGCACCTCGCCCCTGGCAGGAGGCGTTAGGTGCGACATTAAAGCATTATTGCCAAGAAATTTAGTGACAATTTTTCTGGAAAGCCCAAGAGTGACGGCACATCTCATCGAGCCCATATTGTGCTTTCCAACCCAGTAATTCCAATGCACGTTTAGGGTTGGCCCAATTGCTGCCGACATCGCCTGCACGACGCTCAACGATCTTATAGGGGATGGGTTTGCCACAGGCTTTTTCGTAGGCATGAATGATATCGAGAACAGAGTAGCCGACACCTGTTCCTAAATTAATGGCGATCCATCCTTTGTGAGTCATGCTGTATTGCGCGGCGTTTACATGTCCCTTGGCCAAGTCCACAACATGGATGTAATCGCGTACGCCCGTACCGTCCGGCGTATCGTAATCATTGCCAAAAACGCGGACCGCTTCGAGTTGACCGGCGGCTACGCGGGCAACATAAGGTAAGAGATTATTGGGAATACCTCTTGGATTTTCGCCGATTAAACCGCTTTCATGCGCACCGATCGGGTTGAAGTATCTCAAGCAAACGGCGGACCATTCAGGGTCGCTCACACAGAGATCTGACAGAATTTCTTCGACCTGAAGTTTCGTGCGTCCGTACGGATTGGTGACCGATAACGGATGATTTTCGTCAAGCGGCAAATATTGGGGCGTACCATAAACTGTGGCACTTGATGAGAAAATAATGCGTTTGATGCCGAGATCTTTCATGGCACGTAAAAGCGTAATTGTCCCGGTGATATTGTTGTCGTAGTACTCTAACGGTTTTTCCACGGACTCACCGACCGCTTTCAGACCGGCGAAGTGCACAACCGCTTCAATTTGGTGTTTTTTGAGCACTTCATGCATACGGCTGTAGTCACGGATGTCGCCTTCCTCAAAGGTAACAGGCTTACCCAATATTTCTTCAAGCCGCTCTAAGACGGAGGCGTCGCTATTGCAGAAATTGTCATAAATGACCACCTCATGGCCGCTTTTGGTCATTTCTACCGCCGTGTGTGAACCGATAAATCCGGCTCCGCCCGTGAGCAAAATACGCATTTTTAAAATTCCTACAGTCGTCGAAATACCGAAAATGATACTGCAATAGTGCCGAATTAACATTAAGATGGACTAAAAAGGAATCCGTTCATGTTTCGTCGAGTTTTTCAGTCCTTACTGCTTGCGTTAAGCCTTGTGCTTTGCTCGGTCGTCTCAGCCGAAATCGTGCAACAGGCAGACTCTTCAATGCTTACCAGGCCCAAAGTCGCATTGGTTCTTTCAGGGGGCGGCGCGCGGGGCTTTTCACACGTTGGGGTTATCCGTGAATTAGAACGGCTGGGTGTAAAAATTGATATTGTGGCTGGTACAAGCATGGGGGCCATGGTGGGTGGCGGTTATGCCTCGGGCTATTCCGTGGAGCAAATGCAAGACATTATTTTGGGAGTGGATTGGAAAGAAATGTTTGCCCTGCGCCCGGATCGTGATGAGATTAACTGGCGTCGCAGGCAAGACGACTTCAAAGGATTGGGTACACAAGAAATAGGGTTATCAAAAAAAGGAGTACTTTTCCCGGACTCTGTTGTTCCGGCTCAACACTTGGAAATCTTTTTACGATCCATAACGCGGCACGTCAGTTCAGTGACAGACCTGTCAAAACTTTCTATCCCCTTTGCGGCGATTGCAACAGACTTGGATACCGGAGAGGCTGTTGTGATGCAAAAGGACGTTACATTGGCCGATGCCATGCGATCTTCAATGTCGGTGCCGGGAGCATTTTCTCCGTTTCCCTATAAAAACCATGTGCTGGTCGACGGTGGATTAGCGCAGAACCTTCCCATTGAACAGGCCAAGGCTATGGGTGCGGACATCATCATTGCGGTTAACGCCGGCACGCCTTTAGGAAAATCCAAAGACATCCACTCTGTGGCGGGCGTGATGGGACAAATGATTGGCATTTTGACTGAAAGAAATGTGGATCACTCCAAATCCCTTTTGACTGAAAAAGACATTTTGATCACAACGGATTTAACCGGTTTCAATGCAGGGGATTTCCAGAAAGCCGAGGCTATTATTGAAGCCGGCGAGAAAAGCGCCCAAAAATATGAACCTCAGTTAAAGCGGTTGGCGGTTTCACGAAAAATGTTTGAACAGTGGAACTTGGCCCGGCAGTCAGCGGTACAGCCGCCCCAAGCCAGGCAAGTTGCCTCAGTACAAGTTCAGGGGTTAGAGGTGGTTAATCCGAAAAGCGTTATAAAAAGCGCCGATTTGGATTTGACAAAGCCCATTACGGAGGATCAGATCGCTCAAGCGAGCGCAAAAATCTGGGCAACGGATGATTTCACGTTGGTTCCGTATACATTTGAACCGGGCCCCAATGGGACTCAAACTTTAGTCTGGAGGCCGCAGGAAAAGCCTTGGGGTTACAACACCATTCGGGTTGGGGGAAAGATTTCTACGGACTTTAATCAGGAGCATACATTCGATTTTCTAGTGGCTCATACCATGGGGTGGTTAAATTCCTGGGGAGGAGAATGGCGCAACGAAGCGCAAATTGGGAAAGATAGCTATTTTTCCACCAGTTTTTATCAGCCACTGGGCGCTGCCAGTCCGCTTTTTCTCATGCCTGAAATTCGTTATGAAAGCCAGCGATATGACTGGTACAACGGCTCCAGTCACGCACTGGCGACACTAAAAAATAAGACACTGGAAGGCTCTCTGTCTTTAGGTTTAGAACTTGGAAAAGCTTCTGTTTTAAAAGCCGGAGTTGGTTATGTTTCGGCTCAAAGTAAAGTTTCAGTTGGAGAAATTCCAGGCTATAACTCCATGGATGATGAAGCATCTTTTGTCGAAATCAGTTGGCAATACGATACGCTGGATAATGTTAATTTCCCGACGAAAGGTTTTTATTTGGATGTGCGCGCCAGGCGCTATGACCAGATGGAAAATTCTGCGGATCCCGAGGTCTCCGACTATTATCTGGAAACTATTTTCCCGTGGGATTGGGGCGATGGTTGGGTGAGTGTTTTATCCGGCAAGGCCGGTTCTTCAACAATCCCGGGACGCTATCCTCTGGGAGGACTTTTCAATATGTCCGGTGCCTACTACGGGCGATACAGTGGATCTGACATGGTCTTGGGGCGTCTGCAATTATCAAAGCGTCTGCGACACACAGATGTCTTTGGTTTTCCCATTTACGTTGGAGCCGGATTTGAAATAGGCCGAGTCCAGGAAGATGTGCTGCCGACCTATCTGAGTGATAAAGATCTGGGGGTGTGGAAAAAAGCAGTCAGCGCTTACGTAGCAGCCGATTCTATTTTTGGTCCCTTGTATTTAGCCTTTGGACAGACCAGTGATAATGATTCGGCCGTATACTTTTTCTGGGGGCGTCCGCTTCAATAGTTTGAACCCGCCGATTGGAATCAGAAAAGATCAATCGGCGGTATTTATCACTTAGCGGTGTTCAACGCTAAGCCCGATGGCTTTGGTTGAAAGTGAAACTTCTTTGACGAAATAAATTGTTGAAACAAGCAGGCAACCGATAGACAAAATAAGTGCCCCGAGTTTTAAAACATCTAGATTCAGCATGAAAAGGCACTCAAGAATGCCAGCTAATACCTGTAAACCACTGAATGTTGCCGAAAGAACGACAGTGAGAATAGACATTCTCAGCAAAGAAGCTCTCTCGAAAATCAAATCGATTTCATGATTGAGATCTTGATTTTCTCTCGGAGCAATCGAATTGCGCTCGCGCAGCAGCTGGCGTACACGGTTTGTCGAGTGGTTATAACGGGCGGTCATTGCCAAAAGCAAAAGGCCAACACCGGAGATTAATGTCACTGGGGGCAGTGACGTGGTAAGCATCTGATGATATTCAACCATGTTCCTGCTCCTTTAGTGGTGAACGCTCAAGCCCAGCGCTTTCATGGAAGTGCCGACTTCTTTGGCAAAAATAAGTGTGGATACCACAACCATCACGATAGCAATCAAAAGCAAAATGGATTTGAGCACCATGAAATCATCTCCAAGGGCGATTTCAAAAATACTCATTAGCACCAAAAGGGCGCTGAACATACCGGAAAGAACAATGAGCAGGATCGCTTTGCGCAAAAGTCGCACACGCAGAAAAATCAATTCAATGGCGTGATCAAGATCATTGTCTTTTCGGGGTTTGATGGCATCGCTTTCGCGCAACAGCTGGCGCAAACGGTCAGTGGAGTGGTTGTAGCGATTAGTCATCGACACTAAGAGCAAACCGACGCCGGAAATCAAGGTAATCGGCGTGAGGGCAGCTTGAAGAACTGTGCCGTAATCAATCATGGCAATAAAAAAGTCAGCTAAAAAAGAAAGTCGCCAATGATAGACCTTTTTAGCTGACTTGAAAAGGAGTATTAACACCAAAAATCATAATGGTGTCAAATGGTTAAGACGGAGGGTTGTCTTTCAGGAAGTCAATCAGTTCAGGGTGAACAACTCTCTTGTAATCTTCCGTTTTAATAATGATGGAGTGATCCAACAGGCCTGCGTTAAATGCCAATTCATCATAGCGCTCATAAAGGCTCGGATCGGCAACGAGTTTCAAATCCGGGTGAAGGCTTACGGGAGGAACCGCACCGAAGACACAGCCAGTTAATTCTTTAACCTCATCGGGGCTAGCCAGAGAGGCCCTGCGCCCGCCAAGAGCCTGAGCGAGCTTTGCCAAATCAGCTTGCTTATCGGCTGGCAAAACGGCTAAAACATAAAGCTTTACCCCGTTTCCTTTAACGTGACAGACCAAAGCCTTAGCACCTTGGCCTAATTCTGTGCCGCGAATTTCAGCAACAGATTGGCTGGATTTTCCGCCTGCGGCATGCTCCAGAACCCGGAATTGAGCCTGACCTGTTTTGAAAAGATCGATTAATTGTTCGAGGACGTTTTCAACCATGATGCATCTCAAAGTAACAGAATCCTTCCATCATAGCGCAGGCGTGACAGATGTGTGAAAATACTCTTTTGTGAGGATGATGGGGAAAGTCAGAATGGCAGAATTTGTTTCCTATAAAAATCATTTTTTGATTGCAGCACCCAATATGAAGGACCCGACATTTGCTGGGACGGTTGTTTACCTTTGTGAACATACAAAAAGCGGGGCGATGGGGATTGTCATCAACCGTTCCATTCGTCTCAGTGTGGAATCGCTTTTGCAAAGAATCGGGATTGAAAATAAGAATCCGGCACTAAAAGACGTTTTTCTTTACGACGGCGGCCCTGTTCAGATAGAAAGAGGCTTTGTGTTGCACAGTGCCAATAAGAAATATCACTCAACCATGCAGGTGACTGACCGAATCTATTTGTCGACGTCCCGTGATGTTTTGGAAGCAATCGGAGCTTGTGAAGGTGCTCCGGAAAAATTTTTGCTCTCGCTTGGTTATTCGGGATGGAGCGAGGGGCAGTTGGAAGCCGAATTGTCCGTTAGCGGTTGGCTGATTGCGCCGGCAAATGAAAAAATTATTTTCGACACACCGGTTGAAGAGCGTTACGAGAAAGCGCTGAAACTTTTAGGCATCGATTTAACCACACTGGAAGCGTGGGGAGAAGAGGTAGGGCACGCATGAGCGACGGAGTAATTATTGGTTTTGATTTTGGCGAGAAAAGAATAGGTGTTGCGCTTGGAAATACCCTGACACGGCAAGCAAGTCCTCATCGGATTATCGATTCCCGAACGGTTCAATCTCGTTGGGATGGGATAAACGCGTTGGTCAAAGAATGGTCGCCGGTGGCTTTTGTTGTCGGAATCCCCAGGCATCCTGACGGTCAACCTCACGAAATGACAAATCGCTGTGAGCGTTTTGCTAGGCAGCTTGAAGGGCGGTTTCACTTGCCGGTTAACCGAATTGATGAACGTTATTCGTCGGCTGTTGTTGACAGTGATGCAGACTTTATAGACGATGAGGCAGCGTGTATCATCTTGCAACAGTTTTTTAACGAATCCGCTTCTCTTGACGTATGAATAAGATCGTTGGTTCTTTCCGATTTATCTTGGCGCTTTTATTTGCCTTAGCTTGTATTTTATTGGTGTTGTTTTACCTTCAATGGATAAAGCCTGAAGCCAAACGAAAAATTATCAAAACATGGGCCCGAAGCTTTATTAACATGATCGGGATGCGTTTTTCTGTTGAAGGAGATGTTTACAAAAGCCATTGCCTGATTGTTGCCAATCATATTTCTTTTGTGGATATTTTTGCGCTCAATGCCATGAAACCCGGTCGCTTTATCGCCAAAAGCGAGATCGCCGGTTGGCCTGTATTCGGTCGTATCGCTAAGGGAGTGGATACGCTTTTTATCCAGAGAAAGAACCGCCGTTCAATCATTTCCGTGAATGAACAAATTAGCGCCGCTTTGATGCAACATCAAACCATTATGCTTTTCCCCGAGGGGAAGACGAGTGAAGGGGTTTCTCTTTTACCTCTTAAACCAAATCTGATTGAACCGGCAATATTGTCATGTACTCCGGTGTTGCCAGTTGCGATTTGTTATACGGAAAATGGGGTTAAAACCACCAAGGCATCTTACGCAAACATTTCCATTTTTAAATGCCTTTGGACAATATGCAGCACTCCAGGACTCGCGGTGACTCTAAAGGTACTGCCCACGATTAACGTGGAGGGTAAAACTCGCCACGAGGTCGCATGCGAGGCTTCCGCGCTGATGAGTTCTGCCATGGGAGTGACCGACCCGATGAAGGATTATCCCGACAATGTGCATCACCACTGTGATGCTGTCGGAACTCTCGAGAAAGCCTAATTAAGCAAAAGGATCGCAATATTGGGGCGCTTTGACTTGAATGATTTGTCTTTGAGGCAGCACGACAGCAGTTAGCGCTCCGCCCCATATGCAACCTGTGTCCAGTGCAATGATGTGCTCTTGAATAACAAGTCCCAGTGTTGACCAATGGCCAAACACAATATTGTCGTTTTTTGTTTTTCTGTGAGAGCACTCAAACCAAGGTATTAGATGTTTAGGTGTATTGTTGGGAGAATCTTTGGCCTTATAATCGGGAACGCCTTTTTTGTCCACGAAGCGGATTCGTGTAAAACCATTCAAAATAGCTCGCATGCGAGCGGAACCGGTTAAGTCGTTGTCCCAAAGATCTTTGCCATACATTTCCTGCAAGTAATCTTTCCAATGATCACTTCGTAAATGTTCTTGAACTTCGCAAGCTAGAGCGCGAGCTTTCTTTAAAGACCAGGCCGGATCGATTGCCGCATGAACGAAGGTGTAATCTTTCCAGTCATAAAGTAAATATTGGTGACGAATCCAATCAATCAATTTTTCAGCGTCTGGAGCGGCCAGAATTTCATCAATAGTGTCTCTGCGGTTGGGTTTGCCGGCGCCGGCAGCTGTCGCGAGCAGATGCATTTCATGATTGCCCAAAATTAAAGTCGCTCGTTTTCCCATGGAATACACAAGTCGCAACGTTTCCAACGATGCAGGTCCCCGATTAATGAGGTCCCCGATAAAAATCAGTGGAGAGTTTTCTGGAATTTTTTCTAAAAGTTGGGATAAGCTTGGTAGGCAACCGTGAACATCTCCGATGACGGTTACATTTTGTTCGCTTTGCATGGGTATTAATCCTAGGTCTTTAGGCTTAGTTGAAAGAGGATTCGATATACTTAACGGCTGTGTATTTTAATTCTTTGAGTCATAAAAGATGAAAGACGTTCGCAAAGTTGTATTCCCGGTCGCAGGGCTCGGAACTCGTTTTTTACCGGCGACAAAAGCAATGCCTAAGGAAATGCTGCCGGTCGTGGATAAGCCTTTAATCCAGTATGCGGTAGAAGAAGCGTACGCAGCCGGTATTACAGAAATGATTTTTATCACTGGGCGTTATAAACGAGCCATTGAAGATCATTTCGATAAGGCTACGATGCTGGAAAAAGAATTAATTGAAAAGGGTAAGACAGAATTACTTCAAACGGTTCGCTCTATTGCGCCGATGGGCGTGACTTTCATCTATATTCGTCAGCCAGAACCGTTGGGACTGGGTCATGCGGTTCTTTGCGCTCAACCCGTGGTTGGAGATGAACCTTTTGCCGTAATGTTGGCCGATGACTTAATTGATGCTCAACAGTCTGCTATCGGTCAGTTAATTGAAGCGCGCAAGCAATTGGGCGGTGGAAATATTTTGGCGGTTCAGGATGTGCCGAAGGCTGATACGAAAAAGTACGGTATTGTTGGAGTCGAAGATAGTCTTGCGACCACAAGCCTGGTACACGAAATGGTTGAAAAACCCGATCCTGATCATGCGCCTTCAACCCTTGCTGTGATCGGTCGTTATGTGTTGGAGCCGGAAATCTTTGAACGCTTAAAGAAAGTTCAAAAGGGCGTTGGCGGAGAAATCCAATTAACGGATGCTATCGCCGGTCAGTTGAATCTGAATACAACGTACTCTCACCGCTTTGACGGCATTCGCTATGACTGTGGATCCAAGCAAGGTTTCTTGGATGCGACGGTTCGTTTTGCCCGTAAAGCCGGTTACTCCATTTAATTTATCTAAAAAAGAGCCTCCCGAGATTCTTCGGGAGGCTACCTTAAACAGGTCAAGTGAAGAATGGTTGGTTCTGGGGTGAGAATTGACTATTCGTCAAAAATTTCCAGAAGTGTCTTACGATCGCCCGCTAATTCAGAAATTTCAATTTATGCAAGAATTAATCTCAGATGGGTCTTAATTGCGCCCACGATGACTCCGCGCCTGCAGCTATCCGTAGTGAGCTCCGGTCAACCATACACATCCAAAACACGTTCAGCTTGAAATTATGATGAGCACGCCTTTAGAGATGGCTTTCAGATCTTAACGATAAGAAGACGTCTTCAGGATTTTCTCAGCATTAATCACCCGCTCAGTAGACGGAGTCGGCGTATCCTTGAGTTCATACTTTAACCCCAACTCTTCCCATTTGTACATGCCGAAAGAATGGTAGGGTAGTACTTCTACTTTTCTGACATTGTGGAGAGTAGAAATAAAATCAGACAGCTTTTGTAGCGCTTCGTCTTCGTCAGTTCGCCCTGGTACCAACACATGGCGAATCCACACATCTTTATGGATCTCGTCTAAATAGTGAGCACAATCCAGAATGGTTGCATTGGACTGTTTGGTCAATTCTCGGTGTTTGGCATCGTCAATATGCTTAATGTCGAGCATAACCAAATCGGTCAATTGCATCAGCTCTTTAAATTTGGAAAAGAATGGCTCTTTTCGGGTAAAAGGCCAGCCGGCTGTATCAATGGTGGTATGTATCCCTTCGGCCTTGGCCATTTTGAAAAATTCTAAAAGGAAGTCAATTTGCAGCAACGGCTCCCCGCCGCTGACAGTAATTCCGCCGTCTTCTCCCCAATATGACTTGTAGCGCAAGGCAAAGTCTAAGATCTCGCGAGCACTTTTTTGTTCGCCGATACCCATTTTCCACGTATCGGGGTTGTGACAGTACTGACAGCGCATTTTGCAGCCCTGTAAGAAGAGAACAAAACGCACGCCGGGGCCGTCTACAGAGCCGAACGTTTCATAAGAGTGAACATGTGCAAGGGTCATGACAATCACAAAAAAAAATGCACGCCACTCAATCCGCGTTGTACGGACTGATGGCGTGCGGTTTGTCAAATTACATCGCTTTGTGGCAAGTACGAGAAATCACGTCGAGTTGTTGTTCACGGGTCAAGTCAATGAACTTGACAGCGTAGCCAGACACACGAATCGTGAAGTTCGCATATTCAGGTTTTTCCGGGTGTTCCATTGCATCGATCAACTTTTCCGTACCGAAAATGTTGACATTGAGATGATGGGCACCGCGTTCGAAATAACCGTCCATCACGCGAACCAAGTTGTTGACGCGTTCTTCGAGCGAATGGCCGAGAGCGTCGGGACTAATGGTTTGCGTGTTGGAGATGCCGTCCAAAGCGTATTCGTAGGGAAGCTTAGCCACAGAATTCAACGAGGCAAGCAAACCGTTTTGTTCCGCGCCGTAGCTGGGGTTGGCACCCGGAGAGAGCGGCTCGCCTGACTTGCGGCCATCCGGAAGATCGCCCGTAGCCTTGCCGTACACAACGTTGGACGTAATCGTCAAAATCGAAGTGGTCGGTTCGGAGTTGCGGTATGTGTGGAACTTGCGAAGCTTCTTCATGAAGGTCTTCAAAAGCCACACGGCGATGGAGTCCGCACGATCATCATCGTTGCCGTAGCGCGGGAAGTCGCCTTCGGTTTCGTAACCAATGACCACACCTTGTTCGTTACGCACGGTCTTGACCTTAGCGTACTTAATGGCGCAAAGGGAGTCGACTACATGCGAGAAACCAGCGATACCGGTCGCAAACGTACGACGCACGTCCGTATCAATCAAGGCCAACTCTGCAGCTTCATAGTAGTACTTGTCGTGCATGTAGTGGATCAGGTTGAGGGTGTTCACGTAGAGACCGGCCAACCAATCCATCATCTTGTCAAAGCGTTCCATCACTTCGTCGTAGTCGAGGTATTCGGAAGTGATCGGGCGCAATTCGGGACCCACTTGCATGAGCGTTTGTTCGTCAACGCCGCCATTAATAGCGTAGAGCATGCACTTTGCCAAATTGGCACGAGCACCGAAGAACTGCATTTCCTTACCGGTTTCCGTAGCGGATACGCAGCAGCAGATGGAGTAATCATCACCCCAGATCGGGCGCATCACATCATCGTTTTCATACTGAACAGAAGATGTGTTGATCGAAATCTTCGCGGCGTAGTCACGGAAAGCTTTAGGCAAGTGCTTCGTGTACAGAATCGTCAAATTCGGTTCCGGCGACGGTCCCATATTTTCAAGGGTATGCAAGAAGCGGAAGTCATTCTTGGTGACCATGGAACGGCCGTCCATGCCAAGGCCCGCCACTTCCAAAGTAGCCCACACCGGGTCGCCCGAGAACAATTGGTTATAGGACGGAATACGGGCAAATTTCACCATACGGAATTTGAGCACCAAGTGGTCAATCAATTCCTGGGCTTCGGATTCCGTGAGCGTGCCTTCAGCCAAATCACGTTGAATGTAGATATCCAAGAACGTGGAAATACGGCCGACAGACATGGCAGCGCCATTTTGAGTTTTAATAGCGGCTAAGTAACCAAAGTAGAGCCATTGAACAGCTTCGCGAGCGTTCTTGGCCGGAACAGAAATGTCATAACCGTAGTCGGCAGCCATTTCCTTCATCTGCATGAGGGCGCGAATTTGATCGGTGATTTCTTCACGCTGACGAATGATTTCGTCGGTCATCATGCCGCATCCGCAATGGGCCATGTCTTCTTTCTTTTTGGCAATCAAAAAGTCGATACCGTAAAGGGCGACACGACGGTAGTCACCGACAATACGGCCACGGCCATAGGTGTCAGGCAAACCTGTAATGATCTTGTTTTTGCGGGCAAGACGCATTTCAGGCGTATAGGCATCGTACACACCCTGGTTATGAGTCTTATGGTATTCCGTGAAAATCTTGTGGAACTTAGGATTGGGCTTATAGCCGTAGGTTTCACAAGCTTGTTCGGCCATCTTGATGCCGCCAAAAGGCATAAAAGCACGCTTTAAGGGCTTGTCAGTTTGCAAACCGACAACCTTTTCGAGATCCTTAGTGCCTTCGCCCATGTAGGCAGCTTTGTAAGCGGTAATGCCGGAGACAATTTCCGTTTCCATGTCGAGCACGCCGCCTTTAGCACGTTCTTCTTTCTGTAAGCCTTGCAAAAGATCCCAAAGCTTAGAGGTCGCTTCAGTAGGCGGCTCTAAGAACGAATCATCGCCGTCATAGGGAGTGTAGTTGTTTTGAACGAAGTCACGCACATCGACATCGTCGACCCAATGGGTTCCTTTAAAGCCTCTCCATTCGGTTTTCATAATGGGCTCCGAGTTATCAAAAATAAAAGTAATCGTTTCCGGCAATACGGGTATTTAAATAATCGAGACACACAACAACCCGTTGGCTCATTTATAAAAAAGAGCCTGCCTACATATTTAAATTGTCTACGTCCTTATTATTCTTTCCAAAATCGGCAGTGTCAATGCCTTTATGATCCCAAAAAGACGTTACTGTGTAAAAGTAGGTTAATTTCTATCGGAGCGAAAAATTTGTTCTATCGCCTGGCATAAAAAATCGCCGCTTCCATAACGGAAACGGCGATCAAAAGTAGATTCTCACCTATTCAGTGAGACAGTCTACTGGTTATTTTTCGCACTTGATCGTGCAACGGGGCTTGATTTGCTTGAAGAAATCATTGCCCTTGTCGTCCACCAAAATGAAGGCAGGGAAGTCTTGCACTTCAATCTTGTAGACAGCTTCCATACCGAGTTCCGGCCATTCAATGCATTCGATGCTCTTGATGGAGCTTTCAGAAAGCACCGCAGCGATACCGCCGATCGTGCCAAGGTAGAAGCCGCCATGCTTCTTACAAGCATCGGTCACGACTTGCGTACGGTTGCCCTTGGCGATCATCACCATAGAGCCGCCATGGCTTTGGAAGAGGTCAACATACGGGTCCATACGGTTAGCCGTTGTCGGGCCCATAGAGCCGCACGGATGACCGGCAGGCGTCTTGGCAGGACCTGCGTAGAGAACCGGGTGATCCTTGATGTATTGGGGCAATTCCTTGCCACTGTCGAGCAATTCCTTCATGCGGGCGTGAGCGATGTCACGAGCCACAATGATCGTGCCGGTTAAGGACACACGGGTAGAGACCGGATACTTGCTCAATTCCTTGCAAACTTCCGACATCGGTTGGTTCAGGTCGATCTTAATCGTTTCGCCTTCGCCGGCCTTGCGGTATTCTTCAGGGATCAATTCACCGGGGTTGGAGTCGAGTTTTTCAATCCAGACACCATCCTTGTTGATCTTAGCTTTGATGTTGCGGTCAGCCGAGCAGCTCACGCCCATACCGACCGGGCAACTGGCACCGTGGCGCGGCAAGCGAATGACGCGCACGTCGTGAGCCATGTATTTTCCACCGAACTGAGCACCCAAACCGATATTTTGAGCAGCTTCCAAGAGCGTCTTTTCAAGTTCGACGTCGCGGAAAGCGCGGCCCGTTTCGTCACCAGTCGTGGGCAGGTTGTCATAGAAGTGCGTAGAAGCCAACTTCACCGTGAGCATTGTCTTTTCAGCAGACGTTCCGCCGATCACAAAGGCGATGTGATACGGGGGGCAGGCAGCCGTACCCAAGCTCTTCATCTTTTCAATGAGGTAGGGAACAAGTGTCTTCGGGTTCAAAATGGCCTTGGTTTCTTGGTAGAGGTAGCTCTTATTGGCAGAACCGCCACCCTTCACTACGCACAAGAAGTTGTATTCGTTGCCTTCAACAGCTTCAATGTCGATTTGAGCGGGAAGGTTGCACTTGGTGTTCTTTTCTTCGTACATCGACAACGGAGCGTTTTGAGAGTAACGCAGGCTGTCGGTCGTGTAGGTTTGGAAAACGCCCAAGGAGAGAGCTTCTTCATCGCAGAAACCAGTCCAAACGGCTTGGCCTTTTTCGCCGTGAATAATGGCGGTGCCGGTATCTTGGCAGAAGGGCAATTCACCCTTGGCGGCCACTTCAGCGTTGCGCAAGAAGGAAAGAGCGACGTACTTGTCGTTATCCGTGGCTTCCGGATCCTTCAAAATCTTGGCCACTTGTTCATTGTGAGCGCGACGGAGCATAAAGTTCGTGTCGTGGAAAGCTTGTTTGGCCAAAAGGGTCAAAGCTTCCGGTTGAACTTTGAGGATCTTATGACCTTCGAATTCACCTTCAGACACGTAGTCTTTGGTGAGAAGGTAATATTCCGTGTCGTCTTTACCGAGTTGGAACATCGGAGCGTATTTAAATTCAACAGCTTGAGCCATTTCTCGTTATCTCCTTAACGTTGTTATATCGACGCCTTTAACAAAGGGGAGCGTTAAATCGGCGCCATTCTTTAATAATGATACGGTCAAAGAAAAACGGCAAGTAATTGAAGAGTTCAACTACTTGCCGTCCGTCATTCGCTATTTACTCGCGATAGGTTTATCGATTAAACGAAACCATACATCGCAGCGAAGATGTAGCCGGCGATAGAGGCCGTGAACACACCGATCAAGCCCGGGAGGATGAAGGAGTGATTGATCACGAACTTACCGATATGGGTCGTGCCGGAGCGGTCGAATTGAATAGCAGCCAAGTCAGACGGATACGTCGGAAGGATGTAGTAACCGTAGCAGGCGGCAGAGAAAGCGACCACGATTCCCGGAGGCGTACCAACAGCCAAGGCAACCGGAACAATCGTTGCAACGGCAGCAGCTTGAGAGTTCACCAACTTGGAAACCAAGAGCAACACGATAGCGTAGGCCCACGGATAAACCTTAACGTATTCGGTCAAACCGACCTTCAAGTCGTTCAAGTGAGCAGCAAACATCGTATCGGCCATCCAAGCCACACCGTACACAGCCACGATGGCGACGGTACCAGCACGGAACACGCTGTTCTTAGCCACGTCAGAAGCCTTAACATCGCAGAAGATAACCATCAACGTACCGGCAGCCAACATGAACATTTGAATAGCCAAGGTCATCGAGCAGCCTTTCGGACGCAATTCAGGGAACATACCGAGGATAGCCACGATAACGATCACGCCGATGAACAAGCCCAAAGAGAGCCATTGCTTGCCCGTGAACTTCTTACCGATCAAGGTCGTCGTATCACCGTAGACATACTTCTTCATTTCCGGATCGGAAATCAATTGTTGGAATTCCGGATCCTTGTCGAGGTCCTTACCACGGAACCAAGAGAAGCAGCAGACAGCGAACACACCGAAGAAGCCGCCAGGAATCGTGATGGAGAAGAGGTCAATGAAGCCGAAGTGTTGGCCATTGATCGTGTAACCTTCCATCAAAGCGATCATGGAAACAGCAGCCACAGCAGCCGGCGAGCAGATCACACCCATTTGAGAGGCGATCGTGGAACCAGCCATCGGGCGTTCCGGACGGATGTTGTTCTTAATAGCCACGTCATAGATAATGGGCAACATCGTGTAAACGACGTGACCCGTACCGCACAAGATGGTCAAGAACCAGCAGATGTACGGAGCGAGGAAGCAGACGTAGCGGGGATTTCTACGCAAAATCTTTTCAGCGATTTGGAGCAAGCAATCCAAACCACCAGCGGCTTGCAAAGTAGCAGAACCGCAAACCACGGCCAAAATCGTGAGGATCACGTCGACCGGCGGTTTACCCGGTTTAAGGCCGAAGCCGAAAACCAAAACGATCAAGCCCACGCCACCCAAAAGGCCGAGGGCCATACCACCTTTGCGGGCACCATAGAACAAGCATGCCAACACTAAGATTAGTTGTAGCCAAAAGTCAGTACCAACCATGGTAAGTTTCCTTTATTTTCTCTTTTAAACAATAGAAGAGGCTACGTTTCCGTAACCTTTCTAAGCACTGCGAATTTTCACACATGTAACGCTACTTTTTCTTGTCTCGAGCGTTTTGTTTTTGAGCTAGGGATATATCTTTCTGTTATCTTTACAAAAATGTTAGAAAGTGTTTAGGGTTAACCCTTAAATTTTTACAAAATGGGTAGGGAATTTTCCTTAATTCGATTCAAACTTGCCCTAATAAAAAGAGATTGAGCTGTATCCAATCAATGGCGAATTTGTTAATGATTTGTGTCGATTTGTATCTTTGAGGGAATTATGCGTCATTCTTAAGGGGTAGAAAAAACGGAGGACTCATCAAGAGTCCTCCGTTAACGCAACTGTTTTAACCGTACAGGCTAGAGCATGATTTGTGAGATGAACCAACCTGCAGCCGTGCCGACCACAACAAAGGCCAGACCCGGTCGCATGTAGCTGTGGTTAAACACAAAACTGCCTAACCTCGTAGTACCGGTACGGTCAAAAGCCGTACAACCGATTTGTGCGCCGCCAGGGATAACAAAGTCACCGTAGCAGGAAGCCCAAATACCGACTAAGAGTTGCGGGCTTAAGCCCAAAGCCAAGCCGATCGGCATCAAAATCGTCGTACTGACGGTCGGCGAGAAAATTACCGAGCTAAAGCAGAAGCAGACGATGCAGAAGATAATCGGCGAAGAACTGGCGATATCGGAGAAGTAGTGAACGAACACATCCTTGTGCGTGTCAAAGAACGTACCCGTTAACCAGGAAATACCGAAGACACCAACCACGCCGATCAAACCGGAGCGGAAAACAGAGCCGGAAGCAAATTTGTCGCTCGGTACCTTACAGACAACAATGATCACCAAAGCGGTAGCCAACATGACCATTTGAATCAAAGACGGAATCGGTAATTGGCTGATCTTGCCCGCAATTTCCCAAGACGGACGCAGGGTTTCAGACGAGCCAATGGTGATGGAGGTCAAAATACCGATAGCGAAAATCAACACGCCGATCTTGGCACCCTTGCTTGGTTCCTTATAAATATGATCGGTCGTGGAAACATGCAGTTCCGTGTATTGGCCCGTTTGCACGCGATGGATGAACTCGGGATCTTTTTCGAGTTCGCAGCCGCGCCAGTTCACAGACAAGCAAGCCGCCAATAAGGCGATGAAATACGTGGGAACAGAAACCGACAGAATGTCAAGCAACGTGTAGCCGTAGGCGGACATGATACCCACCATGGCAGCCATGGCGGCACTCATGGGGCTAGCCATCACACCAATGCCTGCGCAGATTACCGACGCTGAAACAGCTCTTTCCGGTCTAATCTTTGCCGAGGCCGCCACTTCAGCCACCACCGGGTATACGGCGAAAGCCACGTAAGCGGTGCCCACAAAAATCACGAAGATGGAGCAAACCACCGGGCCCACAAAGTTAATAGCGCGCGGCCATTTGCGAAGTAATTTTTCAGCTAAACCGACCAAATAATCCAAACCGCCCGAGCCCTGCAAGACACTCGTACAGGCAATCACTGCGGTAATAATTAAAAGGACGGAAACGGGAGGAGAGCCCGGTTGCATACCGAAGCCGAGAACAAGGATGCTCACGCCGAAGCCACCTGCAGCACCTAAACCTACGCCGCCGAAACGACCGCCGACAGCCAAGCAGAATAAGACGACGGCAAGTTGGAGCCAAAATTGGACATCAACCATTTTTTATTCCTTGGAGAAGTAACAAAAAGAGGGGGAGCTTAGTAAGCTCCATGTATTTTCGGCTAATCGTAGGCGTCTTTTCGTGGATTTTCAAACGTCGATCTTTTTCAACAAATGCCAACAACTTTGTGAAGAAGAAAAATTAAGAGCGATTTATTTTACATTTTTCAAATGGTTAGGCCGATATATAGGCTTAAATTATCGCATTTTACGTATCGGGAAATCACCAATTTGTCGATAATTAGGTTAGATGTCCATCATTAAAAACCCTTAATTTTTGTTGAATAATCAAAGAGTAGTCAAAAATCTCCCTATAATGATCGCTAACAATTTTTCAAAGGTCTCGAACAAAATGCAACAAAACGACAATTTGTTTGAACAAATTCGTGATCATTTGCAGGAACAAGCAAAAAATGGCGAACGCATTGACACGGAAACGGAATTGGCCAAACGTTTCGGTGTGACCCGCTACCGTATTCGTAAAGAGTTGGACATTTTGACCCAAATGGGAATTCTGGTTCGGACACCAAAGCGCGGCACGACGGTTCGTGAAGTGGGCGCTAACAGTTTGCGCAACCAGATTCAGATGCGTTTTGACGTGGCTAACTTTGACGTGCAGGAATTTATTGAAGCTCGCGCTTTGGTGGAATGCTCTCTTATGCCGTTAGTGAGCCGTCGCATCACGCCGGCGTTGGCTTCCCGTTTGGAAGGTACGCTCAATAAGATTGAAGAGCACGCCGATGAACCGCTGGTGGCCGATAAATTTGACCGAGAATTCCATTTGTTGCTTCTGGAAGGCTGCGGAAACCGAGTGCTTCAGGTTTTCTCAGGCGTGCTGGTGACGTACTTTGAAAAAACTTCACACCGTATCGCCAACATGGATAGGCAATTCTTTTTGGATATCGCTCGACAGGAAAGAGAGATTTTGCGGGCGATTCGCATGGGGGATGCTCAAAAAGCCTCTGAGCTTTTGCGTGCCCACCTAATGGAACAATCGCAATTGCTGCCGTTGTAGCCTAAATTAGAAAACGAAAAATGGGGAGCCAGCGGCTCCCCATTTTGTGGCCGGTGATTGTGGATTAGCCGATCAAGCGTTCCACCACATCAACCATCACGTCAACCCCCATCGGGAGGTATTTCGGGTCAAAGTGCATCGTAGCAGCATGAAGACCCGGCGTTGCACCAACGCCCAAACCAAAATAGGCAGCCTTCATTGTGGGCTTATGCATCTTGTAGTAGTGGAAATCTTCACCGCCGCCACCGCAGTCCTTAGCAACAGCTTCCTGACCGTGGGTACGAACGATGGATTCAATCACCATTTGCTTGAGGTCTTCGTCATATTCAGCAGCCGGGCAGGCACCGAGTTCAGTGATCGTGGCCGTTGCACCGTAGCCGGTCGCGATTCCTTCAACCAATTTAGCGAAACGTTCACGGAAATCCTTCATCAAAGGATTCGTTTGAGCGCGGCAGTCAAAGGTGATCACAGCCTTTTCAGGAATGGAGTTTGTTGCTCCTTGGTCAGCGTGCAATTGCGTGGCTTTCATCGACCAAATATTGGTCGGGTTAAACCACATGTTTTGCGTGCCTTGAACGATGGCGCAGGCCACATCAAGAGCATTGACGCCCAAGTGCGGACGAGCGGCGTGAGCGCTGCGACCCGTCACTTCCACGCGAAGCGTGTTGGAAGCCGTGTGGTTGACAGCCGGGCAAATTTGACCGGCCGGCACGTCTTGAATCGGACGGATGTGAGCGCCCAAGGCGTAGTCCACATCATCAATAACACCGGCTTTGATCATCGCCAATGCGCCGCTGATTTCTTCTTCAGCGGGTTGGAAGAGCAATTTGAGCGTGCCCTTCTTGACACGATCCTTCAGGCGGCTGGCAGCTGCCAACAACATGGCCGTGTGAGAGTCATGACCGCAGGCATGGATGGCGCATTCTTTGCCGTCAATCGTAAAGGGCAATGCGTCCATGTCAGCGCGCAACATAACGACCGGGCCCGGTTCAGAGCCTTTAATGATGCCCATTACGCCGGTAGTGCCACCGATACCGGTCTGCACTTCAATGCCTAAATCCTGAAGCGTCTTGGTAACATAGGCGGCAGTCTTCACTTCCTGCATGGCCAATTCAGGAATCTTATGGAGGTCTTCCCACATTTTGATGGGATCGAGAACTGTGGACATGGGTCTGTTCCTTTCTCAGAAAAGTTAAAAGGTATTTTTAGTTTAACTCTAAAAATCCATTACAGTTTTTTAATACGCTGAAAATCTATGGCGAAATACCGAAATTTCTCGATTTTTAATCAATCCATACTTCCAGAGCGAAAACCCTCTAAATCCAGAGTGACATATTTCCAACCGAGGCTCTTGAGTTCTCTGACAATATCTGCTCGTTTCGAAAGCGCCAAAGAAAGATGTTCTAGGTCTGTTTCTATCCGTGCGATATCACCATGTGAGCGAACGCGGATAACTTTAAAACCAAATGAACGAAGATAATTCTCGGCTTGATCAATCTGCTTAAGGATAGGGACAGAAAGTGTTTGTCCGTAAGGCAGTCGAGTGGCTAAACAGGAACCGGACGGTTTTTTCGCGGCTGAGAGTCCCCAATGTGCCAAAAGTTCTCTCACATCTGATTTATGAAGCCCTAATTCTTTGAGCGGACTGCGAGCTCCTGACTCGGCAATGGCTTTTAATCCCGGACGGTATTTTGTTAAGTCATCTAATTGAGTACCTTCTAACAAGATTTCGACATTGTGAATCTGTCCAAAATCCATAAAAGCTTTAAAAATAGCCTTTTTGCAGCGGTAGCATCGGTCTAGGGGATTATTTTCGATACCGATTGAACCGGGGGAGTCAATACTAACAACGTTAAGCTTGACTTGGAGCTCACGGGCGATTTGCTCAGCCTCTGCCCGCGCCGCTCTCGGCATCCAAGGCGCATCAGCATACAGGGCATAAACGGGAACGCGGCCACGAGAAGCTTCAAGGGCAAGTTTGAGGACTAAGACACTATCGGCGCCACCTGAGAACGCGACCATTACAGGTTCAGTCACGATAGCATCAAAATGGCTAAGGACTGTTTTTAGATCAGGCATTTTCAGCGGCATTTTGTACCAAACGGTAAAGACCGGGCAGATCAAGATTGTGCTCTTTCGCCAACCGTTTTACGGTTTCATATTCAGGATAAAAGCGAGTGTGAAATACTCCCTCTTGATCAGGCACTTCGCAAACTTTAACTTCCGCATCGCCATAGGGTGTTTGAACAGTCAACTGATGGCGCTTTAAGATACGGCGAAAGACCACTCGGGAACGAATGCCGATCGTTGTCGTGTTGGAAAAAATAATGTTTTCCAATTTTTCTTGCTGATCCGGTTTGCACAACACAGACAGTATGTAGGCCGGACGGCATTTTTTTGTATAAATCGGTGTAAACCAAGCCTCAAGTGCGCCGTGAGCGTAGAGTTTTTCAAGAGTAAAGCCAAGGGTTTCGGCCGTCGAATCATCAATATTGGTCGATAACTCAATGACTTTATCCTGTCCGCATTGATCGCCTGTTGCTTGGATGAGTGAGGCTCTTAGAAGGCTTGGACGGTTGTAATTTCGTTTTCCGGCTCCAAGGCCTGACTTCAAAATTTTGTAGCGTTGCGGAAGTTGTTCGGCCGTTTTGAGGGCGGCAACAATGGCAGCCCCGGTCGGCGTCACAAATTCACCTTTGCAGTCAATGCGAGATAGTGTTAGGCCATGCGCTTCGGCAATATGAGAAACCGCCGGGACCGGGATGGGCAAAATTCCATGTTGACAGCGAATTTCTCCATAGCCTTCTCCCAGAGCGGTCACAATAACCTGATCGACATTCAAATCGTCAATCAACACAGCAACTGAGAGAATATCGACAATAGAGTCAAGCGCCCCCACTTCATGGAAATGCACTTCGTCGATAGCGACGCCGTGAGCCTTGGCCTCAGCTTCAGCTACGATCGTGAAGATTTTCTTTGCGATGTTTTTTGCCTGATCGGTTGCGGATGTTTGATCCAATAGCCTGAAGATGTCGTCTAAGTGACGATGATCATGATGATGGTGCTCGTGACCATGAGCCTCTGTTGAGGCTTCTGGGTGTTCATGGTGGCAGTTGTGCGGATGGTGAGCCTTTTCACCGAAAAGATAATTCATATCATGATCGGTATCCGCGGCGCCGTTTGTCAGGGTGACTTTAAAGTCACAAGCGTTCAGTGCATTTTTCTTAACCCGAGAAACGGCAATCTGGAATTGTTGGTCGGGTAAGGTCGCAAGAACTTGTTGCAGCTTTTCAAAATCAGCCCCTAAGTCAAGCAAGGCAGCTACAGTCATATCGCCGCTGATTCCGGTTTGAGCATCCAACACCAGTGTTGTCATGAAATTTATTCCTTTCGTGTCGCTAGACGATTAATTTGGGAAGCTAAAAAACCCGCTCCAAAACCATTGTCAATATTGACGGTAGCCACGCCGTTTGAGCAGCTGTTAATCATGGTCAAAAGCGCAGAAAGTCCGTGGAAATTAGCGCCATAACCGACAGAAGTGGGAACCGCAATAACGGGATTGGCTACAAGTCCGCCAATAACGGAGGCCAAGGCCCCTTCCATGCCTGCAACTGCCACGACGCAGTTGGCCTTCTGCAAACGATCGACCTTAGAAAGTAATCGGTGGATGCCGCTAACACCGATATCGTAGAAACGTTCAACGTTTTGTCCGAAAAATTCCGCAGTTTGTGCGCATTCTTCTGCGACGGCAATATCAGCTGTTCCCGCCGTACAGATGGCAATAAGCCCTGCTCTTTTTTTGGGCTTTTCAATTTTGGCAATGCGGCTGATGGGATCGTAGGTGAGTTCGGGCAGACGCTTTTTGAGTAATTGGTATTGTTTTTCCGAGCACCGGGTACCCATCACTTCGCCATTGGCACTAAATAAACGAGAGAAAATCTCAACAAGAAAGTCATCAGCTTTATTTTCGCAATATACAACTTCGGCAAAGCCGGTGCGAACGGTTCGGTGGGAATCCAGTTTCGCAAATCCCAATTCTTCATAAGGGGCTCGCGCCAAAAGTTCTTTAGCCTCTTGAATGTTCATTTTGCCGTCTTTGACGGCTTGTAAAAGCGTATCAATCTGCATGGTCTTTTTTGCAAATAATGGCAAAGTCGTGAATCTGATCGCCGGTTTGCCGTAAAACAATAGTGTCAATATTAACGAAACCGATCGAATTGAGAATTTCTTTGTCGTATTCAGGGCGATCGAATCGACTCATTGGAAGTTCTTTTGCGATGGACTCCATGATGTTGATATCAACATCGCCGAGATATTTGTGCGTTTCACGATGCGGGCGGTCATGCCGAGTTGAATCCGTGAGGTAGCGGTAATGGTTGCCGTCAAAAATAATCAATTTCCCGTTTGGTTTTAGCCAACGATGCCATTGACGGTAAGCGGACTCAGGATTGGGTAAATTCCATACAACGTTTCGAGAAGCGATAACATCGAAACTTTCGTGAGGAAAGCGGGCGGCGGCTGCATCAGCCTGTAAAAATTCAACATTTAATCCCTGGGCATTTTCACGAGCATTGATGAGCATCGGAGCACAAGAATCAATCCCTGTGCTTTCAAAGCCCAACTTGGCCAATTCAATGGCTAAAAATCCCGGTCCGCAGCCGATATCCAATGATTTTTGTCCAAGATGAGAACCAGGCAGCCAACGTTGCAGAAGATTTCTATACAGATTGTCTGCGTCAGCCAGTTCTTCAACGTTTGAAAGACTGTAGCCCTCGGCTCGGAGTCCCCAATAATGTTGTATGGCTAGATCAATTGTTGGGGCTTTTGCTTCTTTTTCCATGGGAAGTCCTATTTTTTAGTTTGATCATCTTAGCAAACACTAAAGTCAATGAAGACCGGTAGGGATTTTTCAATCAGAAAAGGGTGCAAATAGGCAAAAAAATGCCCCGTCAAAGAGGCGGGGCGAAAAGAAAGTTTTTAGATATCAAACTGAGTAGTTGTAATGGGTTTGGATCCCAATAACTTCACCACCGGATCAAGATTGGGCTGATCTTTGAGGTGCAGCAAAAAGTCGGCGATGCCCTCCACCACTTCGGTCGGGAAGACCATGCCGGCGATGTCCCGATACTTACTCATCAATGCTTCATCGCTCACCGGATTTTGAGGAGCACCTAATGGGAATTCAACCCGTTCGGTGTAGCTCTTGCCGTCGCGCGTGAAGACCGTCACAATCGGTTCGTCCTCGTCTTTTTGAGTCTTATCGATTTCAAATTCGACCAAATCCATGGCTTGGCGAATGCGAGGATCGTGTCGATTGGTACGCGTGTAAGCGGTTAAATTCGCACCGCCGAAAACCAGTCGGGCCGCAATGCCGTAAGCGATGCTCATTTGCGCCGCAGGCATCGGGTCGAGTTTTCTGCCGCCACACATACCGTGAACAAACGGATTGATCTTGATATGGATCTTTTCAATATCAGCAGGAGTCAAACTGTGTTCATCCATGATGATATTGACGGCATCAATGGAAGAGTGCGAACTTCTGCAGGAAGCATGCGGCTTAATGGAAACACGACCCAACTTCCAATTTTTGCCTAAATCGCGAAGCCAGGCATCGGGGTCTTGGCTTGTCGGAGCAAAAGTCTTGGAGAAGCCGCCCCATACTTGTTCAAAGGCAAGTTTCGGACCGGTGAAGCCTTCACGGGCCAGCAAACAAGCAAGCAATCCGCCGTGAGCAGCGTTGCCGACATGCAGGCGTTTGTTTTGTGCGCCATCATGAACAAAAGACCATTGACCGGCCGCAAAACTCGTGGCGATGCCAAGCGCCGCCTGCATTTTTTCAACGTCCAGTCCTAAGAGACGACCGACCGCCGCCGCGGCACCGAAGACGCCACACGTGCCGGTGGAGTGCCAGCCAGCACCGTTGTGCGGCTCATAGGCGCCGCACGATTCAAGGGCGCGACGGGCCAAGTCATAGCCCAATGTGACGGCAACAATAAATTCTTTACCGTCAATTGGGCGATTACAAAGACTTAATGCGGCAAAAGCAGCCGGAACAACGACAGCGCCCGAGTGATCGCAGCCGTTGGTGTCGTCCAATTCGAAAGTATGCGAAGAGACACCATTGCTGAGCGCGGCGTTTCTGGCGCTGACCTTAATACCCTTGCCCCAAAGAGGAACATTTCCGCTCATTTCGCCGCCGATAGCGAAAACTTTATTTAAAAGTTTTGTCTCGGGACTGACAGCGCCGGCAATACCTGCACCCACGGAGTCCAGAATATGACGTTGAGCTTTGATGATGAGTTCTTCGGGGATATCTTCAAATTTGGTCCAAACAACGAAACGAGCCAATTGTTCGGAAATCAATTGAGTATTTTCGCTTTGCATAACGATCGCTCTGAGAAAAACTTAAAACAGGAGGAGCGGGTAAAGAACCCGCTCCAAACACATCAGCCTATTTTAGAAGAAAATGAAGCTTAAGAAGTAACCGGCTGCAACACCCGTGATGACATGTACGAAACCGGGGATGATGTAGCTGTGGTTAACAACGTATTTACCCAAACGGGTGGTACCGGTACGGTCAAAAGCCGTGCAGCCGATTTGCGCGCCGCCGGGGATGATGAAGTCACCGCACGTGGCAGGAAACAGTGCAACGCAAAGGCCCGCGGGGATGCCGATCGAAACACCCAAAGGCATTAAAGCTGCCGTTGTCGCAGAGGGACTTAAAATCACCGCGGAGAAGCAAAACAGTACAACACCGAAGAGCATCGGAGTTGACTGGGCCATGTCAGTGAATAACCCAACGAACAAGGGCTTATAAGCTTCAAAGAACGTGCCTGTTAACCAAGAAACGCCGAACACGCCTACCACACCGATCAAACCGGAAACGAAGACGGAACCGGAGGCAAACTTACTGCTCGGCACTTTGCAGAACACGATAATGAAAAGACCGAAGGCAAGCATGACCATTTGAATCAATGACGGAATCGGAAGAGTGGAGATCTTACCGGCGGCTTCCCAACTTGGGAGCAATTCCTTAAACGTGCCGAAGATGATCACAGTCACGACGCCTACAAGGAAGATGCCAACAGACAATTTTTGTCCTTTGCTTGCTTCAAAGGGCTTATTGTCTTTGGTGACAACCAACTCTTGATATTGACCGGATTGAACGCGGCGGATAAATTCCGGGTCTTTTTCAAGTTCGGTGCCTTTCCAATACACCGACAGGCATGTGCAAAGCGTGGCGATAATAAAGGCCGGAACAGAAACAGCCAGAATTTGAATTAAAGAGACATCCAAAACGGCAAGGCTTGCGACCAAAGCGGCCATGGCGGCACTCATGGGACTTGCGACCACGGCGATACCGGCCGAAATCACGGACGCAGCAATAGGACGTTCAGGGCGCACTTTAGCGGAGGCCGCCACTTCGGCTACGACTGGGTAGACGGCGAAGGCCACGTAGGCCGTGCCGCAGAGCACGACAAAAAGCGAGCAGACAAAAGGTCCCACAATCGTGATGGCGCTTGGCCACTTACGAAGCATCTTTTCGGCTAAGCGAACCAAAAGGTCGAGACCGCCTGCGCCTTGCAAGATACTGGTACAGGCAATCACAGCCACAATAATTAAAAGAGTGGAAACAGGGGGAGAAGCCGGTTGAAGACCGAAGCCCAAGACCAAAATGCTCACACCCAAGCCACCAGCGGCCCCGAGCCCGACACCGCCAAAGCGGCCCCCGACGCCGATACAGACGAGCATAACGGCTAGTTGCAGCCAGAAATTTAAATCGGTTTCCATGTTCAATACCTTTTCAAATCGATTGGACTATTGAAGTGTTTGCGCCTCGTGATCAAGAACCGTGCGGGCCACTTTAAGTTGCTTACTTACGGCTTCCGGCGCTGTGCCGCCATAGGATTTACGGGCTTTCACGCAGGTTTCAAGAGCGATTTCGTGGCGGATGTCTTCTTCGATCTTGTCGTTAAAGCTCTTATATTCATCCATCGTCAGATCATCGAGGCGTTTGCCATGCTTGATGCAGTAGTTGACCATGGAACCCACAACGTGATGTGCTTCACGGAAGGGCACGCCTTTGCGAGCCAAGTAGTCGGCCAAGTCTGTGGCATTGGAGTAACCCAGATCGGCGTTGTGGCGCATTTTTTCGGCGTTAACCGTCATCTTGGCAATCATCGGTGTCATGATGCGAAGGCTGGCTAAAAGCGTATCAATTGAGTCAAACACCTGTTCCTTGTCTTCGGAAAGGTCGGTGTTGTAAGCTAAGGGAAGCCCCTTCATGATGGTCAACATGGCCATGAGATTGCCGTAAACACGACCGGTCTTGCCGCGAATCTTTTCGGCAATATCCGGATTCTTCTTTTGCGGCATGATGGAAGAGCCCGTGCAGAAGTCGTCTGACAGTTCAATAAACTTAAAGTCCTGCGTGGAGAAGGTGACGAGTTCTTCAGACAGGCGGCTTAAGTGCATGTAGCACATGGCGGCGCAAGCATTAAATTCCACCATATGGTCTCGATCGCTCACGGAGTCGATGGAGTTTTCCGTGGGTGCGTCAAAACCTAAAGCTTTAGCGGTGAATTCACGATCAATCGGGAAATCGGTTCCGGCCAAGGCGGCAGCACCTAACGGGCAGCGGCCCATGCGAGTAAAGAGGTTGTCAAAGCGAGTGAAGTCGCGCTCAAGCATCCAGAAGTAAGCCATGATCCAATGCGAAAAGAGGATGGGCTGTCCCGTTTGCATATGCGTGTAGCCCGGCATGATGACATCCATGTGCTTTTCTGCGATATCGACAAATTCCTTTTGCAGATCACGGATTGCCGCCTGCACTTCGCGAATTGTGGCGCGAAGCATCATCTTCGTGGTGACGGTTGTTTGGTCATTGCGTGAGCGGGCAGTGTGAAGGCGGCCGCCTGCAGGTCCCACAATTTCCGTCATTCGCTTTTCAATGGCCATGTGAATGTCTTCATCGGCCGTACGGAAGACAAACTTTCCGTCGCGAATTTCTTGAGCCACTTGATCCAAGCCCTTGCAGATTGCTTCGGCGTCTTCTTGGCTGATAATGCCTTGACGACCCAGCATGGTAGCGTGTGCTTGAGAACCCTTGATATCAAAGGGGCAGTTGCGTTGTTCGATCATGATGGTGGCATTAAAATCTTCCACCAACTTATTTGCCGACAAATCAAAGCGACCGCTACGAGATTTACTATCCATTTATAACTAATTGAAAATTAAATATATATTGAAACTTTTAGAAAATAAAAGGAAACCTAATCCCAATAAAATCAGGTGATTTAACTTTACTCTTATTTGTCGACAAAATATAGTAATAAGTAAACAAATACTAGAGAGAAATTAATTTACTGTTGTTTTTCATATAGATAAGGAATATGGGTAAAAACCCTGATTGGACGATTGGAAATGAAAAAAGGCATCGAAAAAATAAAAATCGATGCCTTGAAAAGGAAAATTAGGAGAAATCAGTGCTTATTTTTTAGGTTCAGCGAACTGATTTTTTGTAAAAGAGCGGTAGTCGAGCGTTGGTGTTCAAATTGAACCGTCACCGTTTTGGCTCCCCAGGTGGCTACAAACTTTGCTTCAGGTAAGTCCTCGATTCTGTAGTCACCCCCTTTGACGTAAATATCCGGGTGCGCGTTTTCGACAGCTTTAAGCGGGACTTTTTCTTCAAAAATAACCACCAGATCCACGCTTTCAAGCGCCGCGAGCACGGCAGCTCGGTCAGCCTGAGCATTAATGGGGCGCTCTTCACCCTTGCCAAGCATTTTGACAGAAGCGTCGGAATTAATCGCAACAACCAAGCTTGCCCCTAAGGCACGTGCTTGCGCGAGGTACGTGACGTGTCCTCGATGCAAAATATCAAAGACCCCATTGGTCATGACAACAGGATGGGGCAACTTTGAAGCGCGCTCCGCAAGGTGCTCCATATCAGTGATTTTTGCCTCGAAACCAGGGGCGGGAAGTCGTGTACTCATAAGAATCCTTATAGAACAATTTGGACCGCTTCCAAAAGATTAACGGCCGTGTGGGTGCACTCGGGTGTGGCTTGAGGCTTTTGTAAACCGTCTTTCCCCACCAGAATGCGCGTGCCGATATGAGCGGAGAGTGCAGCTTGCATGTCACCCGATTTGTCGCCAACCATGAGGCTTGCCGGCATGTCAATGTTCCACTTTTTTTGAGCGGCTAACAGCATACCGGGTTTGGGCTTGCGGCAGTCACAGTCACAGCGATAAGCGCCAATCGCCTTTTCAGGGTGATGGGGGCAGAAGAAAATATCGGTAATTAGAACACTCTGTCGGGCAAATTCGCCTTTCATCCAATCGCAAAGGCGCCCAAAATCTTCTTCACTGTAATAACCTCTGCCGATTCCGCTTTGATTGGTGGCAATGATTAAAAGGTATCCCGCACTTTGCAGTTGTCGACAGGCTTCGAAAACACCGGGAATAAAAGTGAACTCTTCGGGCGTATGAACGTAGGCGTGATCAATATTGATCACGCCGTCACGATCTAGGAAAGCGGCTTTCTGTAAGCTCATTATTTAGCTTCGGCGATAGTCGGATCGGAGCTCACGTCCTGGTAGCGTTCTAAAAGATCAGCCACGTAATCGGCCGTTCCCTCTTCAACGCTTCTGAATCGAACATCGCAGCCAGCCGCGCGAAGCTTCGTTAAATCGGCTTGCGTGTAGGCCTGATACTTGCCTTTTAGGGATTCCGGGAAGGGAATGTAGCGGATAAAGCCTTCCTTGACGGCTTGCTCAAGCGTTACCTTTTCTTTGCCTTCGTGTGTGCGTAACGCGTTTACCACACCTAAAGAGACATCGTTAAACGGTTGGGCGCGGCCGGTGCCGCAGTTGTAAATGCCGGTGACAGGCTTATCAAAGAAGTGAAGGTTCACGGCAATTACATCATCGACGTAGACAAAGTCACGTTCCTGCTCTCCGTTTCCATAGCCTAAGCATCCTTCAAAAAGGCGCACATGACCTTCTTTTCGGAATTGGAAGAATTGATGGAAAGCAACGCTTGCCATGCGGCCCTTATGCTGTTCGTGCGGACCGTAGACGTTGAAGTAGCGCAAACCGATCACAGGAGCCTTTACCTCACCCTTTGCCATTTTGGCGCGCAATACTTGGTCGAAAAGGAACTTGGAGTAGCCGTAGACATTAAGCGGACCTTCAAAGCGCGGATCTTCTATAAAGGTTGTGCTTGCTCCATAAGTTGCGGCAGATGATGCGTAAATCATCGGAATACCCAATTCCTGAGCCCAGTTAAAGAGTTCCAGGGTATAGCGATAGTTGTTATCCATCATGTAGCGGCCGTCTGTTTCCATCGTGTCGGAGCAGGCTCCTTGGTGGAAGATGGCTTCCGGTTTGGCAATTTTGCGAGCGCGAACCAGTTCGATAAAGTCACGCTTATCAAAGTAATCTGAAATTTGGCACTCGACCAAATTCTTAAATTTTTCAGCACGGCTGAGATTGTCCACCGCGATCACGTCGGTGATGCCACGGCGGTTTAAAGCCAAAACATTATTAGCGCCGATAAAACCGGCGGCGCCCGTTACGATAATGCTCACAATGCTTCTCCTGCAAAAAGATCGTCATAGCCGTTAGGGAAGAGTTCTTCAAAACTGACCGTGGCTGTGCCGAGTTTTCCAACCACAATGCCGCCAGCGCGATTGGCAATTCGCATCGCGTCTTCAAGTGGCTTGCCCATTGCCATCATGGTGGCCATGACGGCAATCACGGTGTCTCCGGCACCGGACACGTCGTAGACTTCCAGCGCTTGAGCCGGAATTGTTTTTGCTCCCTTATCGGAAAAAAGCGTCATGCCCTCTTCACTGCGTGTAAGCAACACAGCGGTCAGATTGAGCTTTTCCCGAAGCGCTTGGGCTTTTTCGGTTAATTCTTCTTCACTTTCCCAAGAACCCACAACTTGTGCTAATTCAGAACGATTTGGGGTAATGACAGTAGCGCCGCGATAGCGGTCATAGTTGCTGCCTTTGGGGTCAATTAAAATGGGTTTGCCCTTGGCGCGTGCACAATCAATCATGCGTGCGATATGGTCAAGTCCGCCTTTGCCGTAGTCAGACAAAACAACCACTTCGCAATCGTCAATCAATTGCTCAAATTCACAAAGGTGTTTGGCAAGCACCGCAGTGGCCGGGCGATTTTCAAAGTCAGCCCGCAACATTTGTTGCTGACGGGCCACAATCCGCAATTTAACGGTTGTTTTTAAATCGGGATCACGATGCAGGTGCGGTTCAATTCCTTTTTCTTTAAGGATACGTTCAACGGTAGAGCCCGCTTCATCACAACCGACAACAGACAATAACTTTGCACCGGCTCCTAATGCACTGATATTGAGTGCAACGTTGGCCGCGCCGCCCAAGCGCTCTTCTTCGCGCGCAATGCGAACAACCGGCACCGGGGCTTCGGGCGAAATGCGGTTGGCGTCACCAAACCAATAACGGTCAAGCATGGCGTCGCCCGCCACGAGAATTTTCTTTTGACTGAATGAATTTGCCACGTTGGCATTCCTTACTTTAGCTATTTTTCGACAATTGTAAGCATCAGGATGCGTTTTTGCCTGAAAACTGTATCTATTGGTTAGATTCTGATGCCAACATTGGCAAGCCGTTTTTTGCCAACGTACAATGGCAACTAGATTGTTATAAGCGCCGCCCAGGTGTATCGGCGCTTCGTTTTTTGAGTTTTAGTCATGACCGAATCCATCGCTTTTCTTTCTCAAACGCGTCCGAATTGTGAACTGAGTGCCTGTGGTTTGACGCTAAATATCAGCCGCCAACGCTTAACTTGTGTTCAGTACGAAAATCTTTTACAAAAAGCCAAAGACTGTGGCCTAATCGACAAGCAGCGTCAGATGGTGGACGGCGAAGTTGTCAATGCCAGTGAAAAAAGACAGGCCTTACATACCTCTTTACGTTCTGAAGATATCAATAGCCCGCACTACGAAGAGGTTAATCAAACCCGGGAGAGAATGTACGCTTTGGCTCGGGCAGTTCGTGAAGGGCAGTGGCTTGGAGCAAGCGGAAAGAAAATTACCGATGTGATCAATATTGGTATCGGTGGCTCAGAAATGGGACCCCACGCGGTCTACCATGCTTTGCGAGATGTAAATCCCTCCATCAGACTTCATTTCCTGTCGGCCGTTGATGGCATTTTGGCTGATCGGATTTTAGGCGCTTTGGATCTCGAGACAACGCTTACTGTTGTTTCAAGTAAAAGTTTTTCAACTCGCGAAACAATGCTCAATGCTGAGCTTGTTAATGAGTGGTATGCGAAGGCAGGCATTGTCGGAAAAGAAAAACGCGCTAAGCATGTTTTTCTTGTCAGCGCCAAAGAAAATGCCTGTGAATTAATGGATTTGCCCGAAGAAAATCGTTTCCCGATTTGGCCCTGGGTGGGCGGCCGTTTTTCCGTGTGGGGTGCAATCGGCTTGCCGCTTGTGATTGCTTTGGGGCCTGAGGTCTTCTCGGCATTCCTACACGGTGCCTACGAGATGGATCGCCATATGTTAAGTGCTGAACCCGAACAAAATTTGCCCTTAACGTTGGCTCTTCTTTCGTACTGGAACTCAACGGAGCTTCAAATGCAGTCGCATTGTCTTTTGCCTTATGACGAAAGACTGCGTTTGGTTGTGGCTTGGCTGCAGCAGCTGGAAATGGAAAGTTTGGGTAAAAGCGAAAGACCGGATGGTTCCGTTATTACTTCTCGTACGGGTCAAGCCGTTTGGGGCGGATTCGGCAATGAAGCCCAGCACTCCTTTTATCAATGGTTAAGAGACGGCAGCGGCCGTACCAGTATCGATTTAGTTTGGTGTGAAGAGGCCGGACACCGTCACGCGCACCACCATTTAGTGCTCAATGCCAACGCTCAAGCTCAGGCTCAGGCACTTGTGACGCGACAGACTCCGTCGGCAGAGTTTTTTAATGCTGTTTCCACTATTTGTATTAAGAAACTAACACCAGAGACACTGGGGGCATTTATGGCTTTGTATGAACACAAGACAACCGTGCTTGCCACGCTTTACGGACTGAATGCTTTTGATCAACCGGCCGTGGAATACGGTAAGCGTTTGTGCCGTGAATTGGAAGCAAAACTGGCATCCTGAGGAATCTTTAGTCATGACGCGTCGAGCTTTAATTGTCAAAACCAGCTCCATGGGAGATGTGATTCATGCACTGCCAGCCGTAGCAGACTTGGCTAAAGCTCAGCCAGATTTGCAGATTGATTGGGTTGTTGAAAAAAGTTTTGCCGACATTCCCCGGTTAAGTCGTTATGTAAATACCGTACATGAGGTGGCGGTCAGACAGTGGCGAAAGCACGTTTTGAGTTCCCAGACATGGAGGGAAGTCGGCCGAGTTCGTGCCGCACTGCAATCGGCGCACTATGAACGGGTGGTGGATCTTCAAGGACTTTTAAAAAGTGCGGTAATCGGTCGTTGGAGTCAATCGTTTTTATTGGGTTACGATAAAAACAGTATTAAGGAGCCCTGGGCTAGCCGTTTCTACGATCAAACCTTCCCTGTCTCCAAGTCGCTTAGTGCCGTTACTCGTTGTCGGATGCTTATGGGGGCGGCGTTTGATTACGACTTCAAAGCCTATCCATTGGATTTTGGCCTGAGAACAATTGAAGCTTTCTGTGATTCATCGCCTTATGCGGTCTTTTTAGTCAATACCAGTCGTGAGACAAAATTGTGGCCTGAAGATAAGTGGGTCGCTTTGGCAAAAGACTGCCACAAGGCGGGTTTGTCCATTCGTTTGCTTTGGGGATCAGAAGCAGAACACGAGCGGGTTCAACGCATTGCTTGCTCTGCAGGGGATTTTTGCCAAGTGCTTCCTCGTATGTCCATAAAAGATTGTGCGGCGGTTTTGCAGAAAGCCTCTTTTGTGGTGGGAGTGGATACGGGGCTTACCCATTTGGCAGCGGCCACGCAGCGCCCCACCGTTGGTCTTTTCTTGGACTATCCGATTGAACTGGTCGGTTTAACCGGTGGATGTGTGAAAAGTTTGGGCGGTGTCGGAGCGAATCCGGCCGTCTCCGAAGTAAAATCCGCTTTAACACAGTTGGGTTTGGACCTCTTTCAATGAACATTTCCCCTAAAGGTTATCGCTATTTAGTGCCGGCGCTTTTGCCGTTGGCAGGACTTTATCTATTGTGGCGGGCAAGAAAGCAGCCCTCGTATCTCAAACATTGGGGAGAGCGCTTTGCGTGGTCTGATTTTCCCTCTCCCAGAGCCAGCCATCCTGTGGTCTGGATTCACGCGGTTAGTGTCGGTGAAACCAATGCCACTCGACCGCTTGTTCGGGCTATTTTGAATCAGTGGCCTCAGTGCGACATTTTGCTCACCCACATGACGCCTACGGGACGAGAGGCGGGACAAGAAATTGTTCAGTTAGATCCGCAAAGGATCCGTCAGTGCTTTTTGCCCTACGATGCGGTTTATGCGGTGCGTAAGTTTTTGCGCCAGACTCGACCCGCCATGGGCCTTTTAATGGAAACTGAAGTTTGGCCGACTGTTTTAGAGGAGGCCCATGCATTGGGTATCCCTATGGCCTTGGTTAACGCTCGTTTGTCGGAAAAATCGTTTAATCAGGCGATGCGGGTGCCGGAACTCATGAAAAAAGCCATGGGACGGTTTACCAAGGTATGCGCTCAGGCTGAAAGTGATGCTCAACGTTTAAAGGCGATGGGAACGGTGGAACCGGTGATTACCGGCTCGCTTAAATTTGATATTCAGGCCCCTGCGGAAGCTTTGGCAAAGGCCGCGCAATGGAAGTTGGGCATTTCAAAGCCCATTGTGATGTTTGCCAGTACCCGTGATGGGGAGGAAGCCCTCATTGTTGAGTCGCTTAAAGAGCAAGCAAAACCTGAGGTTTGTTATCTATTGGTGCCCCGTCATCCGCAGCGCTTTGCAGAAGTAGAAGAGCTTTTAAAGTCAGCCGGTCTACGTTATCAAAAACGCAGTCTTTTAAAGAGTCCGGATGATATTCAAAAAGACACCCAAGTGATTTTGGGTGATTCCATGGGCGAAATGTTCTTTTATTGCGCCCTCTCGGATGTCACCCTGATGGGGGGAAGCTTTAAGCCCTTTGGTTGCCAGAATGTCATTGAACCGGCAAGTGTAGGGGTTCCGGTTATTGTGGGTCCCAGTACATTTAATTTTTCAATGGTGGTTGAAAAAGGAATGGAGGCGGGGGCTATTACACAGGTTGAGGATGTGGCAAGGGCGGTGGATTTAGCGCATCAATGGCTGATGAATCCCGAGTGGATGGCTAGTCTCAAAGCCAACGCGTTGACCTTCTCAAAAATGTACGTTGGTGCTACCGAGCGAACCATGTCTGTTTTGGAGACGCCATGGAAAAAACAATAATTCCTAATGTCTTAACGATTGCCGGTGTTGATCCGTCGGGCGGGGCTGGTGTCCTTGCCGATATTAAGGCCATAAGCGCATTAGGTGGTTATGGGTGTGGTGTGATTGCGGCCTTGACTGCCCAAAACACTTGCGCGGTAACGGGAGTTTGCCCGGTTCCGGCCTCTTTTGTCCGCGAGCAGTTAGAGACGCTTTTTGAAGATGTTCGAATTGACGCAGTCAAGATCGGCATGCTTTCCGATGTAGCGGTTATTGAAGAGGTTGCCCGAGCACTTGATCGATATCGTCCGCGTTTTGTGGTGCTCGATCCGGTCATGGTTGCTAAAAGTGGCGATCGTTTGTTGCCGGAAAATTGTGTGCAAGCTCTCAAGACGAAATTGTTGCCGTTGGCCACGGTTTTAACACCGAATTTGCCCGAAGCGGCGGTCTTGGCAGGGGAAGCTGAAATTACTCAAGAAGGGCAGATGCAGGCCCTTGCCGATAAGCTTTTACCTTTAATGGGTAAAGACAGTTGGCTACTGTTAAAAGGCGGTCATCTAACTGGTGCTGAAGTGCCAGATCTGCTAACAAACGGGGAAGTGAACGTTGTTTTTAAAGCCGACCGAATTGAGACAAAAAATACACATGGAACCGGCTGCACCTTGTCATCGGCTCTGGCCACCTTGTTGCCGCAATGTGAGACAGTGCCCGAAGCGGTTGAAAAAGCAAAAAAATACCTTTGGGAGGCCATTTCTCATTCCGAAGACTTAACCGTCGGTCACGGACATGGACCGGTTCACCATTTTTATAGGTTTTTAACCCATTGATATTGTTGAGGAATTAAAAAAGTTTAGAGTTTTTTAATAAAACGGGTTGCTTTTCAACCAGCGTATCTGTATGATTCCACTTCTCTGGCGGGTTAGCTCAGTCGGTTAGAGCAGAGGAATCATAATCCTTGTGTCCGGGGTTCGAGTCCCTGACTCGCCACCAGAATTTAAGAAGCGGGAGGTCGAATGGCCTCCCGTTTTACATTCCCATACCGAATTTTTCCGATACGTTCCTACATTACTTTTTCAGTTCCTTTTTTGTTTTGTATCGGTATACTGTATATCGTTCATTTGGCATTTGTATAAGTTGGACAGTCACTGTCTAAAATAGACAGTTGTTAGACAGTTAGTTGTTCAGTTTGACAATAACCTAAAAAGAGGCAATTCATGATTGTTAAACAAGAAGTGATTGATGCAATTCGCCTAATGAGACGTATTGGTGCCGATACCCAAAGATGTGAAGTCAAAAAATCGGTTCAAGAGTTGCCGAGAAATCTTCCAGAAACTATTTCTGCTTTTTCCAACATGCATGGCGGGATGATCATTTTGGGACTTGAAGAGAGTAATGGATTTCGTCCAGCTGTCGGATTTGATGCAGATAGGATCTATAAGCAGTTACAAACGATAGGTGATCGTTTTACGCCTGTTGTTCGCATGGAGATCGAAAAAGTTCCTTTTGAAGGACAAATGTTAGTTGTCGCGCTTGTCAATGAGTTACCTAAAGATCGGAAACCTTGCTTTATAACTGCCAGAGGATGTTACGAAGGTTCTTTTATTCGTTCCGGCGATGGAGATCGACATTTAACAGCCTATGAAGTCGATCAATTATTGGAAGAGCGACATCAACCGCAGCATGATATTGAACCAGTTGAGCGGGCGAGTCTTGACGATTTGGATCAAGATTCGCTCAAAGCGATTATTAAAAGAGCAAAAGAACTTTTCCCAAGGGTTTTTGGCAAGCTTGATGATGAAATTATTTTGATCCAGCTGGGGGTATGTACTCGAGTTGAAGGTCGAGTCCATCCAACTCTAGCAGGGCTGTTAGCATTAGGAATATTCCCGCAGCAGTATTTTCCCCGCTTGGAGGTTGTTTTCACGGTCTATGCGGGAACGACGAAAGAAGGCAATCTAAAGACTGGGGAAAGGTATGTGGACTCAAAGGAAATAGTTGGTTCCATTCCTAATATGCTGATGGATACGTTGTCGTTGGTTCGGCAACGAATGAACACAGGGGCGGTAATTCAGGGAGGTCTTAGAAAAGATATTCCTGATTACCCACTGATTGCGGTCAGAGAGGCTGTTGCCAATGCTCTGCAACATCGGGATTACTCTCAAGGTGGCCGAGGTTCGCAGGTTCAAGTTAACTTGTATTCGGATCGTTTAGAAATTATTAATCCTGGGGGATTATATGGTTCGACAACGGTGGAGTCGTTGGGTAAGGAAGGAATTTCTTCTACGAGAAATGAGTTTTTATCCAGACTTTTAACCTATACGCCATTTGATGATGGCTATGTTGTTGAAAACAAAGGAACAGGTTTCATGACGATTGAGTCTTCCCTGGCAGCGGCGCTAATGCCACCTCCTAAAGTTCACAATTCGCTTACTTTTTTCAAATTAACCTTTGAAAAGCGGAGAAAAACTGAAGAAGAAATTTCTGAACGTTCCTGGAAGAATCTAGAAGAAGCGATTCTCTCTGAGCTTGAAAAGTGCGGAAGTGCTTCAACTAAAGAGTTGATGGCTAAGTCAGGCTACTCGAGACAGACAATCATTAATCACGTAAAAAAGATGGTTAAAACCGGTTTTCTTGAGCCAATAGAACCTAAAAACAGTCCTAAGCAGCGCTATCGATTGGTTCGAAAATAGTTTGGTCTATTCAGAAAATTTGAATACCAATTAGACAGTTAACTGTAAAGAGTAGAGAATAACTGTAAAACTACTGTATATACTTTACAGTGCGTTGGGTAATTTAAATTTTTTGCAATACCATCATGAATCTGTCGAGGAAAGGTTGATTTGTGATCAAGCGTTTTGTTCAAAATGTGATCACGCTCAGATAAGTTGGGAAAATAACAGTGTGGTTTAGCAAATTTTGTATAGTGCCAACTGTCCGGGTCATCAATTTTTTTTGCATTAAAAAGCCCCCAAGTTTTGAACCTTGGGGGTCTGAATCATGCCGTTGCTGTTAAAACTTAGGCTTCACCGGGAACGATGAAGATTGGCATTCTGCAGGAAGCCACCATGGCACGGGTGGAACTACCAAAGACCAACGAGCTAATGCGGCCTTTACCATGCGAACCCATTACAACCATGTTGAGATTTTCATCGGCATAGTGGGTCAGTGTCGTTTGTAACGAACCGCGCAACTCAACAGGTTTAGCTTTAAGGCCTGCCGCTTTCAATTGAGCCAGAGGCGACTCAACAGCGTTGGTGTACTCTTTATGTTCGTACTTGGGTAAGAGTTTGTCGAGTTCAAGCACGCCCTTATCCAGAAGTTCTGACGGAACCGTCTCTTCATCCGCATGAACATAAATGACTTCAAAGGAAGCATCGGTGCCGAACAAATCCTTATTCTGGATCGCAAATTTTGTGCAAAGATCGCCAAAGCCTGAGCCGTCAACCGCGATGCCGATCCTAAGTTTTTCATCTTTGGGGGTGTAATGTTCACGGCATACGAGAACAGGGCAAGTGGCCCGGGCGATTGTGCCCAAAGAGACAGAACCTAAATAAAGATTCTTTAAAGCGCTTAAACCTCGAGCGCCCATCACAATAAGGTCTGCACCGATTTCACGGGCGTAGCTTGCGATAACCTTGGCCGGGTGACCGATCTTACTGGTCTTAATGACATTTTCAGGCAATGTCGCAATATCTTCAGCCATGTCTTCAAATACCGCTTTGATTTTGTCATCGTAGTACCAAGACTGAATATCAAAATCCCCTTCTTCCATCGGATGCTCAATATAAGGTTTTTGCACGTAGAGCAACTCAATCTGCGGTTTTTGATTTTCAAGCCAAGATTTTCTGCTCGTCACAAAACGAATCGCTTCTCGGCAGTCCGCACCACCGTCAATAGGAATCAATACACGCATAAAACACTCCGTATATGAACAATAAGCCCTTTAAACTCAATAAGTTATATGAAGATATTGAGCTGTTTCTCTCTTAATTTCAGTGTACGCCGATTCCGTGTTTACGAGTAAGGGTAAACGCTAATTATTGATAAAAGGCAAAGAAAGAGCCCTTTGCGACAAAATCGCTCGGGGCTCGTGAGAAGGCTTTGTTAAATAACAAAACCATTATTGTTTAGACATTGGGCACCACCAAAATCGGCAAATTGGTCGCCGCAATCATGGCACGGGTGGAGCTACCGAACACGAGTGAGCGAAGCGCGCCTTTGCCGTGCGTACCCATGACCATCACATCGAGATGTTCGTCAGCGTATTTCGGAAGAACGTCTTCGGGATTGCCGATAAGTTTCACAGCTTTAACCGGAACGCCTGCGATATCGAACTTTTCAACCGGAGACTTCACGGAGGCCTCAAATTCGAGTCCTTGGATTTCTTCCCAGGTCATTTGAGGCGGAATCGGGCCTTCGTTGACAAAGTCCGGCGCGTAAAGCGGATCGTCCGGCACCACATTAATGATTTCAAATGTCGCGTCCTTGCCGAAGAAGTGACGGTGGGCGATCAAATAGTCCGCGCACTTGGGGCCAAAGGGAGAGTCGTCAACGGACAGGCCCACATGCAGACCGGAAGGTTTCACTTCAGTCGTTTGACGGAAAACAAGCACCGGGCACTTGGAAGAGGCAATTGTAGCCAGCGACACAGAACCTAAATAGAGGTTTTGCAGTGCACTTAATCCGCGAGCGCCCATGACGATCAAGTCGGCCTTTTGTTCATTAGCATATTGCGGAATAACTTGAGCGGGATGCCCCACCAGGGAAGTCTTTTTCACGTCCCCGGGAATTGCATCAATTTCTTCACGCATGCCGGACCACACGGCCTTGGAACGCGCTTCGTAATACGCTCCCATGTCAAACTCGGCTTGCTCCGTGGCCCGTTCCACTATCGGTTTTTGGACATAAACGAGTTCAACTTCCGGTTTTTCTTGTTCAAACCATTCTTTTTTCGAGGCAATGAATCGAATCGCTTCACGGCAGTCTCTACCGCCATCAACAGGAACTATCACACGCATAAATCCATTCTCCATGTTATGTTTGTTTATTTCGGAGGGATTGCAAAAAATTCTTTAAATTCAACAAGTTGATAATTTTGAATTTTTGCCTCTGTCCTTAATTCCAGTGTACTCCGATACGAGGCGTTCAGAGCAACTTTTTTCATGGGCAAAGACTCAGGGAAAAAGCGCTAAAAGTAAGGAAAAAGCCTTGAAAATCAGGGTGAAAAGCGATTTTGTTCGGACTATAATTAAACCTTTCTTTGACTTATAACAAGCGAATAATCATGCAAGATTTGTCCCAGATCATTGCCCAAGCGCAGAGTGCTTTTGCCGAGGCGACGACGCCCGCCGCTCTGGAGGACGCGAAGGCTAAATTTTTAGGGAAAACCGGTTCTATTACGGTTTTAATGAAAGGTCTCTCAAAACTCACGCACGAAGAAAAGCGTGAAATGGGACAAGCGTTGGGAAGCGCAAAGCGCGCCATCGAACAAGCGCTCGAAGCTCGTCGTGAAGAATTGGCCAATGAAAAGTTGGCGGTAAGACTGGCTGCTGAAGCCTTGGATGTAACCTTGCCCGGTCGTAAATATCCTCAAGGCGGCGTGCATCCGGTCATCATGACGCAGATGCGTATTGAAGAAATATTCCGCTCGATTGGTTTTGATGTGGCCGATGGTCCTGAAATTGAAACGGACTGGTATTCATTTACGGCCTTGAATAACCCGCCCAATCACCCGGCGCGCTCCATGCAGGATACGTTCTATGTAGACATGAAGGATGAAACGGGTAAGCTCTTGCCCCTTCGTCCGCACACTTCGCCCATGCAAGTGCGTTATGCCCGCACCCACACGCCCCCGATTAAAGTGTTGGCCCCGGGGCGCACCTACCGTGTTGACAGCGATGCTACCCACTCGCCGATGTTTCATCAGGTCGAAGGTCTTTGGATTGACACCGATGTCAGCTTCTCCGATTTAAAGGGCGTGTACACCGATTTCTTGCGTCAATTCTTTGAAACGGATGAATTGAAGGTTCGTTTCCGCCCGAGCTACTTCCCGTTTACGGAACCGTCCGTGGAAGTGGACATGATGTTTACAAGCGGCCCGAAGAAAGGCCGTTGGTTGGAAATTTCGGGCGCAGGCGAAGTTCACCCGAATGTGGTCCGTAACTACGGTTTGGATCCTGAACGCTATATCGGTTTTGCGTTCGGTTCCGGTCTTGAACGCTTGACGATGTTGCGTTACGGAATTGACGATTTGCGTCTTTTCTTTGAAGGCGATTTGCGCTTTTTGAAGCAATTCAATCGTTAATGGCTCAACAATTTAAAAAGAGAAAACAAGATGTTATTTTCTGAAAGCTGGTTACGTTCCTACATTAATCCGGATCTGACGACGGACGAATTGTGTGAAGCCATGACGATGGCTGGGCTTGAAGTCGAAGAGGTAAGCTCGGTTGCTCCGGCCTTCTCAGGCGTTGTGGTGGCCCGAGTGCTCTCCGTTAAAGATCATGAAAATTCTGATCACTTGCATGTTTGCCAAGTCGATGTCGGCGATGGTGGTGAGCCGCTGCAGATTGTGTGCGGTGCGCCCAATGTGCGTGAAGGCATCTTGGTGCCGTGTGCCAAGATTGGCGCAGTTTTGCCAGGTAACTTCACGATTAAAAAGGCCAAGATGCGCGGTGAAGTCTCCATGGGGATGCTTTGCTCGGCTCGTGAATTGGGAATCACGGAAGATCACACCGGTTTGTGGATTTTGCCTGATGATCTGACGGTGGGTGAAGATATTCGCACGGCTTGCCATTTGGATGACAAAAAGATTGAAATCAAATTAACGCCGAATCGCGGTGACGCCCTTTCTTTAATCGGTGTGGCAAGAGACTTGCATGCCATTACGGGTGCGCCTCTGACGTTGCCTGAAATGCCTGAGGTGCCCGCCAACTCCGACACGAAGATTGATATCAAGATCGAAGCACCGGATTTGTGCGGCCGTTACACAACGCGTCGTATTGATAACCTCAATATCCATGCTCCAACGCCGCAATGGATGAAGGATCGTTTGGAAAGAAGCGGTCAGCGCAGTATTTCTGCCCTGGTGGATATCTCCAACTACGTGATGTTGGAAACTGGTATCCCGACCCACTTTAGCGATGCTCAAAAGATCGCGGGCGGTGCTTATACGGTTCGTTGGGGTAAGCCCGGCGAAAAAATTGAGCTCTTAAACGGTCAGACGGTGGATGTGGATCCTGAATTGGGTGTTATTTGTGACGCCAATGGCCCGAAGGTGCTTGCCGGCATCATGGGTGGTGAAGACACCAAGGTGACCGATGAAACGACTTGTATTTCTATCGAGTCGGCTTTCTGGCATCAAAAGGCAATCCAAGGCCGTTGCCGTCGCCTGAATTTCTCAACGGATGCAGCCTACCGTTATGAACGCGGTGTGGACTTCGGTCAAACAGAGAAGGTTTTAAATTACATCACGCGTTTGGTGACGGAAATTTGCGGAACAGAAACGACGGCCATTGGCCCTGTCATTGATGCCGTGACTGTTTTGCCTGAACGCCATGAGGTGAAGATGCGTGCCGATCGAGCCCGCAAGGTAATCGGCATGGACATCGATACAGCCACGATGGCTGAATGCTTTAAGCGCTTGGGTTTTGAATTTACGCTTGAAGATGAGGTCTTTAGTGTTAAGGCTCCGACCTATCGCTTCGATATTGAAATCGAAGAAGATTTGATTGAAGAAGTGGCTCGCTTGGTGGGTTACGAAAAACTGCCCGATCAACCGCCGATGGCTCGTGCCTATATGCACACGCGTCCTGAAGGCATGCGTAGCGTGCATAGCCTTCGAATGAAGTTGGCTGACTTGGGCTATCAAGAACTCATCAATTTCAGCTTTGTGCCTCGTGAATGGGAAAAAGATTTTGCCGGCAACGATCAGCCGATTGAACTCTTAAACCCGATCGCAAGCCAATTGTCGGTTATGCGCACGCAAATGGTGGGCGGCTTGGTTGATATTTTGAAATACAACTTAAACCGCAAGGTAACGAGTGCCAAACTTTTTGAAGTCGGCCGTATTTTCCGTCGCGATGAATCGGTGGTGACAACGGAACATTCCGTCAAGGGTGTTGATCAGCCGGTTCGCATTGCGGGTCTTCTTTACGGTGACGCCATGGGTGAACAGTGGGCCGTGCCTGCACGCTTGGCTGATTTCTTTGATGCCAAGGGTGATGTGGAACGCTTGATTGCCCCGCTTGAAGCTTCGTTTGTGGCAAAGAGCTTCCCGGCTTTGCACCCGGGTCGCAGCGCGGCGATTATGCTCGATGGTAAGGAAATCGGTTTTGTGGGTGAATTGCATCCGAAACTTCAGCAGACCTACGGTTTGCCGCATGCGCCGATTGTCTTTGAATTGGATGTCGCTTCCATTTTGCACAAGTCTGTACCGTGGCATACGCCTGTGAGTAAGTTCCAACCCATCTCACGTGACGTGAGTGTGGTGGTTCCGCATGGCGTGACCTTCATGGCGCTGCAAAAGGCGGTCGCTCAAGCGGCTCAAACGGATAAGCGTTTGGCAGGCTTTGTCTCGCTTGATCTCTTTGACCTTTACCACAAGGCTGCCGATGCTGATAAGCCCGCTGAAGTGAGCATGGCATTCCGCCTGACAATTCAGCCTGAAGACGAAAACTACTCGGGTGAAGACGCAGAGGCCGCGTTGGCTGCTGTGGTGGAAGCACTCGCCACTCAAGGTGCGGTGTTGCGTCAGTAAAGGCTGTTGCTAAAAGCAACTCCTAACTCCAAGGCCTTTCATTTTTGGGAGGCCTTGGTTAGTTTAAAACAGAAAAAGAGCTGAAAAATCAAAGGAAAATCATTTCTTTGGTACAATGCTCGCATTGAAAAAATCACGATTAAAGAGAGAGCAAGATGGAAACGAAAACCATGACGAAAGCCGACTTGGTGGAGATGCTTTTTAACCGCATGGGAATGAATAAACGCGATGCCAAGGATATGGTGGATGCGTTTTTTGATGAAATCCGTGCGGCGCTTGAAAGCGGTCGGACCGTGAAGCTTTCCGGATTCGGCAATTTCCAATTGCGCGATAAGGCCCAACGTCCCGGTCGAAATCCGAAGACAGGCGAAGAAATCGCTATTACGGCGCGCCGCGTGGTGACCTTTCATGCCAGTCAGAAATTGAAAGAAGCGGTCGCCAAGACCCACCCCTCTTTGCGCGAAACCACTAACCTTTAATGCTTCGGGAGGACCATTATGGCTTCTGAAGAACCGGTACGCATGCTCGAGGGCGATACGAAAGACTTCGAGCTCACCGAATTGGATGGCCCGGAAGAAGAACTTCTCGGTCGCTATCTGCCGATCGGTGATGTGGCCAAATCAATTGGCGTGAATCCGTCCGTGCTGCGTTTCTGGGAGCAAGAGTTCCCGCAGTTGCGCCCGACCAAAAGGGGCAACCGTCGTTACTACTGTTCGGAAGACGTGGCGCTGATTCGCACCATTCAGCATTTGCTCTATGAAGAGCACTACACGATCTTGGGCGCTCGCAATAAGATCCATGAGTTGCAGATTCAAAATAAGGTAAAAGGTATTTTGGATGAGAAGGCCAGCGCTCCTTTGCAGACAAAACCTGAAAAACCTGCTTTGGATTTGGCAGCCGCGCTTGCGGAATTAAAAGCTATCCGTGCTATTTTGGACTCGCCCGCTCTGGAGGAGTCCCGTCGCCAGGAGCAACAGGCCAAGGAGAAAGCCGAACGTGACGCGGTAGAAAATTTCGCCTTGGTATCGGAAGATTTAAATGAGCTTCTGGCGAAAGAGGCTGAAGAAGAGGCAAGAAATGCGGCTGCTTCCGCAGAAGAGGAAGCACAGGAAGAAGAAGTCACGGCGCCTCACTCGTACGATTTGGGAGCCATCGGTGTGGACAGCGAAGACTTTCTGCAGCCTAGTCCCAAAATCGGCGACATGAAGTCTTCGTCGGAGACGAAGCAGGAGTCTGAAAAGGCAAAGCCCAAGGTGGATACTTCTCACTTAGTGGTGCCGCCTTTGCCCGGTGAACGACAAGGTTTTACGGTCGGAATGAAAGTGCCGAAGAACCATGATCAGTCACTGATTTATACTTCTCCCATGATGTGGAAGAAAAAGTAGGCGGAAGTCATTAAAACGTTTGCCAAAAAGGATGGGATTGTGTAATATTCCCATCCTTACGTCGGGGCGTAGCGCAGCCTGGTAGCGCACTTGCATGGGGTGCAAGGGGTCGCGAGTTCGAATCCCGCCGCCCCGACCATTGGATTTAAAGAAGAGAGATCGGTTCACCGGTCTCTTTTTATTTAGTCTAGAATATCAATATTCTGTTATATTATTTCATTGGAGTATTGCAATGTCTATTATTGACTGGACTGACTACACAGTTTCATGTTTTCAGTGTGGGGCAAAAGAAAATGTAAGGATTCGTGATAAAGCAGGTGAATACTCCCTTTCGGTCAATTGGGAGAAAGGAAGGGAAATGAAATTTTTCAATACAACTTGGGAGGGAGAAGGAGGAGTAACCGAACCCAAACTGATAACGGCTACTTGTAAAGCTTGCGGTGCAGAAGCACATATCAAGATGGAATGATTGCTGCTTCTAGTTACAAGAATAACTCCTGCAAGTTAGAAAGAAAATCACTTCCTTTCTCAGAGGCTACGATACGTTTTAGGGGCTGAGGCATTAATCCTAAAGATTGGGCTTTTAGGATTTGTTTTTCGATATTTTTTAGAGTTAGATTAGTCCGCTGGCTTAGCAAGTCCAATGGAACACCTTCTCGTAGTCTTAGGACGTTAAGCATAAATTCAAAGGCCTGTTCTTCCTTGGCTACAACTCGCCTATGGGCTACTGCACTGTCGTTAAGAGCATGTTTCATGAAGCTCTCTGGCTGCATGAAGCGTGCTTCACGAATAATGGAACTGTCCTCTAAAGTGATTTTGCTGTGTGCACCGGCGCCGCATGCAAGATAATCTCCGAATTGCCAGTAATTGAGATTGTGCCGGCAGCGCCAGCCCGGCTTTGCGTAACCCGAGACTTCATAGTGCTCAAATCCTGCGTCTTCTAAAGTACTGACAACGAGGTCCTGCATTTGATAAATCGTATCGGGATCAGGAAGCCCAGCTGGAGTATGCTTGGCAAAGACGGTATTGGGTTCAAGTGTGAGTTGATAAAAAGATAAATGAGTGCTTTTCGAAGCAATGGCTTCTTGAAGCTCAAATTCGAGCTCCTTAAGCGTTTGGCCGGGTAAGGCAAACATTACGTCCAAATTGAAGTTCTCAAACGATTCTTGAGCGATTTTGATGGCTTGACGGGCATCGTTTCGGTTGTGGATGCGCCCGAGTCGCTTTAGGAGCTCATCGTTAAAACTTTGTATGCCCATGGAAAGTCGGTTAATGCCGATAGACCGGTAGGCTTTAAAGTGTGCCGTGTCAACAGTTCCCGGGTTTGCTTCCAACGTTATTTCGGCGTTCTCACTCACATGAAAGAGTGAATGAACAGCGTTTAAAAAGCGTTCTAACTCATGCGGGGCAATGAGAGACGGAGTGCCCCCTCCGATAAAAATGCTGATCAGTTCCCGATTTAGAGCGTATCCAACAGACTGTTTCAAATCCGCAATGAGCGCATCTATGTAGTCTTTGGAAGGATCGTAATCCGGGGCAAGGGCGTGAGAGTTAAAGTCGCAATAGGGACACTTTCTCACGCACCAGGGCCAGTGAACGTAAAGGCTAAGAGGAATAGCGGCGCTTGTCATAGCGTCCAGCGTTTTTTCATCTCTTCGATGAGTTTGACCATCGCAATGCCTCTGTGGCTCACAGCATTTTTTTCATCAGCGGTTAATTCTGCTGCGGTTTTGTTGATTTCCGGTAAAAGAAAATAAGGATCGTAGCCAAATCCGCCTCCACCTCTCGGAGTGTCTGTCACTTCGCCATACCAACGGCCTTCCGCAATAATCGGTTCGGGATCCTCAGCGCTTCGTACGGCTACCAGAACACACGTGTAGTGAGCGCCCCGATCCGTGGCATTTTTGAGTTTTTCAACGAGAAGGGCATTGTTTTTCTGATCATTGCCGGGCTCGCCTGCAAAGCGAGCTGAGTGTACGCCCGGGGCGCCGCCTAAGGCATTAACGCAGATGCCGGAATCGTCTGCAATAGCAGGCAGTCCTGTAAGTTTTGCCGCATGCCGGGCCTTTGCCAGACAGTTTTCGAGAAACGTCCCGTAAGGCTCCTCTGCCGCAGGAATATTGAATTCACCCTGGGGGTGAACTTCGATATTTAAGGGTGCTAAAAGCTTATTGAATTCGCGCAGTTTCCCCTTGTTATTGCTTGCCAAAACAATTTTCATAATCTGTCCCTTATGCAGCTAAAGCGGCCTTTTGCAATTCAATGATTTGAGCGATGGCGTCCTTGGCTAAAGCCGTCATTTGAGCCATTTCATTTTCAGTAAAGGGCTCGCCTTCGGCCGTACCCTGAATTTCCACAAAGCGGCCATCGCTTGTCATGACGAAATTCATATCCGTTTCACTGTTGCTGTCTTCCGGATAATCCAAATCAATGACGGGGACTCCCTCAAAGATGCCGGCACTGATGGCGGCAACATGGCCCTTAAGAGGATTTTCAGAAATTTGTCCTTTTTGAAGCATCGTCTTAACGGCTAAAGCGAGAGCAACCCAAGCGCCTGAAATCGAGGCGCAGCGCGTGCCTCCGTCGGCTTGAATCACGTCACAGTCCAGTTGAATCGTAAAACCTGCGATTTTTGTACGATCGACGATGGCGCGCAAAGCTCGGCCGATTAAGCGCTGAATTTCCTGCGTTCTGCCCGATTGCTTGCCTTTTGCGGCTTCACGGTCGCATCGTGTGTGTGTGGCACGCGGCAAAAGACCGTATTCTGCTGTGACCCACCCTTCGGGTTTATCTTTTAAAAATTTCGGTGTGCCTTCAATGACCGAAGCAGTACAAATGACTTTTGTATCACCCACTTCCACAAGCACGGAGCCTTCGGCGTGTTTGGTGTAGTGGGTCGTAAAGCGCACCGGGCGCATTTCGTTGGGTTTTCGATGAGAGGGACGTTCAAACATGGTTTAAATCCTCACAAACAAAATTTAAGAATCTTTTTCACGTTTTCTTAAGCGCGGCTCAAAGAGCATGGAGCCGCCCATGGCTTCAGTCCAAGGACCCTGTACATTGTCTTGTGGTCGCCAATGCTGAGCGGCATCATCGCTTACAAAAAAGCCTTTTTCCGTTTGGGCAAAAAGAGTTTCGCATCGGCCGTCCAATGCGACAAACATGCCAAGGTCTTTACTCAAATACCGGGGATGCCAGAATTTGCCTTCTTGGCTTGCGACGTAAATGCCCTTTTCGCATGCAGCAAAAAGCTTGCCTTGAAAACTTAAAAGGGAAAAGAAATGTCCGCAAGTATTGCCGTCGTATTTTAAGCGCCAGCGCGAGCCCGAAGAGGCCTGAAAAATGGCGTCATTTGTGCAGGCATAAAGCATGTTGTCAAAACTTTCAATATCGACAAATTCTGCGCCTTTCCGCTGGGGACTTACCTGTGAAAACTGAGGGGTTTCAGGAGACGAACTGTAGATTCCGGAATCGGTCACCAAAAACAATTCTCCCCTATGAAAGGTCAGACCTCGAAACGTGCCTAACGGGTGGCTTTCGTCTTCGTAAAAAATAGACCACGTTTGTCTGAAGTCGTGGCTGATTTCAATACGGTTAAAAAGATAATTCAATCGAAAAGAAGCTTCGGGCGCGTCAATCACAAGGGGCATTGTTCTAATTTCCAAATATGTATTCGATGATTGTAAGACAAAGGCAGGATACAGCAAATAACGAAAGGATGTAGGGTTTCTTTACGGACAAAAGGATTGAAATGTGTTTTGCGGGTTGTTTACTACTCATAAAAATTATTAAAAAGGTATAACTTATAAAAATCAATAAATTAAGACGATCTGTCAAAATTTTTAGGAAGTGTCAATTCAAGATTTGTTGTTAAAAAGATACAGAGATTTGAAGTATTCGTTTAACAAATTTGACAGATCGGGGGGGGGGTGGTAGGAAAATTTCAGACAGCAAAGCGAATGTCTTGTGAGATTTGCTTTCATTCTTATACAAGAAAGATGTCTTTTTAAAAGGAATATCTATCATGAAAAAGACTTTAGCTGCTGTTGCTGTCTTGGGCGCTTTTGCAGGTTCTGCATTGGCTGCTGACGTAACTCTCTACGGTAAGATCGACCTTGGTTTGAACTATACGCACACCGATGTTGATGGTGTGTCTGAAGACAACTGGGGTTTGAAGTCCGGTCAAAACTCTGGTTCCCGCTTTGGTATCAAAGGCACGGAACAGATCTCTGAAGGTTTGACGGTTGGTTTCCAATTGGAAAACGGTTTTGATGCTGACGACGGTCGCTTCAAGTATGGCAACGATGATGGCGAACGTGTGTTCGGTCGTGAAGCTCGTGTCTTCGTGCAAACCGATTTCGGTGAATTAGGTTTCGGCCGTATGGGCGGTTTGGATTCTGGTTCCGGTTCCTATGATGTCTTCGGTGGTAACGCCGGTGTGTTCGGAACGGGTTGGTCTGGAATTGGTGCCGATAGCAATATCTTTTTAGGCATGAGCTCTCGTTATGACAACATGATCACCTATAAGTCTCCGGAATTTGCTGGTGTTCGTGTCTACGCTCAAGCCTCTTTGAAGCAGGATTCTGCTGAAGATGGAGATGAAGGCTCCAGCAAGGCTGACCGTTACTACGCTTTGGGGGCAACTGGTAACTGGGGCGCATTAAGTACTGGTTTAGTTGCTAGCATGTACGACTACGGCCATGGTGAACGCATTGCCGGAGATGCAACAATCACTGGCAACCAGGGCGGTTCTGTCGGTGGTTTGGTCGATATCGACGATAATGTAAAGCCTGTAACAACTGATGATGATGGCTATGCTGTTGGCGCTTTTGCTGCCTATGACTTTGGTGTTACCAAAGTAACGTTCGGCGCCCAGTACTTCGATGGTGTGAAGCAAAGCCGTGGTACGGCTCTTGGCGATGGTGAAATTTCCTTTACGCCTGAAATTGGTGACATTCGTGACGACGGTGGTGCCATTTCCTTCAATGGTTCCAAAGTCAAATTTGATTATGGTGATGAATCCGCAGGTGTTAAGGGCTATGGTGTGATGTTAGGTGCTATCACTCCGATCGCTTCTGGCAAGTTGTACACCTCTATTGGCTATCGTGATAGCGAAAACGCTGATGAAGATTTGAACGGTCAAGCTGACAAGACGGCCTACCAAGCTGCTATCGGTTATACCTATCCGCTGAGCAAGCGTACGTACCTCTACACGGCCGCTGGTTATTACCAAGAAGAAGTCGACGACGGTGCTGATGAAGTTAAGTCCAAGACAACCGAAGTCGTCGCTGGTATCGTTCATAACTTCTAATCTGAGAAGGCTTCTAATCTAGGTTAGGCAGTTTTCTACTACCTTCTGTCTGATTTAGAGTTAGTTGAGGGGCGGGTTCAAGAGCAGAAATGCTTTTGGATCCGCTTTTTGTTGTAAAAAAACAACTAGGCATTTTTAAAATATATTTCTTATAAAAATCAATAAAAACATATAGTTAATTTATTTTATGTTTATAGATGTGTAATTTTTGAGTTAGTGGCATATTCATTTAAATGTTTGACTAACTTCTTAAATGCGAGCAACAATGCAACTCAAGCAGAAGGTTTTCTGCGTTTTCCTCTAGAGGAAAGACAATCTGTTTTTTCATATAAAAAGGTAGTAATTATGAAAAAGACTTTAGCTGCAGTCGCCGTGCTCGGCGCATTTGCCGGCTCCGCTTTGGCTGCCGACGTTACACTTTACGGTAAAGTTGATCTTGGTCTTCAATACTTGAATACCAACACAGACCAGATGACTTATGATGTTGAAGCCGATAAGTATGGCATGCAAAATGTTAAAAAAGACTCTTGGGGATTGAAGTCTGGCTCAAACTCTAGTTCTCGCTTTGGTATCAAGGGATCTGAACAAATCGCTGATGGTTTGACAGTTGGCTTCCAACTGGAGCAAGGCTTTACCGCTGATGATGGTAAATTCTCCGATGATACTCAAGCTTTTAGCCGTGAAGCACGCTTGTACATCCAAACTGATTTCGGTGAAATTGGCTTAGGCCGTATGGGTGGTTTGGATTCCGGTTTGGGTTCTTATGACGTTATTTCTAAGGGCTATGCTTTTGGCACGGGTTGGGGTTCTTCCATCGGTAATTCCGGAAATATCTTCCTCGGCGAAAGTGGTCGTATGGATAACGTGATCACTTATAAGTCCCCGTCCTTCGCTGGTGTAACGGTTTTAGCCCAGGCTTCCCTCGAAAAGAGTGGTTCTTCTGATTCTAAACTTGAAGGAACTAGCGATGCTGAACGCTACTATGCGTTAGGTGCCACTGGTGTTTGGGGCGATTTGACTGCTGCTTTGGTTTTCAGCACGACGGACTATGCACGTACTTGGGTTAACGAAGATGGTACGGAAGATCAGGCACGTGAAGACAATTCCAAGGTAGTAACTGGCTATGTAGCATATGACTTTGGTGTTGTTAAACCCATGTTAGCCGCTCAATATTTTGATGACCTTCATGTGAATGCTTGGGCAAACGATATTGATACGACGGAAGCAAGCCCCGCAGGTTGGGCAGCTAAATGGCTCGCTGGCTCCTCTGTTAAGGGCTACGGTGTGATGTTGGGAGCAACGGCACCGGTTGCTGCTGGTACCTTGTACGCCATGGCTGGTTACAACGATTTTGAAACGACAAGTGGTATCGATGTAGGTTTGATGCCTGCTGGCGAAGTTTCAATGGACAAGGTTGAAGTGGATACGTTTAGCTTTGGCATCGGTTACCAATATCCGTTGAGCAAGCGTACTTATGTTTACACCGGCGCTGGCTACACGAAGGTCAGTGGAGATACAGGTGTTAAGGGCTTGGAAGGTGACACGAAGACCACCGAATTTGTCGCTGGTATCGTTCATAACTTCTAATGCTGTCAAATGTAAGCCTGGTAAAGGAAAGCTTTACTTAGGTTGAAATTTGATAGGTTCATGAACGGATCTGAGAGAAGATTTTTCTCAGGTCCGTTTTTTTGTTGTAAAAAAACTACAATAGAAATCCAAGGATCCATTTAATTAAAAATATTAAAAATCATATAGTTAATGTTTAAGTCATTTCTTTATCTTTCGTTATAACTCGGAACTTCAACTTTCTTAAATGTTTGACTTATATCTTTAAAGCGAGCAACAATGCAACCTGAGCAGAAGGTTTTCTGCGCTTTCCTCTAGAGGAAAGACAATTTGTTTTTTCATATAAAAAGGTAGTAATTATGAAAAAGACTTTAGCTGCAGTCGCCGTGCTCGGCGCATTTGCCGGCTCCGCTTTGGCTGCCGACGTTACACTTTACGGTAAAGTTGATCTTGGTCTTCAATACTTGAATACCAACACAGACCAGATGACTTATGATGTTGAAGCCGATAAGTATGGCATGCAAAATGTTAAAAAAGACTCTTGGGGATTGAAGTCTGGCTCAAACTCTAGTTCTCGCTTTGGTATCAAGGGATCTGAACAAATCGCTGATGGTTTGACAGTTGGCTTCCAACTGGAGCAAGGCTTTACCGCTGATGATGGTAAATTCTCCGATGATACTCAAGCTTTTAGCCGTGAAGCACGCTTGTACATCCAAACTGATTTCGGTGAAATTGGCTTAGGCCGTATGGGTGGTTTGGACTCTGGATTGGGTTCTTATGACGTAGTTTCTAAGGGTTATGCTTTTGGTACGGGTTGGGGCTCTTCCATTGGTGACTCTAGTGCCATTCTCCTTGGTGAAAGTGGTCGTATGGATAACGTGATCACTTATAAGTCTCCGTCCTTTGCTGGCGTGACGGTTTTAGCTCAAGCATCTCTGGAAAAGAGTGGTAGCTCTGATTCTAAGACAGAGGGTTCTAGTGATGCTGAACGTTATTATGCCTTGGGTGTTACTGGTGCTTGGGGCAATTTAGCTACTGCTTTGGTCTTCAGTACAACGGATTACAAACGTGATTGGGTTAATGCTGAAGGATTAGGAGCTGCCGAAAGCATGACTGATGCAGAGTATGCGAAGGAAGAGGGTCGCGAGGATATGTCCAAAGTTATTACGGGCTATGTGTCCTATGACTTTGGTGTAGTTAAGCCGATGTTGGCTGCTCAATATTTTGATGATCTCAAAGGAATGTCTGTTACGACTGATGGTGTTGCTACTACTACCAAAGAGTTCTCTTTCTTGAGCGACATCTCTAAGAAAGGTTATGGCGTTATGTTAGGTGCTACTGCTCCGGTTGGTGCTGGTACTTTGTACGCAACCTTAGGTTATAACGATTTCGAGTCTACGGTTGGTTTTGACGAAGACGGTAAGATGAAGTTTGATACCGTTCAATTTGGTGTTGGTTATCAATATCCGTTGAGCAAGCGCACGTATGTTTATACGGCTGCTGGTTATACAAAGCTGAGTGGCGATTTCAAACTTGATGGTCAGAAGTATGATCCTGAAACCAAGACGACCGAAGTCGTTGCCGGTATCGTCCACAACTTCTAATCTGATTGCGTAAGTTTTAACTTACTTAATTAGTTAAAAGTTTGGCCCTGGTGGTTTTCCATCAGGGCCTTTTACTATCTACGGGAGAAAAACGAAAAGATTGTAACTTGCTATACTTAACGCCCTTTTTTGATTAACAACAATTTGTTTTAAAAGAACAAAATTCATTTTGTGCAACGGACGTAAACCGTGACCGCGAAAAAAATTTACCTGCGCAGCTTTGGCTGCCAAATGAATGAGTACGACTCTGAAAAAATTGTGGACTTGATGGTCGCTAACGGCTATGAGCGTACTGAAAAAGTCGAGGACGCTGACCTCGTTGTTTTAAATACCTGCTCTATCCGAGAAAAGTCTCAGGAAAAAGTTTTTTCTGAATTGGGACGCATTCGAGATACGAAAAAAGAAGTCCACAAAGACGATATGCTGATTGCCGTAGGCGGATGTGTCGCAAGCCAAGAAGGCAAAAAGATTTTGTCCCGTGCGCCTTATGTGGATATTGTCTTTGGCCCTCAAACCTTACATCGCCTGCCTGCGATGGTTCAAAAGGTTGAAGAAACCCATCGCCCGCAAGTCGATATTCGTTTCCCTGAAATCGAAAAGTTTGACCACTTGGCAGAACCCCAAGCACGCGGCGCAACAGCCTTTGTATCCATCATGGAAGGCTGCAGCAAGTACTGTTCTTACTGCGTGGTGCCTTATACGCGAGGTGAAGAAATTTCCCGCCCCATGGCAGACGTTTTAATTGAAGTGGCAAAGTTGGCTTCGAAAGGCGTCAAAGAAGTCACACTTTTAGGTCAAAACGTCAATGCTTATCGCGGTGTGACGCCGGATGGTGATATTGCAGACTTTGCCATGCTGTTGGAGTATGTAGCTGAAATTGACGGTATTGAACGTATCCGCTACACCACGTCTCACCCCAAGGAATTTACGCCGCGCTTAATTGATGCCTACGGCAAAATCGATAAGCTTGTCAATCATGTGCATCTGCCCGTGCAGTCAGGTTCCGACAAGATTCTCGCAGCTATGAAGCGCGGCTACACCGTGCTTGAATATAAGTCCATTATCAGACGTCTGAAAGCCATTCGTCCGGATATCTCGATTGCGACGGATATCATTGTCGGTTTCCCGGGAGAAACAGAAGAAGATTTCCATGCAACTTTAAAACTTATGGACGACGTGGGTTTTGATGCAAGTTTCTCTTTTGTCTACAGCCGCCGTCCCGGAACGCCTGCTGCGTACTTAAAGGATGACACGCCGCAGGAAGTGAAATTAAAGCGTCTTCAAATTCTTCAGGCTAAAAATGACGCCAAGGCCACAGAAATTGCCCAATCGATGCTGGGGACGATTCAGCGCGTTTTAGTCATTGGCCCTTCCCGTCGAGGCCGCGGCATGATGGCAGCCCGCACGGACAACAACCGCATTGTGAATTTTGTGGGCGATGAGTCATTAACCGATAAAATGGTCAATGTCAGGATTACGGAAGTCAATCCCCATACGCTTTTGGGTGAGAAGGTATAAACACAAAAATGGCCGCTGAAGAAAAAGTTTTGTCACTCAATTTGGATTTGAGCAACACGGCGCTTGCAAGCCTTGTAGGCCCGATGGATGCGAATTTGCGTCAAATTGAAGTGATTTTGGACGTCTCAATTTCCCGGCGCAACAATCAATTTCGGATTGCAGGGGAAGCTGACAAAGCTCGAGAAGCATTAAATGCTTTAGAAACGCTTGCTGTGCGAGCAGAAAACGCTTCTGAAGAATTGACAACGGACGATGTACAGCTCTTTTTTGTGGGAGAAAACGCCAAAAAAGTGGACGGTGACTCGCCCACGTCTCCCGTGTTGCACACCAAGCGCCGCGAGCTTCAAGGCAGAACGCCTCGCCAAAATGACTACATCCAAGCCATTTTGGATAATGACATTGCTTTTGGGATTGGCCCTGCAGGTACGGGTAAAACGTACTTAGCCGTGGCGGCAGCGGTGGACGCTTATGAACGAGACCGTGTGGAACGTATCATTTTGACGCGCCCCGCGGTGGAGGCCGGTGAACGCTTGGGTTTTTTGCCGGGAGATTTGTCTCAAAAAGTCGATCCCTATCTTCGTCCTTTGTACGATGCGTTATTTGACCTTTTAGGTTTTGATAAAACGCAGCGCTTATTAGAACGCCAAACCATTGAAATCGCGCCTTTAGCCTATATGCGAGGCAGAACGCTCAATAATGCCTTTGTGATTTTGGATGAAGCCCAGAATACGACGCCTGAACAGATGAAAATGTTTTTAACGCGTATTGGCTTTGGCTCGAAAGCTGTGATTACAGGGGACGTCACACAGATTGACTTGCCGCGAGGCACGCGCTCCGGATTGGTTGAAGCGCAAAATGTTTTGTCCGGTGTACGCGGCATTGCAATGACCTACTTTACGGCAGCCGATGTGGTGCGCCATCCGCTTGTTGCGCGTATAGTAGAGGCATACGCTAAGGCTGATGAACGAAGACACTTGGCAAAACTTGCCAAAGAGGAAAACGAATAACATGTCCAAATTGAAACTTAAGCTCAATATTTTTGAGCACGGTGAATTCAAGCTTCCTTCCAAAAAGAAGATGAAAAAATGGGTGAAGGCAGCGATTGAACGGGACACGGAATTAAACGTCATGTTTGTGGGCGAAGAAGAGGGGCGTGAGATGAACGCTCAATATCGCCACAAGGATTACGCAACGAATGTCCTGACCTTTGACTATCAGCATGAGCCGGTTGCTATTGCTGATCTCGTTATTTGTGTACCGGTTCTTATTAAGGAAGCTAAAAATCAGAATAAGTCCTTTGATGAGCATCTGGCTCACTTGCTTATTCACGGGACATTGCATACGCACGGTTACGATCACATGGAATATAACGAAGCCAATATGATGGAAGACAAAGAAATCGGAGCGCTTTTAGAGCTTGGTTTTGATAATCCGTATGAAGACCGGATTTTGCTGACCGGTAAAAAGAAGAAATTTCACTTCAAAAAATAAATTTAGATTTATCTTGGGTGAGTTAACGGTTTAGTTTGGCAGGCCGCTTTCTGAGTGGCCTGTTTTCTTTTTGGCTCAGGTAGAGGTTGGGCAGCACGATCGCTTCAGTCTCGCCCGTTTCTTTGTTGTTCCATGCCACAATAAAATTGATTTCAGCGCGATTAGGGAAATAACCCATTTGACGATATCTCAGGAGTTTTTCTTGGAATGCCTTTGATAGGAAGGCGCATGCACAAATTTGGCCATTGAGCTTAGTCGTAAATAGCTTATTCTTAAGAAATAAAATTTGACCGCTACGAAGCTGACAGAGCTCTTCTTTTTTCCCGGAAACAAATCCTAAGTTAACGTCGGCAAGAGTGAGATTCAAAACAATCTCGGAGGGCTTGTCATAATGCTTTCTGTCCTCAATTCGGTTAAGACTTTCCGTTTTGATAGAACCAAAAAGTGTGCCACTGTGGTGGATGTAAAGTGAATTTTTAGCGCGGGTCATGCCGACATATAACTTGCGTCGCTCTTCATCCGTGTCATCCACCACGTTGTCAAGAAACATATGGACGGTACCAAATTCGTGACCTTTGGCTTTGTGGATGGTTGAGACAAAAATTTTCCCCTGATCATTATCAAACGTATCTTCCAGTTGAGACTCGCGAACAAACTCTTCAAAATCAGAAAAATAAATTTCTCTTGGCGTAACGCTTTCGAAAAGCTGGATTAGGCGCAGACAATTGGGTAAAAGCCGGCTTTGATGGAATCGAGACTGTAGAGCGACCTTAGCAAAATTCCATAATCGACGACTAACAATAGGATCTCCTTGAAGGCGTTTTTGAAGGTAGACCAAGAATGAGCGGATTTCCAGAAGATTGTATAAATGAATATCTCCCCTGCTTTGAATGAGTTTGGCATTAAGTCCTGCTTTTTGCAGAGCATTAAAAATCAAAGCCGCTTCTTCATTAGTGGAAGTTAAAACAGCGCAGTCTTTAGTTTCTTTGCTCTCTGAGAGTTCATCGATAATCGCTTTTTCAAAGTGGTGCCCATGATGGTGAATCAATGTCACTTGTCCGGAAACGTCACGGTGAGCAACAGCTGGTTTCGTTTTCATTCGGGTGGTGATACTAGAAGCATAGGTATTGGAAAAGTCCACAATATGACGAGTGCTTCTAAAGTTTTCTGTGAGCTCGTATTGCATTGCGTCATATTTGGAGAGGAGTTCTCTCATAAACTTGGAATCTGATCCCCTGAAAGCATAAATATTCTGATCATCATCGCCAACGGCAATCACTCTCATGGTTTCATTTCTTTGCATCAGAGCTTCAACCAGAGCAAAGTCGTCTTCACTCATATCTTGGGCTTCATCAATAACCAGAACACTTTTGGTAATTTTGTCTTGTTCTACGTCTCCTTCCCGAATCATTTCAGCGGCTTTTTTAACGACATTGTCTGCTTCGTCAAGTGTGCCGGGACGCCCCAAAAGATCAAAGCAGTATGAATGAAAAGTCTTTACTTCGACATAGAAAGCCGCAGAGTGAGTCAAATCAATCAGACGCTGTTTGAATTCTGTGGCAGCAGCCCGAGAAAAGGTCAACATAAGGAGTTGATCCCGTTTGACATCTTCCATGAGCAATAATGCGGCCAATTTATGAACCAGCACCCGAGTCTTGCCGCTTCCGGGGCCTGCCGCAACCACAATGTGCTGAGATGTGTGATCGTTAATAATTGCGAGTTGTTTTTCCGATAAAGAACCGAAAAGTTTTTGATAAAGCTTTTTCGTAATGGTGCGTGACAGATCCGCTTTATTGTCTTTGAAATATTTATTGATGAAATCTCGGTAGTCCACGTAAAAGTAATCGTGAACATACTGCAGGGCGGCGTCGTAGTTTTTCAACATCAAGTTGGCAAATTGCCCGACGATATGAATTTGTTGAATTTTCTGTTCATAGTAATCGTCAAGTTGTTGATAGTCTGATCGCTTATATTTTCTGAGGTTACTCAATTCAAGACGGGTAATGGAGAGGCCGTTATAAAGGACTAAAAATCCGCCTTCAATTCGAAGCGCATCAATTTTGGATAGATAGAGCAGAGCATCTTCGACGGCTTTTTGCGTAGCTTTATTTTCAAAAAGGCCGCTTGTTTGACAATACTTTTTTTGAAGTGAAATAACAGAGAAATTAACGGCCAGTCGATCCTGCTGATCTTTTTCAGACTTTTGTTCAGAGGCACGCTCAAAAAGCTCTTTCAAAATGAAGTCGCAAAGCATTGCACGAGCCAAGCATGCGTCGGCTAATTGTTTTGTTTTCTCATTGGTGGTGAACTTGATGTGGTTATTGCCGCAATTGGTAATCTTTTCAAAAAAGCTTTTGATCTTCCAGTAATAAAAGATTGTTCGAATTTTCTTAATACTGGACGATAAGCCCGCTTCCTGCGCTTTGGCATTTAACTCTTTGAGATTGTGGATACGCTCATCAGTAAAGGGAGAAAGTTCGGTGATGAGGAATTGTTCCAGAGCCGTGAAATTCCTAAGGACATTAAACGATTTCTTTTCAGTGTCAGACTTAAAGATATAAGCCGACATATCCATATCATCACGCAGTAAGTCACCTTCTTTCAAGAGACTGATGATGCGAATGATTTCGCCTTTTTCAATTCCCAAACGGTCTGCCAGATAATCTACTCGGGATTCTGCTTCATCGTTACCAGCCTGAGCGATTGAGTGACTAGAGATAAGTGAAGCAACAATACGTTTAGCGACTTGTCGGTCTGTGTCATTTGTAAAAAGTGGGCAGGCATCAATTTTGGAGTTGGCTTCTATCACGCTTGCGACTTTTAAGCTTGTCGCGTAAATATGAGGAACATTTTGTCCACGTTTGATGTAGCCTGCAAGCTCCAATGTGGCCAAGGCGGTTTTAATGCCGGTTTCCAACTCATGAGACTCTCGATCCCATCCTGCCCAACGGGCTAATTCCAATGCAGAGCATGTCAGCCTGGGGCCTCGTTTGGTGTGATCTTTGATGGCCTTCCAAACTTGCTGAATTTCACTCATGCTCAGTTTCGTTTGATTCAGAAGAAGGAAGTGTTTATTGAGATCATTTTCATTAAAAAGAATGTGGCATTCAGCCGAGAGAGCAGGATCACGTCCAGCTCGTCCCGCTTCTTGTACATAGTTTTCAAGAGACGAGGAGATGTCATAGTGGATGACAAGGCCAACATCTTTTTTATCCACCCCCATGCCGAAGGCATTAGTGGCCACCATGATTCTGACTTGATCGCTTAAAAAGGCCTCTTGGTTCTTTGTTTTGTCTTCTGAGGCCATTTTGCCGTTATAAGGCAAAGCACTAAATCCATCTTTATTGAGACGCTGGGCTAATTCTTCGGTTGCGTCCACCCTTGAGACGTAAACAATTGTCGGACAGCTTTTCTGTTCGATCAACTCTCTCAGTTTGGCATACTTTTTATCATCATCTTCCACATGCCAGACAGAATAGTGCAGATTTTCTCGAGCGGCCTGTGAAACGTAGAGTTTTAAATCAAGGTCAAGCTTCTCTTTGAAGTAGTCTCGGATATCTTGTACGACCTTTTGTTTGGCCGTTGCGGTAAAACATGACACCGGAATACGTATGCCACCTTTTTTCTCCTGTAATTCTCGAATGAAGTCTCCGATATAGAGATAATCCACACGGAAATCGTGTCCCCAGGCAGAAAAACAGTGCGCTTCATCAATGACAAAGCGCTCGATATGGCGGGAAAGAAGTGCCTTTTCTAATGTACGCGAACGTAACTGCTCAGGCGATACATATAAAAGACTGGCGTTGCCGTTATAAATTTGGTCAAAGTTTTGCGCTCGTTCAATTGGATCCAATAGACCGTTGATGGTGACTGCATCAGAAATCCCCGCGGCCACTAAATGGTCTACTTGGTCTTTCATGAGAGATTGAAGAGGGCTTAATACGACGGTTAATCCGTGGCAGGCGTCACCGGCCATTAAGGCGGGCAATTGAAAGGTCAGTGATTTTCCGCCTCCGGTGGGGAAAATAGCCAGCAATGACTCTGCGTGCACGGCAGCATCGGCGGCTTTTTCTTGTAGAGGTTCGCCGTTATAGGTCCTAAACTCATCAAAGCCAAAAAAGCGTTTCAGAGCCTGACGAACGTTAAGGTGCGTGTGGCAATAGGAGCACCCTTGCGCGCATGGTGTGAAACGCAGTTGTTTAAAGATTGCCTCAACAGAGGGGAAGTTTTTTAAGACCCAAGCCGGAAATATTGATGTTTTATCATCGGTATTAATGAGTGACAGACAGAAGGCTAACTCTAAAGGCCTTTCTTTAACCAGAGTTTCAATGTCCGCATGAGAGCAAATTTTTCCTTCAAAGTGGTCCTTAATGAAGGGTGCTAAATTTTGAAAATCCGTGTGATAACCGAGATAGTCAAAAAATCCCTCAAAAGCTTCCTGTTTGTTTAATAGCCCATAGAAAATAACCTGCATAAAAGCGGGGAGTGCACGGAATGTTTCAACACTTTCGAGAAAAAGTGTTTGACATTTCTGAGCGTCATTGACGGGATTACAAAGCTCCTCTGTAATGAGCTTTTCATCTTTAACCAAACGGTGGTATGGCTTTTTAGGAAAAAGCAGTGCAGAAAGGTAAAGAGTGTCAATTTTTAGCGGAGTCTTTTTGTGGCCAAAAGGCTTGACCAGTATTTTTTGAAAAAGACTACTAAGGGAAGAACTAAAAAGCGACTTAAGAAGTTTTAAGTCATGGGCGAGAATATTATGACCGCACAGTATATCGGCCCGCTCAAGAAAGTCCCGAAATTTAGAAACTTCCGCGCCGTGAAAGACTGCCCCATCAGTTGAGATGGCTCCTGCATCGTAGAGTCGCTGGTCAGCCTTGGCAAACTCGCAATCAAAAAATACAACACACTTGTCCATGGTTTGCAAAAAATAGCGAACCGATAATGTTTTATTGTAGAGGATTAGCTGATTGACAGTTGATAGAAAGGAAGAACTCATCTTGAATTCTAAATTTCTACAAAATTTGTAGCTACAAAGTTTTTAGCTACAAAATTTGTATAATTTGTGAAAAAGAGTTTAAGAGAGCAGAAAATGAAGTTCTACGGTCGTCAAGAAGAAATGGATTCCTTGCGTTGGCAATTTCAGACCACTCAAGTAACGAAAGTCGCTCGCATGGCAGTGGTGACAGGGCGACGACGCATTGGCAAAACCACTCTTATTCAAAAAGCGTTTCAAGGTATTCCAGCCCCCTTTTTATATTATTTTGTGACGGGGATGAGTAGTGAAGAAGCGATGACTCGTTCATTGGTGACAATGGCTTCTGAACATCTATCGATTCGGTTTCCGCCTGCGTTATCTAAATTAGCCGATGCCATTGGCTGGTTGTTGGAGTGTTCTAAAACTCAACCTTTGGTTTTGGTTTTAGATGAATGCCAGGCGCTTGAGAAACAGGCGGAGAATTTTTGGGCTGAATTACAGCGTGTGTGGGATTTAGGAAAGTCAGGCGCTCAACTTCTCCTAATTATGAGCGGATCCATTCAATCGGCCATGGAAAGAATCTTTGGTAGCCATAGTGAGCCTCTTTTTGGTCGTGCAGACCAGTTGATGACGATCCGTCCGTTTAATACGTCTCTGATGGGGCAAATTTTTGAGGATTATCGTCCACAAGGTATGAAAAAAGATTTATTGCTCTTTTATGCGCTCACAGGAGGCGTGGCTCGTTATGTGGAGCTTTTGGTGGACGCCGGGGCATTAACCGAAAAAGAAATGCTTCAATTTCTTTATTCGGAAAGAGGATCGTGGCTGCGTGCTGAAGGCCAAACAATGTTGGCAAATGAATTTCGCTTTTCGGCCCCCGTTTATCACGAAATTTTAAAAGAGCTTATTTCAGGCCGAAGCAAGCGAACAGAACTTCAAAATGGGATTGACACAGATATTTCTCCGTATCTCAACCGTTTGGAAACTCTTTTTGGTTTGGTTTCCCGAGTCAATCCCTTTCTTGAAGAGAAGAATTCAAGGTTAACCCGCTATCGAATAAAGGATCCTTATATTCGTTTCTGGTTAACTTTTTTGTGCGATGAAGAAAGCCAGGCTCGAATGGAATTACAACAGTGGTCAGCTTTGATCGAATCGACACAAAAGGCGCTGCCAACTTATTTAAGTCGAACACTTGAAGATTGGTTTCGGCAGAGACTGTTGGAAAGCGGAGATTGGAACCCAGTAGGTGGCTGGTGGGATCGTCGTGGCGAAAACGAAATTGATCTGGTAGCGCTGGATCGCTTAAAAAAGCGTGTCTTGTTTGCAGAAGTTAAAACCAACGCAAAAAAATACGATGAACTTCGCCTACGCATGAAATCGGAGACTTTTTTAAACGCTCATAATGAGTTTAAAAACTGGGAAAAAGTGTTTTTAGGTTTATCTCCAAAGGATATGCTTGGTAGCTTTTAGTCAGCAGAATGTCAAAAATCCTCAGTGGAATGAGGATTTTTGTATGGGTATTAAATTCAAATTGTCACGTCAAAGAATTGTTTTCTAAAGCTCAATAAGAAAAAGGCTTGTAAGTTTGTGTATTTGTTGCCGACGGGCAATAGCGTTGGCAGTGCTGTGCAAGAAGGCGAAATCCCTGATAACATTAAATTTCTTGTTGTTTAATTCACTGAAAATACATGAGTACAGAACCACCGCTTAAAGCGGGAGCTTCCAAACACCGCACATTCTTTGAGCGCCTCTCGGGCGTTTTTCATACTCCCACGCGTGAAGATTTTATCGATACGCTTCACGAAGCCAACGAACAAAAGCTCATTGACGATTCCGCTCTGAAGATGATGGAAGGCGTCATGCAGTTTTCCAACCTGAGAGCGTGTGACCTAATGGTGCCCCGCTCTCAGATGCAGATTGTGGATTTAAGTGAAAGTAAAGATGTTTGGCTGCCTCGGATGATCGAGGCTGGTCACTCGCGTTTCCCAGTCATTTTGGATGATGACCGTGACAACGTGATCGGCATTTTGCACGCTAAGACCATTTTGCGCGTCTTGATTGATCCGACCTTTAAAGCTCGTGAGCATTTGCGTCCGGCTAAATTTATTCCGGAGAGCATGCCGTTAAATGATCTTTTGCGTGACTTCAAACTCGAGCGCAATCATATGGCCATTGTGGTCGATGAGTTTGGCAGCGTCTCCGGGTTGATTACGATTGAAGATGTGCTCGAGCAAATCGTGGGCGAAATCGATGATGAATTCGATGAAGTCGATGAGGATGCCGACAATATTTTGGAAGATACCAAGCACGGATGTTGGCGTGTGAAGGCTCTCACGGAAATTGAACAATTCAACGAATTCTTCTCCACTGAAATCAATACGGATGAAGATTGTCACTGCGAAACGATTGGCGGATTGATTGCTGACCGCTTGGAACATATGCCCAAGGTCGGCGAGACAATTGTCATTGAGGGCTTCCGCTTTACCGTGTTGCGCGCCGATGAACGTCAAGTCAGACTTTTGAAAGTCGAAAAAGTGCCCGCGCAGGAAGCCGCTACAAAAGAAGAATAAAACGTGATGCTGTTATCCCCTGAGAAAAAATACTATGTTTATCGGCTGGGCTTGAGTTTAGCAAGCGGTGCGTCGCTTGCGAGCGCCTTTGCGCCGGCCAACACCCCCTTATTTGCGTTAGCCGCCCTCATTTTGATTTTCTATATCGTGGGCGTTACGGAAAAAGTCTCGCATGCCGTGCTTTGGGGGATGGCTTTCGGTTTCGGTTGGTTTGTGACCGGCATCAGCTGGGTCTATTACAGCATGTACCACTATGGCTATATGCCACTGGAATGGACCTATGTGACCACCTGCGTCTTTTCTTTAGCCCTGGCGCTTTTTCCAACCGTTGCCTTTGCGTTAGTGGTTAAGTTTGTCTCCAACCCTATTGTTCGTATGGCGCTGGCTCTTCCCGCTGCCTTTACGTTATTGGAGTGGGTGCGCGGATGGTTGCTTACGGGGTTCCCGTGGCTTAATCCCGCCTATGCGATCGTCGATTGGCCGCTTGCTGGTTTAGCTCCTTTTATCGGAAGCTTTGGTGTGCTCCTGGGCCTTGTGTGGATCGCTGGCTTAATTGGAGCTATTTGGGCGCTTAAAGGGAAGTGGATTTATGTGGCAGCCTGCGGCATCACGATTTTCTCTGTATTGCTTTTGTCGATGGCTGGCAAACAAATCGTTTGGAGTGAACCTTCGGGAGAGATGACCGTTCGCTTGGTGCAACCCAATTTAGAGCCGCGCCTTTTGCAGCAGTCAATGAGTGAACGCTTTGACGAAATGTACTTTTACTTGGATAACGTCAAAGTGGAAAAAGCTTCGGTGGACGCGGTGATTCTCCCTGAGTCTGCCTATCCGTTAGCGTGGCAGCAGTTTCCGAATGATCAAAAAGAAAGACTTCTTCAATGGGTGAAGTCAGAGAAAAAGTCCCTGCTTTTTAACGCGTTTTGGCTCTCTGACGGACAATACAGCAACGCGGCGATTGCGCTGGATGAAAAGGGGGATCTATCCCTTTATCAAAAGCATCATTTAGTTCCGTTTGGTGAGTTCGTTCCATGGGGATTCCGTTGGTTTATTGATGCGATGCGCATCCCGATGACGGATTTGCAACCGGGTAACGAATCACAATTGGCAATGAATTTCGCAGGCCACAGTGTGGCGGTGAACCTTTGCTACGAAAACTTATTTGGCAGCGAATGGATTCGGGCTTGGGATCATGCTTCGCCCGAACTTCTCATTAACCTTTCAAATTTGAAGTGGTTTGGACCGGTAAAAGCCGCCAGTCAGCATTTACAGATTTCTCAGATGCGTGCGCTTGAAACCGCGCGACCGCTTTTGAGCGTGACCAATAGCGGCGAAACCGCTTATGTGGATGCGCATGGCGTTGTTGTGAAGCGCTTGGCGACGGACATTGATGCCACGATGGACGTAACCGTGACAACGATGAAAGGAGAAGCCACTCCCTATGTTAAATGGGGTGACTGGCCGGCTGTCATTCTTGCCTTTTTGATGTTGATTGCCGCTTTTATCTGTACATTCGCCGAAAAACGGCTTCAAAAGGGCTAAAATTAAAAAATTTTCGGGATTGGATAATCCCTTAACCGATTTCTCAATTTTTGGATTGGACCGATGATTACATTTCAGGAAGTCATCCTGCGTTTGCAGCAGTATTGGAATCAACAAGGTTGCGCGCTTTTGCAACCGATTGATATGGAAGTGGGGGCCGGTACTTCGCACACGGCGACCTTTTTAAGAGCTTTGGGACCGGAGCCGTGGCGCGCCGCTTACGTGCAGCCCTCCCGCCGTCCGAAAGATGCTCGTTATGGCGAAAACCCCAACCGCTTGCACCAACACCATCAATTCCAAGTGGTGTTAAAGCCTGCCCCCACGAATATTGTGGATTTGTATTTGGGCAGTCTCCGCGCTTTGGGTGTCGACACTGAAATCAACGATATTCGTTTTGTGGAAGATAACTGGGAAAACCCGACGCTCGGTGCCTGGGGTCTGGGTTGGGAAATCTGGATGAACGGCATGGAAGTGACGCAATTTACGTACTTCCAACAAGTGGGCGGTTTGGAATGTAAGCCCATCACCGGTGAAATCACCTACGGGCTTGAACGCTTGACGATGTATCTGCAAAACTGCGACAACGTCTTTGATTTGGTTTATACCCGTTGGCAAGATGCGGACGGTTCAACCCGCACGCTGACCTACGGTGACGTGTTCCATCAAAACGAAGTGGAACAAAGCCACTACAACTTTGAAGCCAGCGATCCTGAAAAGCTTTTGAAGCAGTTCGATTATTTCGAAGGCGAAGCCAAGCGCATGATGGATTTGAATTTGGCGCTGCCTGCCTATGAAATGGTGCTTAAAGCCGGCCACACCTTTAATCTTTTGGACGCGCGCGGCGCCATCAGCGTGACCGAACGCGCTGCCTACATTGCTCGTATTCGTACGATCAGCCGTGCCGTGGCTCAGAGCTACTATGATGCCCGTGAACGTTTGGGCTTCCCGATGTTGAAAAAGAATTCCTAAGAGGCAAGTGAAAAAATGACCAGTTTGTTAGTGGAATTGCAAACCGAAGAGTTGCCGCCGAAGGCACTCAAGAAACTCTCCGAAGCGTTTGCGCAAAACTTAACGAAGAGCTTAGCCTCTCAACACTTTTTGGAAGAGGGGAGCCAAACAACTGTTTATGGTTCTCCGCGCCGTTTGGCCGCGTTGGTGACAGGGGTTTTAGCCAAGTCGCCCGATGAAGCTTTCAAGCAAAAGCTCGTTCCTGTGAAGGTGGGTTTGGATGCTGACGGCAATCCCACCCCCGCTCTTGAAAAGAAGATGAAGGCGTTGGGAATCGTTGCCGATGTAAAGAGCTTAAAGCGCGTCAATGACGGCAAAAACGAACAACTATTTTACGAAGGCATCCGTCCCGGTGTGGAATTGGTTCATGGTTTGCAAACGGCACTGGATGCCGCGGCTTTTAATCTTCCGATTCCGAAAGTGATGCACTATCAGTTGGCCGATGGCACGACGACGGTTTCTTTTGTTCGCCCGGCCAAGCACTTGGTTGCTCTTTATGGCGAAGACGTAGTGCCTGTGACGCTTTTGGGCTTAAAGGCGGATCGCTTGACTAGCGGTCACCGCTTCCACACGCATGAGCTCATTTCTTTGCGCTCGGCCGACGGTTACGAAGATCAAATGATGACCGAAGCCAAGGTGATGCCTTCTTTTGCCAAGCGTCGTGAAAAGATTGTCCACGATGTGCTCGAAGGGGCTCGCGCCATCGGCGGCGAAGCGATCATGCCTGAAGATTTGATCGACGAAGTGACGGCGTTGACCGAATGGCCGGTTATCTACCAGTCCACCTTTGAGGAAGAATTTTTGAAGGTGCCACAAGAGTGCTTGATTCTTACCATGCAGCAAAATCAAAAGTATTTTGCCGTACAGGATGAAAAGGGCCGCTTGATGAACCGTTTCTTCTTGGTTTCTCAATTGGAAGCCAAGGATGGCGGTGTGGAAATCAGTGCCGGTAATGCCCGCGTGGTGCGTGCCCGCTTGGCCGATGCGAAGTTCTTCTATGATCAAGACCGCTTGCAAACGTTAGAAAGCCGTATTCCGCTTTTAAAGAACGTGGTTTATCACAATAAGTTGGGTACGCAAGCCGAACGTGTTGAACGCGTCAAGGCTATTGCCGCGAAGGTTGCGGATCTGATTGGTGCTAACCGTGAAGAAGCGGTGCGTGCTGCTCAATTGGCCAAAGTTGACCTGTTGACGCAAATGGTGGGTGAATTCCCGGAACTTCAAGGCATTATGGGTGAATACTATGCCTTGCATGACGGAGAATCTAAAGATGTGGCGCTTGCCATTCGTGAACACTATCAGCCGCGCTTTGCTGGTGACGCCCTGCCGTCAACGCCTGTGAGCTTGGCTGTGGCCTTGGCCGATAAATTGGAAACCCTTTCCGGTCTTTTCGGTATCGGTCAAATGCCCACCGGTGACAAGGATCCGTTTGCCCTGCGCCGTCATGCCTTGGGTGTGCTTCGTATGCTCATCGAAAAGCGCTTGAATGTGGCGATTACGGATTTGGTCGACATCGGCTACGAAGCGATGAAGTCGGTTGCTAACATTCAAGACGCAAGAAGCGAGCTCTTAGCCTTCTTTGAAGACCGCATCCGTGTGATGTTTAAAGACAAGGGTTACAGCGCTCAGGAAGTTGATGCCGTGTTGGCCACGCATCCCACGATGGTGTTGGATGTGCCGGCCCGCTTGGAAGCCGTTCGTGCATTTGCTCAATTGCCTGAAGCGGAAGCTTTGGCTGCCGCCAATAAGCGAATCGGCAACATTATTAAAAAGAGCGCTCCGCAAACCGATGTCGTGGATGCTGCGCTATTTGACTCTGAGGCCGAAAAAGCGCTCTATGCCGCGCTTTGCGAAGCTGAACCGCGTGCCAAGGCTGATTATGAAGCTTGCCGCTACACCGAGCTTTTGAAGAGCTTGGCTCCGATGAAGGCGCCGGTTGACCGCTTCTTTGAAGATGTCATGGTCAACGTAGAGGATGCTCAAGTACGAGCCAATCGTTTGGCCCTCTTGTTGCGTTTGCATCGTACAATGAACATGGTGGCCGAGCTTTCTCGTTTGGCAAAGTAGTACATTCTGAAATGTATTAAGGCGAAAGGCTCCGTAAGCGGGGCCTTTTGCTGTATTGGGGAAGAAATATGTCAACAATCCGCGGTTGGATTTATTACATTGTTTTGGCGATTACGCTGATTCCTTTGGCAATCGCCTTGATCATTTTGTATCCGGCCTCCGTTTCCCTGCGCTATCAGTTAGCCGTCAGTTGGGCACGGTTTATGCTCAAAATGGGAGAAGTGATTTGCGGGATGCGGTATCAATTCAAGGGAACAGAAAACTTCCCCACAGACGGCACATCTGTCTTGGTTCTCTCCAAGCACCAATCCGCTTGGGATATCTTTGCATTGGCGTCCTTAATTCCCCACCAGGCAAGTTTCGTTTATAAAAAAGAACTGCATTACGTGCCTGTTTTTGGCCAGGCTTTGGCGACCTTACATATGATGGCCATTGACCGTAAAAAGGGTTCTCGAGCATATGAGCAATTCATGAGTCAAGGGAAGGATTTCATGAAGCGGGGTTGGTGGTTAGCGATGTTTCCGGAAGGCACCCGTACGGCGCCCGGTGTTAAAACGCACTATAAGTCAGGAGGCGCCCGCTTTGCCGCGGCCACTTCAACACCGATTATTCCGATTGCCTTGAATTCGGGGGAGTGCTGGCCGCGCAATTCCATTTCGAAAACGCCCGGCCTAATCACGGTCTCCGTGGGTCCAATGATCAAGACCGAAGGGCGTAGCTTTGAAGAGGTGCAAGCCGAGCTTGTCAATTGGATCGAAGGTGAAATGCATGTGATTTCACCGGTGGTTTACGGGAATAAGGAAACCAGTGAGTTTGATGGGAAAACGCAAGCCTGATTGACTGTTGGGACAAACATTGTGAGACAACTGGCATTTGATTTTTTTACGCATGGTGATGAGGCGGAAAAAGACACGCATTCGGTTGACACACTTAAATCGCAGCCGAGTATTCCCGATGTTCTTTCTCAAATGCATACCCAGCCCATCGGTGAGAAAAAGGGGTTCGATCTGACGCCTGTTTTTTCTTACCACTTGGAGCGCGCCAAAAGAAAAACGGTGGGCTTTATTGTGGATGAACGGGGTGTAACAGTTCGTGCGCCAAGATGGGTATCGGTGGCTGAAATCGAAAGAATGCTTCAGGAAAAAGAGGGTTGGATTCAGAAAAAACTCACCGAGTTCGGTAATTGGCAAAAAGAGTTGGGAATGCAAACCGTGCACTTTGTTGACGGAGCCCAATTGCCTTATTTGGGAGAACCTTTGAAGTTGCGCCTTGAGCCCGCGGCACGAAGTGTATTTTTGTCCGAAGGAAAGACAGAGCGAGAACTGATTGTGAATGCCGCGAAAGACACTGAAGAGGGTCGTGTCAAGGATTGGGTTCAGGTGTGGTTTAAAAAAGAAGCAGAGCGTTATTTGGGAGGGCGGATAAAGGTTATCGCCGATCGCGCTTTGGTCAGCTATAGCGGCTGGGGTTTATCGAGCGCCAAAGGACGTTGGGGCTCTTGTAGTTCGGATCGGCGCATCAGACTTAACTGGCGACTGATTCATTTGGCGCCGACTTTAATTGATTATGTGATTGCGCACGAATTGGCTCATCTGGATGAAATGAATCACAGTGCACGCTTTTGGAAGCGAGTGGGAGAAATTTATCCGAACTACGAAAGTGCTCGCCGGGCTTTAAAGGGCGTCTATATGCCGACGCTGCCCTTTTAAGCATTGATGCGAGCTAATCTCACAAAAGCTTCAACATCAAGCGCTTCGGCTCGAAGGGCAGGATCAACGCCTGCCTTTTTAATATCTTCTTCAGTCAGAAGTTTTGCCAAAGCATTGCGAAGTGTTTTTCTGCGCTGATTAAAGGCCGCCGCTACAATGACGGCAAAGCGCTCAAGATCCACCGGCAAGAGTTCGTCTACTTTCCTAGGAACCATGCGCACAATGGAGCTCGTCACCTTAGGGGCTGGGGTGAAGGCGCCGGGTGGCACATCAAACATTTTCTGCATACGGTAGCGGTACTGCAGCATAACAGAGAGTCGTCCGTATACTTTGCTGCCGGGCGTAGCCACCATGCGATCAACCACTTCTTTTTGAAGCATGAAGTGTTGATCAATCACACGATCAGCCACCGTCATCAGGTGAAAAAGCAGGGGGCTGGAAATGTTGTAGGGGAGATTGCCGACAATGCGCAGAGCTTTTCCCGGATGGACTTCATTCCAATCCAATTTCAAAGCATCCGCTTCAATCAATGTCAGCGTTTCGGGGAAAGTTTCTTTTAACCAGGCCGCTAAATCGCGGTCAATTTCAATAGCTGTGGCGTGCCCCGCATCTGCAATCATTTTGCGGGTAAGCGCAGCTTGGCCCGGACCAATTTCGACAACGGTTTCGCCGGGCTTGGCATCAATGGTGCGCGCAATGCGCTCGATCCAATGCTCATCGTGCAGGAAGTTCTGTCCGAAGCGTTTACGAGCACGATGCCCGGCTAATCCGTTTTGCATGCTATCCAAGTCCTTTAGAGTTCGTCGCGGCGAATTTCAACGTAGGCGCGGTCACGCAATTCGCGCTGCCAGGTAGCCGTGGCTTCAGCCAATTTTCTTTGACGAAGAATTTGACGGGCCATGTAGCGCATACGCTCGGCGTTCATCGCTTCTTCACGGCGATCGAGCACTTGGATAATGTGGTAGCCGTATTGACTCTTAATCGGTTGGCTGATTTCACCGGGCTGCAAACGATTCATAGCTTCTTCAAAAGGCGGAACCGTATCGCCGGGCTGCACCCAACCCAAGTCACCGCCACGTGTGGCAGAACCGTCCACTGAATGCAACCGGGCGAGGGTGGCAAAGTCTTCTTTGTTTTGCACCAAACGCTTACGAATGTCGTTTAAGCGGTTTAAAACGGTTGCTTCATCGGTCACCGGGGTCACGGCCATCAGGATGTGGCGAACGTGTGTCTGGGTAACCGGGCCGCCGGCGAGTTTCGTTTGAACACCATCGCGACGGTCATTGACCTTGACGATGTAGTAGCCGTCGGAGCTGACATTCATGGCGATCTTAGACGAATTCTGTCTGGCTTCACGAACAGCGGTGGAAAGGGCTGTCGGCATTTGTGACAGCGTTCTCCAACCAAGGTTGCCGCCATCCAAAGCATCAGGCGCTCTAGAGAAAGAGGCGGCGAGCTGTCCGAAGTCTTCTCCGTCACGGGCACGATCCAAAATGTCTTCGGCTGTATCGCGGGCGTTGTTGAGTTCTTCTGTGCTCATGCCGTCAGAGGTCGGAATCCAAATGTGTGAAATGTTGTACTCAATCGTATCGTTAATGTTGTAGCCCGCTTGATCGGCTAAGAACGCATCGATTTCACTTTCAGGAATCTTAATTTCTTCATCGACTTCGCGTTCACGCAAGCGTTGAGCCACAATCTGGGAGCGAATTTCTTCTCTAAATTGCGGGAATGTCACCCCATCGAGTGACAAGCGGCGGCGCAATTCGGCAACGGTAATTTTGTTTTGTGCAGCGATTTGTTCAATAGTGGCATTGACAACGCCGTCATCAACACGAATACCGGTTTCACGGGCACGCTGGGAGATGGCGCGCTCCAAAATGAGTTGCTCAAGAACCTGAGCACGCAGCTGCGGCATCGGAGGTAATTGAATCTTCTGGCGTCTGAGGTTTAAAGCGGCCGAGTGAGCACGTTCGGCGAGTTCCTCGGTGGTAATCACGTCGTTATTGACGACCGCGACCACGGCATTGAGAACCTGCGGCTCAGAGGCGGCAGTCTTGCTGCCTGCGGTTTGAGCCATACAAACGCTTGCGGAAAAGGCGGCAAGCAGCGCCAGGTATTTCATCTTATTCATAGTAGTCATAAAGTCCGGCTGCACCGGGTTGGTCTGTCGTAGGCCGATAGCCCGGGATGGCACGGCGCAGTTCTTCGATCGGGTCAGAGCCGATAGAGCCCAAGCCCGTTAATTCCAATTGGATGAAGAAGGTCGTATCGTACCTGTCTTCGCTATCGAGTGTGCGTTGACCGACTAGGCGCAAAGCCCAGCAATCGGCGACGTATTCAACACCGGCCAGCATTTCAACGGGCTTACTTTCATCAAGTGCGTAATTGTAGCGTGCAAGACCGTAGAGTGAATTGGTAAGCGGCCACTGAACACCCAAGTCGATTTGTTTGATGCGGTCTTCTTCGATAGTGGTCGGAAGATCGTCATAGCGGTAATAAAGTCCCACCACCGCAGAAGGCTTCGGCTGCCAACGGATGCCGGCATTAATACGCGTGAAGCGATCTTCGCTTGTTGAGTATTGAGCCGTTGTCGAAGCCACAATATTCTTCGTTAAATGAGCCGTGATGTTACCGAGGTAGTCACTGCGGCTCTCTTTGTTGATACCTTCAATACTGCGAGTACCGTTGCGATACTTGTACCAGTCATCAATGGTGTAGCGATTTAAGGCAACCTCTTGATCGGAGAAGTAGTAACGTTGGCCGATGGATGCGCTGAATAACTCTTGACCGGATTTGCGATCCAAGTAACGCGAGGTCAGGATAAGCGACACCTGATTGGCTTCAGAGACTCGGTCATGACCCGTGAAGGCATTTTCCATGAAAAAGCTGCCGAAACTTAAATCCATGTAGGAGCTGTCAAACACTGGCATCTTGCTTTGGTCACGGTACGGTGTGTAGACGTAAAAGAGTCTGGGCTCAAATGTTTGAGTGGCATCCTGACCGAACCAAGAGGCCTCTCGCTCAAAGATCAGGCCCGTATCCAAACTAAATGTCGGCACCACAAAGTGGGAATTCTTTTCATAACCCACGGTGTTTCGGAAATCGCGATCAAGGTTGTTGAGTCCCGTGAGGTTATAGGAAACACCGGTCAACATGGCCTTGGGCGTGAAGAACCAATAAGAGCCTCTTATCGGATAAGCGATGGAGTGGTTCATGTAGAAGCGATCGCCCTCAGGTTTAAAGTCTTTGTCGCGGTGCTTAAAGCGGGTGGCTTCCAAAGTGCTTGAAATTTCAAAACCGTAGAAGTCTGCGTAGTAGGCGTTCCAGCTAAATTCTGGAACTTTCTCATACGGGCGGTCCACCGGATCGTGATGATCACGTTCGAGGACTTGGTTTTTACGCACACTCAAAGAGGCCGTCCAGAAATCCTTGCTGTACTTGGCGGAAAAGTCCTGCGGCAAGATGGCGTTGTCGCCTTCGCTGAGGTTACTGGAGAAGTCGTTTAAGAAGTCACCGTCGCTTGCGCGGTTGTAATCCACATCAAAGTGGAAATCATTCCATTTGGCCCAGGCGTCTACTCGAGCCCCGTAGCGGCTTCTGTCTTCATGACGGTCGTCAGGCAACCAATCATAGGTCAAGGTGCCGCCCATGTTTTCCGTTAAGAATCGGAATTCATTGCCGAGCATGATGCCGCGCTTACCCATAATGCGAGGCGTGAATGTGTAGTCGTAGTTCGGCGCGATGTTCCAATAGATAGGTTGCGCATAGTCAAATCCCAAATCGGAACTCATGCCAACGGTGGGAGTCAGAAGACCGCTTTGACGGTCAGTGCCCACAGGGAAGAAAGCATAAGGCGTACCTAAGACGGGAAGCCCCGCCAAGTGAAAACTCACATCATGGGCGGTGGCCATGTTGTTGGTTTCATCAATCGTGAGCGTGTCGGCTTCAATCCACCAGGCTTTGCTGCCGGGTTTGCAGGTTGAAAGCGTTGCTTCGCGCAATTGAGTGGACTGACCGCTTTCAAATCGTGCGTATTTTGTTTTCCCTTGGATGCGGCGAGCGGCGTACTCATAGGTCGCGTCCTGCATTTCACCCGTTTCAGTTTCAATTTGATAATTGAGTTCGGGGCCAGCAAAACGGGCACCGGCACGAGTGACCACAGCGTTTCCTTTCACATCCACCGTGTCAGTCGACTGCGTGTAGGTAATGTTGTCGCCTCGAATGACCGTTCCGGCACGACGAACTTCCGCGTCGCCCGAGAGCACAATCTGGTCATCCGTGGTTTCCATTCGGTCAGCCGAAATGAAACTGGCGCTGTTTTCGTTAACAACTTGTGGGGAGTCATCAAGTGAACCTGCCGTTCTCAGGCGAACGCCATCCGTGGTTTGTGCATGGGCGTAAGTTGCGCAGGCAAGCGCACACGCCACACTCAGGATTTTGAGTGCGGGCAGCCCTTTCGAAGGGTTTTTGGAAAAATCCGACATGAAATGAATGAATTAGGTTCGTCAAACAGTACTCGCCCATTATAGCCGAAGCGCTTGGCGCTCTTCGCTCTCCGTGTCATAATTTCGTCCATCAAAGTGAAAGAAAAATGGGGAAAGACATGACGGATCGTCAAAATGAGCGCCGCGAGTGGTTATCCGGTATCGCTTCCAAGTACGCTTTAAACGTCGAAAGCGAGGCTCCGGCCAGTTCAGACGCAGGCTTTAGAAGCTATTTTCGTGTAGCCGATCAAAACGGTAAAACCTTCATTGTGATGGATGCGCCGCCCGCTCATGAAGATGTTCGTCCCTTTATCCGAGTGACTTCTCTTTTTGAGAAGGCCGCGCTCACCGTACCGCATATCTACGAGCAAAATCCCGAGCAAGGTTTCTTATTATTAAGTGATTTAGGCCACAAGACTTACTTGGATGTTCTCAATGAAGACAATGCACGGGAATTGATGACAGAAGCCATTGACGCGCTTGTGAGATGGCAAAGTATTTCAGAACCGTGTGTTTTACCCGAGTATGACCGGGCAACGCTTACGCGTGAATTGAATTTATTCCCCGAGTGGTACATCGCCAAGTATCGCAACAAGACTTTGGATGAACGTCAAAGCGCTTTGCTCAAAGTGTGCTTTGAACGAATTTTGCAAAACAATCTCTCTCAAGCCAAAGTATTTGTGCACCGCGACTATATGCCCCGCAACTTAATGGTAATGCCCGAAGGCGGCCCGGGCATCCTTGATTATCAGGATGCGCTCTATGGTCCTGTTTCTTACGACATCGCCTCTCTTTTGCGTGACGCTTTCATCAGCTGGGGTGAAACTTTTGTCATTGACATGACTATTCGCTATTGGGAAAAAGCTCGTCAGGCCGGCATTCCCGTGCCGCAGGATTTCGGTGTTTTCTGGAAGGATGTCGAATGGATGGGATTGCAGCGCCATTTGAAGATTTTGGGCATTTTTGCGCGCTTAAATTATCGCGACAATAAGCCCAAATACTTGGCCGATACTCCGCGTTTCATCAATTACGTTCGTCAGACAGCACACCGTTATGATGAATTAAAGGCGCTTCTTTTCTTGGTTGACCAGATTGAAGACAGTGTGCCTCAGTATGGCTACACCTTCTAGGAGTCGGTTGTGCGAGCGATGATTTTGGCTGCAGGCCGCGGCAAGCGTATGCGGCCCCTAACCGATCAGTTGCCAAAGCCATTACTAAGGGCTGGTGACAGGCGTCTTATCGATTGGTCCGTTGACGGTTTGGTTCGAGCCGGTGTTAATCAAATAGTGATCAATACAGCTCATTTGTCAGAAACATTTTTGCCGGCTCTGGGGACACATTATCGGGGGGCTGATATTCACTATTCCGTTGAGGGTCAAACATACGATGAGTCGCTCGAGACGCTCGGAGGCATCGCCAAAGCTCTCCCTCTTTTAAGTGAAGGTGAGGAGCCTTTTATTGTGGTGGCGGGTGACATTGCGACGGACTTTGATTTTTCCGCTCTATTAGATAAACCCGCTCAACGAATCCGCAAAGGACAGTTGGATGCTCATTTGGTTTTAGTGCCCAATCCGGATTTCCATCCAGAAGGCGACATGGGGTTGGTCAATGGCCTTGTGACGAGAAACGCTCGGTCGTATAACTATTCGAGCATCGGTCTTTTTTCGCCCCGAATTTTCCGCAACGTCCCGATTGTTTTTGCCAAACTTTTCCCCTGGTTGGATCAATTCATTGAAGCCGGCCGCGTGAGCGGGGAGGTCTATACTGGTTTTTGGGAAAATGTCGGAACACCTCAGGCGCTCGAAGCTTTGGGACAGAAATTTTCAAAATAGAGGCTCTTTATTTTCAAAGTACAATATATTGAATTTAGATGACTATTTTTCTACGGATAGTTTGTTTTGAATCAGAAAAATCGGGAATATTGCTCAAAAAATGAGCAACATTATTAAAATAACACCATTGCTGGCTACCCATACGGTGGCGTTTTTGTGGGCGAAATTTCCTGATGGGTTTTAATTTAGGACAGTACCGTATTGACGGTGTGCTTTTTCTAGCACCCATGGCCGGAGTGACGGACGCGCCTTTTAGGCGTTTGTGCCGCCAATTCGGTGCCGATTATGCGGTAGGTGAAATGCTCGCCAGTGCCCCTCAATTGCGAAATAGCCGCAAAACCTTAGCCAGGTTGAAATTTTTTGATAAGGAGTGCCCTCGGGTAGTGCAACTCTTGGGGGCTGATCCGGTTGCACTTAGCGAAGCGTTTCATTGGGCAGTTGAGGCGGGCGCTGAGGTCATTGATTTCAACATGGGGTGCCCGGCCAAAAAGGTCTGTAATGTAGCCTGTGGCTCTGCCCTAATGCGTGAAGAAACACAAGCTCGGAAAATTTTAGAAGCGTTGGGCGAGGTATCGCAGAAATGCGCGGTTCCTGTGACCTTAAAGTGCCGAACCGGGTGGGATGAAGCGCATAAAAATGCGCTTCAAGTGGGACACTGGGCCGAGGAAGCCGGTTTTGTGATGCTTACTGTTCATGGCAGAACAAGGGCCGGGGCGTTTGAAAGTCAGGTCGAGTACGACACCATTGCCCAAGTAGCCTCTGAACTGACAATCCCGGTGGTGGCCAACGGCGATATTGCCGATGCCAATCGAGCTTCGGCCGTTTTGCGCTACACCGGTGCTCAGGCCGTGATGATCGGCCGCGCGGCGCTGGGGCGACCTTGGCTTTTTAAAGAAATAAAAGAAACGCTTCGAAGCGGCGTGCCTTTTGAGCTTTCCCATAAGGAGAAAGTGGAGGCGATACTGTCGCACAGACGGTGGCACTTTGAGTGTTACCCCGAGCCGGTCGCTGTGATGACTTTTAGAAAGCACCTTTTATGGTATCTGACGGGGTGGCCCGGATTTGAAGAAGTCCGCTCGGATCTCTGTCAGGCACCGGATGCTCTTATGCAGGGCAGATGCCTGCTTGACTATTTCAAGCGGCAAGGTTGGTTATAAATAACGATTTTTTCTCTCTTTTGTGTTCATTGATATGGTTTCCGATACAATCAAAAAACAAGAAGTGATGGCCGAAAACCCGTTGATGATGAAGCCAGCGACAATCGAACAAGATGAGTCGCTTGAGGCGGCAGTTCTTCGTAATTTGCAAAGTTACTTCAAAACGCTCAACGGGATGCGTCCGCAGCACGAACTCTATCCTATGGTTATTCAAGCGGTGGAAAAGCCCTTGCTTGAATTTGTGATGAAACGCACGGGACACAATAAATGTGCGGCGGCGCAGCTTCTCGGCATAAACAGAAACACGTTGCACAAGAAGCTACAGTTTTACAAGCTCATCTGATGGCTGAGGATGGGCCGGAAGGTTTTGTTTTTTTCATTTTTTAATTATTAAGGACAGCAATTATGCGTAAACAAGCTTTGTTGAGTGTGTCTGATAAGACCGGAGTCGTGGAGTTCGCTCGCGAACTCGCCGCTTTGGGTTATCACCTGCTCTCCACGGGCGGTACCGCCAAACTGATCGCTCAGGCAGGAATCGAAGTTCAGGAAGTGGCCGATTACACAGGTTTCCCTGAAATGCTTGACGGTCGTGTCAAAACACTCAATCCGAAGATCCACGCGGGTATTTTGGCTCGCCGCCCCGATCCGGCTCATATGAAAGCTTTGGCTGACCACAACATTGATCCGATCGACATCATTGTTGTGAACCTCTATCCGTTTGAGGCAACGATCGCTAAACCCGATTGCACATTTGAAGAAGCCATTGAAAATATCGATATCGGTGGTCCGACCATGATCCGCGCTGCGGCCAAAAACCATGAAAGCGTGGCAGTCGTTGTGGATCCGGCCGATTACTCCTCAGTGTTGGAAGAATTAAAGCAAAAGGGCGAAGTGACGGCCGAAACCCGTTTGCGTTTAGCAAAGAAAGTGTTCTGCCATACCGCCCGCTATGATGCCATGATTTCCAACTACCTCACGGCTTTGGACGAAGACAAGCAAAAGAAGGATTTCCCGGAAAGCTTCACTCGTCAATTCGTGAAGGTTCAGGACATGCGTTACGGTGAAAATCCTCACCAAAAGGCGGCTTTCTACCGTGAAGTGCATGTGGGTAAAGGCCTTTTGGCAAGCTACAAACAATTGCACGGCAAGGCTTTGTCCTACAACAATATTGCCGATAGCGATGCGGCTTGGGAAGCTGTTCGCCAATTTGCAGAACCTGCTTGCGTCATTATCAAGCACGCCAATCCTTGCGGTGTAGCTGTGGGTGCTGATAGCGCTGAAGCTTATGCCAAGGCCTTTAAGACAGACTCAAAGAGCGCTTTCGGCGGTATTTTGGCATTCAATACGCCGGTAACGGCCGCTTGTGCTGAAATGATTTCCAAGCAATTTGCCGAAGTGATCATGGCGCCTGCTTTTGATGCCGACGCTTTGGCTATTCTCGAAAAGAAACCCAATTTGCGTCTTTTGACGATTGAAATGGGTGACGATCACAACGACTTTGACTTCAAGCGCGTGGGCGGCGGCCTTCTCGTGCAAACGCCGGACTTGCAAGTGGTCTCAGAAGAGGCTTTGCGCGTGGTAACGAAGAAGCAGCCCACGGCTCAACAGCTCAAGGACATGCTCTTTGCCTGGCGTGTGGCCAAGTTTGTGAAGTCCAACACGATTGTCTTTGCCAAAGACGGCATGACGATGGGTGTGGGTGCCGGTCAGATGAGCCGTGTGGACTCTGCCCGAATCGCTTCCATTAAGGCCGAAGAAGCCGGATTAAGTTTGAAGGATACGGCAGTCGCGAGCGATGCCTTCTTCCCGTTTAGAGACGGTTTGGATGTCGTGGTGGATGCCGGTGCAAGCTGTGTGATTCAACCGGGCGGTTCGATCCGCGACCAAGAAGTCATTGACGCTGCCGACGAACGCGGCATCGTTATGGTCTTTACCGGTGAACGTCACTTCCGCCACTAATTCGGCTGTTTGGTTACGTCAATCGTAACCAATCGAAAAAAAGGGCGCCAATCGCTCAGACTGGCGCCTCTTTTGCTTTAAAATCAAAGCACTTTAGTTGACTTTTTGTGATATCCGTTTTAAGGGATTGATCATGCAGATTAACCGTCGAACGTTGCTTGCCGCTGGTGCCGGTTTGGTGTCCGGGGCAAGTTTGCCCGCTTGGGCTCAGCTTCGCATTGAAATTACGGGGGTGGGTGCCAATCAAATGCCGATTGCCATCCCCCAATTTCAGGGAACCAATAACGCACCGTTGGACTTGTCAACGGTTGTCACCGCGGACCTCGAAAGAAGCGGATCCTTTCGCGCACTCAAAGTAATGGGTGAGTTGCCGGCCGAGGATATCGAAAAGCCTCGTGCTAAATTCTGGCGCACGATGGGAGCGACCGCACTGGTTATGGGCACTATCGAAAAGTTGCCCGATACTCGCTATCGCGTCAATTACAGGCTGTTTGGTACGGTTGAGGACAAAGTGATTGACGAAAAGCAGTTCGTGGTCAGTAGCGGCGATCTGCGTTTGACGGCTCACCGTATTGCGGACGCTGTTTATGAGCGGCTCACAGGCGAGTCAGGCATTTTCGCTTCGCGCTTGGCCTACGTTTTGCAAAGGGGACCCGCGTCATACGAATTGGTTGTCAGCGACAGTGACGGCGCCAATCCACAGACTGCGCTCAAGAGTAATCAGTCCATTATTTCTCCGATGTGGTCTCCCAACGGACTGCTGCTCACCTATGTATCCTTTGAAGCCAATAAGCCCGTTATTTATTTGCATGATGTTCGATCCGGAGAGCGCCGCTTAATCGCCAGTTTCAAGGGCAATAATTCGGCTCCGGCTTTTAGCCCTGACGGCAAGACAATGGCTGTGGCCTTGTCTATGGGTGGCGGCACGCACATCTACCTTATGAGTACAAACGGTACGAATGTCAGACGTTTCACCAATAGTCAGGGCATTGATACCGAACCGGTTTTCAGTCCCGACGGTCAATACGTCTATTTCACATCTGACCGCGGCGGCTCGCCTCAGATCTACCGTCAGGCTGTGGCGGGAGGCGCTGCTGAACGAATCACCTACAGTGCCGAGTACGCTATTAGTCCGGCCATCAGCCCCAAGGGAGATAAACTTGCTTTTATCTCGCGCTTCAATGGGGCTTTCCGTGTGACGTTGTTGGATTTGCTGACAGGAACACAGTTGGTCTTAACCGATACGATGCGTGATGAGTCTCCCACCTTCGCTCCGAATGGCAAGATTTTGGTTTACGCCACTGAAGAAGGGGGACGTGGAGTATTGGCCACGGTAAGCCTTGACGGTCGCGTCAGGACGCGCCTTACCGGTCCCAACGGTGATATCCGAGAACCCTCTTGGGGACCGCTTTTACAGTAAAACTTAATTTTTAGTTATTGGATGGAGTTTTAAATGCAATTGAAAAGCAAAATTTTGTTGGTCAGTTTAGGTCTGGCCGGTGCTCTTTTAACCGGTTGCTCGTCCGTAGATTTAAACCCCAATGGTCCTGATGCTCAGTACGCCGGCGACCCGTTTTCTAACCCCAATTCGCCTTTGAGCCAACAGAGCATCTATTTTGCCTTTGACAGCTACACCGTGCCGGCTGAATCACAAGCAATGATTGAAGCTCACGCTCAGTATCTTGCTACACACCCGAGCGCAACGGTCGTTTTGGAAGGCAACACGGACGAACGAGGCGGTCGTGAATACAACTTGGCCCTTGGTCAAAAAAGAAGCGACAGCGTTGAAAATCGCCTGCAGCTTTTAGGCGTTCCTTCGGATCGCATGGAAAGCGTGAGTTTCGGTAAAGAACGTCCGCGTGCCATGGGTCACGATGAAGAGTCTTATCAACAAAATCGTCGTGTTGATATTATCTATCGCACCAAATAAGAATTTGTTTGAAATAGGCGCCCGTTGATCGGGCGCGCTCTGTTTTCGGTCCGATTAGAAATTAAGGATAGTATGCGTAAAACTTTATTGGCAGTTATGATGTTGGCGGTGGCCGCTCAGACGGGAACGGCTTGGGCCTTCGCCGATGATGAGGCCAGAACAGCCATTTTGGAATTGCGTGAACAATTAAAGGCCAGTCAGCGCGCACAGGTTGATTTGATGGGTCAGGTTGAAGCCCTTCGAGCGGAAAACCAGCGCATGATCGGTCAAATGCAGGAGCTCACCCGTCAGGTTGAGACGATGGATAAGCGATTGGTGGAGGTGGAGCCGGCCCGTGTTGAATTAAATGGTCGGGTCATTAGCGTTAAGCCTGCTGAACGTCGTGACTTTGAAAAAGCGGTGGAGCTTTTCAGAAATCGTGATTTTTCCAATTGCCTGAAAGCGTTGAATACCTTTAAAAAGACTTGGCCCAAGTCCGCCTACATGGCTGATGTAGATTACTGGCGCGCAAGTTCCTACTACGCGCTCAACAATTTCAAGAGCACGATCACGGTAACCAATAATTTGTACCGGGTTTATCCGAGCTCGCCCAAAGCTCCCGAAGCTTTATTGCTGAAAGCTTCCGCGGAATTAAGTGACGGCGCGATTGATGAGGCTAAAAAGACTCTCAATACCCTGATCAAACGTTATCCGAAATCGGACTCTGCCAAAACCGCTAAGAGCCGTTTGGCACAAATTGAAAAACTTGGTTGACAAGAAAAGTCTAAAATTAAGCTTTGTATTTTCCTGAGGAGTAATCCTCGTTTTTTCTTTTGAGATACTTGAAAATGACTTGCTCTCGCTGCGGACAGGATATCCTGCGTAATCCGCTTCAAAATCGCGGTTCGGCTTTCACCGAAGAAGAAAGAGACCAAATGGGTATTCGGGGCCTCTTGCCCTCCCGAGTGGAAACGCTTGAAGAACAGGCTCGCCGTTCGGTGGCCTTCATGCGCACCTTCCCCTTGCCCATCCAACGTTATTTCTACCTCGATGCTCTGCACAATACCAATGAAACGCTTTTCTTCAAAGTGGTGTGCGATAACATCGAAGAGGTGATGCCGATTATCTACACGCCGACGGTTGGTGAAGCGTGCCAGAAATTCAGCCACAATTTCCTGCAAGCCAGAGGGCTTTTCATTTCCATCAAAGACAAGGGCCAAATTCTTAAGATTTTGGATAACGTCAAGCAAGATGATGTCGAAGTCATCGTTGTGACCGATGGCCAGCGTATTTTGGGTTTGGGTGACCAAGGCGTCAACGGCATGGGCATTCCGGTCGGCAAGCTTGCGCTTTACACGGCTTGTGCCGGTGTTGCTCCGGAAAAAACATTGCCGGTGATGATTGATGTTGGCACCAATAACCCTGCCTATCTAGCCGATCCCCTTTATATGGGCTTACGTCAGGAACGTGTGGCCGGTGCCTGCTATGACGAATTGATTGATGAATTTATGATGGCCGCACGCAAGCGTTGGCCCAATGTGCTCATTCAATTTGAAGACTTCGGCAACGCTAACGCCTTCCGTTTGCTCGAGCGCTGGAAGGATAAGAGCCTGTGCTTTAACGACGACATCCAAGGTACGGCCTGTGTGGCTTTGACCGGTTTTTATTCCGCTTTGCGTGTAACGGGCGGTAAGTTAGCCGATCAACGAGTGCTTTTCTTAGGAGCGGGCGAAGCCGCAACCGGTATTGCCAATCTGATTGCTGAAGCTATTGCTGATGAAGAAGGCATTTCTATCGAAGAAGCTCGCACGCGTTGCTTCCTCTTTGACTCCAAGGGGTTGGTCGTTGCGCAAAGAACCGGCTTGTCTGCTCACAAGCGTCAATTCGCTCACGATGCACAACCCGCAGAAAGTTTCCTGCAAGCCATTCAGCAGTTGCGTCCGACCGCCATCGTTGGTGTGGCCGCTCAGCAAAATGCCTTTAACTCCATGGTGATTGGTGAAATGAGTGCTATTAACGAACGTCCGATCGTCTTCGCACTCTCTAATCCGACCTCTAAGGCTGAATGCACGGCCGAGATGGCTTACCAATTCTCTGATGGTCGAGCTCTCTTCGCTTCGGGCTCTCCCTTTGACACAGTGAACTACAACGGTCAAACCTTTGTGCCGCGTCAAGGTAATAATTCCTACGTGTTCCCGGCTTTGGGGCGCGCTGCCACGTTTGTGAAGGCAAAGACGATGCCTACAGGTATGTTCTTGGCTGCTGCCCGTAAATTGGCAGAACTTGTCAGTGAAGACGATCTCAAGCGCGGTAGCCTCTATCCGTCACTCAATGACATTCGCCCGATTTCTGAGGCAATTGCTGTTGCGGTAGCTGAATATGCCTTTGAAAAGGGACTTGCCGGTATCGAAAGACCACAAGATTTGCATGCTGCGATTAAAGCGAGCATGTACACGCCCGCTTACTAAGCTGCTTATAGGCTGCTGATAACGGGGCGGGGATAAATCCCCGCCTCCTATTTTCAACAGAATAACTGTGAATCCGAACGCTCTGATTGACGTCGCCCCTGAATTAATTCCAGACACAACTCCGGCCGTTGAGGACGTGGTGGCGGTTGCTCGCCTAAAAGGTGAGCCGTTACTGCATTTTCCGGATGATTTGTACATTCCGCCTGAAGCTTTGCGGCTTTTTCTGGAGTCATTTGAGGGACCGTTTGACTTACTGCTGTATCTGATCCGCAAACAACGCTTGGACTTAAATGAAATTTCAGTGGCTGCGGTGACAGATCAATACATGGAGTATGTTGAGCAAATCCGCGCTCAGAATATGGAATTGGCAAGCGATTACCTTGTTATGGCGGCCGATCTCATGATGATTAAAAGCAGGCTTCTTTTGCCGGTGCCGGTGAGTGACGATGATGAAGAAGAGGAGGATCCAACCGCTCGCATTTTAAGAGAAGTCGCTGAATACGAAAAAATCCAAGTCGCCGCTCAATTACTCAACGCTTTGCCAACCATGGGTGATGGTTTCTGGCGTGGTTACGTCGCCATTGAGGAAGATGAGGCGCCGGAACCGGAGGTTTTACCGCAGGAATTGGCAAGAGTCTGGTTAAGCGTTGTTAAGAATGCCAATTTAAAAATCAATCACACTGTATCGCGACAGGAGCTCTCAATTCATGAATTTATGTCGGCGATTATTAAGCGGGTCGAGCAAGAGCGATTTGTCAGTTTTGATGAACTGGTGCAAGATCACGGCACAATGCAGGAAAGAGTTGTGAGTTTCTTAGCTATTCTTGAACTCTCTCGTGAAGGCTTGATTTCTATCACTCAGGCTGCGCCCTATGCGCCGATCTATTGTGCGAAGAAATTTTTGAGTTTGTCTTCGCAAGAAGGTGAAAACGTAGCCTAACTCAATATTTTTTTCAAAATTTAATTCTCTGTTCATACAAATTCATTAAACTGTAAAAAATCAATTTTTTTTATAAGGAAACAAGACGTTATGGAATGGTTGACCGAGCTGATTACAACGATGCACTGGGGTGCCGTGGCTCAGATCATCATGATTGATATTTTGTTGGGGGGTGACAACGCGGTGGTAATTGCCTTAGCTTGCCGCAATTTGGATCCGCATCAACGTCGACAGGGAATTTTCTGGGGTGTATTTGGCGCGATCGCCTTGCGTGTCATCCTGATTACTTGTGCCGTTTATCTCCTGCAGTTGCCGCTTTTGAAAGTGGTGGCCGGTCTCCTTTTGATTTGGATTGGTGTGAAATTGCTGATTCCTCACGATGAGGAAGATAAGCACATCGAAGCCAGCACAAAAGTGCTCTCCGCAATTAAGACGATCATTGTGGCCGACCTTGTGATGAGTATCGATAATGTGATCGGCATTGCCGGTGCCGCCCAAGCGGCTCATGAACATCATCAAACGTTATTGATTATTTTCGGTTTGATTGTCAGTGTGCCTTTTATTGTGTTCGGCAGCCAGATTATCTTGAAGGTGTTTGACCGTTTCCCAATCATCATAACCTTGGGCGGAGCCCTTTTAGGTTGGATCGGCGGCGGTTTGGTTGTAAGTGATATCTTCATGGTTGAACACATTCCGCAAACGAATGCTGTTCATTATGGGGCTTGTATTATCGGAGCCGCGCTAGTAGTACTTCTGGCCAGAATGTGGGTGAAGCGACAAAAAGCTAAAAAAGCCGTCAGTTAAAAATCCCTCAACCTAAAAAAAGCGATCTATCGGTATACAGCTGATAGATCGCTTTGCTTTAATGGCAAAAAATCAGGGACCTGAGAGAGGTCCCTGAAGCCTTAATTAGACGATATCTTTTAATTCTCGGCGGAGAATCTTACCGACAGCTGTCTTGGGCAAAGAGTCCACAAAGATGATTTGTTTAGGAATCTTGTAGCCGGTTAACTGCGTACGGCAATATTTCACGACATCTTCTTTGGTGATAGACGGGTCTTTCAAAACGATAACGGCCTTCACGGTTTCACCGGATCGTTCATGAGGCACACCCACCACACCGCACTCTAAAACACCGGGCATTGAGGCGATAACGCTTTCCACTTCATTGGGATAGACGTTAAAGCCTGAGACCAAAATCATGTCTTTCTTGCGGTCCGTAATGGTGATCTTGCCGTCAGCGGCCATAAAGCCCACATCACCCGTACGAAGCCAGCCGTCTCTGAAGACGCCGGCCGTTTCCTCGGGTCTGTTCCAGTAGCCCTTCATGATTTGCGGGCCCTTCACACAAATTTCGCCGGTGTGAGAGTCAATTTCTTCAGGATTGCTACATAATCCCAAATCTTTAAAACCGTCACCGCGAATGCTCACTTCGGTATTGGGGAGAGGATAACCTACCGAGCCATCCCAGGGAGCGTCGGGTAAGTTGCCGCAGACACCGGGAGAAGCTTCCGTTAAGCCGTATGCCTCCAAAATGCCGACGCCGGTGGTTTGTTTCCAGCGTTCAGCTACTACTTTCTGAACTTGCGTGCCGCCGGCAACAGCCATCTTCAATCGAGAGAAATCGATAGAAGCGAACTCGGGATTGTTCAAAAGGGCGTTATAGAGCGTATTAACACCGGTATAGACGGAAAACTTCCAGTGTTTGCATTCTTTAACCAATCCTTTGATATCACGGGGATTGGTGATGAGAACACTACGCGCCGTCCAATTGAGGAAAGCCAGTGTCGCCGTGAAGGCAAAGATGTGATAAAGCGGCAGAGCGCACATGGCCACTTCTTCACATTCCTTAAAGGAAACACTGATCCAGCTGCCGGTTTGTTCAACGTTGGCCAGAACATTTCGGTGCGTAAGCATGGCGCCTTTGGATACGCCGGTTGTGCCGCCCGTGTACTGTAAAAGCGCAACATCTTCATTGGAGAGTTCAACCGGCGTGAAGCCCTTACCGTGTCCAATTGACAATGCGTCACGGAAACTGACGGCACCGGGAAGGTTCCACTCAGGGACCATCTTTTTAACGTACTTCACTGCAGCGTTGACGATGGTGCGCTTCATGAAGGGGAATAAGTCACCAACCTGTGTGGTGATGATGTGCTTGACCGGCGTACGAGACAGAACTCTTTCAAGAGTCTTTGCAAAGTTTTCAATGATAATGATCGCTTTGGCGCCGGAGTCTTTCAATTGATGTTCGAGTTCTCGCGCTGTGTACAGCGGATTGACATTCACAACAATGAAGCCTGCCCTCAAAATAGCAAATAGGGCTACTGGGTACTGCAAAAGGTTAGGCATCATCACGGCAACTCGATCGCCTTTTTGCATATCGGGCAGCGATTGGAGGTAGCCGGCCAGATCAAAAGATAGCGCTTGAGCTTCTTTGGTCGTGAGGGTGACGCCCATATTGGTGAACGCAGGGGCATTGGGATGCTTTTCGGCAATACCGTCGAGCAGGGCAGGAATATTGGCGACGCGATCCGGATTAATTTGTGCGGGAACGCCTTTAGGATATTTCGCGAGCCATGGGAAATCGGTCATTGTTGTAAATCCTGTTTTCTTATACACAAACTATTATTGTAAACAAAAGAAGTCGCCCTCAGAGGGGCGACTTTTGATGATTTTGCGTCTTGTGACAAGAAAGTGACTATGCAAGCGTCAAGCAATGACGGGCATAGCTCTTAACATCTTCCCAATCCGTGTAGTCAATCACTGCATCCATGGAGGTCGGTCCCTTTGTCATCTTCATGATGAGCTGAATCATCTTGGCATCAAGCCAACCCCAGTTCGGATAGTCCACCTTACCGGCGATGCATTTGACATCGCGGGGTTTCCAGGGAGAGTTTTGCAGGAACTTTTGCATGTAGCGGTTGCCTTCGGGCGTCGCTTTAATCGGGGTGCGAGCGACCACAGAGACGTTAAAGAAGCTGTGGGGCTTGGCATCGAGTTCATTTTTGTGTTTGGCAAGGAAGCTGTAGAACACTTTGGGGTAGGTACCGTACAACACGGGGCAGCCCACAATAAAGAGATCGTACTTGTCCCATTGCACGCCTTCACGGTCGGCTTCCATAACACTCATCATGTCGGCTTGGTTACCTTCGGCGATAACCGTTTCCCAAATACGGCGGGCGACACGAGCCGTATGTCCGCTTCGGCTGTGATAGAGCACGAGCACAGATTTCATTTTTTTCTCCTATTCTCCCGTCCGAGTTCTTTTTAGGCGGGAAAAACACAAATACAAAGCTTAAAGAGAGAAGCGATAAGTGAAGAGCGAAGATTTTATCGTTTTCCCTGTTTTTCAGTCTTTACCCTTAATTCTTTCGGGTACGTCGGCCATTGTAGTGCAGAAATATTGCTTCAATCTTAAAGCCATTATTTAGCCGGTAAGACTTTCAGCCAACCGATGAGCTCTTGCGGGTGATGCGCAACAAGGTGGGTATGCCACTCATCAATTGGGAAGTCTTGTCTGAGGTAACCCCAAGTAGCCGCGGCAAAAGGCATTCCCAGGGTTTGAGCAACTTTGGAGTCGCGGATGTCATCGCCAACGTAGGGCGTTTCTTGCGGCAAGGCGCGCATTTTATTTAAGGCGACCAACATGTTGTCGGGATGGGGTTTGAGTTTTCCGGTTTCATCCCCACTGATAATGACGCAGGCTCGATCGTATAAGCCCAGCTTTTTCATGATGGGAATGGTGAAATTGCTGAATTTATTGGTGACGACACCCCATTGCCAACCGGCTTGTTCTATTTCTTCGAGTGTTTGTTCGATGCCATCAAAGCAGCAAACTTTTTCTGCACAGTGATTTTGGTAGTCCGACAAAAATCGTTCTTTGAGTTCAGGAAAGCGAGGATCTTGGTCTGTAATGTCAAAGCCAATCTTAAGAAGCCCTCTTGCTCCAGAGCCCGCGTATTCTCTGAGTACGTTGTAAGGAAGGGGGGCCAGATTTTCCGATCGACGGATACGGTTTAAGGAGGCGCAAAGATCAGGGGCACTATCAACAAGTGTGCCGTCCAAGTCAAACAAAACCAGAGGCATTATTTATCCCATTTCAAGACGTTCACTAAAAAAGGCGCTCCAAAGCGGAGCGCCTTTTAATTCAAATCAATGAGACTGTCTCATTAATTATTGAGCGCGAGTGCCGACCACTTCAACGACAGCGCGGCGGTTCGGAGCCAAGCAGGCAACCAAATCAGCCTTAGAGCCGGTGTCTTCGCAGGTCACGACAGGATCAGCGGAGGCCTTGCCTTCGGTTTGGATCTTGTCAGCCGGAACGCCTTGGGCGACCATGTAGGACTTAACGGCAGCAGCGCGGCGTTCGCTCAACGTTTGGTTGAAGGAAGCCGGGCCCGTCACGTCGGTGTAACCGGTAGCCATCACGACGTCAACGTTCAAGCCGGACATACGAGCGACCAATTCGTTGAGCATCTTGACGCCTTCGGGCTTAACCTTGGCGGAGTTCAAGTCAAAGAGCGTGTCAGCAGCCAAAACGATCTTGCCGCTGTTGGCGATGTCAGCGTCGCATTCGATGCCTTCGGCAAGAGCAGGCGTCCAGAAGCCGGTACGCCAGCAGAGGTCGTAGTTGCTCATCACGGTTTGACCGGTCGTGGACTTAACATACGGGAAAACGTCGGCGGCGCTGGCCATACCACTCGTAGCGAGCAAAGCAGCCAAAGCGGCGCTCAAAGCTAAGGTTTTTTTCATAATTATTTTCTCCAATTGGATTTATTGCGGTAAACAACAGACGACCGCACACGTCCGGCTCGCGTCCCACCGCCCTCGCGAGTGGCTTTTTGGGGACACATACCTAAACTAAATTCTATTCTGCCACGTTTTTGTTATTTTCTGTGCATTTTCTCGACTCAAAGGTCGGAGGCCTTCCTGTTGTTGCTTTTTGACAACAATTTTGCCATTAACCCAAACGTGACTGATATCTTCGCGTCCCGCGCTATATAAAAGCTGCGAGGCGGGATCGAAAACGGGCAGCGCATCAATGTTGCCGAGGTCAACGGCTATTAAATCAGCGTCTTTGCCTTTTTCGAGCGAACCGATCCGGTCATCCCAGCCCAAAGCTTTAGCGCCTCCCATGGTAGCCGCATAAAGCATATCGGCCACTTTCATTTGAGTGGTGTCTTGGCATACGGCTTTGCCCAACATAGCCGCCAGACGTGTTTCGCCTAAAAGGTCCACCTTGTCATTGCTGGCAACTCCGTCAGTGCCCATCGAAACATTGATGCCGAGAGCCATCATTTTGGCAACAGGAGAAAAGCCGCTGGCTAATTTCAAATTTGAACACGGGCAGTGCACGACGCTTGCTCGGGCGCGGGCAAGAAGTTCTAATTCAGCATCATCGGCACAAACCGTATGCACGGAAATAAATCGTTCATCCAATAGTCCCAAATTTTGAAGGCGCTGCAACGGGCGGACGCCATATTGCTTGAGTGAGCCTTCAATTTCGGTCTGTGTTTCGTCCACATGCATGTGGATTCGTGCGTTGTGTTTGTGAGCTAAATCACGCACTTTAATGAGCGCATCATCATCGACCGTGTAGGGTGCGTGAGGACCAACGGTTACTCTGACATTGGGATCGTTGGCAAAACGCTCGAAAAGCGCTTCGGCACACTGGATGTATTCATCCGTGTTTTTCGCCATGGCCGAAGGAAAGCCGATCACAATTCCGGAGACGGAACACTTAATTCCGGCTTCAGTAAGACCGCGGGCAACATCCTCACTGAAAAAATAGTGGTCGCTAGCGCACGTGATACCGGATTCAACCATTTCGGCCCCGGCAATAAGAGAGCCTTCATAGCAAAATTCAGGACTCATGAGTTTGCCTTCGGCTGGCCAAATTTTTGTTTGAAGCCAATCCATTAAGGGAAGATCCGCGCCCATTCCTCGCAATAAGTGCATGGGAGCGTGTGTATGGGCGTTGACAAAACCAGGTAAAACAATGTGATCCGGCAAGCGGACGATTTCTTTGGCTTCGATCCCTTGAGTTTCTTCGGTAGGAACAACCGACACAATTTTTCCTTCGTCAATCAGAACACTGTGACGGGTCAAGAGTGCGCCTTTGGGGGCCATGGGCATTACCCAGCCCGCTTCGATGATGGTGTGAACGTGCATAAACAGCCTTTTCTAATCTATAGATGTCGTACGACGAATTGTATGTCAGACTGACAAAATCTGTCCTTTTTGCCGGTTTTCGTTATTTTGAACATTTTGACGTTGCCTAACCCATTGAAAATAAAAAGAAAAATAACTCTTTTGATACAGGCATTTTTGAGAAAATCCTGATAAAATCAACAGATTAAAAATTTCAAACGATGGATAGTTAATCGATGTCTGATAACGAAGATATTAAGAGTAACGAAGAGAACGTAACTGCCGAAGAATCGAACGATTCCAACATTCCGGGCTCCATGCTCAATATTGCACAAGAGTTATTACCGGTTTCTTTGGAAACCGAAATGAAGCGTGCTTATTTGGATTACGCAATGAGCGTGATTGTGGGCCGCGCTTTGCCGGACGTTCGGGACGGTTTGAAACCCGTTCATCGTCGCGTGCTTTACGCGATGGAGCAAATGGGTAACACCTATTCTCGTCCCACAAAGAAATCCGCCCGTGTGGTTGGTGATGTGATCGGTAAATATCACCCTCATGGTGATATAGCCGCCTACGATACGATTGTTCGTCTGGCTCAACCGTTCTCGCTTCGCTATCCGCTGGTTTACGGTCAGGGTAACTTCGGTAGTCTTGACGGTGACTCCGCCGCGGCCATGCGTTACACCGAAGTCAAGCTTCAAAAGCTTGCCGGCGAAATGCTCGCCGACATTCGCAAAGACACGGTTGACTTTATTCCTAACTACGACAATACCGAAAAAGAACCGACGGTTTTGCCGACCCGCTTGCCGCACTTACTCATTAATGGCAGCGCGGGTATTGCTGTTGGTATGGCCACCAATATTCCACCGCACAATTTGCGTGAATCGATTGACGCCTGCGTGCATTTACTCAATCACCCGGATGCCACGGTTGACGATCTGATTAAATTTGTGCCGGCACCGGACTTTCCCACCGGGGGCATCATCTTCGGTCTCAAGGGAGTGATTGAAGGCTATCGTACGGGGCGTGGTCGTGTTCTTATGCGCGCGAAAACGCACTATGAAGAATTTGATCATGGACGTCGCACACGCATTGTGGTCGATGAAATCCCGTATCAGGTCAATAAGCGAGTCTTAGTTGAAAGCATTGCTCACCTCATCAACGATAAGAGAATCGAAGGTATCTCGGATTTGCGCGATGAAACCGACAAGGACGGCGTGCGTGTAGTGATCGATCTGAAGGCAGGAGTTGTGGCCGATGTGGTTTTAAATAACCTCTATAAGCTCACTCAGCTTCAAGATTCCTTTGGCATCAACATGGTGGCCTTGGTTGACGGTCAGCCGCAGTTGCTTAACCTTAAGCAAATTATTGAAGCTTTCCTGATGCATCGCCGCGAAGTGGTGACTCGTCGTTGCCTGTTCGATTTGCGTGAAAATCGCTCACGCGGCCACGTTTTGGAAGGCTTGGCGGTCGCTTTAGCCAATATTGATGACTTTTTGGCCATTATTCGCGCAGCTCCTACACCGGACGTTGCCAAGGCTGGTTTGATGGGCCGTGGTTGGAATTCTGCCTTGGTCGGTGAGTTGCTTGACCGTGCCGGCGAACATAAAAATGACTATCGCCCCGAAGGGCTTGATCCGCTTTACGGACGTCGTCCCGACGGCTTGTACTATTTAAGTGAGACCCAGGCCGATAGCATTTTGCAGATGCGTCTGCAACGCTTAACGGGTTTGGAACAAGACAAGATCATTCAAGAATATAAGAGCGTTGTGGATACCATCGCTGATCTTCTCGATATTCTTGATAAACCTGATCGTGTTCGTCAGATCATTGAAGATGACTTAATCGAAATTAAGAATGAATATGGCGACGATCGCCGCTCTGAAATCGATCCGACCGGTGACCCCAATTTCAACCCGCGTGATTTAATCCCGCGTCGTGAAATGGTGGTGACCATGACGCGCGATGGCTACATCAAGAGCCAACAGCTCTCTGACTACCAGGCTCAGCGCCGTGGCGGTCAAGGTAAGAAGGCGGCGACGATGAAAGAAGGCGATATGATCGATCAGCTCTTTATCGCCAATTCTCATGACCGAATTCTTTGCTTCTCCGACTTTGGTCGGATGTATTGCCTGGATGTGTATGCGTTGCCTGAAGGTTCAAGAACCTCCAAAGGACGGCCGATCATTAACTCGGTTCCGTTGTCTGAAGGTGAACGCATTACGGTTGTGCTGCCCATCGAAGATTTTGATGACAAGCATTACGTCTTCATGGCCACGGCCAACGGTGTGGTCAAAAAGACGCGTTTGAAGGATTTTGCCAACGTGCGCCGCTCCGGCATTAATGCTGCAGGGCTTGATGATGGTGATCACCTGATCGGCGTGGCGATCACCGATGGTGAGCACGATGTCATGCTCTTTTCCGATGCGGGTAAGGCTGTTCGTTTCAGCGAAGCCGATGTTCGTCCGATGGGGCGTGGTGCCCGGGGAGTCAAGGGCATGGCGCTTGAAGACGGACAGAAAGTGATCGCCATGCTCGTGGCCGACAGCGAAGAGCAGACCGTCTTGACGGCCACCGAAAATGGTTTCGGCAAGCGCACGCTGGTGAGTGAATACACTCGTCATGGTCGCGGCACCAAGGGCATGATTGCTATTCAAACCAGTGACAGAAACGGCAAAGTGGTGGCAGCGACACTTGTTAACGACGCCGATGAAGTCATGCTCTTGACTCAAAAAGGCAAGATTGTTCGCACTCCCGTTTCGGATATCTCTGTTTTGAAACGGGCAACACAGGGTGTGACACTGATTGGCTTGAAGGATGACAGCTTAGTTGCTGTTCAGCGAATTGCAGAAGAAGATGTTGAGGAAGAAAAGTCCGAAGAAGCCCAAGAGGCTGCTAAGGCTCCTGCGTCTTCCGAAGCAGATCCTGTCCAATCCATTTAATAAATGATTGATGGGCCCGACCGAAAGGCGGGCCCTTTTATGCAAAATGATTCCAGTAATTACGATTGATGGGCCGACAGCTTCCGGTAAAGGAACCGTGGCGGCCAGGGTGGCTCGAGCTCTGGGTTTCCATTATCTCGATAGCGGCGCTCTTTACAGACTTTGCGCCTATAAAGCCTTAAAGGAAAAAATTGATTTGACCGATGAGTCGGCCTTGGCACAGACGGCGGCCCATTTGGCCCCCTTGTTTGAAGACGGAAAGATCTATTTAGATGGTGAAGACGTAACCGACAAAATTCGGGCCGAAGAAGTCGGAGTGGCCGCTAGCAAAGTTGCCTCATTGCCAGCTGTGCGCCAAGCGCTTTTGGATGTGCAAAAGCGGGCTCGTCGCCTACCTGGTTTAGTCGCCGATGGGCGCGACATGGGTAGTGTGATTTTCCCGGATGCACCGCTTAAAGTTTTTTTAACGGCAAGTGCCCAAGCACGTGCGCAAAGACGCTTTAATCAGTTGAAAGAAAAAGGAATTGTTGCTAATATCGACACCCTTACCCGGGATCTAGAGGAGCGGGATCGGCGCGATATGCAACGTGCTGTGAGTCCTCTTGCGCCCGCAAAAGATGCCAAAATCCTCGATTCGTCAGAATTGACGATTGAAGCAACGGTGGGACAGGTGCTGCAGTGGTACCGGTCTCTTACCAAATAGGTTGGTTCTTGCAGCCAACCGCCCGGCAAACCGGCAATGGGGCCGGCCCGGTTTTTTAACCCGGTGCATTTTCCACTTACTGGAAGAGCACTGTATTTTTAAATTAACTCATGTCTGAAAATATTAACCAACCCGAGTCTTTTGCTCAGCTTTTTGAAGAAAGCTTAGCTCGTCAAGAAATGCGCCAAGGCGAAGTCATCACGGCTGAAGTGGTGCGCGTGGACTACAACTTTGTGGTCGTGAACGCCGGCTTGAAGTCCGAAGCCTATGTGCCTATCGAAGAATTCAAGGACGATCGCGGTGAAGTCACCGTGAAGCCGGGTGATTTCGTGGCTGTGGCGATTGAACAAGTCGAAAACGGCTACGGTGATACGATTTTGTCTCGCGACAAGGCCAAGCGTCTTGCCGCTTGGATGAACCTTGAAAAAGCCCTCGAATCCGGCGAACTCGTTACCGGTACGATCACGGGCAAGGTCAAGGGCGGTCTCACGGTTATGACCAACGGTATCCGTGCCTTCTTGCCGGGCTCCTTGGTTGACACCCGTCCTGTTAAGGACACCACGCCCTACGAAGGCAAGACCATGGAATTCAAGGTCATCAAGCTCGACCGCAAGCGCAACAACGTTGTTGTTTCCCGCCGTGCCGTGGTTGAAGCCAGTATGGGCGAAGAACGCGCCAAGCTCATGGATACGCTCAAGGAAGGCGCCATTGTTAAGGGTATCGTTAAGAACATTACCGACTACGGTGCCTTTGTTGATTTGGGCGGCATTGACGGCTTGTTGCACATCACCGATCTCGCCTGGCGTCGTGTTCGCCATCCGAGCGAAGTGGTTCAAGTCGGTCAAGAACTCGAAGCCAAGGTTCTCAAGTTCGATCAAGAAAAGAACCGTGTGTCTTTGGGCTTGAAGCAATTGGGTGAAGATCCTTGGATTGGTATCGCTCGCCGCTATCCGAAGGGAACGCGTTTATTCGGCAAGATCACCAACATCACCGACTACGGTGCCTTCGTTGAAATCGAAGCCGGTATTGAAGGCTTGGTGCACGTCTCCGAAATGGATTGGACCAACAAGAACGTTGATCCGAAGAAGGTTGTCCAATTGGGCGATGACGTTGAAGTGATGGTCCTCGAAATCGACGAAGAACGTCGTCGTATCTCCTTGGGTATGAAGCAGTGCAAACCCAATCCTTGGGAAGAATTTGCTCAAAGCCACAAGAAGGGTGACAAGGTTACCGGCCAAATCAAGTCCATCACCGATTTCGGTGTGTTCATTGGTTTGACGGGCGGCATCGACGGTTTGGTGCACTTGTCTGACCTCTCTTGGACCGAACAAGGCGAAGAAGCTGTTCGTAAATACAAGAAGGGTGACGAAGTTCAAGCCGTTGTGCTCGGTATTGATACCGAACGTGAACGCATCAGCTTGGGCGTGAAGCAATTGAGCGGTGACCCGTTCAGCAACTTCACGAGCACGCATGAAAAGGGTTCCGTTGTTACCGGTACGGTCAAGAGCGTTGACGCCAAGGGCGCCGTGATTGACTTGGGCGATGAAACTGAAGGTTATCTGCGCGCCTCCGAAATCTCCTCCGAACGCGTTGAAGACGCTACGACGCAATTGAAGGAAGGTGATACGGTGACGGCTCAAATCATCAGCATCGACCGTAAGAACCGTAGCATCCAATTGTCTATTAAGGCTAAGGATGCCAGCGAAGCTCGCCAAGCCTTGGATCGCATGAACCAAGATGCTCAAGGTGCTTCCGGTACGACCAACTTGGGTGCCTTGTTGAAGGCTAAGCTCGAACAAAAGTAATCGGAGAAGCATGGTGGATGCCATGACGAAATCCGAGCTGATTGAACGGCTCGCAAATAAAAACGCGCGGTTGACAGCGCGTGATGTTGACGAATCCGTTAAGGCGGTCCTTGATGCGATGACTTTGGCTATGGCCACGGGCAGCCGCATTGAGATCCGCGGTTTCGGCAGTTTTTGCCTGAACTATCGCCCTGAACGTTTGGGACGCAATCCCAAGAGCGGAGAGAGCGTGGTGGTGCCGGCAAAATACGTGCCGCACTTTAAAGCGGGCAAAGAGATGCGTTTGCGAGTGGACGGCGCTGTGCAAGAAGCTTAAACGTTTCTCTACGTCAACCTAAGTTCAGATAGAGGATTCCGGAGTTTTTCGGAATCCTCTTTCCATATGTGTCAACAATTTCCTTTAATTTGTATTTCTTTTCTCTCTATTCAGATTTTTTCCTAAGTGATCATGCTTAGGAAACCTTCATAACTAGGTTAATTTCACTAGAAAGCCCGTCAATCAAGGCAAAGGCCCTTACATATAATGAAACGAGGCGTCGCTTCATGAAAGATGCCTCATCTATTGGTTGACTATTGAAAGAGTCTCTTATGTATAACTTTTTAGCTGCATTCTGTATTTGTGGTTTCATCGTGATCATCGGTGAACTTGTTTCCACTTGGACCAAAGCGTGGATTCCATCGGTATTCGTTTCAGCCTGCTTGTTGTTGGTGGGCTATTGGACCGTCATTCCCTATGATTTGGTTAAAGATTCATTCCTGACGCCCTTTGGCGCTACGTTGGGTATTTACTTGTTGATTGTTCACATGGGCACGGTCATCAGCCTGAAAACCTTGATGGAACAATGGAAAACGGTGGTGATGTGTCTTGTGGGCTTGGCGGGTATGTGTATTTTTGCCTTGCTTTTGTGCCCGCTCTTTATGGATTGGGCTTACATTGTGGCCGGTCTTCCGCCGCTCACCGGTGGTATTGTCGCCGCAACGATTATGCAGCAAGCGGCCACTGAACACGGTTTAACGTCTGCGGCTGTGTTTGCCATTACGATGTACTGTGTTCAGGGTTTTGCCGGTTATCCTTTGACCGCTATTTTCATGAAGGCTGAAGGCGCCAAGCTCTTACAAGAGTATCGTTCGGGTGAACGCGTTACCAAAGACGAGCTTTCTGCCGCAAAGAATGTGACCTCTTTGCCTTCAAGCGAACGTCGTGGTCCTTTGGCATTGCCTGATTCATTAAATAGCCCGATTGTGATGCTCACCAAGATTGGCATGGTGGCATGGTTATCCATGATGGTGGGTGGCTTCACCGGTATTAGCGGCGCTGTGTGGGCTTTGATCTTTGGTGTGGTTTTCTGCTCTTTAGGCTTTTTGGAAACCGATATTTTGCACCGTTGCAATTCCTTTAACATTTTGATGTTCGCCTTGACAATGTTCGTCTTCGAAGGACTTAAGGATTGCACGCCTGAAATGTTGACCTCCATTATTTTGCCGATGGTTGGTTTGATTGTGGTTGGCGTCTTCGGAATGGCTGTTTTCGCTTGGGTTGCTGCCAAAGTTATGAAGCTCTCCTTCCCGTTGAGTTTCTGCAATTGTTTGACCGCGCTCTATGGCTTCCCGTTTAATGCCATCATTACGGAATCGACCTGTAAGGCGATGGCTAAGACGCCTGAAGAACATGAGTTCTTGATGAGCAAGATGTTCCCCTCGATGATCATTGGCGGTTTTGTCACTGTGACCATTACTTCCGTGATCTTGGCCGGCTTCTTTGTGAATCTGTTCTAATTTACTTGTCACCAAGGCGCTTGCTGGCGCCTTGGTTCATTTTGAAAGGATGACAAAATGGATATTCAAGCACTTGGTAAGAAATACCACGATTATCTCATTGAACAACGTCGTTGGTTTCACGCTTATCCTGAAGTAAGCGGACAGGAGTTCGGTACCGCCAAGCATATTCGTGAAGAGTTGGATAAGCATGGTATTCAATGGCGTGAATGTGGCATGAAGACGGGAACGCTTGCCACGATTAAGGGGGCTAAACCCGGTAAGACCATTTTGCTTCGTGGTGACATTGACGCATTAACCGTCAATGAAGAAACCGGCTATGAGTTTGCCAGTAAAAATCCCGGTGTGATGCACGCCTGCGGTCACGACTGCCATATCTCCATGCTGCTTACAGCTGCTTTGATGCTCAATGACATCAAAGATGAATTGGCAGGCACCGTAGTTTGTGCCTTCCAACCTGCCGAAGAAATCGGTAAAGGCGCCTGCTCAATGATTGAAGAAGGTGCGCTCGATGGCGTGGACGCAGCGTTTGGTATGCACGTCTGGTCTGATATTCCGAGTGGAAAAATTTCCGTTCGTGAAGGCGCCACGATGGCTTCGGGTGATCGCTTTGAAGTCAACATTGAAGGCAAGGGCGGTCACGGTGCAACACCGCATTTGTGCGCAGATGCCATTGTGATGAGCGCAGCCATTGTTCAAAACCTGCAAACGGTTGTAAGCCGTGAAATTTCTCCGGTTGAAACGGCGGTTTTGACTGTGGGTACGATTGAAGGCGGCACCCGTTGGAATGTTGTTTCCGGTTCAGCGAAATTAACCGGAACCACACGTTGCTTCAGCAACGAAGTGCGCGCTCAATTCCCCGAAGCCATGAAGCGAGTTGTGGAAGAAACGGCAAAGGCCATGCGCGGTAAAGCAACGTTGACATATGAGGAATTGGTGCCACCCACGATCAACGATGTCAAATTGGCTCAGTCTGTTCGAGCTAGCGCCAAGAAAATTTTGGGTGACGATTTCTTCTGCGACTATCCGATTACGATGGGCGGAGAAGACTTCGCTTACTATCAGCAAAAAGTGCCGGGTGTGATGGCTTTGTTTGGTGTCGGCAATCCCGCTTGTGACGCTGTTCATGCTCAACACTCTGGCTGCTACAAAGTGGACGAAGATGCTCTGATTAACGGAGCGATGACTCACGTGCAAGTGGCCTATGATTTTCTTAATAACTAAGAAAACGTTGACAAACTGATTAGACTCGAAAGCCTCGGCCTAATGGTCGGGGCTTTTGCGTCTGCGGCACGTATAATAAAAATTTCCATTGATCTAAATAAAGCAAAAGATGTTAGTTGAACGCAAAGATTTGAAAGACGCCAAACGCATCGTGGTGAAAGTGGGCAGTAGCACCATTACACACGCCAACGGTAAATGTGATTTTGCCCGCATTGATAAATTGGCTCGTGAATTGGCTGATTGGCAAAATCAAGGTAAGGAAATGATTTTGGTCACGTCAGGCGCGGTGGCCGTTGGTGTTGATCGTTTGGGGTTGCCGGAAAAGCCGAAAACGATTCCGGGTAAGCAGGCAGCGGCTGCCGTGGGTCAAGGCATTTTGATGCACACCTATGAAAAAATCTTTGCTGAATACGGGCAAGTGGTCGCTCAAGTGCTTTTGACCCGCATGGAGACAATTGACCGCCACCGTTATACCAATGCCCGAAATACATTTATGGAGTTGCTAAAACGCCGCGTCATTCCAATCGTCAATGAAAATGACGTCGTCGCACTGGATGAATTAAAAATCGGTGATAACGACAATATGAGCGCTTTGGTAGCAAGTATTGTTGATGCGGATTTGGTCATCATTTTGTCCGATGTGGATGGCCTTTATACAGCCAATCCGCAGACGCATCCCGACGCCCGATTGGTCTCTCGGGTTGAAGAGATTACGCCGGAGATTGAAGCGAGCGCCGGAGGCGCCGGCAGCTGCGTTGGCACCGGTGGCATGTTTACAAAAATTCAGGCTGCAAAAAATGCCACGACATCGGGCATTAATTTGATCATTGCTTCCGGTTCACAAAAAGATGCCATCAGCCGCATACTCGAAGGCGAAGAGGTTGGTACGCTTTTTGTTTCCCGGGAAAATCGCTTGCAGTTCCGTAAACGCTGGCTGGCGTTCGGAGCCCGCATTATGGGAAGCGTGACGGTGGATGAAGGCTGTGAAAAAGCCATTAAAAAAGCGGGAGGCTGCAGCATCCTGCCCGTTGGTATTGTGGCCGCAGAAGGCAACTTTGAAGCCGGTAATACCGTGAGCGTTAAAAATAAAGAAGGACGTGAAATCGCCCGTGGTTTGTGTCACTATTCTTCTGAAGAACTTGAAAAAATTATTGGCTGCCAAAGTGCAGAAATTGAAAGTCTAGTGGGACATAAAGCTTTTGATGAAGTGATTCATCGAGATGATTTAGTCATTTTGAATTAGGAGAGCTATCTATGAGCACGACAGAGGAGTTGGTTCGTCAAAAAGCTCAGGCGGCTCACGATGCGGCCGTCAGGATGGGAACGCTTCGTAGCGGACAGAAAAATCAAGCCTTGCTTGCCATGGCGGCTGCGCTTTTGAGTCATAGCGACGAGATTCTTGAAGCCAACGGAAAGGATATGCTCAATGCACAGGCCAACGGAATGCGTGAATCCATGCAAGATCGTCTTCGCTTGACGCCCGCACGCATTGAGTCAATGGCTGAAGGTTTACGGCAGGTTGCTCAGCTCAAAGATCCGATCGGAGAGGTGATTGGAGGTTCAACGTTAGCCAATGGGTTAAGTTTGACCAAAGTGCGCGTGCCTATTGGGGTTGTCGGCATTATTTATGAAGCGAGACCGAATGTTACGTCTGATGCCATTGGCTTGTGCCTGAAATCGGGTAACACGGTTGTGCTCAAGGGAGGAAGCGAAGCGCTTCATTCTAATCAGGCCATCGCCTCTATTCTTTCAGAGGCCGCTCAAAAAGAGGGGGTGCCGCAAGGCGCTATTCAGTTTATTGACGTGACAGATCGTCAGGCGGTAACCGATTTAATCCGCATGAACGGTTTAGTTGATGTCGTCATACCCAGAGGTAGCGCCCGTCTGATTCAAGCCGTTGTTCAAAACGCGACAGTGCCCGTTATTGAGACCGGTGCTGGGGTGTGCCACACTTTCGTTGATGAGTCTGCCGATTGCGATATGGCCCGCCGGATTGCTTTTAATGCAAAAGTACAAAGACCATCGGTTTGCAATGCCATGGAAACACTGCTTGTGCACGAAAAAGTAGCTGATGCGTTTTTACCCCAAATGTTGAAGGATTATTTCAGTGCGGGCGTGACGATTTTCGGTTGCGAGCAGACTCAAAAGTTTGACTCCCGAATTCAAGCCGCCACAGAAGAGGATTGGGCAACAGAGTACGGTGATTTGCGCTTATCTGTAAAAATCGTCCGTGACTTGGATGAGGCTTTGGCTCATATTGCCCGATACAGTACCCGTCACTCGGAATGTATCGTCACGCGCAATATGGAAAATGCCCGACGCTTTCAAGCGGAAGTGGATACGGCCGTTGTTTATGTTAATGCTTCAACTCGTTTCACCGATGGCTTTGAGTTCGGCTTTGGCGCGGAAATCGGCATCAGCACCCAAAAGCTTCACGCCAGAGGTCCGATGGCTTTGCCTGAATTAACGTCCTATAAGTACTTGGTGACAGGTAACGGACAAATCAGGGGTTAAACGCCGGTTGCTTTCATTCAAACAAACGGGGAAGTGCTCAAAAGCATTTCCCCGTTTTCAAATAAGGCTAAACGTTAGAGATCAATGTCGACGAGCTCATAGTTAGCCTTACCCATGCCGAGTTCGTGCATGTAAGACAACTGACGCAAACCGTGGCGTGATTCAATGCGTTCGACAAGATCGTGGTTTTTATCTTTGCCTAACGAATAAACCAAGTCCACACACGCTTGGTCGATCGCCAAAATATCCGTGGAGGCAACCATGCCAATATCAGGAATGGTGGGTTCTGCGGCGCTCAGCCCCGCGCAGTCGCAATCCACAGACATGCGGCGCATAACATTGATAAAAACAATGTGTTTGCCAAAATGGTCACACACCGCTTTGGCCGATTCAGCCATTGTTTCCATTAGGTGTTCCTTAGCAGGCCATTCATCCCAAGGAGCATTGATATCTTTTACGGCGTGAACTTGGGCTTTACCGATTTTGCCGTCAGCACATCCGATGGCGATGTTTTTCATGGAGCCGCCGAAGCCGCCCATGGCGTGACCCTTAAAGTGGGTAAGAACGACCATAGAGTCGTAATTGACGATATTTTTACCCATGGAGACTTCTTTAAAGTGCTTGCCGCCTTTCACAGGAAGCATGACGGTGCCGTCTTCATCCATGATGTCAACCGGGCAGAAAGTCCAGCCATTGACTTCCAAGGTTTTACGATGCTTCTCCGTGGTGTCCCGATCGCCGATGTAAAGCGTGTTGGTTTCTACAATGTTGCTGTTGGGAATACTTTGTTGGAACGCCTTCACCATATCACGGGGCAAAATATTCGGACCGTTGCGTTCGCCGGTGTGTAATTTGATAGCGACCTTGCCTTTTACTTCGTCGTTGATCAAGGCGTACAGTTTTTTAAGATGGTCGGCATCGATGTGGCGAGTAAAGAACACTTTGGCCTTTTCGCCTTTAAAGTCAGAAGTAACTTTTTTACTTCCGACAACCGGTGCTTGCGTTTGCATAGTTGCGGCATTGGCAAGCGAACTTAAAACAGCGCTCGTCATAACGCCCCCCATTGTTTTTAAAAAGGCACTGCGGGAACATTTAAATTCAGACATAACAACCCCTCATCAGTCAAGGATTCATTGGAAAAATTTTATCAATTCACATTCACGATCCTTTGCCTAAAATCGTTTATAAATTTGCCTGCTTCTACTGTTTGTGTTGACTCCATCTTTTTAATTTTTCTGAAAAATAGTTGTAACTACCTAAACGAATTAACTTATATTGCTCTAAAGAATTAGCTTTTCTAATCTATCTCACTTATGAGCAAATGATTCTTCATCCATAAAATAAAAAAATATTTTTATAAAAAGAGAAAAAATATGGATAAGAAAGTCGCTACAAGATACATCCCGATTGGATTGATGCTGTTTGCCCTTTTCTTTGGTGCCGGTAACTTGATTTTTCCAGCTTCCATGGGTCAGAACGCCGGCGTTAATGTTTGGTATGCCTTAATCGGTTTTTGTATTACCGGTGTGGGAATGCCGCTTTTGAGCGTGATGGCTATGGGCTATTCCGGTTGCAATGATTTGCAGGAAGCGGCCGGGCGCGCTCATCCGCTCTATGGGCTGTTTTTCACGATTGTGGCGTATTTAGCGATTGGTCCTTGCTTTGCTATTCCGCGTACCGGAACGGTCGCTTTCGAGATCGCCGTCAGTCCCTTCTTGGATAAAGAAAGCATCGAGTTAGGTTTGCCTATTTTCTTGGCGGTGTTTTTCTTGATTTCTTTCTGGTTGTCGGCCACGCCTCAAAAGTTGGTTGACCGCATCGGTAAACTTTTGACCCCTGCATTAGTGCTGACGATCGTTTTGTTGATTGTGCAGTCATTTGTTTCTCCTTTAGGAGAACCGCAAGCTCCGACGAAGGCCTATGCAACGCCTGTGATTGCTGCTGTTCAGGGTGTTTTGGATGGCTACAACACGTTGGATGCGATCGCCGCTTTTGTTTTCGCAACTCTTGTGATTAACGTTGTTCGCGAGGACTGCGGTTTGACCGATCGTGCAGAGATCACTAAGCAGGTCTACAAGTCCGGTATTGTGGCTGTTGCTCTGTTGGCTTTTATTTATATTTTTATCGCCAAGATTGGAGCAGAAAGTGTTCCGGCAATCGGCATGCAAACGACCGGTGCTCCGGTGTTGGCTGAGTCTGCCAAAATCCTTTTTGGTAACGCAGGTGCCATTATTTTGGCTGTCATTGTGCTTTTGGCTTGTTGGTCAACGGCCATCGGGTTGATTACTTGCTGCGCAGCCTATTTCTTGAAGTTAACGGGTCGCTTTACTTACCTCTATTGGGTGACCATTTTCTCAATCGTGTCGTTTTTGGTTGGGATGTTCGGTCTTGAAACCATCATTACCTCAACGGTTCCGGTGCTGATGTTTATTTACCCGTTGGCTGTTGTGTTGATTGTGCTTTTGTTTACTGACAAGTTCTTTAACGGCAGACAATGTGTTTATGCTTTCACCGTTGGTTTTACATTCATTATGGCTTTGATCAACGGTATGGAAACCGCCAATATCAAGTTTGAAGCATTGGAAAATGTTTTAACCACTTACTTGCCGATGCATACATTGGGATTGAGTTGGATTTGGTTCGCATTGGTCGGATACATCTTCGGACTGTTGTGGATGAAATTTGTGCCGGCTAACAATAGCTAAACAAATACCTCCGTAAGTCTTATTGTCTTGGCCTGAAAAAGTCTCCCTCCATGTTTGATAGGCAAAGAGCCTATCAAACATGTGTGGCCTGGCCCTAATTCCAAAGAAAGAAATATTGCCGATTTGCGTCATAAATTTTCTCCGTGCGCAGATTCGCTTAAACCCGATCAAGCTCAGCGAGGTCTCCGCGGGCTAACATGCGCAGCTCGTGCGTTTTCATAGTCGCATTTCATGGATTTAATTTTCGATTGTCTTGGTTGATTCTCTTTAGACTTTTAACCAAGCAAACGTATTTGAAAAGATCTAGACTCATGAAGAACGTTTATTGAAATGGGTTTGAATTAGAACCTCTATAATCCCTCTATTTACTATTTTCTCGAGGTTTCACATGTCGATTTTGATGCCGGAACCTAAAAATACTCTGCTAGGTAAGGATACAGTCTATAGTGATCAATATAACCCTGGCTTGTTGCAGCCGATTTCTCGCGCTCTAGGGCGTGATGCAATCGGAGACCATCATTTCAAAGGGGTAGATATCTGGCGTTTATATGAACTGTCATGGTTAAACAGCCAAGGCGTGCCGCAAACGGCGGTGGCTGAGTTGTTTGTGCCGGCCTCGACTCATTCAATTGTTGAATCGAAATCGTTAAAACTGTATGCCGGCTCATTCGCTATGACGCAGATGGGTAGCCAAGAGGAAGTGGCAAACCGCATGTCTGATGATCTGTCGCTTCGCTTAGGAGGCACGGTTAAGGTAAAGCTTTTCAGCATTCAGAATTATCCGGGACAGGTGAAAACGATGCCCGGGCTATCTCTTGACCATTTAACGCTTCCTGCGGGCGGTGAAATTTCAACCTATGAAACAGAACCGGGACTTCTTGAGTTTGATCCGCACTCAAGTGAAATAATTCAAAAGACCTTCTCGACAACCGTTTTTCGTTCTTTGTGTCCGGTGACCGGTCAGCCGGATTTGGCCAGTGTCATGATTAACTATAAGGGACGCGCTATTAGCCCAGAGGGTCTTTTAAAGTATCTCGTGTCGTATCGATGCCATAAGGGGTTTCACGAGCAGTGTGTTGAGCAGATTTATCACGATATGCGCACAGTTTTTCAGCCAGAATTACTCGAAGTGTACGCATGCTTTACCCGACGCGGAGGGATAGATATCAATCCGTTTCGTTCATCGGTTCGAGAGCAGCCGGACGAGGTTATTCGCGAAATGCGTCAATGAGGGCTAAAAACTGTTATAACGAACCTATTTAATTCTGATCAATATTATCTAAATGAATCGGTTTTATAGCATCAGC